>Ga0210394_10003083_pt1 | contig 21581 bp, 15 predicted proteins | sample IncBWC12MmetaG_FD_160121 | JGI IMG/M metagenome (GOLD analysis project Ga0210394, IMG submission 160121) | Forest soil microbial communities from Barre Woods Harvard Forest LTER site, Petersham, Massachusetts, United States - Inc-BW-C-12-M | ecosystem: Environmental > Terrestrial > Soil >...
GACACCAGGATGGCCGACATGATCGTCACCGCGAATTCGTGCAGCAGCTTGCCCAGCACCCCTCCCATGAACAGCACCGGGATGAATACCGCCGCCAAAGACAGCGTCATCGACAGGATCGTGAACCCGATCTCATTCGACCCGTTCAGCGCCGCCTCCAGCACCCCTTCGCCCTTCTCCAGATGGCGCACGATGTTTTCCAGCACCACGATCGCATCATCCACCACAAACCCGACCGAAAGCGTCAGCGCCATCATGGAAAAGTTATCGAGCGAATACCCGCACAGGTACATCACCGCGAAAGTGCCCACAATCGAGAACGGCAGCGCCAGGCTCGGGATCGTCGTCGCCGACAGATTCCGCAGGAACAGGAAAATGACCAGAACCACCAGGATCAACGCCAGCTCCAGAGTGAACTTCACGTCGTCCACGGAGCGTTGAATAGTAAGTGAACGGTCAAACAACACTCGGAGATTCACGGCCGGGGGCAGCTGCGCCTGGAGGTTGGGCAGCATGGCCTTGACGTCGTTCACCACTTCCACCGTGTTCGTACCGGGCTGACGGTACACCGGCAGCTGAATGCCCCGGACTCCGTTGTACCAAGCCGCCGTCTTGTCGTTCTCCACGGCGTCAACCACATGGCCGATGTCGGACAGCCGGACCGGCGAACCGTTGCGATAGGCGACGATCAGCGGGGCGTAGTCGGCGGCGTTGAAGAGCTGCCCGGTGGCCTGCACGGTCACCGCCTCGTGTGGGCCCCAGAGCGTGCCCGTTGGCAGGTTCACGTTGCCGCTGCTGAGGGCGTTGTTGACGTCATCAATGCCGATCTGCCGCGTGGCCATCGCCTGCGGATCCACCTGCACGCGCACCGCGTATTTCTGCCCTCCATAAACTAATACCTGCGCGACACCACTGACCGTGGAGATGCTCTGCGCGATCAGCGTTTCCGCGTATTCGTCTACTGTGGAAAGCGGCAACGTCGGCGAGGCCATCACCAGAAACAGCACGGCCTGAGCGGCAGGATTGACCTTGCTGAACGACGGAGGGGCCGGGAGGTTCTGCGGCAGCGAGCGTCCGGCCTGGGTGATCGCGGCCTGCACGTCCTGCGCGGCGCCGTCAATGTCGCGGCTCAGAACAAACTGCAATGTGATGTTGGTTTTGCCGAGGAAGTTCTGCGAGGACATCGAATCCAGGCCCGCGATGGTGGAGAATTGCTTCTCCAGCGGCAGGGCCACCGCCGAGGCCATCGTATCCGCGTTCGCACCCGGCAGGTTCGCTTGGACCTGGATCGTCGGATAGTCCACGTTCGGCAGGTCGCTTACCGGCAGCGCCCTGTAACCGGCGACACCGACGAGGAAAATTCCCAACATCACCAGCACAGTTGCGACCGGCCGACGGATGAACAGTTCAGGTATGCTCATCGCTTTGTCCTCTGCGGTACAGAATCTGCTTGCTGCCTACGGAGTTCCGGGGCTAGCCGAACTCCGCGCAGGATCGACATCCGCGTCGTTCAAGCTATTCTTGATCTCGACTTTAGAGCCGGGTACCAAACGCACTTGGCCATCGGTCACCACTGTCTCCCCGCCTTGAAGTCCCTTATCAATCACGGCTTCTCCTTGAACCGTGCGGCTGGAAACCACGCTCCGCGGCTCGACCGTGCCGTCCGACTTCAAGACGTAAACGAACGGACCTTGTTGGCCCGCCGTGATAGCCTGCGCCGGAATCACGGTGGCGCCCAATTGTTGGGAGAGAGTCATCAGGGTATTGACGTAGAGGCCCGGCCACAGATGGTTTTGCTCGTTCCCGAAGGTCGCTCGCAGGTGAATCGTTCCCGTGGTGGTGTCCACGGCATTGTCCACAAAGGTCAAAGTGCCATGTTCCGTCGCCTCAACCTCGTTCGGCGCCGTAGCTTCAACCCGCAAAGCGTTCGCGCCCATATACCTCTTGATATCGGACAGATACTGCTGTGGCACCGTAAAGTTTACGAAGATGGGAGCCACTTGATTGATCACCACGATCGGCACATCGGCGACTTTCACCAAGTTGCCGGGCTTAACCATGACGGCGCCCGTGCGCCCGTCGATGGGTGAATTGATGGTGCAGTATTCGACGTTCAGTTGCGCCGTCTTAATCGCCGCCTCATCGGCCGCCACCGTGGCATCGGCCGCATCGGCCGCGCTGGTATAGGATTCCGCATCCGACGCCGCCACAACCCCTTCGCCGCGCAACGTCAAGTACCGCTGGGCCTGGGCGCGGTTGTTTGCCGCCAGAGCCTTGTCGCGAGCGAGCGTAGCTTGCGCCTGCGCGAGCGCAGCTTGATAGGGCCGCGGATCGATGGTGAACAGCAACTGGCCCTTTTTGACGAAGTCCCCTTCCTGAAAGTGGACTTCCAGGAGCTCTCCGGCAACCTGCGCGCGAATGGAAATGGTTGAGTAGGCCTCGACGTTGCCTATCGCGGTGAGTTGGACCGGCATCGCCTTTTGGGTGGCCTTTGCCACCACGACGGGGATGGCCGACTTTGGGGCCGGTGCGGCCTGCTGCTTTGCACAACCGGAAGCTACGGCAAGCGCGAGAAAAAGCACGCAAGCGAAACCCGACTTGGCTCCGCGGAAACACTCTTTCCTTGCGAGCACATTACGATGGCGGTTCATGTTCACCCAATGTGGACCGACCTACGGACACCAGCGATCCCGGCACCCAGGTTGCGGCTTTGCCACCCTCTTCCGGCTACGACTTCGAGGGGGCTAATACAACCCGTACTTTCACAGGTCCTTTGCCCGCAACCCGTACCTTCTGGCCGGTATTCTACAATGCCGGGTTTCGAGATGACAGCAAATTTGGGGCCGGGGAGCAGGAGCCCTGAATGCAAGGGGACTTGCGCGGGTTAGGCCAAGGTCCTTCGCAATTGACCTCCGTCGATACTACAGGTTTGGTGCTACAGGTACGCGCGCGCAAAGAAGTAGATGGTCATGCCGAACCCAACCGCCAAAATGAACCATCGTATCCATGCCGGCGGCAACTTTTGTGCGTAGTGGGCGCTGAAATAGCCACCGACCAACGCTCCGACGGTCATCACGATCGCTTGGGGCCAAAAAATGACTCTTTTGAAAAGAAAGGCGACTGTGGCCACTCCGTTCGCGGTCCCGCTCAGCAAGACCTTCAGGGCGTTCATGGCGTGGATGTCGGTCATGCCGAGCGCCGCGAGCATGGCCAAGTTCATGATGCCGATGCCGCCGCCGAAGTAGCCGCCATAAATGGCAACGATGAATTCAAAGAGGGACGCGCCTGCGATAGCCAAGTTGCTCGCATCGCCAGAGATGCCGCCCGCGAGAAGGTCGGTTAGACGCCTTCCGAAAGCAAATAGCAGAGTCGCGCCCAGCAGCAGCCAGGGGATGACGCGTAGAAAAGTCTGCGTGGGCGTGTGGACCAGGAGGAGAGCGCCAATCAATCCGCCTACGAGGCTGATGAGGATCAAGGGAACCATCACCCGACGGGAAATGTTGAAGCGTTCACGATAGGCGCCGCCGCTCGCAGAGACGCCAAAGAGCAGAGCGATCGTACTCGTTGCGTTCGCCGGGACCGGGGGAACGCCGCTCAACATGAGCGCGGGGAAAGAAATAAAACTTCCGCCGCCGGCAACGGCGTTCATCGCGCCGCCCAGCGCTCCCGCGAGAGCAAGGAAGATGGCCTGGTGAAGGGTCAAGGTCTCTTACTTATCACGATTCGGACTCAACCCTCCAGATGGAAGAGGCTTTTTCTCTCCTGGCAAGTTGCATTCGTCCTGCGTGATAACATCGCGAGTCGAATGCTGCGCGGCCCCACCCTTTCGAGGATCCGGCTTTACCCCATAAAATCGCTTGGTCCCGTGGAAGTTACGCAAGTTCGCATCGGACCCACGGGCGGACTGGAGTCTGACCGCGTCTGGGCGCTCTACGCGTCCGATGGCCGCTGGATCAACGGCAAACGCACGCCGGCCGTTCATTGCATTCGCGCGCGCTTTGCGGATGACCGTAGCTCGGTTGGACTGTCTGCGCCCGAGAGCGGCCACGGTCCCGCACCCGCCACGTTTGCCTATCCGGAGGACGGACTGGGCGCCGCCGGGTGGTTCAGTAGCTATTTCCGCGAGCCCGTATCCGTGCGCTGCGCCGAAGGCGGTTTCCCTGATGACGACCTCGCACCGGGCCCCACGATCTTGTCCACCGCCTCGCTCGAAGCGGTCTGCGCGTGGTTTCCCGAGATTTCGCTCGAGCAGGCTCGATTGCGCTTCCGAGCGAACCTTGAGATCGGCGGCATGCTCGCCTTTGAGGAGGATCGGCTTTTCGCCACCGATAAAGAAGACATCGTGGAGTTTCGCGTCGGTGACGTGAAATTCGAGGGAAGCAACCCGTGCGCTCGATGTGCAGTGCCGCCGCGCGATCCCTTCACGGGAGAGTCCATTCCAAATTTCCAGAAGCGTTTCACCGAGCTGCGTCTCGCTCACTTGCCGGCTTGGTCACCGGCTTCACGTTTCGACCACTTCTACCGATTTGCCGTGAATACACGCATTCCGGCCTCCGAAGTCGGCAAGACCCTGCGCCTCGGTGATCCGGTCACGATCCGAAAGCAGCCCTACTGAGGTATCTCCACCGTTTCGTAGCTTGCAAAGATTCCGGTAACCATTAAGATTGCCGGACTATGGAACTCCGCGCGTGGGAGGAGCGTTACCGTTCGGCGGAACGGCCGGCGGAAGATTTCGAGGCCGCTGCGAATCCACTCTTGGTCGAAACAGCCAAACAGCTGAGACCCGGTAAGGCGCTCGATCTGGCGTGTGGGACAGGTCGAAATGCGATTTGGCTAGCCGAACGTGGCTGGACCGTCACCGCCGTGGATGGCGCCGCTGCGGCGATCGAAATCCTGCGGCAGCGCGTCTCCAGCCGCAGTCTCACGGTGGACGCCATCATCGCGGACCTCGCAAACCACGAATACAGGATTGCGCCGTCGTCTTGGGATTTGATTGCCATTTGCTACTACCTGCAACGCGATCTTTTTGCGGTGACCAAGCAGGGGCTCGTGCCGGGAGGCATCCTCCTCGCAATCGTTCACCTCGCAGAGCGCGGCGACGAAGCCACCGAACACCGCTTGCGACCAGGCGAATTGGCGGGATATTTCCGGGATTGGGACATATTGCACCGCTACGAGGGCCAGCCGAACGACGCGGCGCACCAGCGTCGGGTAGCGGAAATCGTCGCGCGGCGGCCCGCGAAGTGAGTCCACCCGCCGGGATACCGCGCGCAGATTCCGATAAAATAAGCGAGCGGGCCTATAAGCCGGATTCTGTGCAGCGCGCGACCTGAGATCGCCAACCCGAAAGCTGGCGGTTTCGCAATCACGCGCCTCGGCGATCATTCCTCTGGGCCGTCGATCGCTCGCCGGCTCAAGCGGCCTACCCGAGGGTCCACACGGGCCGGGTCAGCCCTCCCCTCCTATTTGGCCTTGCACCGCGCGGGGTTTGCCGTGCCGCAAGCATTGCTGCCTGTGCGGTGGGCTCTTACTCCACCGTTTCACCCTTACCATGTGCAGCGGCTGTGGAAGACCCGCCGGAGGTTTCGCCTCCAGCCGATCACCGATGTCGCACGCACCGGCGGTTTATTTTCTGTGGCACTGTCCGTAGCCAAGCTGTCACCGGCTCAGCCCCCTGGCGTTACCAGGCGCGCTACCCTACGGAGTCCGGACTTTCCTCCAGGCCCTCATCTTGCGACGAGACCCCAGCGATCGCCCAGCCCGCTCGCTGACTTCATTATACGATGCCGACGGAATCGCGTCAGCTTGCCAAGCTCTGGAGGTGTTCGCCTGAGGATTCACAAACGAAGGTCGCTCAGACCCGCGTGGTCATCTGGACGGCACCCCAGCGGCCAACGATACTTGCGCTGCGACTCGCTAATTGGCAAGTCATTTATGCTGGCGAGGCGCACGCGCATCAAGCCATCCGCATCGAATTCCCAATTTTCGTTGCCGTACGAGCGAAACCAATTCCCGGAGCCGTCATGCCATTCGTAGGCAAAGCGCACGGCGATGCGATTTCCCTCGAAAGCCCAGAGTTCCTTGATCAGGCGGTACTCCATCTCGCTTGCCCACTTGCGCTTTAGAAATGCGACAATCTGTTCCCTTCCGGCTATGAGCTCTGAGCGATTCCGCCAGCGGGAATCGGGTGAATAAGCCAAGGAGACCTTCTCCGGCTCCCGAGAATTCCAGCCGTCTCCCGCAAGTCGAACTTTCTGCATGGCGGTCTCGCGGGTGAACGGAGGCAGCGGAGGACGTGGTGGCATGATCTCTCCTTAGGCACCTAGCTAGAAGGGCATTTCTTGTGGAGGGTTCTTTTTGGGCCGAGCGGACGCGGCCTCGCGCGGCGATTTCGGTCTCGGCGCCTTACCCTTGGCCTTCTCTCTCCCCAACCGCGCCGTTTCAATCGGCAACTTGCCCGCGAGAAGCGCATCGAACTCATCTTCGTTGAGAATTGTGACGCCGAGCGACTTCGCCTTGTCGAATTTCGAGCCGGGGTCGGTCCCTACGATGAGGTAGTCCGTCTTCTTGCTGACCGCACTCGATACCTTCCCGCCGTTTGCGACCACCTGGGCGCCTGCTTCTTCCCGTGACCTGCGGGCCAGCGCTCCCGTAAACACAAACGACTTCTCCGCCAGACGTGTCGAGTGCAGCGCCGCGCGCTCGTGCTTTGGATTGACGCCGGCCGCCCGCAGCCGCTCGATGACGCTGCGGTTGGCCTTCTCGGAGAAGAATTCCACGATGCTGGCCGCTACCCTTGGACCCACTTCCGTAACTTCCGTGAGCTCTTCCTCACTCGCCTTGGCCAGCGCTTCGAGCGAGCCGAAATGTTCGGCGAGCAATTGGCCCGTCCGCTCCCCGACGAAGCGGATGCCCAGCGCGTAGATGAGCCGCGCCAGATCGTTTTTCCTACTGGCTTCGATCTCCTCCAGCAGGTTCCGTGCCGATTTTTCGGCCATACGCTCGAGTGCCGCCACCTTTTCGAGATCGAGGTGATACAAATCGGCGAAGTCCTTCACCATGCCGGTGTCCACGAGCTGGTCCACGATTTTGTCGCCCAGGCCGTCGATGTTCATCGCGTGGCGCCCGGCAAAATGAATCAGTGACTCCTTGCGCCGGGCGGGACACGCGACATTGACGCAGCGGTAGGCAACCTCGTCCGGCGACTTGTGGATGCGAGTCCCGCATTCCGGGCACTTCTCGGGAACTTCGACCGTCTTGCGATGCATGCCTCGGCGGACCACCTTGACCACATGAGGAATCACTTCGCCCGCTCGCTCGATCAGCACCGTATCGCCGGCAGCCAGTCCCAGCCGCTCGATTTCGTCCATGTTGTGGAGTGTGGAACGGCTCACCGTCACCCCGCCCACCACGACGGGTTCGAGCACGGCGACGGGCGTGAGTGCCCCGGTGCGCCCGACCTGGAAAACGACGTCGTTGACGCGAGTCGTCTCCTGCTGCGCGGGATACTTGTATGCTATCGCCCAGCGTGGAGCCTTCGCGGTGAAGCCGAGCTCCTGCTGAAGCGGCGTCTCGTCCAGCTTGACCACGATGCCGTCGATTTCGTACGGCAGTGTTTCGCGTTTCCCGTCCCACGCCTCGCAGTACTTTTTCACTTCTTCGATGGAATGGCACAGTTTCCAATCCTCAGAAGCTTTGAAGCGCAGTTTCGACATCGCTTCCAGCCCCTTGGAATGGCGAGGGAAGGGATATCGACCCCCAGCCAACAAGTAATATCCGAAAAAGTCGAGACGCCGCGACGCGGTGATCGCGGGATCCAGCATGCGCACCGCGCCGGCGGCGGCATTGCGCGGATTGGCGAAGCGCTTGCCTCCCTGTTCCTCCTGTTGTCGATTGAGCTGCTCGAAGGCCTTGCGCGGCATGATGATTTCACCGCGCACCTCGAAGTCGGCATCCAGACCCAGCAGCTTGCACTCGCCCGTGTCCACTTGCAACGGAATCGATCGAATCGTGCGCACGTTGGCGGTTACGTCCTCGCCGGTCGTGCCGTCCCCGCGCGTGACGCCCCGCCGCAGCGCGCCGCCTTCGTATTGCAGCGAGATGCTCAACCCGTCGAACTTGTGCTCGGCGACGTAGTCCACACGCTCGCGGCCGCTGAGTTCGCGCACGCGCCGGTCGAAATCGTCCAGCTCTTCATAGGAGAACGCGTTGTCGAGGCTGAGCATCGGCGGGCGATGCTGCCATGTCTCGAAACCCTTGCGTGGCGTTCCGCCAACGCGTTGCGTCGGCGAGTCCGGCGTGACCAGTTCGGGATGCGCCTCTTCGATCTTCTTGAGCTGGTTCATCCTGCGGTCGAATTCGGCGTCGGCGATGGCCGGATCGTCGAGGACGTAGTAGCGATACTCTTGGCGCCTGAGGTCGTCGCGGAGTTTCGCGATTTTCTCTCGCAGCTTGACATTCTCTTTGGCGGTCAGTTGGTTACCAGCCATCGGGCCTCGAAGCGCACTTCGGTCGAAACAGCGGCGTATTATACAATGCTGGCCGTGACAACTGCTGCAAGCCGCCCGAGTACGCCCGAACAAACCGAATCGCCCATGCCTGAAGGAATCCACGATGCCGTGCTGATAGTCAACCCGCGTGCCGGACGCGCCCGCGGCGCCAGCGCGAGTCAGATCGAGCGCGCGCGAAAAATTCTCCAGCACGATGGCATTGAAACCGAACTCGCGCCGACGGATTGCCCGGGAGCCGCGGTGGAAATCGCCCGGCGAGCCGTCGCCGCGCAGCGGCAGATGGTGATCGCCTGCGGCGGCGACGGTACATTCAACGAGGTCGTGAACGGCCTCGCTGGGAGCCAGGTTCCTCTGGCGCTTCTCCCCGCCGGCACCGCGAACGTGCTGGCCAAAGAGCTCGCGCTGCCCTGGAACGTGGAACGGGCGGCGAAACTGGTCGCCCGCAGCCGGCTCCGGCGTATCGCGCTGGGCCTGGCAATCTCAGATGGCGAACCGCCGCCCGGGCGCTATTTTCTCTCTGTCGGCGGGGCTGGACCAGACGGCGCAATCGTCCACGCTCTGAGCCTCGGGCTTAAGGATCGGGCCGGAATTCTCGCCTACTGGGCGGAAGGCTTCCGGCAACTCATCGCGTATCGTTTTCCCCGATTTCGCGTGACCGCCGGCGACCAGACGATCGAAGGCACTCTCGTCGTTGCCGGCCGGACGAAACACTACGGCGGGCCCTTCCAGATCACTACCGAGGCCGACCTCTACTCCGGCGAGTTCGAACTCATGGTCTGCACGACCGGCAGCCGCTGGCGCTATTTGAGTTATCTGGCGCTTCTGAGCACCGGCCGCCTGCGCTCCGCACGCCATGTCCGCTTTTTCAAGGCCGCGAGCGTCCGTTGCGAGCCGCTCGATGCGGTCCGGGCCTATACGCAAGTCGATGGCGAGCCGCTGGGCCGTCTGCCAGCGGAGTTCCGCATCGTCCCCGATGCGCTGACGCTCGCCGTGCCAGAACCGCCGGGCCGCGCGTCTCGCTGAGGAATAGTGCGGGCGCTGCTTCCGCCGTTAGGCCTGAGCTTCAGACTGGCGGTCGATCAGCAGACGCACCAGAGCATACAGGGCCACGACGGAGAGCAGCGAAACCAGAGTAAAGGCGAGTTTGTGACCGATGAGGAACCGGGTCGCGCCCCGGCCGTATCGCACCGCGAGGTATCCTTCGCCGTAGAATCGCACGCTGCGTGCGATTACTAGCGCCATCACAAACGGACGCAGCGGCATTTCGAACGCGCCGGCCGCGAGAACAAAGACCTTGAATGGCGTCGGCGGGGGAAGCAGCGCCGCCACCAGCAAACTCAGGAAGCCGTTCCGTTTGACCCAGTGCCGAATGCCCGCCGCATGTTTGCCCGCCCGCTTTTGGAACGCGGCCTCTTCGCCCTTGCGAGCGATTTCATATAAGACCAGGCAGCCGATCAGCGATCCCAGCGTGGACATGGCGGCGTAGTACGGCACCCGCGCCGGAAACTGGATCGAAAGATCGATAAGCAACAGGTCGTTGACCGAAGGAAATGGCAGGAATGTAGAGTCCAGAAACGCCACCAAAAACAAGCCTAGCCCGCCGCTGGCGGCAACCGCCGCCTGCAACCAATGTGGGAGTTGATATGCGCCCATAGCGACGAACGGAAGTGCTGTTCTGCCTCCGAAAAAATTCCTCTTTTCTACTTTCTATCCTCTCCGCTGACGGTTTGCGCCGACTTGCTCCGAAGGCGGCGATTCTAGCAGAGCCTTCTCGTTGCGGCTCGACAAATCCCCGCCGCCGCTTCCGTTGTCTCCCCGATTAGCCGGCGTTGAATCAGACCATATCTTTACCGGAAAAACTTGCGCTCGCTGCGTTCTTGACCGGAGCGCAAGACCCTGCTATAAAACTCCTTAGCCTTTCTGTTCAAATCACGCCTGGTTGGATTCCTCAGGATTCTTGCTTGCGGAGGGTGCATGTTGGTAGCAGGGTGGGTCTGGTTCGTCGGGTTGATGGGTGCCGGTTCGCTTTGGATGGCTTGGATGCTGAAACCTAGGTTATTTCCTTCAGGACCGCTTCGTGACCCTCGGCTGAGCGGTCTGATTTGCTTCGGCCGTCGCCGGTCCGCGGCCGGCGCCGCCCTCGTGGCTCTTTTCGCGCTAAGCGCGGTTCCCGCCATGGCTCAGACGGCCCCTGAAACTGCGGGTGGCGAGGCCAGTCTGAAACTTCCGGATCTGTCGCAGGTGAATTTCCTGGGCACGGACGGCCACACGCTGCTGCTCTTCGGCATCGTGTTCTGCGTCTTCGGATTGCTCTTCGGGTTGACCATCTATCGGCGCCTCAAAAACCTGCCGGTGCATCGCGCCATGCGGGAAATATCCGAGCTGATCTACGAAACCTGCAAGACCTATCTCATCACCCAGGGCAAGTTCCTCCTTCTTCTCGAGAGCTTCATCGCCGTCATCATCGTGCTCTATTTCGGCGTGTTGCTGCACGACCCGGCATTGAACGTGGCCATCATCTTCCTGTTCAGCGTCCTCGGTATTGCGGGAAGCTACGGGGTCGCCTGGTTCGGCATCCGCGTGAATACTTTCGCCAACTCGCGCACCGCCTTCGCCAGTCTGCGCGGCAAACCCTACCCTATCTACAAAATTCCTCTCGACGCCGGCATGAGCATCGGCATGATGCTCATCAGCGTGGAATTGCTGATGATGCTCCTCATTCTGCTCTTCATTCCCGGCGACTATGCCGGGCCCTGCTTCATCGGTTTCGCCATCGGCGAGTCCTTGGGAGCGGCGGCGCTGCGCATCGCCGGAGGCATTTTCACCAAGATCGCGGATATCGGTGCCGACCTGATGAAAATCGTCTTCAAGATCAAGGAAGACGACGCGCGTAACCCGGGCGTGATCGCCGATTGCACTGGCGACAACGCGGGTGATTCAGTCGGCCCGAGCGCCGACGGCTTCGAAACCTACGGCGTCACCGGCGTCGCCCTGATTACCTTCATCCTGCTCGGCGTCAAGGATCAGACGGTCCAAGTTCAGCTGCTCGTCTGGATTTTCGTGATGCGCATCGCCATGCTGGTGGCCAGCGCCGCCGCGTACTTCATCAACGGCGCGATCGCCAAGGCGCGCTACGCCAACGCCAACAAAATGAATTTTGAAGCGCCGCTGACTACGTTGGTCTGGCTGACCTCGATCGTCTCCATCGCCCTGACCTACGCGATCTCCTCCATCATCATCCCAACCTTGGGTGGAGACAGCACGCAGTGGTGGAAGCTGGCCACGATCATCTCCTGCGGAACCCTGGCCGGCGCGGTCATTCCCGAACTGGTGAAGGTTTTCACCTCCACCGAATCGCGGCACGTCCGCGAGGTCGTCGCTTCGGCCCGCGAGGGCGGCGCGTCTTTGGGCATCTTGTCCGGCTTCGTGGCCGGCAATTTCTCCGGCTATTACCTCGGACTCGCCATGGTGGCGCTGATGTCCGTCGGTTACCTGGTCAGCCTGGGAGGGTTGGGGAACCTGATGATCGCCGCGCCGGTATTCGCTTTTGGCCTGGTGGCCTTCGGCTTCCTGGGCATGGGACCGGTCACCATCGCCGTGGATTCCTACGGTCCAGTCACCGACAACGCGCAATCGGTTTTCGAACTTTCGCAGATCGAACAAATTCCCGATATCCGCCAGGAGCTCAAGAAAGATTTCGGCCTGGACGTGAATTTCGAGCGCGCCAAGGACCTCCTCGAGGAGAATGACGGTGCTGGCAATACCTTCAAAGCCACCGCGAAACCCGTGCTGATTGGCACGGCCGTGGTCGGCGCCACCACCATGATCTTTTCGATCATCATGGCGCTGACCAACGGCATCACCGAGAACGTGGACAAGCTTTCCCTCCTGCACGCGCCGTTTTTCCTCGGCCTCATCACTGGCGGCGCGATGATCTATTGGTTTACCGGAGCCTCCACGCAAGCCGTGACCACCGGCGCCTACCGCGCCGTGGAGTTCATCAAGGCCAACATCAATCTCGAGAGTTCGGAAAAAGCCTCCGTCGCCGACAGCAAGAAGGTCGTCGAGATCTGCACGCAGTACGCGCAGAAGGGCATGCTCAACATCTTCGTCGCCGTCTTCTTCGCCACGCTGGCCTTCGCATTTCTCGAGCCGTTCTTCTTCGTCGGCTACCTCATATCCATCGCCATCTTCGGCCTGTACCAGGCCATTTTCATGGCCAACGCCGGCGCCGCCTGGGACAACGCCAAGAAGATCGTCGAAGTCGAGCTGAAGCAGAAAGGCACCGCGCTCCACGACGCTACGGTGGTGGGCGACACTGTAGGCGATCCGTTCAAGGACACCTCGTCGGTGGCCCTGAACCCGGTCATTAAATTCACGACGCTGTTCGGCCTGCTAGCCGTCGAGCTCGCCGTACGACTGACGGCCGAAGCCGGCAGCATGTTGACGCGCCTGCTGGCCGCCGTGTTCTTCGCGATCTCGTTCGTCTTCGTCTACCGCTCGTTCTATGGCATGCGCATTCGCGCCTCGCAGCAAGTGGAAGAACCCGCCCGCGCCGCCGCCGACTAGCTTCTTCGCCTGCATTGCAGCAAGATTGGTATTAGAAATAAAAAAGGGCGGGCCTGGGCCCGCCCTTTTTTTACCCAAAAGAGAGGTTTAGGCTTTCAACAGCTTCGGGAACTTTCGCGAATCGTTGTCGAAGCCCGGAAAAACGGCATTCAGCTCCTGCGTTCCCAAGTGCTTCGAGATGATTTCGCCCAGCACCGAGCGGAAGTCGGTCGTAAGCGCGAGGTCGCGGCCCTCGTTGAGCTGTTCGGGACCCAGACCTGGCCACCTGCCGTAGACCTTGCCGCCCTTGACCGGCCCACCCATGACGAACATGCAGTTGGCGTGCCCGTGATCGGTACCGCGGTTGCCGTTCTCGTGCGCGGTGCGGCCGAATTCCGACATGGTGACGACCACGATGTCTTCCATGCGGTCGCCCATGTCCTGCGAGAAAGCCGCCATCGATTGGCCGAGATCGCGCAGCAGGTTTGAGAGCTGCCCCTGCGCGCCGCCTTCATTCACGTGATTGTCCCATCCGCCCGTATCCACGAACGTGACCTCGAGCCCGATGTCTGCCTTGTGCAACTGCGCCACCTGCTGCATCGTCTGTCCCACGCGATTGTTCGGATAGACCGCTCCGTTCTCCGCCTGGAAGCGCGAAGGGTCGGCCTTGCGCAGCATGTCGATGGCTTCAAAGGTTTCCGTGCCGGTTCCGCGCAGGGCCTGGTCTACGGTCTGCGCGTAGAGCGCCTCGAAGCCGCCTTGCACGGCGGGCGACTGCGCGAACACGCGGAACTGCTTGACGTCCGGCAGGGCGATGGCCGGCGCCGACCCGCGCAGAGTGAGCGGCAGATTCGCTCCCATCGCCACCGCGCGAAACGGCGTGGCGTCGGTTTCGGCCGACTGCTGCAGCGCCCGGTTCAGCCACCCGTCGTCAGTCGCCTTCACACCCGGAGTGCCCGATTCCATATAGTCCTGAGCATCGAAGTGCGAGCGTGTGGTGTCCGGGGAACCGGCGGCATGCACGATGGCCAGTTGTTGCTTCTGAAACAGCGGCACGAGCGGCGCAAGGCTTGGGTGCAAGCCGAAGAAACCGTCGAGATCGAGCGCCGCGCCTTCCCCGCCCTGCCGCGACTGCGGAATGGCGATGCTCGGCCGAATGCGATAGTAATTCGGCTCGGCGAATGGCACCACGATGTTCAAGCCGTCGGCCGCGCCTCGTTGAAACAGCACGACGAGCTTCTTCCGGCTGGATGTGGGCGTCGCCGCCACGGCCCGCTGCAAAAACGCCGGCAGCGTGCTCATCCCGATCATTGCCACGCTGCTATTCTTCAGGAAAACCCGCCGCGAGATTCTCATCGTCATTCTCCTTCCAGTCCCTATTTCCTCAGCGCTCCCGAATCACCGCCACTTCACCGTCTCTGGAATTCCGGCGCGCCCAGCACCAGGCCCGCCACCAATCCTTGATTCACTTCCTTCACCGGGTCGTCGAGACTCGCTTGCAGCACTTGCGAATCGTTCATCTGCTTAGCGAGCGTCTCGCGCGTCTCCGGTGAAACCTGGCCCGATAGCAGTACGGCAATCGCCCGGTCGAGCGTCGCCTGAGGGTCCCGTGCCTGCTCCGAGCCCAAGACGGCCGCCACGTCGACGCGGGTGCCGCGCATGCGGTTGTTCGCCAGCGTGAGTGAATAGTTCAGCCGGTTCAGCAACGCCCCGGTATTGACCCAGTTCTCGGCCTTATCGGAATAGCCCGTCGGTGGCTGGCATTGATAGAGCGGCTCGCCGATGCGCGCGGCCCATTGCACCATCGGCAACGGCACAGTTACATCGGCGCCTACCGCGCGCGCTGCGGAAACCACCAGTTCGAACGGTGTCTTGATCTTCGCCCGATACGCGTCCTTCGACCAGAACTCCGGCGAGTAGATCATCTCGTGCAGCACCGAGCGGATGTCGCCGTCGGTCGCCAGATACGTCTGCGCCATGCGCTCGACCAGCGCCTCCGGCGGATTGTCGGATACAAAATGTCGCGCAATTTCGAGCGAAAGATGATGTGCCGTGTGCGGATCGCGAGCCAATATGTCTAGCACTTCCTCGCCGTCCTTCATGCCGCCCGCGTCGATCTTGTGGCCCAGCACCATCTTCGGCCGGATGTCGTGCATTCGGTCGTCAAACCAGAATTCCGGCGCCTGCCGCGGCGTGCGTATCGTCCATCCCGTGAAGCAGCGCGCCACCTCGGTTACGTCCCTCTGCGTGTAGCCGCCATCCACGCCGAGCGTATGCAGTTCCATGATTTCGCGGCCGTAGTTTTCGTTCAGCCCGCGATCTGGGTTCTTCTTCGCCTGATTTTGCCCCGGCATGCCGAAAGGTCCGCCGAAGAACGGCCGGCGCTGCCGGCGCATCTGTTGTTCCATCTGCTGGCGCGCAAAAGCCTGCGGGTCCACGCTCTGCCAGTTGTCCAGGTAGAAGAGCATCGCGGGACTCTTAGCCGTGGCCTCGAGCAAATCGCGGAACTTGCCCATCGCGTGCGGGCGAATCGTGTCGCGCTCGTAGGACGTGAGCATCCAGCGGTCCAGGCCCTTACCGGCAAAAACGTTGAAATGGTTGAACCAGAAGTCCACCATCTGCTCGTAAAGTTGTCGCTCGCTGTAGATCGCGTGGTCTACCTTCGCCATCGAAAGCTCGGCGACGATGCGCTGTGGTGTCTGCATCTGCGGGTAATCCATCATCGCATCGCCGAAGCCGTTCTGCCCCTTGGCGCCCTTGCCGCCTTTTCCGGGAGTGCCCATATCCGCGCTGTCGCCGCTGGCGTCGCCCTGCGGCGGCGTCTTGCCGTCATCCGCCGCTGACGGGATAGGCTGGCCGGTCGCGGCGTCCGTCTGCGCGCCCAAACCTTCTGCGGCGCCGACCTGCTGCATCATCACTTTGGCCTGCTGCTCTTTTTGGTACTGTGCGACGCTGACGCCTTCGCGTTTCGCCGCGACCTGCGGCTGCGGGAATTTGCTCAGCAGTTTTTGGGACGACATTGTGAGCGTGGGAAACTCCGCCAGCCGCGCGCCGAGCGCGGAGTCGTCCAGGGATTCGGGGTGTAGCTGCCCGTCGATCCATTTCGCGAGCCCCATCTGCTTCACACGGTCCAGATCGCCGGGGCGCGGCCCGTATCCCAACCTATTCAGCGCGTGCAGGACCGCTTCGTTCTCCGTCAGATCGGTCGCTGGCAAGCCCTGCATGGCCCCGCTTGCGTCCGAAGCCTTATCCTTTCCTCTGTTTTTCTGGTCCTTGGCAGCCGCCCAATCGGGGATAGTCACCGCGAGTGAGCTGAGCGCCAAGGCGGCTATTACGCCTGCGAGCCTTCGACGCTGGATTTGGACCGGTGCTTTCCTGCGAATTCCTGAGGTGGCCATCTCTACCCCCTGCGGCTTTCGGCGCGGGCGCACAGGCCGGAGCTGGTAACCTGTGCCGCTAACCATTTTAACCCCCTTCGCGGACAAAAGTTGCACACCAAACGCAGTCTGTTTCGCGCCCCCAACCTCGCCGATTCCAGCCGCCCTCGCCGGCGCCTGGAATCATTCGAACGGATAAAGATACTGCGGGACGCGCCAACCGCGCGTAAACTTTCGATGGTAAAACACTCAGCGAGGTGCCGCGGTGCACCGCGCGCGGCTAAGGCGAAGGGGCCCGACAACGATCACACTCGCGCGAAATCTCATCTTCTGGCTCTCTACAAAGAAAATCGTCACCGACGCCATCGCGCAGCGTGGAATGAAGTACGGCTTCGCGCGCCGTTTTGTTGCCGGAGAGGCGCTCGAGGAAGCGATTGCCGCCTCCGTCGAGTTGGGACGCGCCGGCCGCCGCGTCAGCCTGAATCAGCTCGGCGAAAACGTCGCCACGATCGAGGAAGCGCGCCACTCGCGCGATAGCTACGTCGCAGCGCTTCGCGCGCTGGACCGGGCCGGACTCGACGGCAACATTTCCATCAAGTTGACGCAGCTCGGGCTCGACGTTGACCCCGGAGCCTGCCTCTCGCTCGCGCTGGAAATCGCCGCCGAAGCCGCCGCGCTCGGCCGCACGATTGAAATCGACATGGAAGGATCGGCGTACACCGACCGCACCATCGAGATCTTCGAGGCCTCGCAGCGTCAACACCGCAACGTCGGCCTGGCCATTCAAGCCTACCTCCGGCGCACCGAACGCGACATCGAACGTCTGGCCCCGCTTGCGCCGAAGGTCCGTTTGGTGAAGGGCGCCTACCGCGAACCGGCCGCTCTCGCCTTCCAAACGAAACGCGAAGTGGACGCCAATTACCGCAAACTGCTCGATCGTCTCTTGCGGCCGGATGCCGGCGCCAGCTTTTTCACCGCACTCGGAACGCACGATCCAGCGCTGGTGGATTACGCCGGCCGGAAGATCGCAGATCGTGGCGTGCCTTCCAGCCGTTACGAATTTCAAATGCTCCTGGGTATCCGGCGCGATCTACAGGAGCAAGTGCACGCGGCCGGCCATCCGCTCCGCGTCTACGTCCCCTACGGAACCGCCTGGTGCCCGTACTTCATGCGGCGGCTCGCGGAGCGGCCGGCGAACGTTTGGTTTCTGATCCGCAGTCTCTTTGCCGAGGGAAAGCGCCGCGCGTGAAACGCCCCACTGGGCCATCGGCGTCCCCCAGGGCGGCGTTGCTTTGAACCTTCTGTTATCCTGTGTCGAACATGGAATCTGAATTCGACCGTTTTGCCGCCGAGGGATATTCGGAACTTCTGCGAGACCCGATCCGCGACAAGTTTGGCTCCGGATCGCGCTTCTTCCTCGAGCGGAAGCTTGTTCTGCTGCGAGACTTCTACCGGCGGCGGGGCACCCGGACCGAATCAACGACCTGGCTCGATGTCGGCTGTGGCGAGGGTCAATTGTTGGCGCTCGGCAAGCGGTATTTTCGAGACGTGGCTGGCTGCGACGTTTCCGAGGGAATGATCCGTCATTCCGAAGGCCTGAATATCCGCCGGCAGGAATCGCAGCACAGGATTCCATTTGCTGACGGTAGCTTCGACCTGGTGACGGTCGTGTGCGTCTACCATCACGTGCGGGTGAGCGACCGCGCTGCCCTTACCTCGGACGTCCCGCGCGTTCTAAAGCCTGGCGGAATCTTCTGCATCATCGAGCACAATCCCTTCAACCCCGTGACCCGGCTGATCGTGCGGCGATCCCCGCTGGACGTTCAGGCGCATCTGCTGAGCGCGGCGAGCGCCCGCCGGCTCGTTCGCGCCGCCGGAATGAAGGTGATCGAAACCCGGTACTTCCTCTACTTTCCCGAGCGCTTCTTCAATCGCATGGCCTCTCTCGAAGCGAAGCTCTCCCCCATCCCTCTCGGCGGACAGTATGCCGTCTTTTGTCGGAACGACTGATGCCGTCGCGCTCGCGCTCGATTGCGCGCTCCCATCGCACCGGTTCAACTTCATCGCCGTCAATCTGGCTCGGGCTTCTCCTCTGTCTATTTCTTCTGTCAGCCCTGCCTGCGGAGGCCCGTCGCCGACCGAATGACCCAACCTCTCAATCCAGCGGCGTGCTGGACGATTTGCATCGAATCCAACAGAGAATCGTTCAAGCCGGACCTCCTCGGACCAGGATCTCGATCATGCGGGTTCGGTACGCGGATTTACGGGACGCCTTGGCCGGCTACCGGCAGACCGGCGCCCCTCTCGTCGCTTTTGATGGAACGCGATACCTCGCCGCGGGCTTTGGGGACGACCTGGGAATCTACTATTTCATCCCGCGGCTGGCGGTTCTCTCCGGACTCAGCCTGGCAAGGACGATCGATCTCTTCTTTGGTACGGCGCTCATTGCCTCCTTCTTCGTCGGGACCGTCTCGCTCTTCGTCACGTTGCAAAGCTGGGGCCTGAGGCTGTGGGCCGCCTTCAGCCTTGGCGTGTTGTTCTACTTTTCCTATATCAAGGGCGACGTGTACCTTGTTCAAAGCGCCGCGGTGATCGCCGTCGTGCCCTGGTTCCTGCACTTGCTCAAAAAAGATTTGGTCGGCGCCGGGTTCGTTGCGTTTCTCTTTGGCTCGGGCCTTCTCATCGGCTTTGCCAACCTCATGCGCAGTCAGGCCGCAACGGGAGTCGGCATCTTTATGGTTCTCCTCGTGGCCATGGGCCTGCAATGCACTCTCGGCAAGAAACTCGCGCTCTTGGCCGCCTTGCTCGTTGGCCTCTTGATTCCGGTAATCTACTTCCGCGGCCTTGTTGCTCGGCGCGACTCCTTTTTGCTGGCCGCGCAGCCGGAGTACTCCAGGCCGCTCAACCAGCACCCTTTTTGGGACACGGTGTATCTTGGGTTCGGCTTCATCAACAACCCCTACGTTCCGGATTTTCGCAATGAACTCTCCGCCGCGAAAGTCGCCTCGATCTCCCCCTCCACCCCATACCTGTCTCCGGAATACGACCGAATCATTCGCACGGAGGCGCTCCGCATTCTCACGGACCATCCCCTGTTCGTCCTCACGACGGTTGTCGCCAAGGTGTGCATCGTCGCCTTGCTTCTGCTCGCCTGCTGCAACTTCGGACTGTTCGCGGCCGTTTCGAACCCCATGCCCTGGACCATGGAGCTGGCTTTTGGGAGCGCGTTGGTTTTCAACTCGCTCTTCGGCATCATCGCTCTGCCCGAAATCCAATACTTGCTGGGTTTCATGGCCTTCGGCATCCTCTACGGAATTTTCAGCTTGGCTTACGCGCTCGAGCATCCTCAACCGGGCCGCATCCAGAGCTGGCTGCGCCTCTTCGAGCTCTTCGCGAGAAAACCCCGCCGCGCCTGAATTCCGGCAATCGAGCGAAACGACCGAATCCTGCATTCTCTAGCTCCTGGCGCGGCACGAAAATGTCCATTTTCATGCCGGATTCAGGTACTATCGCCCCTGCTCGCTAGCCGATGACCGGCCTGAACGCACCCGTGAAGGATGATGACTCCAGCAAACCGGCGGTCTCCGTAGTCATCCCCGTATACAACAGCCAGACCACTCTCCTCGAGCTGGCGAACCGCTTGGCCGGGGTGCTCCGCGAAACGTCCGATCGTTACGAGCTCGTGCTGGTGAACGACGGCAGCCGCGACGGCAGTTGGGACCAGATCAATCAGCTCGCTGCGAATCACGAGTGGATTCGCGGCATCAATCTGATGCGCAACTACGGCCAGCACAACGCTCTGCTGTGCGGTATTCGAGCCGCGAAGTATGAAGTTATCGTCGTCATGGACGACGACTTGCAGCACCCGCCCGAGGAAATCCCTCTCCTTCTGCGGAAATTAGCGGAGGGTTACGATGTGGTGTACGCAACTCCGCAGGAGGGGCAACACGGCCTGTTGCGCAACGCCGCCGCGCGCATCACCAAGCTGGCTTTGCAGAGCGCCCTCGGGGCGGAAACGGCCGGGAAAGTCAGCCCATACCGGGCATTTCGCACCAGAGTCCGCGACGCCTTCATCGATTACCGAAGTTCCTTCGTATCGATCGACGTGTTGCTGGCCTGGGGTACCAATCGATTCGCCTCCGTTCCGGTGCGCTACGATCCCAGAAAAGCCGGCAGCTCCCAGTACACGTTTCGCCAATTGGTTACTCACGCGCTGAACATGATGACCGGATTCAGCATCCTCCCTCTCCAATTGGCCACTCTCGTCGGTTTCGCCTTTACGCTTTTCGGAATGGTGGTGCTCGCTTATGTGCTCGGCCGTTACTTGATTCACGGCGTGGACGTGCGCGGATTCACGTTTCTGGCGTCGATCGTGATCATCTTTTCCGGCGCCCAGTTATTTGCCCTCGGTGTGTTCGGAGAGTATCTCGCGAGGATGTATGTTCGAATCATGGAACGGCCTTCCTATTTTGTCCGCGGCACGACTCCCGAGTCTCTCGCGGAGATTCACAGCGGGTCGGCGAACGCCGCCCGCAAGTGAAGCGCCTGATATCCCCGACGACCCCAACGGCCGGGAGATGAACCCCCTATGAGCGTTGCTCGCTGTCTGGTTTTGGGCGGCTCCGGCTTCATGGGGTCCCATCTCGTGGAATTGTTGGTTGAGCAAGGGCTCGCGGTGAGGGTGTTTAGTGTGTCGGCGGCCTCATCCAGCAGCCTGGCGTCGGTCGCGCAGCGAGTGGAATTGATTCCCGGCGATTTCCGCGACGCGAAAGCTTTGGCCGGCGCCGTCAGGGGCTGCGACTACGTCTATCACTTCATCGCCACCACGACGCCGGCGACTTCGAATCGCGATGTGCCCTTCGACGCGGAGTCGAACCTCATTCCGACCATGCGCCTCCTGGAAGCTTGCGTCGCCGAAAAAGTGCGGCAAATCATCTTCTCCTCTTCCGGCGGAGCCGTCTATGGCGATACCGACCGTACCCCCATTCCGGAAACTCACCCCACCGAGCCGCGGTCTTCCTACGGGATCGTGAAGCTGACGATCGAAAAGTATCTGGCGCTGTTCCATCGTCTCCATGGATTGGACTACGCGGTTCTCCGCGTCGGCAATTGCTACGGGCCGCGACTCCCGATTGCCGGCGAACAG
>Ga0210394_10003084_pt1 | contig 21578 bp, 16 predicted proteins | sample IncBWC12MmetaG_FD_160121 | JGI IMG/M metagenome (GOLD analysis project Ga0210394, IMG submission 160121) | Forest soil microbial communities from Barre Woods Harvard Forest LTER site, Petersham, Massachusetts, United States - Inc-BW-C-12-M | ecosystem: Environmental > Terrestrial > Soil >...
CTCGCGCTCCTGTTGCTGCGGCGGAGTCGTTCTAAACCTGCGCGAGTGCGTGCCGGCCGCGAGTCTGGTGCGTGAGCGGGCCGACGTTTGAATCACCTGAAGGTGTACATCAAGCTTGATCTGAGATGGTACCTTGCGCACGATCGCAACGCGCGCGTGGGGCTGACCGATTAAATGTCATTATCATTGGGTAATGCGGTAGCCGACCGGAGCCAAGGCCTAGCACGCGGCGGTCCGGGTGCATGCAGGTGATAGCCGTGGGAGAGACAGTACATTCGGGGTTGTCGGCCGGAGGTACGCGGCGCATCCTGACAATCGACGGCGGCGGTATAAAAGGGGTCTTCCCCGCCGCCTTTCTCGCCGAGTTGGAAGACCGGATCGGCGAGCCGATTGTAGATTATTTCGACTTGATCGCGGGAACCTCTACCGGCGGCATTATCGCGCTGGCTCTTGGCCTTGGCTTGACGGCCAAGGAAATACTCCAATTGTATGAGAACAATGCCCGCAGAATCTTCCCTCAATCCCGTAGTTTCGCATTCCAGGGCATCTTCCGTGCAAAGTACGCCAAGGCGGCGCTTCCAACAGTTCTACGCGAGGCCTTTGGGCAACGGCTTCTCGGTGAAAGCCGGGTGCGCCTCCTCGTCCCATCACTCAATCTGGCGTCCGAGCGGGTTCACATCTATAAAACATCGCACCACCCGGGATTGGTCAAGGACTACACCTTACCGGCTGTCGACGTGGCGCTCGCGACCGTCGCGGCGCCGACCTACTTCCCCGTCCACCTGTCGCCGGAAGGTGTCCCCTTCGTTGACGGGAGCGTATGGGCTCGGAACCCGATGGGCCTCGCCGTCATCGAGGCGATCGGCATCCTCGAATGGCCGCGGGAATCGATCCGCCTGCTCAGCCTCGGGTGCACCGCGACCCGTATGGACGTGGCGTGGAGTTCGTGGAAAAAGCACACCTCGCTTGGCGCGGCATTTTGGGCCGCCCGTCTCGCTGACGTGTTCATGACAGCGCAATCCTCCTCGGCGGTCGTGACAGCGCATGTTTTGCTCGGACCGAAGAGTGTTTTTCGCTTCGACCCCGACATGAGCCATCATCATTTCACCCTCGATGGCGTGCAGCACGTGCCGCTGCTTCGCCAACTCGGCGAGAGCGAGGCACTCGAAGCATTCGCAACGTTGGCGCCGATATTTTTACAAGAAAAGGCGGCCGCCTTCGTGCCCTGCCACCGGCTGCCGTCGCGGCCCGCGACGACGACGCAACCCGACGCCGTCGCGACGTGAGGGCTGCTCTGCGTCGCTTCGCCGACATGGCATCGCCGCGGCGGGTGCGGTAGGCTCGGGGCGCGATGAATTCAATCACCCCGCGTGGCGCACCGGCCCCCGCGATCCCCACCGACCCGGCGGTCAGAGCCGCGATCCTCAACGAGGCGCTGCCCTATCTCCGCCGCTATTCCGGGCGGACGATTCTGGTCAAGTACGGCGGGCATGCGATGGTCGATAGCGAAACCGACGATCCGTTCGCGCGCGACATCGTCCTGCTGCAGCAAGTCGGCATCAACCCAATCGTCGTCCATGGTGGCGGGCCGCAGATCGGCCAGATGCTGCAGCGGCTTGCCATCGAGAGCAGGTTTGTCGACGGGCTGCGCGTCACCGACCGTGAGACAATGGAAGTCGTCGAGATGGTCCTTGCCGGAACCGTCAACAAGCAGCTTGTCGCAGAGATTAACGCGGCCGGCGGCTGCGCTGTTGGCCTATCCGGCAAGGACGGCAACCTCATCCGCGCCCGCAAGGCGATACGCAGCCGGATCGAGAACGGGGCGCGGATCGAGGTTGATTTGGGTCTTGTCGGCGAGCCGGAGCAAATCGACGATCGCGTGCTGGCGAGCTTTCGCCAGTCTGGCATCATCCCGGTCATCGCCCCGACCGGCTTCGGCGCCGACGGCGAGACCTACAACATCAATTCCGATACGGTGGCCGGGGCGGTCGCTGCCGCGGTCAAGGCGCAGCGCTTTCTGCTGCTGACCGACGTGCCCGGCGTGCTCGACGCCGACAAGCGCCTGATCCACGAATTGACCGCGGGCGGGGCGCGTCGTCTCATTGCGGATGGCACGATCGCTGGTGGCATGATCCCCAAGGTTGAGACCTGCCTCGGGGCGATCGAGGGTGGGGTCGAGGCGTCGGTTATCCTCGATGGCCGGGTGCCGCATGCGATTCTGCTGGAGTTGTTCACTGGCGGCGCGGGGACATTGATCCGCGGCGGCTGACGGCGTATCGCGCAGTCGGAATCAAATCCGTTTTGCGCCCGGGCGGCGCTTTCGGCAGCAGGATCGCCAGAGACCCTGTTGATCTGTCTGTATTTCCCGCTCCGGCCTACCGACCGCTCCACGATGATGTGGGCATCCTCACCGGCATGGCCCTCGAAAGCAGCGCTAATTTACGCCCCTTATTTCCCGAACCGCCGTTTCCGATGCTGATACGACCGCATCGCCCGCAGGAAGTCTATCTTGCGGAAGGCGGGCCAAGGCACATCGCAGAAGTAGAATTCGCTATAAGCGCTCTGCCATAGCAGAAAACCGGACAGACGGATCTCGCCGCTGGTCCGGATGATTAGGTCGGGGTCGCGCGATCCCGCCGTGTAGAGATGGCGGGTGATGCTCTCGCGCGTGACCTCGGGAATGGCGTCGGCCGCCGAGAGACCTCGTTCCGCTTGCTCAGCGAGCAGTGCGCGAACGGCATCTACTATCTCGTCGCGACCGCCATAGGCGACCGCGACGGTCAGGATCATTCCCTCGTAGGTTGCAGTTGCGTGGCAGGCAGCACGGATCGCGGCGACAAGGGATGCGGGCAGCAACTCAAGTTTGCCGATTGCCCGGACCCGCACCCGCCGACGATGGATTTCCGGATGATCGGCAAGTGTTCCGACCTTCGCCTCGATAGCGGCAAGGATGCCCGAGACCTGCTCAACCGGTCGATCCAGATTATCCGTCGAGAACAGCCAAAGCGTTACGGCAGGGACGCCGAACTCGCCGCACCAGTCGAGTACATCGTCGAGCTTGTGCGCTCCTAAAGCGTAGATCGCACGGGGATCGCGAAGACCGTAACTCTCGCCATGCCGGCGGTTGCCGTCGAGGATGATCCCGATGTGACGAGGGACCGCCCGCCCTTGCACCTGACTCGCTAACCGTCGCTCATACAGTCGGTAGAGCGGTCTGGCCGCAACGCCCTGCAACCATTTCCATGTCCGATCGATCGGCGCGCGCCGCCGGAGAAAACCCGCTTGGCTTAGGTCCATGGGTAAGCCGGGAGGCCAAAGGTAACCGATGTCCGATATTAGCACGGAGAACTATGAATAATTCCCTTGAGCAACCGGTCAACTGTCGAGTGCGACAACCGGCCCACGGACCTCGCTCGACATCCTCCCGGTGGGCTGATCCCTACAAATTCGTCGCCGAGCCCCGACGGTCCGATTCCACCGAGCGATCCGGGCATTGCGGCTTCCGGCGAGGAATCGCTCGACCGCCCGCAGCGAGCACCAGCGTCCGTCGGGCGTCGCCCTCGCCGGAGCACATCTACTCTATCTCGTAGACCGCCGGGCGGGTGCCCCAACGGCAAGGCGGGCAGCGGGTTATCCTAAGCGTCGGTTAGATGCAACCATGGTAGGCGCTCCTCCGGGAATATGTGCCTCGTCGGCCGAAATCGTCCGGCTTGGTCGAACGCACCGACATGGAAATGGGCTTCAGGCGAGCGCTCGCCTTCGCAGGTCAACGTCGATCCGCACTTGGCGCAGAATCCCCGCAACCTGCCGGGCGACGAATTGAATTTGGTTATCTCACCTTTGGTGACGACGTAGGCCGAGTGCTTGAACGCCACAAATACGGAGACAGGTGCCCCGCTATGTTTCCGGCAACTTTGGCAATGGCACCACGCCACTGATTCTGGTTGACCGGTCGCCACGAAGCGCACCGCTCCGCACAGGCACCCACCTTCAAATTGATCGGTCATGCTACGGAGCCTTCTCTTCAAATGTTTACCCGGCAAGGGTAGCACACGCGCCTGGGATCGCTTTCACCTGCCACCATCAGCTTGGTCTGCCGGGCCTGTCGCCTGATTACCCTAGCGGCGATCCCTCGAGGTCGCGGCGTTTGCCCCGCGCCGGTTCGCCGCTCAGGGCTTCGAGCCCCCGGGACTCTTCTCGCCGGGCGAGGCGCTGTCCGACCCGCCCTTGTTGAAGCGGCCGATGTTGCCGAGCACTTGTTCGAGAAAGGTCAGCTCGCGCCCCGGCGCCGGTGTGGCTCCGGGAGCGGGCTCGATGTCCTGCCCGTCCTGCAGATCCTTGTGGTCGACGCCTCGGACGACGCCGCCGGCATCGAAATTGACGATATAAACCTGCTGGTCCAGAACATCCGGGTCAAAGAACGACACCTGCTTTATCCGTCGGCTGATGTAGTACCAGTTCTTGTCGTCGAAAACCCCGGTGCTCGACGGTGTCCCGAGGATCTTGGTCACCTGCTCGCGGGTGGTGGTGCCGGGATGGATTTGTGCGAGCTTCTCGGGTTCCGGCAGATTGCCGCGTTGGTCGATGGTTGGAGCGCAGGCCGCAAGGCTGGTTGCGCCGAGCGCGACGGCAACCGAAGCGGGGAGGACTCGTTTGCGGAGGGTGCTGCGGAACACGCGGTTGGATTACCTTACTAATGTTGAAATAGGTATGGCCTCAGCCCATGTCTCGGTTTGACTTTAGCCGAGAGTGGGCTGCTGTCAACGCCCACTACTGCGCTAAATTGCGCCGCGATTGCCTCTAATGTTCACGCTGTTCAGAACCACTCCCGTTCGTGAGGCTGCCGAGCTCGCCTACGGCCGCATCGTCGAGCATGCCCGCCAGCCCGGCTTTTTCATCGATGGCGGCGTGCCGGATACGGTGGACGGCCGCTTTGAGCTGATCTGTCTGCACGCCTTTCTCTATCTCCATCGGTTAAAGCGCGAGCAAAAGCAGACAGCGCCGTTGGGCCAGCGCTTTTTTGATACGATGTTTGCCGATTTCGACCGCTCGCTGCGCGAAATGGGCACGGGCGATCTCAGCGTCGGCCGTGAGATCAAGCGCATGGCGGAAGCGTTTTACGGCCGCGTTGCCGCCTATGAACAGGGGCTGGCGGGCGATGATACGGTGCTGCTTGCGGCACTCGCGCGCAACCTCTTTGGCACCGCGCCGCCGAATCCGGCCCGGCTTCAAGCGATGGCGGGCTATATGCGCCGCGAGGCGGCGAGGCTGAACGAAGAGGGCGCGGAGGAACTGCTGGCGGGGCGCATCTCGTTCGGGGGTCCGCCGCGCGCCGCGGCAAGGCCCGAGCCGGCAGGCGACGAATGACCGGCACCGGCCAACCGGAATTTTCGCGTCTCGTCCCGCTGGCGCGGCTCGGGGTGGAGCCGTTTCGCCTGGAGATCGCCGCGACCGAGGCCGAGCGCGCCGCTCTCGCGCGGCGTTTCGACCTCCCTGGTCTCGACCGGGTCTGCGCGGTGGTCGAGCTGGTCCGCCGCGGGGCGGACAGGTTCCTGTTGCACGCCGCCTTTTCTGCCGAATTCGTGCAACGCTGCGTCGTCACCCTCGATCCGGTCGAGGGCGCAGTGTCGGAGACGTTCACGCTCTTTTACGGACCGCCCGAGGCGGAGGAGGAAGCCGGCGGGACCGTTGAGGACGACGTCGCATTCGAGCCGGTCGTCGGCAACGCGATCGATGTCGGCGAAGCCGTGGCCCAGCAATTCTCGCTGGCGCTGCCGCCGTTTCCGCGCAGCCCCGATGCAACCCTCGACGCCTCGCCGCCGGAGGAAGCCGGTCCCTTTGCCGCCCCGCTGTCAGGGTTGCGCGATCGCCGCGGCAACCAATCGCGGTGAGGTGCCCGGACCGATCGCACGACCGCCCCCGCCTTCCCTGCGCTCCATCGCTGTTGCCGGGCCCCGGAAATTTGGCTAAGTACCGGTACTCTCCGCGCCGCCTTCAATGAGTGGGTCATGGCCGTTCCAAAAAAGAAAACCTCGCCATCGCGCCGCAATATGCGCCGCTCGCATCATGCGCTGCGCTCGCCGGCTTATGCCGAATGCCCGGATTGCGGCGAGCTGAAGCGGCCGCATCATCTGTGCCCGTCCTGCGGGTTTTACGACGGGCGCGAGGTTACCCCTCAGCCAACGACCTCCTAGCCCGCTCGACGACGGGGCAAGGCGCGCGATGAGCGACAGCATCACCATCGCCATCGACGCGATGGGCGGCGACCGTGCCCCGGCGATGGTGCTGAAGGGTGCGGATATCGCGCTGGAACGGCATCCCGGCGCGCAATTTCTGTTGTTCGGCGACGCAGCCCAGATCACACCGTTGCTCGCCACATTGCCGCGGCTCGCCGAGGCGGCGACGGTGCATCATACCGACGAGGCGGTGGCAGACGACGCCAAGCCGTCGCAGGCGCTCCGCAGCGGACGACAGTCGAGCATGCGGTTGGCGATCGATGCGGTCCGCGATGGGCGCGCCGACGGCGTCGTCTCCGCCGGCAATACCGGCGCACTGATGGCGATCGCGAAATTCGTGCTCAAAACCTTGCCTGGAATCGACCGGCCGGCGATCGCAACGATTGTTCCGACGCGGCGGGGCGAGAGCGTGATGCTCGACCTCGGTGCCAACATCGAGTGCGACGCCGAAAATCTCGTGCAGTTTGCCGTTATGGGCGACGCCTTCGCGCGCACCGTCCTGGGGTTGGTGCAGCCGACGGTCGGCCTCCTAAATGTCGGTTCGGAGGACCTCAAGGGAAATGACGCCGTGCGCGAGGCCGGCGCGCGCCTGCGCGGCGGGATGACGCCGATCCTGTTCCACGGCTTCATCGAGGGCGACGACATTGCCGCCGGCACTGTCGATGTTATCGTCACCGACGGGTTCACCGGCAACGTCGCGCTGAAGACGATCGAGGGGGTTGCCAAGCTGTTCAGCGAATCATTGCGCGCCTCGTTCCACCACTCGCTATTGGCGCGCATCGGATATGTCTTTGCCCGTGGGGCACTCAAGAAGTTCGCGGCACGTCTCGATCCGCGTCGCTATAACGGGGCGATGTTTCTTGGGTTGGCCGGCATCGCGGTCAAAAGCCACGGTTCGACCGATGCCTTCGGTTTTGCCAACGCCATCGGCGTCGCCGCGGACCTCAAGCTCAACGGTTTTCTGCAGAAAATCGGCGACGACCTCGCGCGCCTCAACCGAGCGCCGTCGACCGAGCAGTCGGCGGCGTTGTGAGCGCGCCGACATGATCCTGCGCTCCCGAGTTGCCGGGTGCGGCGGCTATCTCCCCGAGCGGGTTGTCACCAACGACGAACTGGCAGCCCGGCTCGATACATCGGATTCCTGGATCCGGCAGCGCACCGGGATCGGCGAGCGACACATCGCGGCCACGGGCGAACTGACCTCGGACCTCGCTTTCCACGCGTCTCGCCGCGCCCTCGAGCGGGCCGGGATGAGCGGCAGCGACCTCGATCTGATCGTGCTCGCGACGGCAACCCCCGATCAAACCTTCCCGTCGACCGCAGTCAAGCTGCAGGCGCGACTGGGCATGAACCACGGCGCCGCTTTCGACGTGCAGGCGGTGTGCTCGGGGTTCATCTTCGCGCTTGCGGCTGCCGACAACGCGTTGCGGCTGGGCCAGGCGCGCACCGCGCTGGTGGTTGGAGCCGAGACCTTTTCGCGGATCCTCGACTGGCAGGACCGCAGCACCTGCGTTCTCTTCGGCGACGGGGCCGGGGCGATCGTGTTGAATGCGGTGCCGGGCGATCCGACCAGTCGCGGCGTGCTCTCGACGCACCTTCATTCGGATGGCCGTCTGCACGACATCCTCTATGTCGACGGTGGCCCGTCCTCGACCGGCCACACCGGCTTCTTGCGGATGGAAGGCCGTGAGGTGTTCCGTCAGGCGGTGCAGCATTTGAGCGAGGTGGTCAGTGAAGCACTGGCGGCGAACGGGCTAGCCCCGGGCGATATCGACTGGCTGGTGCCGCATCAGGCGAACACGCGCATCATCGACGCGGTCGGACGCCGGCTTGGACTGGCGGCCGAGCGGACCATCGTCACGATCGAGCGCCACGCCAACACATCGGCGGCATCGATCCCGCTCGCCCTCGATGAGGCGGTGGCCGACGGCCGGATCCGGCCCGGCCACCTCGTCTTGATGGAGGCGATGGGCGGCGGCCTCACCTGGGGCGCAAGCGTCGTGCGGTGGTAGCGACGCCCGAGGGAATACGATCACCAAAAATCCGATGTGCAAGATTACCGGGCAACGCTTTGTAATTTGACGAATTTTTTTGGCCGCGATAACTTCCCTTAAGCAGGGGAGGGCGTCATGGCCGGTCATACGGTTACCCGTGCTCATCTCACCGAGGCGGTCTATCAAGAGGTCGGGCTCTCGCGCAACGAGTCGGCCGAACTCGTCGAATCGGTGATTGCCGAGATTTCCCGCGCGCTGGAGCGCGGCGATATGGTCAAGATCTCGTCGTTTGGCAGCTTTGCGGTCCGCAAGAAGGGGCAGCGCGTCGGGCGCAATCCGAAGACCGGGCAGGAAGTCCCGATCAGCCCGCGCCGCGTCCTCGTCTTTCGCGCGTCGCACGCGCTAAAGCATCAGATCAACAACGGCCTCAATCAGCCCGGACCGGGCACCAGCGCCGCGGTCACGGCGAGGTCGGGCGCCGCAAAGGCGGCGCCTGCCTAGGTGGGCGAGCCCACCTAAGTGAGCGAGGTAGGCGAGCCCGCGCCGCCTGGGCCGGCCAAAGGCGCCTCGGCGTTCCGCACCATCGGCGAGGTCGCGGGCGACCTCGACCTGCCGACGCACGTGCTGCGCTTCTGGGAATCGAAGTTTGCCCAACTGAAGCCGCTGAAGCGCCGCGGCGGTCGGCGTTACTACCGACCGGAAGACGTCGTTCTCTTGCGTCGTATCCGGCAGTGCCTTTATCAGGACGGCTACACGATCCGCGGCGTGCAGAAGCTCCTGGGTGTCGGCGCCGGAGCGCGTGCGGCGGCAACCGATCCGGCACCCGGGCCGAGCTTGTTCCCGCTGGATCCCGGCCCGGATCCGGCGGCGGATGCGGACGAGCCGCCGAACCCTGAACTGCCGTCGCGCCACAAGCGGCGGCGCCCGACAAAGCCGGACACACGAGAAGCGCTCGAAGAGATCCGGCGCGAACTACTTGAAGCACGGGCGCTGCTCGATGAGTTGATGCGCCGACCCAAACTTCCTTGAGCCGCTGCCGGGGACGGCGGTTGCCGACTTGCCTGCCCGGATCTACGAGAGTATGTGAGGCCTCATTCAATTCGGAGGACAGCGATGGCCAACCCTATTTCCGATGCCCCGGCGGCCCCCGCCGAGGCGGTGTCCCCCCGCGGCATCAACCACTTGGTGCTGAACGTTCGCGACATCGAGGAATCGCACAGGTTCTGGACCGAGATCGTCGGCCTGAAGCAGGTCGCCGCATTGCGCCCCCGGCCCAACGGGCCGAGCCTACCGAAGATGCGCTTCTATAGCGCCGACCATGACGGGAAGCTGACCCACCACGACGTGGCCCTGGTCGAGAGCCCGAACCTGCCGCCCCCGGCGGAGTGGGTGCTGTCCGACGGCCGCGTCGCGATCAACCATGTCGCATTGGCCATGCCGAGCCGCGAGGCGTGGCTGAAGCAGCTGGCCTTCCTGCAAAGCCGGGGAATCAAGTTCAATTGGCGCGTCAATCATGGCGTGACGCATAGCGTCTATATCAACGATCCGAACGGCTACGGCGTCGAATTTCTCTACGAATTGCCGCGCGAGATGTGGGAAAACGATATTCAAGGCGCGATCGATTGGCTGGAAAACCTGCCGACCGAAGGCCCCGAAGCCTTGGTCGACCGGACCGACACCCCGGCCTTCGGGCAACCGGCGCCGGCCGCGGCTCCGGCCGAATAGGCCAGAGGGCGCCACCCGATCCGCGGCGCCGCCGGGGAGATGATCCCCGGCGGCATGTAGTGCTCTCAGGCCTCGGCGTGGCCTGGGGGTGCCTTCTCGTCCTTGTGGAAATCGAACTCGACCTTGGCGCCGCACGGGTCGTGGAAGAACAGTTGCCAAATCCCGCCGCCGGCGAGCCGGCGCAATTCATAGTCGATCTTTCGGCTCTTCAGTTTCTTGACGGTGCCGGGCAGATCCTCGGCGCTGAACGCCATGTGATCGAGGACGCCCGCGCGGTCGCCCTCGGGAAGATGGTCCTTGTGGATCACGTGCAATATCGGCGTGTCGCCGGCATAGAGCCACCAGCCGGGAAACTGGAAGGGCGGGCGCCAGCCCACCTTAAGGCCCCCGAGAAAATCGACATAGAATTCGCGGGTCGCCTCGAGGTCGTCGCTCAAGACGGTAAAATGGTTCATCGCCGTAACGCTCATGCGGGATCTCCTTGGCAATCCGGATCGGTTGTCCCGCTAAAGAAATGGCTGAATGCCGACCCTGCGTCAATCGGTGAGCGCGGCTCGGTGGGCGCAAATAGCCGCCGAAGCAGTCACGCCAGCGCCGTGTAGACCGCCTGCTCGAAAGCATCGAAGAGCGCCAGCGCCTTGGGGTCGGCGAAGCGGATCAGCTGCATGAGGATGATCCCGGCAACGCCGGCCGCCGGATCGATCCAGAAACAGGTATTGCCGAGACCGGCCCATGCCAGGCTGCCGGCGCCGCGCCCTCCCGGCACCGTCACGGTCGAGATCATGAAGCCGATTCCCCATTTCTTGACCATGCCCGGGAAGAACTCGGCGTCATTCGAATAGGCCGGCGCCGCGGTCTTGAGCAGCCGCACATCCAGATCGCCGATCGCGTTCCGGGCCATCAGCGCCACGGTCTCCGGCCGCAGCACTTGCCGGCCATCGGCGCGGCCCTCATTGAGGAAGACCCGCTGGAAAGCGAGATAGTCCGCCGCCGTGCCGTAAAGGCCGCCGCCGCCCATCTCGAACTCGGGCTCCTGCGGGATCTCGAACTCGATCGGTAAGAGAGTGCCATTGTCCCCGCGCGCGTGCATGCCGGCGAGCCGGGCGCGGCGGTCTGGCGTCAGCCGGAAGCCGGTATCCCGCATGCCGATCGGCCCGAACAGATGATCGGCGAAATAGTCGCCGAGCGTCCGTCCGCTGGCCCGCTCCACCGCCTTGCCAACCCAGTCGATATTGATGCCGTAATCCCATTTCTCGCCCGGCTCGAAAACCAGCGGCAACGCCAGCGCCGCGTTCTGGCAGGAGATGATCCCGGGGACGCCCTTCTGTTCCATATAACGGCCGATCTGCGCGTTCCAGATGTCGTAGACGAAGCCGGCGGTATGGGTAAGCAGGTGACGCAGGGTGATCGGCCGCCGCGCCGGGCGCAGTTTCGGCTCGCCAGCGGGGTCGAAGCCTTCCAGCACCTGCGGCGCTGCGATCTCCGGCAGCAGATCGGCGATCGGCCGGTCGAGCGCGAGTTTACCCGCGTCGACGAGCTGCATCGCCGCGGTCGAGGTGATCGCCTTGGTCATCGAGGCAATCCAGAACACGGTGTCGGTGGTCATCGCGGCGCCGTCGGGCAGAGCGCGGCGGCCGAACGCGCCCTCATAGATCGCTCCGTCGCGCGTCGCCGCCGCTGCGACGACACCCGGAACGTCGCCACGCTCGATCGCGGTTTTCAGCACCTCATCGACTTGCGGCAGCTGGCGCGTGGCGTTCCTCCTCGGCGGCGCCCAATAAAAAGCGGAAAAGAGGGTTCGCTCGCGCAAGAATCGGCCTCGCGGCCAGCGGCGTCGGCACATCGCTGCGTTCGCGGCTCGCCGAGCGACGAAATCTTAACCAAATCAGGCGAGCATCGGGTCGAGTTTGCCGCGGAGACACAGATGGGCCTTTGGCGCGGGTCGCACGCGCACCCGCTAGGTGGCGACGCGGTCCCTAAAACCGCGCCGTCGATCCGGCTACTCGTCCTCGAAGCCGCCGGGGTTCTCGTCTGTGTCATGTTGCTGACCGGTTGGCTGCTGTGGGATGCCCGCCGCGTCGCCTTGGAGCATGCCGCCCAATCGCGCGACAACGTGGCTGCCGCCATCGAGCATGATATCGACCGCACGATCGAGCTTTACGGCCTGTCGCTGCAGGCGGTCATCGACGGGCTGCGACTGCCCGGGATCAACAACACGAGGCCCGAGATCCGCAACCCGGTCCTCTTCGACCGGCCGGCGACCGCGCAGTATCTCGGCGCGACAATGGTGCTGGACGATCAGGGTCAGGTTACCATGGATTCGCGGCGCGCCACGCCGCCCGATCGGAATTTCGCCGATCGCGATTTCTTCCGCTTGCACCGCGACCAGCCGCAAGTCGGCCTTTACATCAGCGCACCGTTCGTAAAGCGGCCGGACGGCAACTGGTCGATCGCGCTCAGCCGCCGGCTGGAGCATCCCGACGGCAGCTTTGCCGGTGTTGTCTTCGGCACGCTTCACCTCGATTTTTTCGCCGACCTGTTTAGTTTGATCGATAACGGGTCGGGCGGGGCGATCAGTTTGTTTCGCTCGGACGGAAGATTGCTCTACCGCACGCCCTACGACGAGAAATCGATCGGCGCCGATTTCGGACACTGGCAGCTCTTCCACGATAAGACGCAAGTCAAAACCGGCACGATCACCGTCGCCTCGGCGATCGATGGGATCGAGCGATACTTCACCTACCGCCGCATCGGCAGCCTGCCGCTCGTGCTGACCGTCGGGATGTCGCCGGGGACCGTGCTCGGTTACTGGCGTCAGAAGGCGATCGCAATCGCCATCGGCATGCTCGCGCTTGTGGCCGTCGTCGCCGGCCTCGTGTCAGCGCTCGGGCGCGAACTCAGCCGCCGCTCCCGAGCCGAGCGGACAGCGCTCGAAACCGGGCGCCGGTATCGGTTTTTGGCCGAGCACTCGTTCGACATGATCGTGCGCTTCGACCCCCGCACCCACCAGCGAACCTACGTCTCGCCGGCCTCTCGGCGCCTTTACGGCTATGAGCCCGAGGAGGCGATGGCCATCTCGGCGGAAGAGATCATCCACCCCGACGATCTTGCCGGGGTGAACGAAGCGCTGGCCCGGCTCGAACACGATGGCGAACAGGCCCCGATCAAATATCGCGGCCGGCGCAAGGACGGAACTTACATCTGGGTCGAGGCGAGCCTGACGCGATCGATGAATCCGGATACCGGAGCCACCGAGATCGTCAGCATCGTCCGCGACGTCAGCGAGCGCATGCGCTACGAGCGGGCGCTCTACCAGGCCAAGGAAGAAGCCGACGGCGCCAATCACGCCAAATCGCAGTTCCTCGCCACGATGAGCCATGAGCTGCGCACGCCGCTCAACGCGATCATCGGCTTTGCCGAGATTATGCAACACGAGGTGATGGGCCCGGTCGGCAACGAGCAATACCGGTCTTACATCACCGATATTCATATGAGCGGCACGCACCTCCTGCAGCTGATCAACGACATCCTCGATTTGACCAAGGCCGAAGCCGGCAAGCTCGAGCTGAATGAGGAAACCATCGATCTCGGGGAGGTGATCCGGTCAGTCGTGCGGGTGAGCAGCGCATCGATAGAAAAGGCCGGGCTGACAGCCAACATCGATCTGATGCCCGCGCTGCCGCTGCTGCGGGCCGACGAGCGCAAGACACGGCAGGTCCTGTTCAATCTGATCGGCAACGCGGTGAAATTCACGCCCGAAGGAGGGCGCATCGATATTCGGGGCCGCTACGATCCACAGGCCGGCATGAGGATCACCGTCGCGGATAGCGGGATCGGCATCGCCTCGGAGAATTTGCAGCGGGTATTCGAACCCTTCGTGCAAATCGACAACGCGCTCAGCCGTCAGCAACCCGGCACCGGGCTCGGGCTGCCGGCTGCGAAGGCGATCATGGAGCTGCACGACGGCTCTCTGGAGCTGCACAGCGTAGTAGGCGTCGGCACCGAGGCGATCGCAACCTTTCCGCCGGAACGCGCGGTCACCGGCGCATCGTCGGCGGCCGCGTGAAGCTGGCCGCGGGCCTGCCGATTATTCCCCGGCCGCGGCGCCGCCGCAGCCGCATTCGATATGAAAGATCCGCGCCGCGTTCTCGCCGAGGATGGCGCCTCGCTCGGCCGCGGTCAGCACTGCCCTGTCGACGATCCCACAGGGGTCGGGGTCACCGATCCCGAACGGGTAGTCGGAGCCAAGCATGATCTTGTCGGCGCCGGCGACGTCGCACAGGAACCGCAAAGCGCGCGGCTCGAACATTACCGTGTCAAAATAGAGCCGGCGGAACCCCTCTTCCGGGTTTGCATAGTCGGAATGGATTACGTGGTTGCGCTTCAGCCGCCCGAGCGCATAGGGCAAGGCGCCCCCGGCATGCGACAAGACAAGGCTCACTCCGGGATACCGGGTAAGGTGCCCGGAAAACAACAGCCGCGCCACCGCGATCGTCGTATCGGCCAGGCGGCCGACGGCATTCACGAGGTCGTAGCCGTCGAGCCGGTCGTCGCTGCACATGTAGTGCGGGTGCAGAAAGATCGCCGCCCGCCGTGCCGATGCGACCTCCCAGAACGGGTCGAGGTTCGGATCGTCGAGATTGCCGCCGATGCCCTTGGGCTGGGTCGCGATCATCGCCCCCTTGAAGCCGGCATCGAGGGCTTCCTCGAGCACAATTGCCGCCCGCGCGCCGTCCTGCAGCGGCACCGTGGCGAGCGCGGTCAACGCCGGCAGCCCGGCGGCGTCCTGTCGCATGTGCTCGTTGTAGAACCGCGCCCAATCGGCGCCCTCTTCGCCCGGCAGTTCATAGCCAAAGACATCGGTCCAGCCGCCGACCAGCTGATGGTCCACCCGGGCCTGTTTCAGCCAGTCGCGGCGCTGCCCGAGGTCACAGAGCCGCGGTTGGATCGGCCGACCCGGCGCCCCGCCGGCAAAGGCCATGCGCGGCGCGGCGCCTCCGGTGTCGAGCCTGACCGACGGGAAGAGCCGCCTTTCGCTGCGCAACGCGTCAATGAGGCTCTGCGGCACGACATGGGCATGCGTGTCGATGATCATAAGCCGCCCCCTGACAATTTCCGCCATTCACCCGTCATTCCCGCGCCGGCGGGAATCCAGGGGCCAAGGTACCTGCGGTCGCTCCCGCGTCAAGCCCGGGGCGGGCTCTGGACCCCTGATTCCGCGGGGGTGAGGAGAACCGGGCTCGGGTGCCCGCGCTCCGGAACCGGACAGCGGTGGCGAGCGCCGCGCGCAATAAATCGAAGCGCAAGGATCACGCGAGCCATCTTGCGCTCCCGCCGCGCGCGCCATATCACGTGCTGCCCGCCCTCTCTTCGACGAGTCCCATCATGGTCGAATCCGATTTTCTCGCCCGTCATCTCGATCTTGTCCTCGATGATGCGACAATCCCGGAACTCCCCAACCACTATCGCGGCAAGGTGCGCGATAATTACGATTTGCCGGATGGGCGGCGGCTGATCATCGCGACCGACCGGCTCAGCGCCTTTGACCGCGCCATCGTCGCGATCCCGTTCAAGGGGCAGGTGCTGACCCAGATCGCGCGCTTCTGGTTCGACCGCACCGCCGAGATTTGCCCGAACCACGTCATCGACTATCCCGACCCGAACGTCTTGCTCTGCCAGCGTCTCGATATCCTGCCGATCGAAATCGTGGTGCGTGATTATCTCGCCGGCACGACGGCGACCTCGATCTGGTCGATGTATCAGGCGGGGCGCCGCGAGATTTACGGGCTCGGCTTCCCCGACGGGCTGCGCGAAAACGAGAAGCTGCCGCAGACCGTCATCACCCCGACCACCAAGGCGCGCGACGGCGAGCATGACGAGCCGGTCACCCCGGCCGAAATCCTCGATCGCGGCCTCTTGACCGCGGCACAATGGCAGGAGGTGTCGCAGAAGGCGCTGGCGCTGTTTGCGCGCGGGCGCGAAATCGCGGCCGGCAGCGGCCTCATCCTGGTCGACACCAAATACGAGTTCGGGCGCGACCGCGAAGGGCAAATCCTGCTCGCCGACGAGATCCACACCCCGGACAGCAGCCGCTACTGGTTCGGCGAAAGCTATCCCGGCCGGTTCGCGGCGGGCGAGCCGCCCGACAGCTTCGACAAGGATTTCGTGCGGCGCTGGGTCGCGGCCCGAGTTGACCCCTACCGCGACCCGATCCCGCCGATCCCGCGCGAAATCATCGCCGAAGCTGCGCGGATCTATGTCAGCGTGTTCGAGACGATCACCCGCGAGCGCTTTGTCCTTGCCCAGCCGGAGACGCCCGTCCTCGATCGCATCCGCACCAATCTGCGCCGGTTTTTTTGAGCCGCGCGCGGTCCGCGATCCTGCCTGGCGCGCGAGAACCGGGCGCCGCGGCCGATAGCCCCTCGCCTTGACTGCGGCGCCCCTGGAAAAACCTCTCGGCAGCCTCGGTTCGGGTAGAGACGGGCAAAGCCGTGGTTGAATTCGGGGGCAGCCTCCGTTAACCTCCGCGCCCGTGCTGTTAACGATTGATCTTAATGCGAATGTTTATCGATTGAGGTCGTTCGCCGTTAGGATAGCGTCGTGTAAGGTAGCGTCGTGCTGGGCGAAACAGCCGAGCACGAAATGGGGCGGCATGAGCTGCCTGGTGAGGCCGATGATGGGGGTGGGGAGTGACGAGCGTCGCCAGGCGACCGGTCCGGACAATCGGCGGCCGGTACGAATCGGGGGCAGTTTCCGTGCGCACAAAGGACCGGGTTGAAGATTCCCGCAGCGAAGCTGGGGTCGGCGTCGGGGCTCGCCCGGTATTGCCGCGAAGCGGGGAGACGACCGGGCTTGGCGCTGTTCTGGCACAGGCTGCCGGCATGGCCTTGGCCGAGTAGACCGGAGCTGTTGCTTGACAGCGCAGGGCCGTCGCCCGAAACAACGTCGCAACTGGTCTTTCCGGTTTGGGGCGTGTAATGAAGGGGAGGCCGCGCGGCCAGCCGTCACCCACTTTCCTCGCCACGGAATCGAATTTGCCTCAGCGCTATGAGTGACGGGTCGATCGCGATTATTGGCGCCTCCTGCCGCTTTCCCGGTGCATCCGGCCTGGAGGCGTACTGGGAGCTGCTCACCTCGGGGACCGATGCGATCTCGCAGGTCGATGCGAGCCGCTGGTCGACCCGGTACTACTACCACCCGACTCAGGGCGAGCCGGCGAGGAGCTATACCTGGTCCGCCGGCCTCATCAGCGATGTCGATCTGTTCGAGCCGGCCTTTTTCGGGATCTCGCCGCGCGAAGCAGCGCAGATGGACCCGCAACAACGCGTGCTGCTCGAGCTGGTTTGGCACGCCGCCGAGGACGCCGGCATCCCGGCAAGCAAGCTCGCCGGCAGCGCAACCGGGGTATATATCGGCGCATCCGCCACCGACTACCGCGATCTAAGGCTCGGCGACCCGGCGAGCGGCGATTCGTATTTCATGACCGGCGGGACGCTGAGCATCCTCGCCAACCGGCTCTCCTATGTCTTCGACTTGCGCGGCCCAAGCCTGACCGTCGACACCGCCTGCTCGTCCTCTCTGGTGGCCCTGCACCACGCGTGCGAGGCGATTCGGGGCGAACGCATCGCGAGCGCGATCGTCGGCGGTATCAATCTGCTGCTGGCGCCCTATCCTTTTCTCGGCTTCTGCCGCGCCTCGATGCTGTCGCGCCTCGGCCGCTGCTTTGCCTTCGACGAGCGCGCCGACGGTTACGTTCGCGGCGAAGGCGGCGGCGCCATAATCTTGAAGCCGCTGCGGCAGGCGCTGGCTGATGGCGATCGCATTCGTGCAGTTATCCTCGGCACCGGCGTCAATTCCGACGGCCGCACCATCGGGTTGTCGCTACCGAGCGAGGCGGCGCAGGCCGCCCTCATTCGCACGGTTTATGCACGTGCTGGCGTCAGCCCCGACGATCTGGCGTTTTTTGAAATGCACGGTACCGGCACGCCGGCGGGCGATCCGATCGAGGCCGCCGCGGTCGGGCGCGCGCTCGGTCAGGCGCGGCGCGACCCCCTGCCGATCGGCTCGGTCAAAACCAATATCGGCCATTTAGAACCGGCCTCGGGGATGGCCGGGCTGATCAAAGCGGCGCTGGCGCTCGAGCGCGGCAGCGTGCCGCCGACGCTGCATTGCGAGACACCCAATCCGAACATTCCGTTTGACGCGCTCAACCTGCGGCTCGTCCGCTCTGTCGAACCCATCGGGGCTGGAGGCTGCGCCGGGGTCAACTCGTTCGGCTTCGGCGGCACCAACGGGCACGCGGTCCTGACCGCGCCGCCGCAACGTTCGGAGGCGGTAGGGTCCGCCGACCAATTGTCCGATGGCGGCCCGTTGCCGCCCTTGATTATCTCGGCGCGAACGGAAGCCTCTCTTCGCGCACTGGCGCAGAATTGGCATGACACGCTTGCCGCGGCGCCCGCGGAACGCGCCGCGGCCTTGCTGCGCGCTGGCGCGCGGTGCCGCGATCAGCATCCACAGCGCCTCGTCGCACTCGGCGAGGACCAGGCCGGAATGATTGCCGCGCTGGCCGATTTCATCGCCGAGGCGGACAGTCCCGCGGTGATCACCGGAACGGCCGTACGGGACGGCAAAGTCGCGTTCGTGTTCTCAGGAAACGGCGCGCAATGGCCTGGGATGGGTCGTTACGCCTATCACGCGAGCCCGGCGTTCCGCGAGGCGGTCGCGCAGGCCGACGATTCATTGCGGCCGGCGCTCGGTTGGTCGGTCGCCGAACTGATCGAGCGCGGCGTCGAGGCCGAGCAATTGGCCCATGCCGATATTGCTCAGCCGCTGCTCTTCGCGATTCAGGTTGGGATCGTAACCGTCCTGCGGGGTCTTGGGGTCGAGGCGGCGGGCCATATCGGCCATAGCGTCGGCGAGATCGCGGCGTCATGGGGCGCGGGCGCCCTGTCACTGGCGCAAGCCGCGCGGGTGGTCGTGGTGCGCAGCCGGCAGCAAGAGCGGACGCGGGGCAACGGCCGCATGGCGGCGCTGGCGCTGGGCGGCGCGGCTGCCCGCGAGTTGCTCAGCGAACTCGGTAGCGCGCTCGAGGTCGGCGCAGTCAACGCCACGCAATCGGTGACGCTCTCCGGTCCTGGCGAGGCGATTGACCGATTGGCTGTAGAAGCACGGCGTCGCGGTCTTGCGGTTCGTGCCCTCGATCTCGATTTCGCCTTCCATTCCGCGTCAATGGATCTCGTCCGCGACGATTTGCTCGCGGATCTCGCCGGCCTGTCGTCCGGCACGCCGCACGCGCTGCTCGTATCGACGGTCACCGGCGAACCGGTCGCGGCCGGCCTGCTTGACGCGGATTACTGGTGGCGCAACATCCGTAACCCCGTCCGCTTCACCGACGGGATGGCTGCCCTCGTCGGCGCCGGTTTCCGGTTATTTGTCGAGATCGGGGCGAACCCGGTTCTACAGTCCTATCTGCACGACGCGCTGCGCACGGCGGAGGGTCAGGGCCGGGTCCTGGCCACATTGAGTCGCAAGCGCGGGAGCGAGGACCCGTTTCCGGAGATCGCCGCCCGTTGCCACGTCGCCGGGCATGACATTAGCCTGGCCGACCGGTTCGACGGACCGGCCGATTTGCGCGGGTTGCCGCTTTATCCGTGGCAGAAAGAGCGCTTCTGGTTCGAGCGGACGGTCGAGGACACCAATCCGGTGGACCCACCCTTCGACCATCCACTGCTCGGCTTTCGGCAACAAGGGCCGTTACCGTTCTGGCTCAACCATCTCGATCCGGAAGTGCTGCCCTGGCTGGCCGATCATGCGATCGAGGGCGTGCCGGTGCTTCCCGCCACCGCAGTCCTCGAGATGGCGCTCGCCGCGGCATGGCTGCGGCGTCCGGATGCTCGCGCCGTCGAGGTCGTCGATGTCGAGTTGCGCCGACCCCTGCCCTTCGACAAGGGGCGACCGCGCGAAATACGCACCGTCGTGGCCGGAGAGGATGGCGATTGGGAGCTGAGCAGCCGGCCCCGCCTTGCCGATGAGCCGCTGACCCTCCATGCGGTGGCACGTCTTGCGACCGCCGGGGATCATCAGGTCGCGCCGCTGTTCACCGAAAGTAAACCGACTCGCGGCGAGGTTGACGCTGAGACCCTCTATCGCCTTGCCGCCCAGCTCGGGCTCAACTACGGGAGGCAGTTTCGCACCGTCACGCGCATTGAGCTGCTGGCGAGCGATGAGGCGGTGGCGCACCTCGATTTTTCGGTCATCGACGAGCCGCTTGATCGCTACCTGATCCACCCCGCATTGGTCGATGGCGCGTTGCAGGCTTTGCTCGCGCTGATTGCCGACCACCACGGCGATCTGGATGGCGTCAGTTTTCTGCCGTGGCGCTTTGGGCGGGTGCGCATCGCCGCCCCGTTCGGGCGGCCGGCGTGTCGCGCGCGGCTTCGGGTGACCCGCCTTGGCACGCGATCGGCTTCCGCCGATATCGCTCTGTTCGACGCAGCCGGCGCGATTGTCGGCGAACTCTCCGATTGCTGGTTCCGGCGGGTCGAGCTCACCCGCCGAGTCGCGCCAGAGGATAGCGCGCTACGCGTCGATCTGGTTCCGGCACCTCTGGCCGAGCCTGCGAGCGCTGCGGTACTTGGGCGGATCAAGGGGATTGTCGCGCAGCTCGTCAACCTGCCCGCAAATCCAGCCGCTGGGCATGATGAGCACGGTTTGCTGCTCGATGCGTTGATTGCGTCGGTCGCTCTGCAATCGGTTGTGACGATTGTCGACTCGGATGTGCCGTTCACGATCGAGGATATGATCGAGTCCGGCGCGATCGCCCCCCACTCCGCGGCGCTGTTCGAATATCTGCTGCGCTTGCTGAGACGCTTCGGCGCCGCCTCTGAAGTGGGGCGGGTGTGGCGGCTTGCTGAGGCTAATGACCTTCCGGACATCGCCGAGGTTTGGCGTCTCCTGCTCGCCGAGGCGCCCAAACTGGTCGCCGAGCTCGCCCTGGTCGCGGCCTTGTCCGAGGAGATGCCGCGCCTGCTCGCCGACGGCCCGCGGCAGGCCGACGCGTCGCCGGTGCCGATGGTTGAACATCTCCTGCACGGATCTCCGGTCAGCGCCGCCGGTATCGATCTGGTTTGCGCCGTGCTCGGGAAGATCGCGACGCAATGGCCGAAAGGCCAACGCTTGCGGGTGCTCGAGGTTGGCGCTGATGGCGGGGCGACCCGCCGGCTGCTCGAGCGTCTGGCGCAATCCGGCGTGGCGCTCGCTTATCGGGCCACGAACCCCGACCAGGAGCAGGCGGCTCGGCTCGGCTTTATCGTGTCCGCCGTCGCGGGCGCCAGCGCCGGCTGCTGGTCGCCGCGCGATGCGGCGGAGGATCTCGGCGACAGCCGCTTTGACGTAATCGTGTCGGTCCACGCCTGCGCCCGGCTCCAACTCGATACCACTTCCCTGTCACAGTTGCGCGATCTCTTGGTCCCGGGCGGCCTCTTCATCGCAGTCGAACCCGCACCTAACCCGCTCTGGGATCTTGTGTTCGGCCGGTATGCTGAATGGTGGCAGGGTGGCAACAACAGCGTTGCGGTCTCGCCCCTGCGCTCGAGTGAGGAGTGGCGCAGTGAACTGGCGATCA
>Ga0210394_10003085_pt1 | contig 21576 bp, 18 predicted proteins | sample IncBWC12MmetaG_FD_160121 | JGI IMG/M metagenome (GOLD analysis project Ga0210394, IMG submission 160121) | Forest soil microbial communities from Barre Woods Harvard Forest LTER site, Petersham, Massachusetts, United States - Inc-BW-C-12-M | ecosystem: Environmental > Terrestrial > Soil >...
GAAGGCGAGATTTTTCACAGTGTCCGCGATGGTGCGGGCGATCAAATGCCGGCGTTCAAATCGCAGATCGACAGCGAAACAGACATTTGGAACCTGGTAAACTTCATCCGCAGCCTGTGGCCGGAGTCCATGCGGCCCGCAATCGTCGTCGACGACAAGTAACGACGGCAAATAGCCAGAGGAGGTTCAGTATGAGCGAGAAACCCGAGACCAAGAGCGGCGCGATCCAAAAGAAGGAAAACACGGCTGGCCCGACGAGCGAAACTGAGTCGCGTCCGTCCCGCCGAGGCCTGTTCTCATCTATTGGAGCCGGAGCGGTTGCGGCTGCGATCGTGAATCCGGGCAAGATTTTCGCCGCGACCACTCCTGCCATTCCGTCCATTCGGATTCCCAAGGACATCACCGACAGCATCAGCGAGCAGACGCAGCTCGGCTCGTTTTCCGCGGAGAACGGAATGACGGGCGCGGAGGTGTTCGCGAAAACCTGCAAGGACGAAGACCTGGCGGCGCTGTTTTGCTGCCCTGGGAATTACCAGATCATCAACGCTATCTCGGCTGCGGGCATCCCAGCATTCGGCGGGCGTTCCGAGGGATCGATGACGTCGGCGGCGGATGGGTTTTCGCGCTGCACGGGTGAAGTGACCGCGTGTTCCGGCACCGAAGGCCCGGGCTTCACCAACATGATTATGAATATCGCGGTGGCGCATCGGGCGCGCACGCCGCTGCTGGTGCTGGCGAGCAACGTCACCCTAGCGACGGACGACCGCGAGTTCTTTATTCAAACCGGCTATCAACAGCCGACCACCGAGGGGCTGAAGAAATACGGCAAGCGGCTGATCGCTCCCGATCGGGTCCACGAGTATGCCGCGTATGCCTTCCGCAATCTGAAAACGGGCGTGCCAGGGCCGGTACACTTGGATTTCCCGGGCGAGATCTATCGTGCGCGATTTAAAGACGCATCGCAACTGAAGGAATATTACGGCAAGGAAAAGTACCGTACGGAATCGCGGCCGCACCCGGCGCCGAAGGATCTGACACAGGCGATCGATATGATCAATCGTGCGGAACGGCCGGTGATCGTGGCGGGCCATGGCGTGTTTTTCCGCAAGGCTTGGGAACCGCTGATGGTGGCGGCGGAGAAAAACGACATCGCAGTGGTTTCTTCCGGCCCGATGCGCGGCCATTTTCCTGATGAGCATCGCTTGTCCGCGAGCTTGTCGCCCGATGCTTTCATGAGCGCCGACCTGGTGGTGTTTGTCGGCCAGTACAGCATGCCGACCAAGCAGGAGTGGCGTTTCAATCCCGAAGCCAAGGCGATTCGCGTGAATCCCACGGGCGAAGATCTGGGCCGGAATTGGCCGCTCGATTTGGGAACCGTGGCCGATGAAGGTGCTTTCTTGGAGGGCTTAGCGAGCGATCTGCCGAGGAAGAAGCGCGATACGTGGGTGGGCGAGCTGGCGTCGGCGCGCCAAAAGTACGAGAAGCGCTTGATCGATGAATACGAGCAAGGTGTAAAACACAGCCAGGCCACCAACACGCTACATCATGCGGTGGTGTGCAAGGAAGTGCACGATTTTCTATACAAAGGGACCATCGATCCGAAGCAGACCGTGACGGGCTGGGGCGGCTGGACCATCGGGAACTGCGGAGCGCGGTGGCTGCGCGCCTATCGGCCGGGGCAAGAAGTGAACTGCCCGTATCAGTACTCGGCGGTCGGCCCGGATCTGGCGATGATGATCGGCGCGGGCGCGGCCGTGCAGTTAGGCGTCGGCCCCCAAGCGCCGTACAAGGGCGCGCCGGTGCTGGTGATCACAAGCGACGCGGGCATCACCTATAGCATGTTCGAGCTGGACACAGCGGCCAAGTACAAAATCCCGGTCATCTGCGTGGTCTATAACAACAATGCATGGGGCATGTGGCCGAGCGCGGTGGGTACTCCTCGATCGATGCATATGTACCTGTTCCAGGAGAATCTACGCTACGACAAAATGGCCGAGGGTCTGGGCGCGCGCGGAGAATACGTGCGCACGCAAGATGAATTCCGCCGCGCTTTGAAGACCAGTTACGAAGTGGCGTCGAGGGATCGCGTCTCAACGTTGATCAACGTGCAAGCCTTGAAGGATTTCACCTCCCAGAAAGACTATCCGCCGGGCAACATCATCAATCCGGAGCCGAGTGTCGGAGCGCTTGCCCACTAGGACTCCCGCTAAAAGCGACGCGAGTGTCGCACTGGTAACCGGGATTCTAGAAGGTTACGCCGCAAAGGCGGTATTCCGCGGGTTCAGCGCGCATCCCAAGCGTGGCGGCAAAGCCGCTTACAAGATGGTTTGGCACCATGAGCGGCCCTTCGAACTGCTGCTGGACGTCCAGCATGGCGCGCTACTATTTCCGGGCGTGCTGCCCGGAGTGCCTTCGCGCTCGGATATGTATCGCGAATTGCGAGCCTTCCTGAAATCGCGGCAGACAGACGAAGTGCCTGAACACCGGCGTGTAAATCCGGCAAAGGCCCGCGTCACATTGAGCAATCAACGCGGCATTGTTTCGCTAAGCCTGACCGTGAAGGACGGCGACTTCGACTACGCCACGCGCAAGCTGATCCAGATCGTCCACGAGATTTTCATGGTGTTCTTGGTAGACGGCCCGTATTTCGAATACATGGTGAAACAGCTCGGTCTCGATCCGGACAGATATTAGAGCTTCTTGAGGTGGATGTTCCGCACTTCGATCTTCATCGGCTCTCCGGTGTGAAGCTGAATCCCGATCAAACCCTCCATTTTGCGATTGGCTGCGTCGTCATCGATCAGTAAGCTCATAACTCGGCCATTCAACGTCTGAACCAGAATATTGCCGCGCGCGATAACGTGATACTGGTTCCAGCCTTGCGCGCTGATCGCGCCTTTCAGCTCCGCGTCACTTCCGACCGACCCCAGCAGTATCGGCTTGGAGCCGGATTCCACACGAGCCGCCTGCCCACGCAACGCTAGAAATCCGCGGCCGCGCTCTTCGTAGATTTGCCCCGTGTACTGCTGCGCCGCGTCGATGTCGGCCTGGTAGCCCTTCATGGCCCAGCGGATGTCCGGCAATTCCACGCTGCGATATTGGATGCCGCTATTGCCGCCGGTGAGGCGATATTCGGCGTCGAGTTCGAAATCGGCGGGTGCGCCGCCGCGCCAAATCAGAAACGTATTCTGCTTCGGCATTGCGCCCGGCTTGGTCTCGCCAACGATCGCGCCTGTCTCCACCCGCCAAAATGCCGGATCGCCATCCCAGCCCGCAAGAGTTTTGCCGTCGAAGATCGCTTGCGCCGGCGCTAACTGCGCGGCCACGAACAACAGCGCGGCGCCTAAGCCTGCTGCGCGCCTACGGTTGCGGAATGCCCAAGCCAAACGCATATAACATCCCGTCCTCTGTCCCCACATAAAGGCGGCCGCCGCCCAGACCAAACGCGCTGAAATGCGAGAATCCGCGAATGGTATCCGCGCTTGCAAACAGAACGTCCCCCGTGGCCGCGTCCAGCGCATAGAGAGTGGCGTGCCCTGTTTTGGCTTTCCGATCGTCAACGCTCAACAAGTTACCGCTCGGGCCGAACTGCACGGGCGAATCGCCGTCGGACAGCGCGAAGACGATGCCATTCGCAATAATCACGGGCGTTGGAACCGACATATTCACCGAATTCCAGGCCGGCGTCAGGACCGGTTTGCCAGCCTCTTCTTCAACTTTGAACGCCATGACACTACCCTCGGGCGTATCGCCGTGCGCGAGCGCGAACTTGGTGTCGGGTGTCGGAGGTCCCCACGCCGGAGCATAGAGCCAGCGCGTTCCCGCGGGATCCTCCCACGTGGAGAAAGCGCCCCAGAAACCTTTCCCCGCGAAATTGATTTCCTCGTTCGCGAATAGCGGGCTGCGGTACAGCGGCACGCGATGGTCGGGGCCGCCCAGCGATTTTGTGTCCAGTAGAAAGATCACGCCTTCCTTGCCGCTCGCCGCCGCCAATTCCCAGTTCTTGAAATTGAAGACGGTGGGGCCGATGCTCCCCATGTCGAGATCCTTCTTGGTCACCCAGGACCGATTACGCGGCGTGAAATAATCCGTTAGCTTCAGATCCTGGGGCGCCAGCGCGATCACCGAATCCGCCATCTGGTGCTTTTCCGGGTCGAACGCTCCATCGCCAGTCTCGATGATGAGCCGGCCGTCGGACGTAATCGCGGCGCCCGCGCGCCCCCAAACGCCCGCGCCATTGGTTCCCGTCTCGAAGTACGAAACTTTGTGATCCGCGCTGGTGAGATCCATCGCGTAGACGCCCGACTTCACGCCGTTGCAATTTTGCGAAATCGTCGTGTAAAGCTGGCTGTTCACCAAATTCATGCTCCACATCTTGGCGAAAGCGGGAACGAAGGGCGCGGGCGCAAGAACGTCTTCGCCGCTGACCAGATTGAACGCGTGCAGCTTGCCGTCGCTGGCGAGAACGTAGAGCGCCTGACCGAATCCGGGCGCCACTCCGCCAGTTTGCGGAACTGGACCGATGATGGGCGTCGCGGTGAGCCCGTTGGGGCAGAGCCAGCTGTCGCGCCGCTGCGGAGTGCCGTCGGAGGACAGTGTTTTCTCCCAAAAGATTTTTCCGCTGTCGCCATCAATGACGAACACTTTGTTGGCCGCGCCTGCAACCACCACCAGGTCTTTGACGCCTCTGGGGGTCGCCATGTTCGCCCGGACTAACGGAGCGGTCAGGTTGCTCAATGCCTTCGGCTCGCTCGGGAGCTTCACGCTCCATTCGAGTTTTAGACGCTTAACGGTTTCTAACGTAAGATCAGTTTCGGTTTTGTTCCATCCGCTGCGCTGAGGGTCTCCGCCAAATGTATTCCAGCTCCCGCGTCCGGGTTGCGCCGGCGCAACCAGCGGCAATGCCAGCAAGACTGGCAACAGTTTTGCGTATGTCATCAGCGGGGTCAGTGTATATCCGGCTGGATGGTGGTGTCAAACGCCGGCAGGACGGCATGCAGCCTCATCTGTTTCTGCATGCAAGAGCGGAGTTGAAACGGCGAACTGAAATTCCACATTTCCCTTGACGGAGGCATCGAAATCGAATATTCTCGACGAAGTTAAGGTTCCGTAAATTCCGGGGACAGTTTTGTGTCGCTGGATATTGGGGTTTGCTTTCTCAAAGTTTGAGGAGGGGTGTTATGCGCTCAGTGTTTGTAGCTGCTGGTTCTCTACTGGTAACTATCTGTTTGCTCCTGCTTGCGCCTCGGGCGTTCGGCCAGGGGGCCAACGGAACCATCACAGGTACTGTTACCGATCCGACCGGGTCGGCTGTTCCCGGAGCGAACGTCGAAGCCAGGAACATCGAGACGGGGGCCATTTATTCCGTGGCAACCACTAGCGCGGGAAATTATGCGATCCCGAATTTACCGGTTGGCACTTACGAAGTGACAGTGAAGGTGTCCGGGTTTAAGACCTACACTCACGCCAACCTCGTCATGGCAGCAGCGCAAGTCCTAAGGGAAGACATTCCGCTGCAAGTCGGCGAGACTTCGGAGTCGATAACGGTAGAAGCCCAAGCTTCGCTGCTGAAGACCGAGGGCGGCGAGTTGGGCGACAACGTCACGGTCGAGCAAATGGTGGATTCTCCTTTGCTGGGCATCGGGACCATCAACTCCGGCACGTCCGGCGTACGCAACCCTTACAACGTGCTCCAAACCCTTCCCGGTGTGACCGGTTATAACGCAGGTGGCACGGTTGGCGGACCTATGGTCGTCAACGGTTTGGGTGGCGCGCAACCGAATAACGGCTTCACCGTGTCTCTCACCGAGACGATGCGCATCGAAGGCCAGGACGCCACCTCTCAGATCTTCGGGAACTACGTTTACACGCAGATGGCCCAGCCGAACGCGGACGCGATTCAGGAAATCGCCTTCCAGACCAGCAATTACGCGCCCGAGGTCGGACAGGCAGGCACCGCGGTAATCAACATGACCATGAAGTCAGGCACCAATCAATACCACGGTACCGGCTTCGACTACTTCGTCAATGAATTCTTGAATGCAGGCGATCCGTTCACTACCAACTCCGACGGCGTGGGGAAGGTAACGCCCCGAAACCGCCGTAACGATTTCGGCGGCACCTTGGGTGGTCCCGTCATCATCCCCAAACTCTACAACGGGAAGAACAAGACCTTCTTCTTCTTCGCCTATGAGGAGTACCTGGAAAGCAACCAGCTGACCTTCAGTGACACGGTGCCTACAACTGCTTTTCAGAATGGCGATTTCTCGGCTATCTCAGCCAATGGGACTTGCAGTCTGTGCGCAGCAAACGGCATTCCGACCGCATCCTTGGGCTTGGACGCGTTAGGGCGCCCCATGTTCGCTAACGAGATCTACGATCCCACCACGCGCGCTATAAATCCCGCCAATGGGCTGGGTTACGCCAATCCGTATCCGAACAATACGATCCCCAAGAGCGCTTTTAGTCAGAGTTCGTTGGCGTTTCAAGCCTTGTTTCCCCAGCCGCAGAACTCCAATCTCATTAACAACTACAACGGCAGCATCCTAAGCCATCGATACACAGCGATACCGTCGATAAAAATCGATCAGGTGATCTCTTCCAAGGACAAGTTGTCGTTCTATTGGTCGAGGATCAACACTCAGAGCCAGATCGCGACTCCCTACGGAAACGCCGATGGGCTCCCGGAGGAGATCGGAGGCTACCGCGGCACATTCATTCCCAGCTACACGACGCGGCTGAATTACGATCGCACGATTTCGCCCACCCTCCTGCTGCACGTGGGTGCGGGATACTATCACACCAGTTTCAGCGATCGAGCGCCGTTCCTCAAATTCGATCCCTCCGCATTCGACCTCTCGGGTTTTGTGCAGGACCGTCAGTTTCCGAGCGTGACAGGAATGTGCGTCGCGGCCCCGTTTGGTGCAGTCGGATGCTCCGGCTATGGCGGCATGCAAAATATCGGGACGGCTGGTCAAATCCAGTCGCAGAACTACGAGGAGAAGCCCAGCTTCAATGCCAATGCGACTTGGGTCCACGGTAACCACACATTCAAAGTGGGCGCGGAGCTGTACCTGGAGCAAGTCTACACCGGAGCCTTTTCCGGCGTTACTCTGGCGGTTGCGTCCCCAGCTGGCACTCCGGTTGCCACGGCGCAACCCTTTATTCCGACGTTCAGCCTAAACGGATATAGCCAAGGCTTCAACTACGCCAGCTTCTTGCTTGGCGACTATGCTTCTACCACCCAGGCTCCCAATGAGTTTACGCGCGAAGGTAACCAGCAGTGGGGGCTGTTCCTTCAAGACTCCTGGAAGGTAACTCGGAAGCTGACGCTGAACTACGGGCTCCGGTGGGATTACGCCACTCCCGAGCACGAGCAATACGGGCGCTTGGGACAGTTGAACCCGACGGCGCCTAACGCAAATGCCAATGGCGAACTGGGTGCCACACAATACGCCAGCACCTGCAATTGCCCGTTCTACAAGTCCGCCTATCCTTATGCTCTTGGTCCGCGGTTCAGCGTAGCTTATCAGATCGACCCCAAGACGGTGTTTCGCGGCGGATGGGGGATCAACTACCAGTTCGTTGGAAACCCCGCTGGCGCAACCATCGGAACGAATGGTGTGTATCCACTTGCAGGGATCAACCCGTATGTCAACATCGCAACTCCGGGCTCTATCGTGCAACCCACTTGGCCGGTCACCGATCCGAACATCTATCCGCCACCGGGTACGGTTGGTATACCGGGCGTTTCCACTCCTTATGTGCCCGACGCCAACGAAAACCGTCCGCCCCGCATCAACCAATGGAGTGTCGGCTTCCAGCGAGAGATCACTAAGGATTTCATCGTGGAAGCTTCTTACGTGGCCAACCGGGCCGTCTGGCTGCCCAGTGGGCCTTTAGGGTTCCTCAGCCAAATCTCGCCACAAAAATACGCGAGCTACCATTTGTACCCATACCCCGGAACGGGGCCCTGCTCGAGTGGCAGCGGAGTCTGCGCAAGCTCGACCTACAACAACTACGCCGATTTCCTCCTGACCACGCAACCGATCAACAGCCCGCAGGTGATCAACACCATGGCCCAACGGGGAATCACCAACCTTCTGCCCTATGCCAGCTTCAACACATTTAACACGCTGGGGAGCATCCTGGTCCCCTTCCCGCAGTTCGGCGCGATTGAACCGTCAAACTCCCCGACCGGTGCTTCCAAATACGATTCCTTGCAGATCAAGGCGACCAAGCGCCTCTCACACGGGCTCCAAGCCAACGCCAACTTCACTTGGGCACAAGGCTTTCTTCGGCCTGTTCGCCAGGACTTCTTCAACCCCCAGGCCTCCGAGTGGCAATTGCAGCAGATCCCGCCGCTGAATCTGAACTTCAACGCCATTTACACTGTGCCAAAAGCCGAGTTCATCACCAATAAGCCTCTCCAGTACGCGGCCAAGGATTGGCAGATCGGCTGGTACTCCAATTACCAGAGCGGCGCATTTCTTGCGCCCCCCACGAGCCCTACCCTGAATCTGCTTCCCAGCGAGGAGATTCGGGTTCCGGGCCAGCCGCTGTATGCGCCGGGAGTCAACATCAACAATCTGGGTACTTACAACGCGGCTACCACCCAGGTGCTGAATCCAAACGCTTGGGCGCCGTGCCCCATCGACACCACTTGTGCCGCTGGGAATCTCACTAACGGCTTCTTTGGTCCCCAGACAAACGCAACGGTGTACTACAAAGACTTCCGCGCCCCGCGCACCCCTACGGAGAACCTCAACTTCGGCCGCAATTTCCGGTTTGGCCCGGAGGGTAGGTTCAACCTCTTTATCCGCGCCGAATTCGTCAACGTCTTTAACCGGACCTTGCTGCCTCCCCCGAGTACCGCCTTCGTTCCGCAGAATCCGTTGTTCAGGGCTGGCCCCGGCAACAGCCCCATAGTCTTCGGGTTCGGAGCCTTTGGCGGCAGCGCCGTGGACCCCACACCAGGCGCCATAACCAGCGCCAACCCGCCGTACCTTTTGGGCCGCACCGGCACGCTGATCGCCCGCTTCTCGTTCTGATCTGCTCTCGTTCTGATGTACTGATGTAGTGCCCAGGAAGTGTTCGTTAGTCTTCACCATAACGCTCGGCTTGCTCGCGGCAAGCCGGACGTTTTCTCCCTATGCGGACGTTAAGCCGATCTTAGATGATCAGCGGCTGCCCGTTCCCCCGGAGCTGAAAAACGCAGACGAAGTCCATTGGCTCGCTTGGGCCCGCCGGCGGGACTCGAGCATTCGCGCGCGCCTGCAACAAGGCGACCTGGACTCCATGGTGAATCTTTTGCTCTACGGCACTTCGTTCACCAAACAGCCACGCATCAGCATGCAGGGAGAGGGCATCGCCGCGGCCTCCAGGGCTGGGGTTTTGCGGGCCCGCTTGGACGACTTGGTCGCGGGTCTCGCCAGTCCGGGCGATAACGAGCGTCTCGTTTTTCTCCAACGCCTTGTAAGGAGCCAGGGTCTCGATCCGGAAGCTCCCGATGGTCCCCGGAAGACTGGCGTATTCATCCTCCAGAATCTCCAGCGAGTGGTTCAGGAGAGGAAGGTCATCGCGGAGCGCGACGCGGCTGCCAAGGCCAATACCGAGCCGGACGACGCTTCGTCGCTACTGGACCGTTCGTCGCTGTTTCGAGATCGGGGAGTATCACTCGACACGGGTATATTCCCAGGCTTCTCCATCGAACAGACCCTACGCGATCTTGAAGTTCGCGGCGTGCTGCGCGAAGGCCAGGTTTCTCGCGTAGGCGTGATTGGTCCCGGCCTCGATTTTATCGACAAGAACGAAGCGTCTGCCTACGATTATTATCCCGAGCAGACTCTGCAACCGTTTGCCTTATACGATTCCCTCGTCCGGCTGCGGCTGGCGAAAGCCAACGCAGTATCGGTGTCGATCTTCGACATCAGCTCACAGGTGATCGAGCATATCCAGCGCAGTCGCGCACGCGCCGGGAAGGGCACGGGCTATGTAATCCAGTTGCCGCGCGACACAGCGCTCCCCGGGCCGCCGGAACTCATCGGCTACTGGAAGTCGTTTGGAGACCAGGTGGGAACCCCGATTGCTCCCATCGCTGCTCCACGGCTCTTCCTTGGACTGGAGACGCGCGCCGTGCGAATCCATCCGGACGTGGTTCTCGCGTGCCATCCGATCGATCTCAACATCGTTCTTGAGCACCTCAATCTGGCCGCGTCGGACCGCTTCGATCTCATCGTGGGAACCAACATTTTTGTTTACTACGACGCTTTCGAGCAGGCCTTGGCTTTGGAGAATGCGGGCGCCATGCTGAGGCCAGGAGGCCTCCTGCTGACCAATGACCGCCTGCCCGAAGCTCCGGGCGGCTCCATGCGGCTCGCAGGGATCACCGAGGTGCCATACGACTCACCCGGCCTGAGCGCCCGTCAGGCTGTGGGCTGGTATCGGAAGCAATAGCTCAACACTCTTTACATCGCGGCCAGGTCCTACTTTGGGTATCATGAAAAATATGAATCGAGCTGCTCTCCTGATATCGTTTCTCGCCGCCTCTCTGGCCGCGGTGTACGCGCAAGATCTCCCAGCTGGCAAGGGAAAGGAGCTCGTAGAGAATACCTGCGGAAGCTGCCACGGCCTGGATGTCGTGGTTGCCCAGCACGCTACGAAAGACGGTTGGGCTTCCATCGTCGATTACATGGTGTCGCGCGGGGCCAGCGGAACGCCGGAAGAGATTAAGACCATCGTCGAATACCTGGCCAAGAGCTTTCCAGCTAAGACCAATGTGAACAAGGCGTCGGCGATGGACATGCAGACGCAACTCGAGTTGTCCTCCAAGGAAGCCGAAGCGATCGTCAAATACCGCACCGACCACGGCGACTTTAAAGATTGGGACGGCTTGGCGAAAGTCCCCGGCATCGACGCGGCAAAGCTGACAGCCAAGAAAGACAGCATCGTCTTTACCGAATGACCCGGCGAGACGCCCTCAAAGCCGGTGCCTCAGCGGCCCTGATTCCAGCGGTCGCTCTAATTCCAGAGGGCGTGCGCGCCGCCGCTTCGGCGGGCCGTTTGAAGCAATCCCTCGCGCGTTGGTGCTACGCCAAGATCAGTATTGAAGATTTGTGCCGCGCCGCGGCCGACATGGGAATCACCGGCATGGATCTCGTGGCTCCCGACGATTGGCCGGTCCTGCGCAAGTACGGCATCACGCCGTGCATGGTACAAGGCGCGGGCACGTTCAATGACGCATGGAACAACAAAGCCAATCACGACAAGCTGGAAGAACAGGCGCGGGCAAGCATCGTCCGGGCAGCCGACGCCAAGGTTCCCAACGTCATCACGCTATTTGGAGCGCGGCGCGGAATGGGCGATCAGGAAGGCATCGACAACTGCATCATCGGCCTGAATCGGGTCAAGAAATTCGCCGAGGATCATGGCGTCACGCTGTGTATCGAGCTGCTGAACAGCAAAGTGGATCACAAGGACTATCAGGGGGACCACACCAGCTTCGGCGTGGCCGTGGTGAAGGCGGTGGATTCACCGCGCGTGAAGCTGCTGTACGACGCCTACCATATGCAGATCATGGAAGGCGACTTGATCCGCACCATTCGCGACAACATCCAATACATCGCGCACTTCCACGTCGCCGGTGTTCCCGGCCGCCATGAGATCGACGATACGCAGGAAGTGAACTGGCATGCTGTCGCTAAGGCCATCGCCGATCTGAATTTCCCCGGCTACATCGCGCACGAGTTCGTGCCCACGCGCGATCCGCTCACGTCGCTCAGGCAAGCCGTCGAACTCCTCACCGTGTAACCGAGCCGCGACCGCGACGAAGCGGTCCCCAGCTCTACCTAACCGCCGCTGTCCGCCATCCTGACGCGTACTCTTCACGGGCGGTTTTGGCGTACGGCACGGGGCTGACCACGGCGCGGATTTCCGTCTGTTTGTGGCGCTCCACGGTGGCCTTCTTCGTCCCGCCGCCCTCTTCGCCCCAAACCAGCGTCACCTCGGTGCCGATTTGAACGTCGTGCTCCACAATCCCGAGCGACAGCATCGAGCCTTCGTTGTAGCTGTAGCCGCTGAACATCGAGAGGCCGGCCGGTTTCCCGCCAATCAACACCTTGTCGTAGGAAGCAGAGGCGTAGTTCGACAACGGCAGGTCGATGTACTTGTAGCGCTGTTCGATAGGCCCGAACATGGACCTCTGCACTTTCGCCACATCCTCGGAGTTCCAAGCGAAGGTCACTTTCTTGCGCTGCGGTTCCTTGGAAATCTTCTCCAGCGCCTCCCGTCCGATGAAGTCGTGGTCGAATTTGACGAAAGGTCCATAGCCCATTTCGTAGGGCGTCACGTAATAGTCCGCGATGTTGCTCGAAACGAAGCTGCCGCCCAGCGAGCCGGTACCCTCGTAGCTCGACGCCGGCAGCCACTGCCGGTACGCCTTCATCTTTTCGCCCGTGTAGACCGCCGGAAGAGGCGAAGGGATCCAGCCCGATTCCAGCGTGTTTGTCGCGTAAGCGCGGGAGCCAACCTGCGTTAGGCCGAAGTCCTTGCCCGCTTCAACGATCGCCGTGCGGATTTCTTCACGCTCTTCGTACGGCCCCCATATTTCGAGTCCCGGAGCGCCGGCCATGCCGTGGCGCAGGGCGCGGACCTTGCGTCCCCCGATGTTCATATAGCCCATGTTGAAGAACTTGATTTCCGGCATCGGGCCGCCGTTCAGCTTCTCAATCACCTGCCACGCGTTCGGTCCTTGAATCTGGTAGCGATAGCAGGTGCGAATCACGGCTTTTCCGCCCGGATTGGAGGGTGACCGGTCGTCCTTGGTGATCTTGACGTTGTACCCGCCCGTCTCGGCGTGGAACTGGATCCAACTGCAAGCCGGCGCACGTCCGACAAATACCAGGCTGTTGGGCGCCAGGTGGAACAGGATTCCGTCGCCGATCACGTGGCCGTCGTAACTGCAAGGCGCGAACTGCTTGGCCCGGTCGACGGGGAACTTTTCGAAACTGTTGAACCCGAGATGCGAAGCCAGTTTAACGGCGTCGGGTCCTTCCATGTAGAGGTTTCCCATGTGGTGCGACTGGTCGAAAAGAACGCACGTATCTCGCCAGGCGCGTTGTTCATCGCGCCAATTCGTGTATTCGGCGGGCACCACGGGATAGACATAGGCGCCTATCCGCGAATTGCGCAATAGGTCAACCGCATTCTTTGTCTTTAAGAGATCTTCCAAACTTTGACTCACAGCAGCGATGATTCCTTTCCCTTGGCACAACTATGGCGTCGCGCCCCGAATGCAAAAGGACAAGTTTATCACATGGCATGCATGCGATCCATACAGTTGCGCGTTCGATATAATGGCCGCTGCCGATGAAGATCGATCTCTTTAATCATTTTTTTCCTCCTCGTTACGCACGCGAAGTCATCGAGGCCGGACTCGCCGGTAAGGACATGGGAAAGCGGGTGCGGAATGTGCTCACCATCGCGGATCTGGACGCGCGGTTTCGTGTGATGGACGAATTCGGCGAGTATTGCCAGTTTCTGACGCTGCCCGCGCCACCGATGGAAACCATGGCAGGTCCGGACAAGTCGCCCGAGTTCGCGCGGATCGCCAACGATGGGCTGGCCGAACTGGTGGCGAAATACCCTAACCGCTTCATCGGATTCGCTGCATCGATTCCTATGAACAACCTGGATGCCTCGCTCAAGGAAATAGACCGGGCCGTGTCGCAACTGGGTGCGCGGGGTTTTCAGATTTACACCAACGTCGCCGGAAAGCCAGTGGATGCTCCCGAGTTTGCGCCTCTATTCGAAGATGCCGCCCGTCGCGACCTCGCCATCTGGATGCACCCCGCGCGGGGTGCCGACATGACGGACTATAAGACCGAAACGAAATCCAAATATGAAATCTGGTGGACCTTCGGCTGGCCTTATGAAACCAGCGCCGCGATGTCGCGCATTGTGTTCTCGGGAATGTTCGATCGCTGGCCGAATCTCAAGATCGTGACGCACCACATGGGAGGCATGATCCCTTATTTCGAGGGGCGCGTAGGCTACGGCTGGGACGTACTTGGTTCACGCACGTCTGATGAAGATTACGTCTCGTTGCGCCAATCTATGAAGAAGCGGCCGATCGACTATTTCCGCAACTTCTATGCCGATACGGCCTTGTTCGGCGGGCAATCTGCAACCCGATGCGGTCTGGATTTCTTCGGCGTGGATCATTGCGTCTTCGCTTCCGACGTGCCCTTCGAACCCAAGCCAGGCCTCTTTATTCGCGAGACCATCCGCTGTATTGAAGGGCTGGATATCAAGGCCGCCGACAAGGAAAAGATCTACTCGGGCAACGCTCGCCGTTTGCTCAAGCTCACGTAAAAGGAGTCCCTTATGAAGCTGTTCCTCGCGTTCGCCGTGTTGGCCGTGCCCTCTTGGGCCGCCACGTGCGAGAGCCTCGCGTCGCTCACCCTTCCGAACACAACCATCACGCTTGCCCAACCGGTCGCGGCCGGCGACTTTGCGCAAACGGGTGGGGCGGCCGAGGGACCCGCACAGCCGGTGACGTTCAAGAACCTTCCCCCATTCTGCCGCGTCGCCGCCACCTCAAAGCCAACCAGCGATTCCGATATCAAGATGGAAGTCTGGCTGCCAGCTTCGGGATGGAACGGAAAGTTCCAGGCGGTGGGCAACGGCGGCTGGGCTGGCGTGATCAGTTACGGCGCCATGGCGGAAGCGCTTCACGATGGCTACGCCACGTCTTCCACTGATACCGGGCACGTGGGAGCCACCGGCAGTTTCGCTCTCGGCCATCCGGAGAAGCTGGTTGATTTCGGATATCGCGCGGTTCACGAAATGACCCTTAAGGCGAAATCCATCATCGATGCCTTCTACGGCGCTGCCCCCCGCATGTCCTACTGGAATGGATGTTCTACCGGCGGCCGGCAGGGATTGAAGGAAGCTCAACGATTTCCAGATGATTACGACGGCATCGTGGCCGGCGCCGCGGCGAACCCAAGAACGCATCTCTCCTCCTGGCAGATCTGGCTCGCGCAGGGTGTTCTGGACCCGCACAACTACATTCCAGCCAGCAAGTATCCCATCATCCATAAAGCCGTGCTGGAAGCGTGCGACGCCGCCGACGGAGTAAAAGACGGCCTGATCGAGGATCCTACCCGCTGCCACTTCGATCCCAAGACCATCGAATGCCAGTCGGGAGATGAGCCTACCTGCCTTACCGCGGGACAGGTAGAAGCGGCGAAAAGGATGTACACCGCGCCGGTGAATCCGCGCACCAATGTGCCGGTGTACTTTAACGTGGAGCCCGGCAGCGAACTCGGCTGGAGCATGTTAGCTCGCGGACCGGAACCTTTCTCGGCGGCAACCGATCAATTTCGCTATGTCGTATTCAAGAATCCCCAATGGGACTGGCACTCCCTGAACCTGGATAGCGACGTCGCCTTGGCCGACCAGATCGATCACGACACCATCAATGCCGGCGATCCCAACATCAAAGCCTTCCTCGGCCATGGCGGAAAGCTGCTCATGTATCACGGCTGGGCCGATCCCGGCGTCCCACCGCTCGCCAGCGTGAACTACTACAAGACCGCTGTAGACACCCTCGGCGGCGAGCGCAAGACTGAGGATTCCATTCGCCTCTTCATGGTCCCCGGCATGGGGCATTGTGGCGGAGGCGAGGGCCCGAATCGGTTCGACATGATGCCAGCCATCACCGCTTGGCGGGAGAAAGGACAAGCGCCCGAGCGGATTATCGCTTCGCGTCCCGGCCGAACCCGGCCATTATGCCCTTACCCCAAAGTCGCAAAGTACAAAGGCAGTGGCAGTATCGATGATGCAGAAAATTTTGTCTGTGAGGTGTCAAAATGAAAATCCGAAACATCGCGCCCTGCGCGATTCTAGCGTTCCTGTCGGTATCCATGGTGTTCGCCCATGTCACCATATGGCCCAAGGAATCAGCCCCCGGCGCGCGCGAGAAGTACACCATGCGCGTGCCCAACGAGAAGCAAGTGAACAGCATCCGGGTGGAAGGCGAATTTCCGGCCGAGCTGAAACTCTACGATTTCGAGTTCAAACCTGGGTGGAAAATCGACTTCAAGAAGGACGATAAGGGCAACATCATCGGCGCCACGTGGACCGGCACCCTCGCGCCCTATGAGTTCATCGAGTTCGGCATGCTGGGCATCAATCCCAAGGAAGGAACCACCCTGGTGTGGAAATTCGTGCAGTATTACGACAACGGCACGAAAGAAGAGTTCACTGGGCCGATCGGGTCCAAGTACCCGTCGCCTGTCGTCACTTTGAAAGCGCCGGACTCCACCAAATAGCCGCGCGTTTACGCGGCCGCTACCGAGATCGAATACACCGGCGGAAGGCTATCGGCCAGTGTCTCCCACGTGTCCCCGGCGTCGCGTGTGTAGAACACGTGTCCGGAGCTGGTCCCGACGTAGACGCCCGCTGGATCCAACTCATCGGAAGTCATTGCCTCTCGCAGGACCAAAAGATGGGCGTTGCGCTGGGGCAGGCCGCGCGACAGCAGCTTCCACGTTTTGCCGCCATCGCGGCTGCGCGCCACACGGAACTTGCCTTCGGGATTGCAGCGATACTCGGCCGAATCGATGGGCACCGTGAACATGGTCTGCGGTTCAGCCGCAGGCACGGCTAGTCCGAAGCCGAAGCGAGAAGGCAACCCGCGCGAGACATCGGTCCAGCGATCGGCAGTTAACTTGCCTCGGTAGATGCCGCAATGGTTCTGTTGATAAAGCGCCTCGGGATCATTAGGATGCGCCAGCAATTTGTGGACGCACTGGCCGACCTCGGGCAGCTTATTGGGCAGAAAATCCGCACGTACTCCCCCGTTATGTGGCGCCCAGGTCGCGCCGCCGTTGGAAGTACGAAAAGTGCCGGCAGCCGAGATGGCTACGGCCATTCGTCCCCGCCCCAGACACTGAATGGAATGCAGGCACATGCCACCCGCTCCCGGATTCCATTGCGCCCGCGTCGGATGATTGGTAAGCGACGGCACCTCTTCCCAACTCTCGCCCCAATCGCCGCTGCGGAAGAGCGCACCCGGATCGGCGCCGGCGTAGACCGCGCCAGGCTCGTCGGCATGGCCAGCTCGAAGGTGCCAAATGCGTTTAATAGACTGATCTGGAACGCATTTCAGCTCCAGGCCCTTTTCGGACAGCTTCCAGGTTTTGCCGCCATTGGTGCTGGCATGGATGTGCGGTCCGAACCAGGCGCTGTTAACCGCTGCATATAGCCGGTTTGGTTTACGAGGGTCCTGGGAAACGTGATTCACTTCCAAGCCGCGGAAATGCGGACCATCTACGCTCCAGGTTTTGCGATTCTTCGTGGAGAAAGCAAAGGCGCCCTTGCGGGTGCCGATCCAGACAGTCAAGGTAGGCTTAGCCATTTGCCCATTCTATGGCAAACGCATGCCCGGAATTGCGCGGAACTACTTCGCTTTCTTCTGCTTCTGTTGGCCGACGCGGATCTTGAAGGTCTGCTGTTTCGCTTCCTGGAACGCCTTGTGGTCGTGACGCGCTACGGCGTCGGTGAGATACCCGTCCACATTGGCGTCCTTGGGCAGGACCGCCATGATGGTGAAGCTCTCATTGCAGGTGGGGCAGAACGGCCGGAACCGTTTCACGTTTGGAATTGCCATAACACCCTCAGAATATCACAGGCGTTACGCGGCGTGAGAACTGTGGCACCCTAGAGACCAACCATGTTTTCGAGCGCGGTTACGGCGGAGAACGCCAAGCAAGCTATCAAAACGGCCATTGCCGGCGTGGCCGCGATGTACATGACGCAGCTTTTCCATCTGCCGGAGGGATACTGGGCCGCGATCAGTGCGCTCATCGTGATGCAGTCCAACGTCGGCGCCACGCTCAGCGCCTCGAGGACCCGTTTAGCGGGAACCGCTGTCGGCGCGGTGGTGGGCGGGGCGTTCGTTGCACTGTGGGGCGCGAACATACTCGGGTTCGGGCTCGCGGTTACGATTGCCTTCTTTGTGTGCACCGAGCTGCATCTGGCCGAGAGCCAGCGGCTGGCAACCGTGACGGTCGCGATCATCATGCTGGTCAGCCGGACCAGTGCGGCGTGGGTCATCGCACTGCACCGGTTCACGGAAGTGACGCTCGGCATTTTGATCGCGCTGGTGATTTCCTTGACCCTATGGCCGAATCACGCTCGCCGAAGCCTGCGGGAGGGACTAGCGGACGCGCTAGTGAACCTGAGCGCCCTTTACCAAGCCGTGATGGGCGCCAACTCAGTGGAGACGGTAAATGCCCAGGTTTCGGACGTATTTCGCCGGAATGCCGCGCTGCTCGAGAATGCGCTGCATGAGGCATTCGGGCCGATGCGCGAGCGCGAGTCTCTCGCGTTGCTGGCGGCCCAGGTGGAGCGGATTCGCGATGCCGTGGACGCGTTGAGATTGGCGGTCCGGGACGGTGCGGCGGATACATACCCCCGAAGATTCGACTCAGAGTTGGCGCAAACGCATGCCGCAATCGTCGCGGCCTTTGGGTACCTTGCAAGCAACCTCCGGGCGGGCCGGACGGAACGGCGGTGGCCGGAGTTAACCGCGGCAATCTCCGCGCTCGATGCAAAAGCCACTCTGGCCCGAACATCGGGCGTGACCGCCACCTATCCACTGGATGAGATTCTACGGTCTTACTCGCTCTTGCTCGGTTCGCGGAGCTTGGCGGAGGAGTTGGAATTGGCGCGCGTTTTAGTGTTGCCTCCGAGCGACGGCAAACGAATGTGAAGGACGCGTTCCCGGTCGCGTTCTTCCGCCAGATTCCGCGTGCGCGCCGACAACAGGTCGCGCAATCTGATCATGCCTAAGAGCTTGTGTTCGTTGCCGCGTTCCACCACCGGAAAATGCGTCAATCCGGTTTCCGCCATGCGATAGACCACCACGCGCAATGGCTCGTCGGGATAAGCCACAACTGGATCGGACGCCTGTTCCGCCAGTGTTGTAGTCAAGGTTTTTGTACCAGCCTCCGCCATCCACTTGTGCAAGCTATCTCTCGTGATGACCCCGCTAAGCTCGCGGTTTTCGTCCACCACTGGATAAAGATACTGGCCCCGCGGCCGGTGATTGCCGTTCAGTATCGAGCGCGCTTCCTCCAGCGTTACGCCGGAGGGGAACGCCAACACGTTCGTGTGCATGGCATCACGCGCGAACAGAATCTCGAGCGGGTCTACGGCATACTCACGGCTCAAATGATAACCTCGGCGCGCCACTTTCTCCGTCAGAATGGACCGCTTCAGTAGCAACACGGTGAAGCCATGCGCAATCACACTGGCCACCAGCAGAGGCAGCAAAACATTGATATCGTGCGTGAGTTCAAGCGCGAAGATGACGCCCGTCAGAGGCGATCGCATGGTCCCGCCAAGAATCGCTCCCATTCCGATCAGCGGCCAAAAGCCCGCGCCTTCGTTCGGCAGGAACATGGCTTCGATACCGCCTAGCGCGCCACCCATCATCAGCAATGGCGCCAGAACGCCGCCCGATGTTCCAGAGCCGAGCGATACGGCCCAGATGACGGACTTGACTAGCAACACGCCTAGAATCACATGAGCAGCAACGTCGCCGTTCAGCAGCGCACCAATCGTGTCGTAGCCTACGCCGAGCGCTTGCGGAAAGACCAAGCCGCCCAGCCCGATTACCAATCCGCCAATCGCCGGCCACCACATCCAATGGATACGCAGCTTCCCGAACGCATCCTCGGCGGCATAAACGGCGCCGGTCAAGACAGACGAAAGCGCGCCCGCTAACAGTCCGCAGATGACGCAACCCAGCAGCCCTAGGGGGCCGATGAACACCGGATGCGCTGGAACGGGGAACAGAGGTCCGAGTCCCAGAATGTACCGCCGTGCCGCGCCCGCGGTGGCGCTCGCCAGGGCCACGGGTATTAAGCTGCGAGGCTTCCATTCGAAGAGCAGCAGCTCCACAGCCAACAGCACCGCTGCGACAGGTGACGCGAACGTGGCAGACATTCCCGCCGCTGCGCCGGCCACCAGCAGAGTCTTGCGTTCCACGCTGGTGAGGTGGAAAAACTGAGCGATCATCGACCCAAAGGCGCCGCCGGTCATGATAATCGGTCCTTCGGCGCCGAACGGGCCGCCGCTGCCGATGGAAATCGCAGAGGAAAGCGGCTTCAGGATCGCAAGTCGTGGAGGGACCCGGCTTCCATTGATGAGGATCGATTCCAAGGCTTCTGGAATGCCATGACCGCGAATTCTCTCCGAACCGTAGCGCGCCATCAATCCGATAACCAGCGATCCGGCGACCGGAACCAAAATCGCCCAGGCTCCCAGCGTATTCCCCGCCGGCGAGACCAAAGCCGTGTTCCAGCGGTGGTAATAGAAGAGATTCGTGAACAGACCAATCAGCCGGAGCAAGGCCCAGGCGACCCCCGTGCTGAGCAGACCGATCAGGATCGCGAGCAGCGAGATGGGGATCACGCGCGTGTCGGTCGTGAAGTCGCCAAGTTCAGCTGCGCGCGAATGATGCTTTTTCAAGCCGCCCTCCGCTTGGCGCGATGCTGCCGGGCTATGAAGCCAAGCGCCCTGACGAGCCGCGGCCCGGCTGTTTCCAGCTCCTGGTGATGGGCGAGTGACAGTTTCTGCAGCACGGCCGCGCCGGAGGAAGTGAGGCGCGCAATCACCTGACGACGGTCTTGCTGACTGAGTTCGCGGGCCACATGGCCATGCTTTTCCAGCCTGTCCACTAGCTCCACCGTGCTGTGATGTTTGAGCTGCAGCCGCTCGGCCAGTTCACCAATGGTCGCCGTGACGCCATCCGGCAATCCTTTAATCGCGAGAAGAAGCTGGTGCTGCTGCGGTTCCATTCCCAGCGCCCGAACTTGTTCCTCGCTGAAGCATAGGAAGCGTCGGACTTGATGCCGGAATTCCGCCAGCGCGCGGTACTCCTCAAGAGAAAGGTCTTTCATTCATTTAATATCGTAACACGATATAAAATGGCAAAGGACGTGGTGGGGCCACTTGCTTGACAGCGCCAGCAATGATACAAACCTAACTGATGAGCGAGGGTGAACTCCGCCGGCACGCGCGATCCACCAAGTCGGCGCCAGTGCATGTCGCGTGGAAAGACCGCCAGGGGGCCGACAACGTCATCAGGGGTACCATCATCGACGTCTCCGAATCCGGCATCCGTATTGAACTGCCGGAGCCGCTGGACAAGCAAACCTACGTGACACTGCAATCCCCTAGCCTCGGATTGCACGGTTCCGCCTCCGTCCGCACCTGCTCGCGCAAAGGCGGCAAGTATGTCGTTGGCCTGGAGTTAAGCGGCGGACTGAAATGGAAGCCGAAGGCCTGAGAACGGCTACTTGGCGCGTCCCTTGAATCCCTGCGACAGCATGGAAATCTTATAGATGCTCATCGCCGTGTTCCGGACTCCGTCCGGAGTTCTGATCTCCTGGCCGTTGGCATCCAGCGCACCCAGGCAAGCGGCGTACAGGGTCTTCTTGCCGGGGCCGGAGAACGCTACGCTGATGACGGTGCGGGGGGTCGGAATCATGCCCAGATATTTCC
>Ga0210394_10003086_pt1 | contig 21575 bp, 16 predicted proteins | sample IncBWC12MmetaG_FD_160121 | JGI IMG/M metagenome (GOLD analysis project Ga0210394, IMG submission 160121) | Forest soil microbial communities from Barre Woods Harvard Forest LTER site, Petersham, Massachusetts, United States - Inc-BW-C-12-M | ecosystem: Environmental > Terrestrial > Soil >...
AACCTACGAGCCCTGCCAAGGGCACGGTATCCGTTCGGCCGCAGCAGTAATGCCACGAACAGCAGATTCGCAGTCAGATGAGCCTGCAGGGAATAAAGTGAGATGGCGTTCGCTGCGAATGCACCGGAGCCCAAGGCAAACAGCAATGCCCAACCCGCCGCTCGCTTATCCCCCGTGATTTGCTTGGTTATAGAGTGAATGAAATGCAGCGCCAATGCCCCGAGGCACGCGTTGCACAGCCATGGCGCTTGCAGCAATTCGAAGGGCGCCAGCAACATGGCAAATCCCGGCCAATACACCTCGATGGCCCTACCGGTCTCGCGCGACGCGATGAGAAACTCGCCGTTGAAGCCGCTGACCACCAGCCAATCGACGTAGCTCGGCGGCAGCTGCGCCGAGAGTTGTCCGGCAGCGAATATCTTCGCTTGAAAGACTCCTGCGTATTCGTCCATGGACAGCGGATAATCGTGATAGACCGCGACTGTGCCGAGTGCGAACAGTGCGACACTCGCCGCCGCGACCCATGAGGCGCGATCGCTTAAGAAATCCACCAGTCGCAATATGGGCGCAGGTCTATTCCACAAAACCGCCAAACCGCATATCGCCAATCCGATCCATGCTGCCCTTGAATCCAACGCCACGAGAGATCGGAAAATTGGCGAGAACCCCATGCTGGAAAACAGGATGCGGTCGAGCATATAGAAATACGCCAGGCACATCACCGAGAGGGAGATCCCGGCCCATATAACGCGCTGACCGATCGCGCGGGTTTCCGTCATAATTCGATGTTTACACATCAGATACGTCAATGCACTCGTTGCGCGGCACGCTACAAAACAACCTGATCGCGGTGAGCTTCGCGCTGATGCTCGTAGTGCTGTGGATGCTGATGCAGGGCTATCAGGGCTTTGCCGGCGACGCGCAGATCTATGCGTTTCAAGCACTGGCAAGGATCCACCCGGCACTTTCGACCGACCTGTATCTGCAAAACACCTCGCAGGACCAGTACACGGTGTTTTCACCGGTTTATGCCTGGTTCATCGGCTGGCTTGGTTTGGAAAACGCGGCTCGGGTACTGACGCTTTTTTTTACGGCGTGGCTGTTTGCGGCGGCATGGAGGTTGGCCGCAGGACTTGTTGCGGGCGCCGTAAACGGTTCGAACGGCGCCGCGTGGTTGGGCGCCGCCTTTCTCGTGATCGCCGCGGGAGACTACGGTGCTGCCGGCGTGTTTCGGATTTCCGATTCTTTTTTGACCGCTCGCTTGCCGGCGGAAGCGCTGGTGATCACGGCATTGGCATGCTACTGCTACGGAATGACGCGTTTGGCAGCGGTGACATCGGCGGCAGCGCTGTTCGTTCATCCACTCATGGCATTTCCCGGGATTCTGATGTTGATTTGTCTTTGGCTGCCCATGCGTTTGAGTCTTATAGGCGCGATCGGCGGAGTATTCGCGGCTCTTGGCGTCGCGCTTGCCGCGACGACGCTGCCCGCGGCCGCGCACGTTTTTGCCGTCATGGACGCAGATTGGCTGGAAGTGGTCCGGGAACGATCGCAATTTCTTTTCTTGCAACTGTGGTCGGTGCACGATTGGGACATCAACGCGCGCCCGCTGCTGTATTTGATATTCATCGCGGCGGCGATGGATGAGGAGCGCATGCGGCGAATTTGCGTCGCCGGCTTGATCATTGGCAGCTGCGGTTTAGCGGTGGCGCTTATCGGATGTCTGATTGGTCCAGTAGCCGTGGTGGTGCAAGGTCAGGCGTGGCGCTGGGAATGGATGGCCTGCTTGTTAAGCATTCTTTTGTTGCCCGCCACGCTGTTGCGCATCTGCCGTGATGAAACCTGCGGACCGTTCTGCGCGGCACTCCTGATCGGCGGATGGGTGGTTTCAAATCTCGGCGGCACGGCCTGTGTTCTGCTCGCATTGCTTGTTTGGTGGCAGCGTATCCAGCTAAGCCGCCGCGCTGTTCGATATCTTCAATGGATGGCTCTCCTCAGCGCTGTGTTACTGGTGGCGTGGATCATCGGTGAATCAGTCGGCCGTGGGTCCATGGCCTTGGACAAAATTCGCAACATCCTCGGTGTGAGAGTTGCCGCCGCTGCGCTGTTCGGTCTTCTGTGGTGGTGGTTGCGGGGCACCCGGTCGCAGTGGCCACCGTTGATCGTGTCCGCAGGGCTGCTGATTGCATTGATATCCATTCTTCCGGCATCTTTCAAGCAGGCGCGCGCCCTGGGGTCCGACATGGACGCCAGTGAATTCTCAGATTGGTCAAGTGCAATGCCTCCGGACAGCACCGTCTTCGTTGCGCCGACGCGCGACGTCGGCTCATTTGTATGGTTTACCCTGCGACGCCCGAATTATCTGGCTCTGGATCAGTCGGCCGGAGTGGTTTTTTCGCGCGCGACCGCGCTCGAGATCCGTCGCAGATCCCTGGTGTTGCTGCCTGTGACGGATCCCACCTGGAAAATCCTCTCGGGGATCCGGCGGCACGCCGCCAAGCTCAAGGAAACTGCGCCTACCCGGCCGCTCACCGCGGATTCCCTAGTCCAGGTCTGCAGCGACCCCAGGCTCGGTTTTGTTATTTCCCCAGAAAATGTCGGGTTTGACGCGCTTCGCCATCCGGGCGAGGGTGCATGGAAGGATTGGAATCTCTACGACTGCCGGCGCGCTCGGAAATAAACTGTGGCCAACGAAAAACCTGAAAAAAAAATTGCCGTGATCGCAGGCGCCGGGCCGGCGGGATTGACCGCGGCGCTCGAATTGCTGCGTCGCTCGGATATAAAGCCCATCGTATTCGAAGCAGATGCCCAGGTCGGGGGCATCTCGAAGACCATCAATTACCGTGGCAATCGAATGGACCTCGGCGGCCACCGGTTTTTTTCCAAATCGGATTGGGTGATGCGCTGGTGGCAGGAAATCCTGCCGTTCGCCGCGGATCAAACGCCCGTGGATGGACCGCTGCACATCAATTACCAGCGCCAGTCGAGAGAGTGGCTGCCGAAGCCGGCTTCGCCTGCATCCGCCGACGCCGTTATGTTGGTTCGCCAAAGGCTGTCGCGAATCTTCTACAGACGCCGTTTTTTCGACTACCCGCTGGCCCTTAACATCGCCACCCTACGGAATCTTGGAATTGCCGAGGCAATGCAGATCGGCATGAGCTACGGCCGCGCGCGACTGGCCAAGCGGTCGCCGGAAAGCTCGCTCGAGGATTTTTTCATCAATCGATTTGGCAACCGCCTATATCGCACCTTCTTCAAGGACTATACCGAGAAGGTGTGGGGCGTCCCTTGCCAGGAAATTTCCGCTGAGTGGGGAGCGCAACGAATCAAAGGGTTGTCGGTGGCCAAGGCGATTCGACACGCGATTGCGCTGCCGATTCGCCAGTCTGCGCAGGCTTCTCAAAAGCACACGGAGACCACTCTCATCGATAAATTTCTCTATCCAAAATTTGGCCCCGGTCAAGTGTGGGAGGAAGTGACGAGGCGCGTACGGGCGCGCGGGGGAGACATTCATCTCGATCATCGAATAGTTGGAGTCGAACGCGACGGCATCAAAATAACGGCCGTGAATGTACTCGATATCGCTGCTGAATCGGTGCGGCGCGTTCCTTGCGACTATTTTGTTTCCACGATGCCGGTTTGCGGCCTCGTCGAATCCTTGAAACCCGAAGATTCTCGCATCTTAAAGATTGCGAGAGCGTTGCCCTATCGCGATTTCATGACCGTCGGATTGCTGCTGCGCCGGATGTGCCCGCCCGCTGGTTCGCGCAACATGCGGCATGGCGCGCCATCGAGCAATGGCATGCCGCCGGACAATTGGATCTACATCCAAGAACCGGAGGTTAGAATCGGCCGGCTGCAGGTTTTCAACAATTGGAGCCCGGCCCTGGTCGCCGATCCCGACACAATCTGGCTTGGGCTCGAGTACTTCTGCCGCGAGGGAGATGACCTTTGGTCCATGGAAAACGGCCGGTTCATCGAATTTGCGGCCGCGGAACTGGCGAAAATCGGCCTCATCGATCGCAGCGATGTCATCGACGGCACTTTGGTTCGCGTCCCGAAGGCCTACCCTGCTTACTTCGGCGCGTACCGCGAATTCGATGCGGTCCGTGCTTATCTGGACCGATTCACGAATCTCTATCCCGTCGGCAGAAACGGCATGCACCGCTACAACAATCAAGACCACTCCATGCTGGCGGCAAACAGCGCTGTCAGCTCGATACTCAATGGCGGCCAAGGGAAGTCGGATATTTGGCGCATCAATGCCGAAGATGCCTACCATGAAGAAATCGACGATCCCAGCTGAAACCGGCGCCGGCGGTTGTGCCGGTTGGGCTTTGCGAAGCGTCCTGGGTTGTGCTTTGCAAACTGTGGTCTAGAATCGATCGTCATCATGATCATGCGCAGCGACTTGCCGGCATTGAAATCCGCGAGTCGCTCCGTGGAATTGACCATTCTCATGCCCTGCCTCGACGAGGCTGCGACCGTTGCGACATGCATCGACAAGGCGCGGGGCTTCCTTAATCGCGCCGGAATCGAGGGCGAGATCTTGGTGGCCGACAACGGATCGTCCGATGGCTCGGCGGAGCTCGCCCAGGCGGCTGGTGCGCGCGTCGTGCACATCGCAGAAAGAGGCTATGGCAATGCGCTGATCGGCGGCATTGATGCGGCCCATGGACGATTTGTGATCATGGCCGACGCCGACGGCAGCTACGATTTTTCTCAGCTCGATGCGTTCGTCGAGGCCCTGCGCGCCGGCAACACGATGGTCATCGGTCACCGCTTTCGCGGCGGCATCCGGCCCGGCGCCATGCCGTTTCTCCACCGATATCTTGGCAATCCGCTCTTGAGTTTCGCCGGGCGCTTGCTTTTCTCCACCGGCATCGGCGACTTCCATTGCGGCCTGCGAGGGGTTGATCGAGCAGCTGCGGCGCAATTGGAGCTCCATGCCCCAGGCATGGAGTTCGCGAGCGAGATGATCGTCAAGGCGAAGCTCGCCGGCTGGCGCATCACCGAGGTACCCACTGTGCTGTCACCGGACGGGCGCTCGCGCGCGCCGCACCTGCGCAGCTGGCGTGATGGATGGCGCCACCTGCGCTTTCTGCTGATGATGAGCCCGCGTTGGCTGATGCTGTATCCGGGTGCATGTTTGATCGGCATCGGCGCCGCGGCCGAACTCGCGATACTGCGAGGTCCCGTCATCATCGACGGCGTCGGATTCGACATTCACACCATGCTCTACGCCGCCGGCGCCACCGTCCTCGGGCTACAGCTGGTGCTGTTTTCCCTGCTCGCACGCACCGTCGGCGTGCTAAAAAAAGTTCTGCCGATGAGCCCGGCGCTGGCGCGCTTTTTGCGCATCTTCACCCTTGAGCGCGGCATTCTGCTGGGCGTCGCGCTGGGCATGGTGGGATTGGCGCTCGCGATCTACTCGGTAGGGAGCTGGGCACACGCGCGTCTCGCCGCGCTCGACCCGGCGACGATGATGCGTGTGGCCATTCCCTCGGTCACCCTGATGCTGGCGGGAGCCGAGATCATTTTCGCCTCGTTTCTGCTGGGCTTCATTGATGTCCGCGCGAAAGGCGCCGGCGGTTCATGACGGCGCATGAACGCGCGCCGGCGCCGACCACGCCGCCGCCAATCGCTCCCGTGCAGCACGCGCAACACGACGGCAAACCGCAACTGACTTACACACCTCTCGAGCGGCTTAAAGTCGCGCGGCCGGTCGACCGCATTGAATTCATTGCGTGCGTCTGTGAAGGGCTCCGGATACTCGATCTCGGTGCGATGGATGAAACTGCTTGGTCTGCCAAGCGTGGCCGCGGCACCTGGTTGCACGAGGAAATCGGCAGCTGTGCGCGCGCGGTCGACGGTATCGACAACTCCACGTTGGTTCCCGCGGAGGGCTTGCGCACCGGGCCGAATTCGACTATCCGGCGCGGCGACATTACGGATCCAGACCTCCTCGTTGCGCCGCTCGCACATGCTCCGGACGTGGTGGTGATCGGTGAGCTGATCGAGCATCTGGAGAATCCCCTGCAATTTCTCAAGCGCCTGGCGGCGATCGAGAGGTTGGCCGGGAAAACGCTCATTCTCTCCACCCCCAATGCCACGGCGCTGCACAATGTCCTGATCGGTCTGGCGCAGCGCGAATCGACGCACCAGGATCACCTCTGCATATTCTCGTATAAGACGCTTGCCACTCTGTGCACGCGCGCCGGCTTTCGCGAATGGGAAATCATTCCCTACTATTCGCGTTTCACGGAGATGCAGGAGCGCCACTCCGGGGCCCTAAGGCTCGCGGTGCTAGCGACGCAGCATTTGGTGAACCTGTTGGAGTGGCTATTCCCGCTTTTGAGTTTTGGGTACATCGTCCGGATTCGCCTGTGAATCGCCGATGGCGCTAGGACCCGCAATTCGCACACTCCTCGGCGTGCGGCTGGCGCGCCGAGTTGGCCGCTGCTATCGCGGGATTTTTGTCGATTTGGCCAAGGAGGCCGCTGCGCTATCCGCGGTATTACCTCCTGACGCGCACCTACTGGACGTCGGCGGCGGCGACGGCGAGCCGCTCAACAATCTATTGGCCCAACGTCCGGACCTGCGGATAACGACCCTCGATCCTAAACCTAAGGTTGGTGAATGGATCGAAGCACGTTTCGCGCCAAGAGTGACGCGTTTGGCCGGCACCAGCCTCGCGGACTATCTCGCAGCCGACCGCCCGGATCCCGATGTGCTATTGATCGCCGATGTGATGCACCACATCCCGGTGGCCGAGCGCGCTGGCTTCTTGGGAGCGGTGCGGGTGCTTCTCGAGCGCGTGCCTCACTTGCGCATCATCGTCAAGGACGTGGAACCCGGGTCCTGGCGGGCAATTCTTGGCTCATTGTCCGACCGCTACATCACCGGTGACCTGGACGTGAGTCTAATCGCGAGGGAGAATCTCATACGCCTGATAGAAGAAGAGCTGGGGCCGTTGCGTCGCGAAGACACCAACCTGTTTGAAACCGACCCGCCCAACTACGCTATTACCTTTTTTCGTACCATATGAGCTTAAGAATTCTTTTCTTAGCGCCGGCAGTCTTGCCGGGCTGCCGCGCTTCATCGGCAGCGCCTTGCTGTCGCCGTGGATCTACGCCTCGGTCTCGCTCCAGGTTTTGGGCTATGTGATGTGGATGTTGATTGTCTCTCGCGAAAAGCTGGGTGTTGCCACGGCAACCATCGAAGGAGGCTTCTACACTCTGATGGCGTTGTCGGCTTGGCTGATCTACGGCGAGACACTCTCTGCACTGCAATGGGCAGGCATAGTCATGGTTACGGTGGGAGTCGTTTGCATCAGTCTTGGGGGCTTGACGCCCTAGGCAAGGTGGTGAGACTCGCGCTACGAGCGGTTAGCGCGATAGCCGAACTTGTAGAGCGCCGCGAGCACCGCGGCAACCGGCTTGGGCCAGAGTGTATCGAATATTGCGCGATCCTCACGCTCGCGTGCACGATTGGCAATGGTAGCGGTGGTCTCGCTATCGGCGTGCAAGCCCTTCGATAGCAAACAGTCGCGAACATAGACAAATCCGCCGGGCCGGCGTGCGAGTTCCAGCCATGCCATCCAGTCCAGATTGGTCTTAAATCCGCCCGGAAACCGGAAATCGTCGATCAATCGGCGATTGAACATCACGCTCGGACAGCAGATTGGGTTGCCAAGCGATAGCAGGCGCATCTTGTCGCGCACCGCGGTAATGCATTCGCGCGCGCCAAAGGCGCGCCCTCGCAGCGCGCGCTTGATCTTCAAATTGATGTTCACCGGACGTGCGCCGAGCGGCGTGTGCTCCGAATAATCACAGAATGCCAGGACCGCAGATGGATTGCGGAGCAGGGCGGATCCCACCTGGACGACATAGCCCGGCGCAAAAATATCATCCTGATGCGCGAGGGTTACGAATTGGGTTTTGGCTTTTTCCAGCGCGAAGTTCCAGTCGGCGACGATGTCGATGCGTTGCGGATTGATGTGCAGTGCCAAGCCAAGGCGTTTTGCAAGGTCCTCCAGCGCCGTTGACGGCGTGGAGCTCGAAAGCAGTATCTCGCTGCCCTGGCCCGTCTGTGCCTGCAGGGACTCGATCAATGCGGTCAAGCGGGGCGCCGCATCATACACTGGGATGACAAAGCTGTGATCCATGTACCAATGGTGTGCAGGGTCTGCATCAATGTCTGCGACCGGATTGCGGTCGGGCCGTGATCGTAGCATTGCGCGGCGTCCCCAGTCACGGCAGCTCACGCTACAATACGGTCATGCCGAAAGCCGCTGTCTTGGTAGTCGATGATGAACCGGATATCCGTGAGTTGCTGTCCATCACGCTGCAGCGCATGGATTTGGCCCCGCGCACGGCAAGCACCGTGGCAGAGGCGCAGCGTTTGCTCAAATCCGAGCAGTTCGAATTGTGCTTGACCGACATGCAGCTGCCCGATGGCAACGGCTTGGAGCTGGTCGAATGGATGCAGCAGTACACACCGAGCGTACCGGTCGCGGTGATTACCGCGCATGGCAATATGGAAACCGCCGTGCGCGCGCTCAAACTCGGCGCCTTTGACTTTGTTTCCAAGCCTCTTGATCTTACGGGCCTGCGCAAGCTGGTGGCGAGCGCCATCAAATTATCGGGTACCAGTGAAGATACCAGCGTGTTTGGCCCGCGATTGCTCGGTACTTCGACTGCCATGCAGAACATGCGGGATATGATTGCGCGGGTCGCGCGCAGCCAGGCACCGGTGCATATTTTCGGCGAGTCGGGTACCGGCAAGGAATTGGTGGCAAAGCTCATTCATGAATCGGGCCCGCGGCGCGATGGCCCGTTTGTGCCCGTCAATTGCGGCGCGATTCCGACCGAACTCATGGAAAGCGAACTGTTCGGTCACAAGCGCGGCAGTTTCACCGGCGCCGTCGGTGACAAAAAGGGTCTTATTCAATCGGCGGAAGGCGGGACCCTGTTTCTCGATGAAATCGCCGATTTGCCGCTGCACATGCAGGTCAAGCTGCTCCGGGTCATACAAGAGAAGGCCGTGCGTCCGGTCGGCGAGCAACTCGAAGTCGGGATCGATGTGCGGGTGTTATCGGCGACGCACAAGAATCTCGCGCAGCTGGTTGCCGAAGGAAAATTCCGCGAGGATTTGTTCTATAGGGTCAATGTCATCGAACTGCGGGTTCCGTCGCTGCGGGAACGGCCGGAGGATGTCCGGGAACTCGCGGAAGCAATACTCCGGCGGTTGGGGCGGCGGATGAAAATTACCCCGCCCACGCTGGCGAAGGAAGCGCTGGCCGCTCTGGAGGTCTATGCGTTTCCGGGCAACGTGCGGGAACTCGAGAATATCCTCGAGCGCGCGATTACATTGAGTACCGGCGGCGAGATCCGCGTTAGCGACATTCAATTGCGGGCGACTCCCGCCGCCACGCCGACGGCGGTAAATACCTTAAACGAAGGAGCGCTCGGCGATCATCTCGAGGAAATCGAGCGCGACGCCATCGTCAAGGCGCTGGAACAGACTCGATACAACAAGACAGCTGCCGCCAAGGTATTGGGAATGTCGTTCCGCGCATTGAGATACCGAATCAAGAAGCTGGGAATCGAATGACACTTTCGCCGACCACAGCACCATACTGCATAGCGCCAAAATGTATTAGTCCACTTGGGGAACTTTGTCAGCAACGCTGATCGCGCGGCACACGTATACCCTCCCGAGATTTAACTACATATCTTGTCGGCAATGCTTAAGCGATGATCGAAGTTTTGCCGACTGGCAACGGTTTTGACAACCGCTGCAGAAAATAGTGTGATCACTCTCGCTAATTTTGGATATTTCGCCATCGCTAAATTTCCCGATGATGCAAGATCTGACCCTCGCAGTCATCGAGTTTGACTTGCACTACTGACCGGAGTAACCCGGTGGGCGAGTATCCCCTACTGGCCGGACAGCAAAGGTGCGGCGTTCAGAATTCCGCCTGGCAAAGGCTGTACGGCTTAGGTTAGTGTGTGATCAAGTTGTTCAATAGCGGCTTCTTTGAACCTGGGGAACCGCAGCGGTGCGAACGTTGCGCTCACCGCCTTAGCAAAGCGGGTGCGCGTGAGGCAAGTTTGAGCAAGGACATAAAACGATGATTCGGAACTGGTTCAACTCGCGCGAAGCGACAGAAATTGGCATTGCATTGGCGGATCAATACGCGCTACAGCGGGATTCGACTGCAATTGCGCACGGCACCAAAACGGCGAAAGGCCAGCCCACTGATCCACTGCAGGATATTCTCGATCGGGCCGCGCGCGACCTGCGCACCTTGCGATTGAACTTCTACAAGCGAGCGAAGTTCGCAAACTCGTTCAAGTGGAGATTGCTCGAAAAAGGTGTCGGGAGAGATATAGCCGACAGGGTTACCGAAAAATTGGTACTGCACGTCTCCCTGAATCAATCCGGCTCGATGCAAAGGCCGAACGAGATTGCCGGACCGGCCGACCAGCCCCCATCAAGAAGTGCGCGTTCTCTTCTAGCCCAAGGAAATAAGTGCGTTGCTCAGGGCGAATATTCCGAGGCGATCTCTTTTTATCAAGAGCTTCTCGCACTCAATCCGCGTCATCCTGAGGCGCTCAACAATCTTGGGGCGACGCTCTACAAGCTGGGTCGCTACAGTGAGGCGGAGGAAGTTTTTCGTCGAACCATCCGCGGATACCCGGATTTCGCCGACGCCAACAGCAATCTGGGGATCCTGCTGCGATGTAGCGGGCGGGTCGACGAGGCAGAGATTTGGCTGCGGCGTGCGATCAAGATAAACCCGAAACACGTTGAGGCCCGAAGCAACCTGGGATTGGCCTTCGTTTTCTTCGGCCGCTTGAGCGAGGCCAAGGCACAATTTAAGAAAGCCCTTAAATTCGCCCCTCGGGATGACCATACGCTGTTTGCATCGGGACATTTGGCTGCGATCGAAGGCCGCTTCGGCGAGGCAGAGGCGATGTTCAAGCGCGCACTCGAAGCTAATCCCAAAATGCCCAGCGCCTGGGCGGCCATGCCCAGTTTACGCAAGATGACGTCCTCGGATACAGCGTGGCGACAGAATGCAGAGGAGATTGCCGCGAGCGGCATCAGTGTCCTGGAGGAGGCGGACATGCGCTTCGCAATCGGGAAGTATTGCGATGATGTCGGGGACTTCAAGGGGGCCTTTCAGAGTTACAAGCGCGCCAACGAGCTGCACAAGGTGGCTGCCACCAGCTATCACCGGAACGCCCGAGAGCAATTCGTGGATGACTTGATGCGTGTCTATACGCGAGAGTCCATGTCTCGTGTGGGACCGCTTGCGTCTGATTCCATGAAACCGGTTTTCCTGGTCGGCATGCCGCGTTCTGGAACCTCTCTCGTCGAGCAAATCATCGCTTCGCATCCTGACGCCAAGGGAGCCGGTGAACTGGCATTCTGGAGCCGTGCGGCACATGACCATGAAACCGTTCTACGGCGAACTCTGCTCGACGAATCGACCAGGAAGAAACTGGCCGAGGATTTTCTACGGGATCTGGAATCGCGGTCCGGCGACGCTTTGCGCATCGTCGACAAGGCTCCTCTCAATTCTGACTTCCTGGGCGTGATTCACTCGGTTTTTCCGAACGCTCGTATCATCTACATGCAACGTGACCCCATTGACACGTGCCTGTCCTGTTATTTTCAGAAGTTCGATGTGCAGCTTAACTTCACCATGGATTTGTCGGACTTGGCGCACTACTTTCGGCAGCATCAGCGATTGATGGCTCATTGGCGTGCCGTGCTGCCGCCCGGATCCATTCTGGACGTGCCCTACGCGGAGTTGGTCGCCGATCAAGAGGGATGGACGCGAAAAATTCTGGCTTTCCTCGGCCTGGACTGGGATCGACGCTGCCTGGACTTTCATAGGACCGAACGGCCAGTCGTGACCGCCAGTGCCTGGCAGGTACGGCAGAAGATTTATGGGGGATCCGTGGCCCGCTGGCGCAACTATGAGAAGTTTATTGGTCCGCTGCTCGAGTTGAAGAAACTGGCCTGATCGGGCGACGACTTCTCGCCTGACAATGTTTGTCACTGAGTGACACAGCTCGTCTCGTCTGACGCCGCAAGACGACGAATCTATGTCAAATATCCCGCCGTTCGGGTCTAATTATTCATCTAATTCATATACTTAAGTTTGAGTCGAGATTTTTGGCACAGCGCTTGCTGATTCACTGTCACCGGCGCATGCCGTTGTTCGAAAAATGATTGCTCAAGCTTTCCATCACTAGGAGTTAGTCAATGTTCAATAAAATGCAAAAGGGCTTCACGCTCATCGAATTGATGATCGTGGTGGCCATCATCGGCATCTTGGCGGCCATCGCCATTCCTGCGTACCAGGACTACACCGTCCGCTCGAAAGTAACGGAAGGTTTGAATCTTGGTTCCTCGGCTGAGTCAGCGGTGTCGGAGGCCTTCCAATCCAACGATCTGCCGGGAGTTGCCGCGGTGTCGGCTTCTTGGGCTGCTGCGCCTGCGGCCGGTGGTTTTGCTCCCACGAAGTACGTGGCAGCCATGTCAATTGCCGCAGCCACGGGCATCATCAAGATCACCTACAACACGAACGGCGCGACGGGTGGCATACCCCAGCTCGCCGCTGGTGGTAGTGGTCCGATCCTTTACCTGAGCCCCTACATCAATAAGGTTGCGCTGGCAGCGGGCTTGGCGGGTAATATTGACTGGGTTTGCACCTCTGCTGCGCAGACAACTGCGGCTGCTGATGTTGGTGCGGCGGTCCCGTCGGTCGGCACGGTTCTCGGAAAATACGTTCCGACGCAGTGTAAGTAATAAGCTGGTTCTTCTGAACCGAGCTAGGAAGCCCCTCATTCGAGGGGCTTCTTTTTTGTGGACTAAGACTCACCTGGAAGAGCCCTGACAAATTTTGTCACTGAACGACACAGGGTCTCTCGTCTGGCGCCATTGTCCGACATCACTATGTCAAGTATCCCATCGCTTCGATCCAATTCTTTATTCAATTCATATGGTTAAGATTGGGTTGCGATGTTTGGCATAGCGCTTGCTTGTTTATGTCACCAGTGAAGACCGTCATGCGAAATGGGATTTTTGCGGGTTTGTAGCAGGAGCGACTCGATGTTCAAACAAGCACAAACAGGCTTCACCCTCATCGAATTGATGATTGTGGTGGCCATCATCGGCATCTTGGCGGCTATCGCCATCCCGGCCTATCAGGACTACACCGTTCGCTCAAAGGTAACGGAAGGTTTGAATCTGGGCGCGTCGGCTGAAATAGCGGTATCGGAGGCATTCAACTCCAACGACGTCGTGGGAATCGCCGCGGTCTCCGCTTCTTGGGCCGCGGCGCCTGCGGCGGGTGGTTTTGCCCCGACCAAGTACGTGAGTGCAATGACGATTGGCGCCGCCTCGGGCATTATCAAAATAACCTACAACACGAACGGCGCGACAGGTGGCATACCGCAGCTAGCTACTGGTGGTAGTGGGAATGTGATCTACCTCAGCCCCTACATCAACAAGGCTGTGCTCGCAGCGGGCCTGACGGGCAATATCGACTGGGTTTGTACTTCGGCCGCCCAGACGACAGCAGCGGCTGACGTGGGCGCGGCGGTCCCGTCCGTCGGGACCGTAATCGCGAAATACGTTCCGACGCAGTGCAAGTAAAGGGCTGGGTTTCTTGAACGCGCCAGGAGGCCCCTCGTCGGGAGGGGCTTCCCTATTCTGGCCTACCGGTTTGCCGGCGTTCAAACTCAATTTGCGATCAAAGTCACGAGCCTGGCGGCGCCGATATGCGACTATCCACTAGGATTTGACAATTGATCATCTGGCTACCGATAGTAGACTAGAGGCTCTCGCCTGGGATTCACCGTAAGTCCATGAATGATAACGCAACAGCGGCAGTCGGAAGCACCGGTCGGGTAGCTTTGGGCGGACTTGCCCAGCGCTTGGTACAAGACGGCTTGCTCGAAGAGCCGGCAATGCAGGACGCGATTGTCAAGGCCAAGGAAAAGCGCATCAATCTGGTGTCGCATCTTGTGGCAACGAATCTCGCCACGGCGCGCGATATTGCCATTTCCGCCTCCAACGAATTTGGCGTGCCACTCCTCGATTTGGACGCGGTGGCTCCGGACCCGGAGGCCGTTCGCGCGGTTAGCGAAAAGCTCCTGCAGAAGCACCGGGTCCTGCCGCTGATGAAGCGCGGCAAGAGGCTGTTTTTGGCCGTTGCCGATCCGACCAATCTTCACGCCCTCGATGAGATCCGCTTCCAGACTTCGATGAGCATCGAGTTTGTGGTGGTCGAGGACGACAAACTGCAAAAGGCTGTCAGCAAGGTGCAGGATCAGGCCGAAGCGATCATGCCGAGCCTGACCGACGATGATTTCGATCTGGAGAATCTTGAAGTCACGGGCGGCGACGATGACCCTAATGCGGAAGCTCTGGGCCGCGACGACGTTGAAGACGCGCCGATCGTCCGTTTCGTCAATAAGATTTTGCTCGATGCGATCAAGAAGGGTGCCTCGGACATTCACTTCGAGCCGTATGAAAAAATCTTCCGAATTCGCACGCGATTGGACGGCGTTTTGAAGGAAGTGGCCATGCCCCCCGTACAACTGGCGGTAAAGATCGTCGCGCGCCTCAAGGTCATGTCGCGGCTCGATATCGCGGAGCGGCGGGTACCGCAGGACGGGCGCATCAAAATGCGTCTGTCGAAGAATCGCGCCATCGATTTCCGCGTCAGCACCTGTCCAACACTATTCGGCGAGAAGGTCGTCACGCGTATTCTGGATCCTTCGAGCGCAATGCTCGGCATCGATGCATTGGGATACGAGCCGTTCCAGCGCGAGCTGTACATGAGGTATCTCGCCAAGCCGCAAGGCATGATTTTAGTAACTGGACCTACCGGCAGCGGTAAGACCGTGTCGCTATACACCGGCCTCAATATTCTCAATACCGAGGATTGCAACATCTCGACGGCCGAGGATCCGGCGGAAATCAATTTGCCCGGCATCAACCAGGTTAACGTGAATAACAAGGTAGGCCTGACGTTTGCGTCAGCGCTTCGCGCATTTCTGCGACAAGACCCTGACGTCATCATGGTCGGCGAAATCCGCGATCTGGAAACCGCGGAAATCGCGATTAAAGCGGCGCAGACTGGACACTTGGTGCTATCGACATTGCATACCAACGATGCGCCGCAGACTTTGACCCGCTTGGTCGACATGGGCGTCAAACCCTACGCGATTGCCACTTCCGTGAGCCTCATCATCGCGCAGCGTCTGGCGCGTAAACTGTGCAACAACTGTAAACAGCCGATCGATATTCCGGCGGAAGCCGCAAAAAAGGAAGGCTTCGAGCAAACAGATATAGAAAGCGGCATCAGGGTGTACAGGGCGGTCGGCTGCGGCCAGTGCACGGACGGCTATAAGGGACGTATGGGCATTTACCAAGTCATGCCGGTCACCGAGACGATCGGCCGCATCATCATGGAAGGCGGTGGCGCCATGAATATCAACGATCAGGCCGTGAGAGACGGCGTATGGAATCTACGCCGCGCGGGCTTGAACAAAGTGAAAGAGGGTCTGACGAGTTTGGAAGAAGTAAATAGCGTGACGATCGACTAGTGAGTTAACGCGAGGAATGATTTATGGCGATATCGGCTACGGCAAGCAAGAAAGAAGTCCAGTTCTTATGGGAGGGCAAGGACAAACGCGGCAACAAGGTGCGCGGCAAGTCCCTTGCGGCGAATGAACAGACGCTGCGCGCGGACCTAAGGCGCCAAGGGGTCGCCGCGACTCGAGTAAAAACCCAAAGCTCATTCAAGGGCGGCGGCAAGGTTCAGCCGCAGGACATCGCGGTATTCGCGCGCCAGCTCGCGACCATGATGGCGGCCGGCATTCCCATGGTACAGGCGTTCGAAATCATCGGTAATGGCCATGAAAAACCTAGCATGCAGAAGCTGGTGCTCGACGTAAAATCAACCATCGAAGGCGGCAGCACGCTGCACGAGTCGCTGGCGAAGCACCCACTGTACTTCGATGATCTGTTTGTGAATCTCGTGCAAGCAGGCGAACATGCCGGCGCGCTCGAAACGCTGCTGGACAAGATTGCTACGTACAAGGAGAAAACCGAGGCCCTCAAAAAGAAGATCAAAAAGGCGTTGTTCTATCCCGCGGCAGTTTTGATCGTGGCGGTCATTGTTTCCTGCATATTGTTGATTTTCGTCATCCCGCAGTTCGAATCTCTGTTCAAAGGCTTCGGCGCAGACCTGCCGGCATTCACGCAAATGGTCGTCAACTTGTCGCGGTTCATGCAGCATCAAGGGTGGATACCGTTGTTGCTGTTGGGCGGCGGCATCTACGCGTTCCTGTATTTCTACAAGCGCTCGCGAAACATGCGCCGCGGCATTGACCGGGCGATGCTAAAGCTTCCCGTGATCGGACCGATTTTGACCAAGGCGGCGATTGCGCGCTTTGCACGAACGCTGTCGACGATGTTTGCGGCTGGTGTGCCCCTGGTCGAGGCCATGCAATCCGTGGCCGGCGCGACCGGCAATATCGCCTACGAGGAGGCGACGTTGCGCATGAAGGACGAAGTGGCGACCGGCCAGCGCTTGCAGCGTGCCATGGAGAACACCGGTTTATTCCCGAACATGGTGGTGCAAATGATCGCCGTGGGCGAGGAATCCGGCTCGCTCGACACTATGTCAGGCAAAGTCGCTGAATTCTACGAGTCCGAGGTCGACAATGCCGTCGATAGCATGTCCGCGCTGCTTGAGCCCATGATCATGGCGGTCTTGGGCGTGCTGGTCGGCGGCATGGTTATCGCCATGTACCTCCCCATATTCAAACTCGGCGCCGCGATCTAATCGGTTGCCCAATCTTCCAATAGCGCCCATTGTTTAGCCGATGCTGAACGATGTGGCAGCGCTCTACACCTCCGACCCCGCGCTGTTCGCGGGTTCGGTTTTTTTGCTGGGGCTCATTGTCGGCAGTTTCCTCAATGTGGTCATCTACCGATTGCCCATCATGCTGGAGCGCGACTGGCGCTCCCAAGCAGCGGATGTACTCTCCGGTGCCGCTCCCGCCACGGAACCCGCAACGGCGTCTCCGCGTTTCAGTTTAATCAGCCCCGGCTCGGCCTGCCCGAACTGCAAGGCGCCCATCAAGGCGTGGCAGAACATTCCGGTCGTCAGCTGGCTGATGCTGCGAGGGCGTTGCGCGGCTTGTAGGACAAGAATCTCGGCACGATATCCGGCGGTGGAACTGGCAACCGGCATTTTGTCGGCCTGGGCGGCCTGGCATTTCGGCTTCGGCGCCCCGGCGGCCTGCGCGCTACTGCTTACCTGGGCATTGATTGCACTCACCGGCATCGACATCGACCATCAATTGTTGCCGGACAGCATTACACTGCCGCTGATGTGGGCGGGGTTGCTGGCGGCTGTGGCAATAGGTCCAGTGGCCCGGAGCACCCTGCCCGTGTCGGCACAGGAAGCTCTCATCGGCGCGATGGCGGGCTATGTGAGCCTCTGGCTGGTGTTCCACGCGTTTCGGTTGATAACGGGTAAGGAAGGCATGGGCTATGGGGATTTCAAGCTGTTTGCCGCCTTGGGCGCGTGGCTGGGCTGGAAGTTGCTGCCGCTGATAATCCTGCTGTCCGCCGCCACCGGCGCCTTGCTCGGAATCGCGATGATCCTGCTGCGCGGCCGCGACCGCGCGGCTCCGATTCCCTTTGGGCCCTATCTTGCCGCGGCGGGTTGGCTCGCCATGATGTATGGCAATTCGTTGGTCGACGGCTATCTGCGCGTATCGGGCCTCAAGTACTAAGTCATGAGCCCGCGCCTGCGAATCGGCCTCACCGGCGGTATCGCAAGCGGCAAGAGCACGGTCAGCCAGCGATTCGTCGAACTCGGCGTGCCGGTGATCGACGCCGACGTGGCGGCGCGTGCAGTGGTTCTACCGGGTACGCCGGGGCTTGAGCAAATTCTGCAGCGGTTTGGCGCGGGTATCCTCACCGCCAACGGCGAACTCGATCGCCGCGCGCTGCGGGAGTTGATATTCAACGATCCCGCTTCGCGCCGCGACCTGGATGCCATTCTTCATCCGCTGATCCGCGCGCACATGGAAAGCCAGGCCGCCGCCGCGCTGGGCCCATATCTTGTCATGGCCATCCCCTTGCTGGTGGAAGGCGGAAGCTCGCGCGAACGAATTGATCGTGTCCTGGTGGTGGATGTCGACGAGGACAAGCAGCTCGAACGAGTTCAGGCGCGCGATGGCATCTCGATGCAACAATCCCGCGCGATCTTAGGATCGCAGGCCAGCCGCGCGGCCCGCTTGGCGGCCGCCGACGATGTGCTGCTGAATGCCGGAACCGTCGCGGAATTGCGTCAGGCGGTCGATCGCCTGCACCAGGATTATCTGAAGCTGGCGCAGGCTCAAGCCAAAAGTCCGTGATTTAACCTCAACCTGAGGTTTACCCTAGGGCGTGGGTTGGCTCACAATACGCCGATGAACGCTCATCCTGATATCTCCGCCCAAGCCGAGCCCGAGGCCGCGCCTGTCGTTTACGAGCAGCCCCTCAACGAGCGCATGCGCACCTTCCTGCGCCTCGAGTTTCTCTACATCCAAGCCACCTACCACAGCGAGCCGCCCAACCCGTGGAGTTCGCGCGCGGCCGTCTCCAGTCTGCTCGAGATCCTCGCCATCACCGCGCGCGGCGACTCGCGCAGCGATGTGCTGAAGGAGCTCGAACGGCAGGTCAATGTGCTCAAGGAGTACCAGACCAAAACCGGCGTCGATCCCGGCAGACTCAAGTCGCTGATGTCGAACCTGGTCAAATTGCGCGATGATTTATCCGCCATCGGCGGAAATTACATGGCGCCGCTGCGCGATTCGGAATTCTTGAGCGCGGTGAAACACCGCAGCGCCATTCCCGGCGGCACCTGTGACTTCGATCTGCCGGATTACTCGTACTGGTTGAGTCGTCCCGCGGAGATTCGCGCCGCCGAATTCGGCAGCTGGATGGCATTGGTGCGACCATTATGCGACAGCATCGCCGAGTTGCTCTGGCTCATCCGCCAGAACACCAAGCGCAAGGCGGAAGTCGCCGTCGGCGGCATATTTCAGTTGCAGTTCGAACGCGAAACTCCATGCCAGTTGGTTCGCGTGACACTGCCCTCCGACCTGCAGCTGTTTCCGGAGATGAGCGCCAATCAGCATCGCTGCACCATTCGCTTCTTGAACTGGCTGGATGCCACGGCGCGTCCGGTGCACGTCGAGGTGGATGTGCCGTTTATCTTGACCTGCTGTGGTTGAATTTGCTGTCGCGGGCTGAATGGCTGCGATAGTGAAATGTCCGACCTGCCGGCGCGACGTGGAATGGTCGCCGGCGTCGCAGTACCGGCCTTTCTGCAGCGATCGCTGCCGGCTCATCGATTTAGGGGAGTGGCTCACCGAACAGCATCGAATTCCGGACGAATCCGCGGTGGAAGATCGCGTGCATCCGGACTCCGCCGAGGAATCTTGACCTAGTGCAGCCTGGGTTCTGGCACGATCGCTGGCGCACGGGCCAAGTCGGCTTTCATCAATCGGCGGTGGATCGGCATCTTGCAGAGTACTGGCCGAGGTTTGAGTTGCCCGCCGCAAGCCGCATATTCGTGCCCCTCTGCGGCAAGAGCCTCGATCTTTTGTGGCTGCGGGATCGCGGCCACACCGTCATGGGCGTGGAACTCTCGGCGGTAGCCCTTGAAGCGTTCTGCATGGAAAACGGCATTCCTGCCCGGCGCCGCTTGGCTGGCGACTTCGATGTGTACGAAGCAGAAGGACTGAAGCTCTTGCGCGGCGATTTTTTCGCGCTCACGCCCGAAATGCTGGGACCGGTTGCCGCTGTCTACGATCGCGCGGCGCTGATTTCCTGGACGTCGGAATTACGCGAAACCTACGTCGCGCACCTGACTGCGCTGACGAGTCCCGGCACCAAGACGCTGTTGATCACCGTGGAGTACCCGCAAGATCAAATGCGCGGACCGCCGTTTTCGGTAAGCGACGATGATGTCGACCGGCTGTATGCCCGACACCATGAAATCAAGCAGCTCGGCAGGCACGACATTTTAGCTAGCGAAGCGCGGCTGCGGGCACGCGGGCTCAGCGAACTGCACGCGGTTTGCTACCAGCTCACGCGATTGTAATAAACTGCCCTGCCTGAACAACATCGCAGAAAAGCAGAGACATTCATGACCGACTCACGTAACTCGGGCCGTTATTTGGCGCCAGCGCTCGCCGTCTGCGCTGTGGCGGCAGGGGCAAACGCTGCGGAGCTCACGATCGATCGACTTTTTGACGCGCCGGCGCTCGCCGGTCCCACCATCGTGGGGCTGAAGGTTTCCCCCGACGGCTCGCGTGTGACTTTTTTGAAAGGCAAAGCTGACGACAAGGACCGGCTCGACCTCTGGGAATACAACATCCACGATCGAATCGCGCGAATTTTGGTTGATTCCAAGACGCTGGCACCCGATAAGGTAAAGCTTTCCGACGAGGAACTCGCTCGTCGCGAGCGTCAGAGGACCGCAGCCTTGTCCGGCATCGTGGAATACACATTCGCCCCGGCCGGCGACGCGCTGCTGTTTCCTCTCGGCGGAGAGCTCTACTACTATCGGCTCGCGCAGCCGAAGAAGCAGCCGGCGGCGGAACGCATTGAAACTCACGGTTCTGTGACGGATGCTTCCGTTTCGCCGCTCGGCGCATATATCGCCTACATTCGCGATCAAAACCTTTACACCTACGGCATCGCGAACAAACAAACCACGGCGCTCTCGAGCGATGGCGGCGGTCCCATCAAGAACGGCATGGCCGAGTTCGTCGCCCAGGAAGAAATGGACCGCAGCACCGGCTACTGGTGGGCACCGGACGATAAGCATATTGCGTTTGCGCGCGTCGACGAAACCCCCGTTACGCTCACTCAGCGATTTGAGATCGCGGCGGACAATGTCGCGACCTTTGCGCAGCGCTACCCGGCCGCCGGCGGCGCCAATGTGCTGGTGAAATTAGCTGTCATCGATGTGGCAGGCGGTGCGCTCACCTGGATTGACTTGGGTGCCGAGCAGGACATCTACCTTGCGCGAGTGGACTGGCTTCCCGATGGCAAAACACTGGCGATTCAGCGCCAAAGCCGCAATCAGCGCACCTTGGATTTATTGTTTGCCGATATCGACACCGGACACACCCGGCTGGTATTGACCGAAACCAGCAAGACGTGGGTGAATCTCAATCACGAGCTGTCATTCTTGAAGAATTCCCGCGAATTCGTCTGGGCCAGCAGCCGCGATGGCCATGAACACTTGTATCTCTACGACTACGATGGCCATGTAATCCGGCGGCTCACCGCCGGCGACTGGGATGTGGATGGTTTTCGCACTCGCGCCGTCAAGGGCATCGATGAAAAAAATCGCCTGATCTATTTCACAGCGACCGAAAAAAGCCCCATCGAGCGCCAGCTGTACAGCACATCCCTGGACACGCCGGAACCACAAAATATTCATCGCATATCCGCGGAAAACGGCGTGCATG
>Ga0210394_10003087_pt1 | contig 21570 bp, 14 predicted proteins | sample IncBWC12MmetaG_FD_160121 | JGI IMG/M metagenome (GOLD analysis project Ga0210394, IMG submission 160121) | Forest soil microbial communities from Barre Woods Harvard Forest LTER site, Petersham, Massachusetts, United States - Inc-BW-C-12-M | ecosystem: Environmental > Terrestrial > Soil >...
CGAGAGATGCGCCCTTCGTCGATTGCCACGGTAGCAGGTCGCTTCGGGCGCCTGAATCGGGTCATGACCAGCCCGGCGCGCGCCGCATCGAGATATTCGTCGCACAGCTCGGCAACCGTCAGCGCCTGCTTTGCCTCGGCCTTCTCGCGCTGCGGATCGCGCCCGTCCGCCGCGGCGCGGATGATCGCCTCGGCACGCTTGCGCGCCTGCTCGACGGTAAACGCGCCATAGGCGCCGATCTTGACGCGGCGCTGGCCGCGCCCGACCCGTACCTGGGCGAGGAACACCTTCTTGCCGGATGGATAGATGCGTGCGCCGAACCCGGCGAGCTTGTCGCACCACACGAAGAATTCCGTCTTTCGCGGCTTCGCTGCATCAAGAGCGGTTTTGGTGAGCGCCATGATCGACCTCCGGCTGGCCTAACCGGAAGCATATCGGAAGCAGCCGGAAGCAAACAAGCGGAAACTGTCGGCAACACGTCGCGACAGATATTTCGTTGTTTCAACGCTTTACGAAACTATCGGCAACGCACGGAAACGTATCCACCTACGTTGACATCGTAGGGGTCACAGGTTCAATCCCTGTCGCGCCCACCAGGCCCCTTGAATCCGCCCGAAATCGGGCCCGAGCGCAGCGCCGCGCGGCTCAATCGGCGAGCGGGTTGGGGCGCAGCTGGATGTGGAGGACGAGGGGGGTGGTGCCCTTGCCGCCTTCCTTGAGCCACGGCGTCCGGTCGCCGCTGGTGGTCCATAGCCCCCGGGCGGCCCACCCGCCATTGGGATCATCGATGCGGCCGTCGAGCCCCTTGGCGTAGAAGCCTAAGGGATAGGGCACGCGGATCACCACCCACTTGCCGTTAACCAGCGCCAGGAGAGCGTCGTTCTCGTTGCCGGTCGAGATCGGCACGTCGTCGCCGAGCCCTAGGGTGTTGTGCTGATCGACCCAGGTGTAATAGCTCGCCTCGGCGCTGTTGTTGCCGATCCGGGCAAAGCCGGGGCCGGGATACTGGTAGAAAGACCAGCCCTCCGGGCAGTGATCGCCGGTCGCCTTGGGCCCGTTGAGCGGCCCCTTGCATTTCTTCCGGTCGAAACTGCCGAGATGGCCGCTGGCGAGCGACACCCAGACAACGCCCTTGCTGTCGATGTCGGCGCCGCGCGGGCCGAAGCCCGGAAGGGGCACGTTGTAGATCTCGGCGAGCGCGGTTTCCGGCGGGTTGGCGCCGGGATCGAGCCGCACGATCGCGCCCTGGCCGGCGAAGACCCCGACCGTGCCCCAGACCGAGTTGTCGACCGGGCTCGGCATGATCGCGTAGAACCCGCCGACGATGCGCTTATCTTTGGCGGGATCGACCGGCTGGTTGGGCTCGGCGTAATCATCGCGCTTGCCGTTGCCGTTGGTGTCGAGGACGAGCGCGGTCCAGCCCTGCGCTTTCTCGGAGTCGCCGGTCGCCAGGAACTCCTTGGTGTTGAGCCACCCGACCACCGGACCGCCGCCGCTCGTCCACAGCGTGTCGTTGGCATCGAACCCGAACTGCAGGTGGTGGGTCGAGAAGCAGACGTCCGCAAACGTGTATTTCATCGTCTGCGGATCGAGCATCGCGAGCTGGCGGGTGCTCTTGTCGAGCGGGAATGCCTTGGCCGAGGCGAGGTCCGAGCCTTTCTTGCAATAGGCCGGGTCGTCCTGCCCGCGGACCGCCGCAGTGAGCCACAGCCGGCCCGCCTTGTCGAACATCTGATTGTGATTGTTGATCCGGTTGGTCCAGATCTTCTCCTCGCCCCAATAGGCCGAAGGCTGCGCCGATTTGAGGGTCGCGGCATGGCCCTCGCCGAGCGATTCGGGCATCTCGGAATCCTTCACCGGTGCCCGCCATTGCGTCGCGGTGTTGGTCTTGGGATCGAGGATCGCGATCAGATCGGTGGAATATTCGGGCGACCCGAACACCTTGCCATAGGCATTGACCGTCGGGTTGCGCTTGTCGGTCGAGATCGCGTCGTGCATGTAGGTTCTGTCGCTCCCCCATCCCCAGAGGGTAATAACGAGGTTGCGCTCGACGCCCTGCGGGCGCGGCGGTTTCGACGGCGGCAGCGCGCCCTCGGCGATGGCGTCGGTCCACTCGGCGAAATACTTGAAGGGGGCGCCGCCGAGCTGCCCGGCCAACGGGTTCACCATGAAGGGCGCGCTCTGGCCGCCCTGCACCCGGTGCATCCAGGCTTCTTCGGAATCCTTGAAATGGCTGAACGCCGCCGGCAGCGTGCGGGTGGCTTCCTGGCCGAGCTGATGGCAGCCGACGCAGGCCCGGTTCTTGATGGTGGTGAGCCATTCCTGCTGCGTGACCTTCTCCGGAATGGCGCTCTTGCCGCCGAACTGGCTGGAATCCGGGATTTTCAGCATCGAGTACCAGTAGATCGCCGGGTAATAATGCGCCGCCGCGGCTTCGCTCGGCGCGGTGACGGCGGTGAGATCGAGTCTCTGGCCCGGGACCGCGCGCATCTCGGGCGAGTCGACCAGCCCGTAGCCGCGCACCCAGATTCGGTAATTCGCCTCCGGCAGATCCGGGAGCACGTAGCGCCCCATATCGTCGGTGGCGACGATCTTGATGAACCGGGTCGGCAGATCGGAGGTTTCCGCGACCACCCAAACGCCGGCCTCGGGCCCATGCGCGCCGGTGACGACGCCGCCGATGTCCCGCGCGTTGATCTTCACCGCCGCTGCTGCCCCCTGCTGCGGTGCGCTCGCCGCCGGCGCGCCGGGCAGCGCCAGAAGGATCGCGACTGCCGCCGCACCGGCATAGAGCCTCTTTGTCATCTTGCGCCTCTCTCCCATTCTCGCTGCGATCTCGGCTGCTGCGTTTGGCTGAGAATAATGCGAACCGCATTCGCCTGTCGCTAGGGAGTACGATTGAGCCGCCGGATCGAACCCATTGGGGTGGCGGATCGCCTGAGCGCAACGATTGAAATAAGGCGCCACAATATAACCAGCACGCCAAAGCGGTCGACGCCAAGGGACGGCCGACACCGCGGGGTGTTCACCTGGTAGGAGTGAACAACCTTTCCGAGGTGCGAAGATGATGCGAAGTATTACCTTTCAAGCTGCCCGAGCGCTTGCTGCTGCGCTGCTCATCGTACTCTGCCAGGCCGCGGTGCCGCGCGGCGCGGCCGCGCAAGACGCCGCGGCCTTTATCCAGAATCTCGGCGACGAGGCGATCCAGGTGCTTGGCCCGTCGGTTCCGCCGGCCCAGCGGACCGCTCATTTCCGTCGCCTGTTCGAGGCCGATTTTGATCTTCCGGGCGCGGCCCGGTTCGTTCTAGGCCCCAACGCGCGCAGCCTGACGCCCGAGCAAAACCAGGAGTTCCTGACGGTATTCCGCGAATACCTTGCGCAGGCCTATAGCAAGCGGTTGGCCGAATATGGCGGCGAGCCGTTCCACGTTACCGGCAGTCGGGAGAATGGCGAGGAGAGCGTCGTCAGCAGCCAGATACAACGCCGCAACAGCGCTCCGGTGGAGATCGACTGGCACGCGATCAACCGCGACGGGCGTTGGCAGGTCACCGATGTGTATGTCGATGGCGTCAGCATGAAGGTGACGCACCGCCAGGAATTCGCCTCGATCATCCAGCGCAATGGCGGCCGCCCCGAGGCGCTGCTCCCGGCGCTGCGCCAGCAACTCGGGGAGGCGCAAGTGCAACCCGCCCGCTCGGGCTCCTCGTCCGAGCCGATGCCGGTACCCTCAGCGAGCCAGCACCTCGAACGGTGACCCCGAGCAAAGTCGGGCTCCGGCGGCGCGCGCTGACGGGCGTGCGCCGCGCGGCCCGCTGGCCAGCCGAAGGTTCAGAAACGAGTGGTAACCCGGATCATGCCCTGATCGGAGGAATAGCCGCGGCTTCGCCACTCGTGGTCGTAAACCGCTTCAGCCGACCAATTTCCCGCCGTGCACTGGCACGAGAGGAAGGTAAAGCCGACGCCGAGATCGAGGGTATCGTCCCCCGGCTTGAACCCCGGAGTTGTCAAGGACGGCGAGCCGGCGGCGGCAAACGCTGCGGTATTGGTCAGCGTTGGGTTGACAAGTTCATGAAACCACTTGAAGTGCAGCTCCGGGACATAGGTTGCATTACCATAGCCGAAGGGACGCGCCACCTTCACTCCCAAGCCGGATTCGACGAAATCGTAACTCTGCGAGTTCACGTTCAGACCGACATCGCCCGCCCCCGTTTCCACGTAGTTATCCAGATTCACGTGAGTGACCTGGAGTGAAGCAAGCGGTGTGATCGTGAACCCCTCATTGAAAAAGTGATACCCCGTCGTCATGAAGCTGGTGTAACTCTGGCCGCTGTAATTGGCATTCGGCGCCAGTACTATACCTGGAAACACAATGTTTCGCGTGCCTGAATAATCATTCCAGCCGAATGAAACGTCGCCTTGAAAATACCAGGGTCCATGCTCGTGAGCGATGTAGGTCGTCGCTTGATAGGTGTTGGACGCGGTGCTGGCGGTGAACGTCTTTCCGTCAATTTGGCCTCGGGCATAGCCAAAGCCGAAGCCCACTCGCGTGTCGGGGGCGACAGGGATATCGTAGCCAAGCATCGTGCCGTAAATTCCGGCGTTATACCCGAGGAAGCCGGAACGGGCATCTTGGCTGCCGAAATATCCAAAGCCTTTGGCCCACCAGCCGCTGCGCAGGCTGTTATCTGGGCAGGTCGAAATCCATTGATCGGGCGGGGCCGCCGGGTCACGCGGCTGGCTGATCTGGCCGCACGTGACATCGTCCAGGCGAGACAGCCACAGATTTTGCAACTCTCGGGTTCCCTCGAACGTCACCAGGCCCGCCGCCACATCCGGAGCCGAGGGGGCAAGCTGCGCGACCGCGTTGATGACCGCGGCTGGGGTGGTGAGGGCATTAATCGCAGCCACGACAGGGATAATCGTAGAGGTCGGGGCAACGGTCGGGAGCACGGTTACTAGGGGTATCACGACCGGAGCGGCTATCGGCTGAGTCGGGGGCACTACCGGCGTAACAACTGGTGGAACCACTACGGGACCTATGACGACAGGCGGTATTACTACCGGGGTGACCACGATCGGAACTAGCACCGGTGCCCGGGTCTCTTGTATGGTCACCAGACCGGCTATGGTGCCAGCGGGAGGCACGGCGGAAAATGCGTAAAGCGGATTGGTGGGACTGACGATCGTGGGAGTGACCACAGTGCCGTTGGTGCCGCTTTGAAGAGTTCCGGTCTGCGTTTGGACGATATTGAACAGGGACCCGACGGGGATGACGGCGCTCGATGGGACAGTCACGTTGATCCCGAGCGTTGGGCCAAGGTTCGTTGCGCCAACCGGTCTGATGTTGCCGAAGAGAGTCGGGCTGGCGAGGGTCGTATTGATGAACCCGCCGGCGCCAATGGTCAGAGCGCCGCCGATATTCAGCGTATTCGTCCCGAGCGAAAATGAATTGGCGTTCGTCGCGCCGGTGATTGTTGCGCTCACCCCGGCGAGATTGCTTCCGCCGACGACATTGATCGCCTTAAGCCCAACCGCGCCGCCGACCGCGCCATCCAAGACACTGCCGCCACCAAGCGACAACGTGCCTGTATTTGCCCCGGCCGTGGTTGTGAGAGCCCCTATGACCGTCGAATTCGGCGCAAGACTTATGGTGCCGTCAGCGGCAAAATTCGTCGCCGTTATATTCGTCGACCCGCTATTGAAGTTGACTGAACCTGTCCCGCTAACGTTCAATGTCGTCGCAAAGACGTTGCCTAGAAAATTTACCGTAGTTCCAGCGTTGCCGCCGGTAATGTTCAGAAGAAAGGGTCCTCCTGGTTGGGTCACGCCGATGTTGCCAAATACAGTCGAGCTGCTGTTGAACACGATATTGCCCTGACTGGAGGCCGCCGTTGATACCGCAGGGGGCACGGTCGCCAGGGCAATGTTGCTGGTAAAGATATCCATTTCCGGGCCGCCAACGACGCCAACGCTCAAGGTCCCGGTAGTACCCGAAGCCGACATAGCGACGCCATTCAGCACACCCGTAGCGTTCAACGGAATGATGCCGGGGCCGACGGCAGTTTGCTGTTGAGCGGAACTCGGCGGACACCAAGCTGCGAGAGCGGCAAAGATGACAGGGATAAATAGCCTAAGTTTCATAGGGCCCAACTCCCCAGTTCAGCCTATCACCTTGATGTGCTCAACGGTTGAGTGTCAAACGGATCTAAGAAGTGAGGCGAAAACAAATAATTAGCGCAACATCTGGTGTCATGGCTGATTGCTGCGCTGAAGTCGACGACGAATCGGGGGCTCGCCGGTCCCGCCGTACGGCATGTCCCTCGGGCGCAATCGTCACGTGACGCGGCGGGTCGCCCGCTGCTATTATTGCGAGAGCGTAACGGGGGAGCGCGCGATGCGGCTGATACTTCTGCGGACGGTGCTGATCGGGTCTGCCGTCGCGTTGTCCGGTTGCGTCGAGGTCTCTGGCCCGGCACCGCTCGATCTCGGGCTGAGCCGCGTCGATCCGGTGGACGCGGCCGAGCGCACCGTCGTGGGCGCCGCGCTCGGCACGGCGCTGGGCACCGGCATCGGCGCCAGCTTTGCGATCAACCCGGCGATCGGCGCGGTCGTCGGCGCCGAAAGCGGCGCGACGATCGGCGCCGCAATCGGCGCCGCGACGGCGCAGCCGCTGCCCGACTATGCGCCGATCGCGATCCCGACCGCCGCAATTATCCCGGACTTTTACGATACCTGGCCGCCCGGCTATCACCCGCCGCCGGTCGCCTCGCAGACGCCGCCGCCGCGCCCGGGCTGAGCCGACACCGGCGCCGCCTGCGACCGGTATCGACCAGGCGGACCCCCAGCGCCGATGCCGCTCTTTGCCATCCCGTTCCCGTTTGCCGACCCGAACGCGCCGTTCGTCTTTCCACCGTTCGAGATCGGCCCGCTGACAATCGCGATTCGCTGGTATGCGCTCGCCTATATCGCCGGGCTCCTGATCGGCTGGCGCTATTGTCTTTTACTCGCCGGCAGCCCGCCGCGCCTTGTCGAACGCAGCGCTGTCGACGACTTCCTGACATGGGCGACGCTCGGCGTCGTCCTCGGCGGTCGCGTCGGCTACGTCTTGTTCTACAAGCCCGGCTATTACATCCTTCATCCGCAGGAAGCGCTCTATTTGTGGCATGGCGGGATGTCGTTCCATGGCGGCGCCCTCGGCGTCACGACCGCGATCCTCTTCTTCACTCGAGCTCGCACGATCCCGATCTTCGCGTTTTCCGACATCATCTGCGCGGCGATCCCGATCGGGCTGTTTTTCGGGCGTATCGCCAACTTCATCAACGGCGAATTGTTCGGGCGGCCAACCGATGTGCCGTGGGCCATGGTGTTTCCCGGCGGCGGGCCGATACCGCGCCATCCGAGCCAGCTTTACGAAGCCTCGTGCGAGGGCCTCCTGTTGTTCCTTGTGCTGTTCGCCGCCGAGCGCGCCGGAGCACGGCGGCATCCGGGCATCCTCACCGGCCTCTTTCTAGCCGGCTACGCGGTCGCGCGGATGTCGGGCGAGCTGTTCCGCCAGCCCGACGTGCAGCTCGGCTTCCTGATTTTCGGCACGACGATGGGGCAGCTCCTGTCGGTCCCGCTCTTGGTCGCCGGGATCGTCCTCATCCTATGGGCGCGGCGCCAGCCGCCGATCGCCTCCGCCGCATGGCGGTAATTAGAGGCGGGTGAGGATGGCTGATCTCACTGCCACACTCGCCCGCCGGATCCGGCGCGAGGGGCCGCTCTCGATCGCCGCCTTCATGGCGATCGCGCTGCATGACCCCGAGGCCGGCTATTACGCGCGGCATGATCCTCTGGGCAGCGCCGGCGACTTCATCACCGCCCCCGAGATAAGCCAGATTTTCGGCGAGCTGATCGGGCTGTGGTGCGCCGATCTCTGGCGCCATATCGGCGAGCCCCATCCGGTGATCCTGGCCGAGCTCGGCCCCGGAAGCGGCGCGCTCTTCGAGGATTTTCTGCGGGCCGCGGCAACCCTGCCCGAGTTTCGCCGGGCTCTCGATCTATACCTCGTCGAGGTGAGCCCGGTGCTGCGCGCCCGGCAGCAGCGCCGCCTCGGCAGCGTCGGCCTCCATTTCGCCCCGAGCATCGATGCGCTGCCGCCGGGGCCGCTATTGCTCGTCGCCAACGAGTTCCTCGATGCGCTGCCGATTCGCCAGCTGGTGCGCGGCCCTCTCGAGTGGGCCGAGCGGCTCGTGGCGCTCGATGAGGGAGACCAGCTGATCTTTGCCGACGGGCCGGAAAACCCCGCTTTGAGCCTCTTGGTCCCTCCCGCGCTCCGGGCGCGGCCCTCCGGCACGCTCGTCGAAATCTGCCCGGCGGCGGCGGCGCTCGCCGCGGCGCTCGGGGCGCGGCTGGCAACCCAGTCCGGCGCGGCGCTCTTTGTCGATTACGGCTATTTCCCGAGCGCGCCAGGTCCGACCTTGGCCGCGCTCAGCCGGCACGCGTCGGCGTCGGTGCTCGACGATCCTGGCTGCGCCGATCTCAGCGCTCATGTCGATTTCGCCGCCTTCGCTGCGGCGGCCCGCGCCGCAGGCGCGGTCGTCCATGGCCCGGTGGCGCAGGGCCGATTCCTCGCCGCGCTCGGGGCCGAGGCACGGCTCGCGTCGCTCTTGGTAGCGGCAACCAAGGCGCAGCGCGGCGCGCTGGAAAGCGGCCTCGATCGCTTGATCGATCCCGCTCAAATGGGCAATTTGTTCAAGGTCCTTGCAATGACCTCGCCGGGCCTGCCCGTGCCTGCCGGTTTTGACTGACGCCGACTTTGACTGACCGGATGATGATCACGCTCAGCACGCTCGACGGCGATTCTGGGATCCGTCACGCCTTCTTTACGCGGCAGGGCGGGGTCAGCCAAGGCCTCTTCGCGTCGTTGAATTGCGGCTTCGGATCGCGCGACGATCCGGCGAAGGTCGAAGAGAACCGCAGGATCGCGGCGGCGCAGCTCACCCTTCCGGCGGAACGGCTGGTCAGCTGTCACCAGATCCACGGCACCCAGACCATCACCGTCGAGCGGCCATGGCGCCGCGAGGAGAACCCGCGCGCCGATGCCATGGTCACCGCCGTGCCGGGCATCGCGCTCGGAATCTTGGCGGCCGACTGCGCGCCGGTGTTGTTCGCCGAGCCGGACGCCCGGATCATCGGCGCCGCACATGGCGGCTGGCGCGGCGCGCTCGCCGGGGTGATGGAGGCGACGGTCGCGGCGATGGCGGCGCTGGGCGCGGCTCCAGCGCGGATCCGCGCCGGGATCGGGCCGTGCATTGGTCAGCCCTCCTACGAGGTCGGACCCGAATTTGCCGCTGCCTTCGCCGCCGCCGATTCGGAGAGTGGCGGCTTTTTCGAGCCGGCGTCGCGCGAGGGTCATTTTCTGTTCGACCTCGGCGGCTACATCGCCCATCGCCTGGCGCGGCTCGGCCTCGCCCGAATCGAGCGCGCACCCAACGACACCGCCGCCGAGGATGCGCTGTTCTTCAGCTACCGGCGCGCCTGCCTGCGCGGCGAACGCGATTACGGCCGCGGCCTCGCCGCGATCGCCCTCGCCGAATAAGCCGCGCGTGCCCTACCTCGTACTGTTCGCCGGCTTTTGTCTCCTCGGCCTCCTGGCGACCTGTGTCCTCTCATGACCGGTGGGCATGCCGGGGGCGGGCGCCTGACGGGTCTCGCCCTGGCCGCGCTCGTCGCCGCCTGCCAGCCCTTGCCGCATCCCTTTGAGGACGATCGCCCGCCCGCCGCGCTCCTCAAGGTGAAGGACGTCGCCGGGGTGGCGATCGCGCCGGTCGAAGGCGAGCCCGCCGCCGTCGCCGAGAGCCTCGGGACGGCGGTGGCAAAGGCGCTCTTGAAGCGCGACATTCCGGCCAGCGACAAGACCACCAGCCTAGGCAGCTATCAGCTCTACGGCCGGGTGGCCGAAGCCCGCCCAGAGCACGGCAAGGCGAGCCTCACCGCATATTGGCGGCTCTACGATGCCACGGGCCGGATGGTGGGCGAGCCGAGTGCCCGGCTTGAAGGCGAGGCCGGCGAGTGGCAATCCGGCAACGCCCCGGCGATCGCGCGGCTGGCCGGGTTGAGTGCGGAGGGGCTGGCGCCGCTCATGGAGGAGGAGGCGCCGGTCGAAGCGGCCGCAGGCGGGCACACCCGCATTCTGATCCGCCAGATCAGCGGAGCGCCAGGCGATGGCGCGACATCGCTGGCCGCGGCGGTGGCCGCCGTGTTGCGGCGGCAAGATCTGGCGATCGTCGAAAAAGGCCAACCGGCCGACCTCTATCTCGATGGCGAGGTCAGCGTGACGCCGGTCAAGCCGAACCAGCAGCACGTCAGGATCCTCTGGCATGTCGGCCGTGCCGGTGGCGCAGAGATCGGCACGGTCGGTCAGGAAAACGACGTGCCGGGCGGGCTCTTGGATGGGCCCTGGGGCGATCTCGCCTATAGCGTCGCGATCGCCGCCGGCGACGGGCTGATGCAGCTCGTCGCCCGCGGCGCGCCCGAGCCCAAATCGTGACCGGCGCCACTCCGGACAATGAGATTGGGGGTTAAACCGGGCGTTCGCCCTCGATCGTCACGCGGTGCATGACCCGGCGCGCGCCGCGATAATCGTTGATCGCGTTGTGCTGGACGCAACGATTGTCCCAGAACGCGATCGAATTGGGGCGCCAGCGGAAACGGCAGGTGAATTCCGGGCGCACCGCATGGTCGCACAGATAGGCCAGCAACGGCGCGCTCTCCTCCTCGGTCATGTCCTTGAAGCGCAGCGTAAAGGTGCGATTGACATAAAGCGCCTTCCTTCCGGTCTCCTGATGGGTGCGCACCACCGGATGCTCGATCTCGGCATGCGCGGCCTCGCTGAAAACAAAGCGCATCGAGGACGGCCCGTAAGCGTTGGCGCGCGCCGCATTGAGGCCGTAGGGCCGCCGGGCGCTGTGGATGGCGGTCATGCCGTCGAGCATTGCCTTCATGCCCTCCGATAGGCTCTCGTAGGCGCTGTACTGGTTGGCGAACATCGTGTCGCCGCCAAATTCCGGCACTTCGAGCGCGTAGAGCACCGATCCCAGGGACGGGCATTCGAGATAGCTCACATCGGTGTGCCAGCCACCGCCAAAATTGCGCGTCTCTTCGGGCTCCTTGCGGACCTCGAGAATCTCCGGATATCCGGCCATCGCCTCGACGAATTCATGGACCTGCAGCGCACCGAAGCGGCGGCCGAAATCGAGCTGCTGCTCCGGCGTCAGATGCTGGTCATGAAAGAAGATGACGAGGTGCTGGAGGAGCGCCGCGCGAACCTCCCCGATCACCTTATCGGATAAGGGGCCGGAGAGGTCGACCCCAGCAATTTCCGCGCCGAGCGCGCCGGCGATGGGCTTAACCGAGATGGTCATGAAGGCTCCTTCTCTGCACGCATGGTTTTCGTACCGAAATCCGGAAGTTCTAGCGACCAATTTACCCTAAAATTTGTCATCCCGGCGAAGGCCGGGACCCATCACGCAACCGCAGGGGCGGCGGACACATGGGTCCCGGCCTTCGCCGGGATGACAGCTGAGGGTAGTCACGGCCGCGGCGGCTGCTGCTCATCTTCCGCCTCGAAGGCGGCGAGGCTCTCGTCGATCATCTGCTGCGGCAGATCGCGGGTGATGAAGACGATGCGGGTGCGGTGGTCATCGTCGGGCCAGGCGGGGAGCAGCACCGGCGGGTGAAAGAGGTGCTGCACGCCATGCAAGACGACCGGCTGATCCGGGCGGTCGGCAATGGCGACGATCGCCTTCAGCCGCAATAGATCGTCACCGCGCATCGTCGCCAGCGCATCGAGCCAGCCCGACAGCGCGCTCCACGAGATCGGCCGCTCGCGGATGATGCAAAAGGCGCGGATGCGCGCGTCGTGGCGATTGACGTCGTGGCCGTTGGCGTCGCGCCCCTTGGCGGCGTGCTCGTGGTCGTCGTCATCATGGTGCGCGGCAAATGCCTCGTCCTGCAGCCAGCGCTGGACCTCGACGCTTTTCGTCTGCGGGTCGAAGAGGCCAAGGCCGAAGAGGCCGCTCGGATCAACGGCGCCGTGCTCGACTCGCAGGAGCGGGGCGCCGGGGTTGAGCCTTTTGAGGCGGGCTTCGAGCTGGCCGAGCGCGGCCGGCTCGGCGAGGTCGGATTTGGTGACGATCAGCCGGTCGGCCACCGCGACCTGCTTCACCGCCTCGGGCTGGCGGTCGAGGGTTCCCGCGCCATTGACCGCATCGACCGTCGTCACCACGCCATCGATCATGTAGCGCTCGGCGACGATCGGGTCCGAGAGGAGGGCGTGCAGCACCGGCGCGGGGTCGGCGAGCCCGGTCGTCTCGATGACCGCGCGGGTGAAATACGGTACCCGCCCCTTGACCCGGCCGACGAAGAGATCGGTCAGCGTATTGGCGATGTCGCCGCGCACCGTGCAGCACAGGCACCCGCTGTTGAGTAGGACGACGTCCTCGGTCGCGCTCTCAACGAGGAGGTGGTCGAGGCCAACTTCGCCGAACTCGTTGACGATGACCGCCGTCCCCGCCATGCCGGGCTCTTTCAGCACGTGGTTCAGAAGTGTCGTCTTGCCGCTGCCGAGAAAGCCGGTCAGCACCGTCACCGGAATGCGCGAGGCGGCGTTGGTCGCTGGCATGAGCCCGGCTCCCTTTCGACAACTCGTGGCGTGGGGGCGGATCTTCCCGCGTTTCGATGGCGCCGTCGAGGCTCGGCGCAACGTCTCCCGGCATTCACCGCGGCGGGGAGGGAATCGGCCCCGGCCCCGTATTACGTCACGATCCGTGGGGAGCGCGATGTACCCTGTAGTCTATTGGGCCGGAGTGACGACGCTGCTCCTCTGGACGGTGTATTCGGCTTATTCGGCGATCATCGGCCTGTAACCGTTACCCCCTCTCCGCCCCCGGGGCGGAGCAGGGCAATCGCATTCGGCTCTCTTCTCCCTCCCCCTGGGATGGGGGAGGGCCGGGGTGGGGGTGCACCGGCCGCTCCGCGACCCCGGCAACGGAGAGAGAAGCGGCATCACCCCCACCCAAACCCTCCCCCATCCAGGGGGAGGGCCTTCGAATGCGATACCCCTGAAGGGCGGAGAGGGCAAATGGTACTCGCCAAAATCTCCTGCCCTGCCGTGCCGCCGCGGCCTATGATGGCCGGACGCGAATTCAGCCTGCGGGTGGAACGACATGAGCGACGTCCAGCATTTCATCAACGGCAAGCGCGTTGACGGCCGGTCGGAAGCCTCTGGCGGACGCTGGGGCGATGTGTTCAATCCGGCGACCGGCGAGTGCGCCCGCCGCGTTGCCCTCGCCGGCGCCGGCGAAGTTGACGCGGCGGTGAAGGCGGCATCGGCCGCGTTCCCGGCCTGGGCAGCGACGCCGCCCTTGGTGCGGGCGCGGGTGCTGTTCAAGTTCCGCGAGATCTTGGAGCGCGAGGGCGCGAGCCTCGCGCGCCTCATCACCGACGAGCACGGCAAGGTCTTGTCGGATGCCACGGGCGAGGTCACCCGCGGCGCGGAGGTTGTCGAATTCGCCTGCGGCATCCCGCATCTCTTGAAGGGCGAGATGACCGAACAGGTCGGCCGCGGCATCGACAGCTGGTCGGTGCGCCAGCCCTTGGGGGTCTGCGCCGGGATCACCCCGTTCAACTTTCCGGCGATGGTGCCGATGTGGATGTTCCCGGTGGCGCTCGCGTGCGGCAACACCTTCATCCTGAAGCCCTCCGAGCGCGACCCCTCGGCCGGGTTGCGCATCGCGGAACTGCTCCTCGAAGCGGGTCTCCCGCCAGGCGTCTTCAATGTCGTCAATGGCGACAAGGAGGCGGTCGACGCCATCTTGGCCCACCCCGATGTCGCGGCGGTCAGCTTTGTCGGCTCGACCGCAATCGCCGGTTACATTTATGCGACCGCCGCGCAAATGGGTAAGCGCGTACAGGCGCTGGGCGGAGCCAAGAACCACATGGTGGTGATGCCCGATGCCGATCTCGACCAGGCGACCGACGCACTGATGGGCGCCGCCTACGGCTCGGCCGGCGAGCGCTGCATGGCGGTCAGCGTCGCGGTCGCGGTGGGTGGGGTCGGCGACCGGCTCATGGACAAGCTGGTGCCGCGGGTGCGCGCGCTGAAGGTGGGGCCCGGCACCGACCCCGAAGCCGAGATGGGGCCGCTCGTCACCGCGGCGCATCTTCAGAAGGTGAGCTCTTATGTCGATCTTGGCGTCGCCGAGGGCGCGAAACTCGTCGTCGACGGGCGGGGGCTCAAATTGCAGGGCTATGAGGACGGCTTCTTCCTCGGCGGCTGCGTCTTCGACGACGTCCAGCCCGAAATGCGGATCTACCGGGAGGAGATCTTCGGGCCGGTGCTGGCGGTAGTGCGCGCGCCCGGTTTCGAGGACGCGGTCAAGCTCGTCAACGACCACGAATACGGCAACGGGGTCGCCATCTTTACCCGCGACGGCGACGCCGCGCGCGAGTTTTCGAACCGCATCCAGATCGGCATGGTCGGCATCAATGTGCCGATCCCGGTGCCGATGGCGTTTCACAGCTTCGGCGGCTGGAAGCGCTCCTTGTTCGGCGACATGGCGGTGCACGGCATGGAAGGCGTGCGCTTTTATACCAGGCTCAAGACCGTCACCGCGCGCTGGCCGGCCGGGATCCGCTCCGGCGCAGAGTATGTGATGCCGACGATGCGCTAAATTCCCCTCGCCCCGGGGCGAGGGGGTGAGGTGACATCGCCGCCGCGGCCGTAGTATCGTCCGGGCGCCGTCCCCGTAGCTCAGCCGGATAGAGCATCGGTTTCCTAAACCGGGGGTCACAGGTTCGAGTCCTGTCGGGGACGCCACCCATATGCTGCGCCGCAGCCCCATACGCACCGTGCAGACCGTGGGCAGCTGGCAAGCGCGCCAGCCGCTCTACCACCGATCAGCCATCTCGGCCCATTGCTGGCTAAGCTGAGGAGCGCGTCCCGCTGATCTAGGTATTCGGCGAGGGCCTAGAGTTGACGTTAATGATTGTTGGTATCGGACGCCCACGCGAGCTTCGACGCCGGAGCGCTCGGCACGCTGAAGCTCGACCAGTCGAGCGAGTTCGGCGGCACGATCGCCAGATTTGCGGGCGGTGACGCTCTCGACCTCGCCTTCGGCAGCAATGCGACGCTCGGCTATGCCGCGAATGCGGCCGGCACCGGCGGCACGCTGACGGTCAGCGTCGGCGCGCATACCGCGAACCTGTCGCTCCTCGGCCAATACGCGGCGGCCGGGTTCACGACGGCGGCGGACCAAGGCGGCGGCACCATCGTCACCTATGCGCCGGCGCAGGGCAGCAGCAGCGATCCGACTCTATTCGCCGATCCGTCGCATTAGGCTAGGACTTAGGGTCGGCACGATTGCCGTCGCGGTCGTCGCCGTCCTGTTGGCGCTCGCGTGGCGTCAGGGTGGCAAGAGGGCAGCACCGTCGAAATGCGCGGCGGCGAAACGATCTTAGGTGCGCCGCGCCGCCTTTCGCTCGCTCAACTGGGTGAGGGTATCGGCGTCATGATGAGACTGGATCCGACCAGGGCACTCGCACTTAACCCGAGCTTCGCCCGCGGCGGTGCTGGCTAATTCAGACGAGCCGGCTGGCGCGGAGATATGACGCACAGTCATAGACAGGGCTGCCCGTCGTGCTAAAATAGGATTGTTACCAACGTGGTAATGTGGCAGCGGCACAAAGGGAAACCAACATGGCTAAGAGCAACCAGCCCAAGTCACCCGGGAAAACGAAGCCGGCTTCACCCGACGCTCTTGTCAAGGGCAGCAAGACGGGGAAGGTGGAGCTTTCGGAAGACGAGCTAAAGGATGTCTCTGGCGGTTATCAAACCGGGGGTAGCGCTGTAAAGATTGACTGATCACTGAGGCGTCGCCACGCTAACGCGGGTGAGCTAAGCGCGGGCGGGGCCGGCGGCAGTAGCTTAACCCCGCAACCCCCCGGGAGGCGCAAACCCCCTGGCTAGCTCGGCTGGGGGCTAGGGGGTGGATACCGGCGGAGCCGGTACACGCCCCAGTCTTTCTCGTATTTCGTCATCATCGAGGCCTGCGGCCCGCGAAATTCATGGCGGTCTCGGTGCTGCAGTTTTTTACGTTTCTTCTTTGTGTCGCCGTGGTGAACCGCTGGGTATGCGGGACGCCGGCGGGTCCGAGGACGCCTGTTATTCGCGGGATTTCCGGTAAGATAAACTGGATTTTAATCAATATCGGTGGATGATGGTGCCAGACGGCCGCGAGCGCTTGCGCAGGATATTAAGACAACATGAATGCCGAGAGTGATAGCCAAGGGGCCCCTGATCGGGGGCTGGCGGCGCTATTGCGTTTTTATGTCGTCGGGGCCGATTCCGTCCAGATCCGCCGCCGTTTGAGGCGAACGCGATCGGCGTCGCCGTGAGGTTGCTGCGTCAATACAACTCATTCTTCACAACTCATTCTTCGCAGCGCGCTGAGACGAGATGAGCGCAGCCGATAACCCCGATCCGGGCCGAGCCGCGCTCGCCGACCGCGCCGTCGGCCCTCCCGGGCCGGCGCCGCGAGCGCGCAGGGACCGGGGGAAGCGGACGAGCCCGCAAGCGCCACGCAAGGATCGGGTCGAGCGGACGGCGGATTTGCCGCAGCAGGCGATCGATGCCCATCGCCGCGGTGACATCGACAAGGCCGAGCGCATCTACCGGATGCTGCTTCACCGCGATCCCGCCGACGCTATCGCCCTCAACAATCTCGGCATCCTCCTGGTCCAGCGCGGCCGGCGCGAGGCCGGCGAGGCGTTGATCCGCAAGGCGGTCGCGGCCAAACCCGATTATGCGGTGGCCCATTGCAATCTCGGCAACCTGCTGCGCGAGAAGGGCGACATCGACGCCTCGGTCGCTGCATTCGAGCAGGCGGTCGCCGCGAAGCCGGACTACGCCGAAGCCCATTTCAACCTTGCCCTTTATTTTGCGAAGAAGGGCCGCCTCGATGAGGCCGTTGTCGCTTTCGATCGGGCCATCGCGAGCAAGCCCGCCTATGCGGAGGCCCATTTCCACCGCGCCGACGCGCTGAGAAAAAAGGGCGATCTTGAGAAGGCGATCACGGCCTATCGGGAAGCCACCGCCCTGAAACCCGATTTCGGCGACGCGTATGCCCATTTGGGCATCGCTCTTGCCGAAGCGAGCGAACTGGACGAGGCCGCCGCCGCGTATCGGCGAGCCATCGAGCTCAAGCCCGAAAACCCGGCCGCTCATTCCAATCTCGGCAACTTGCTGATCGATACAGGCGAAGTCGATGCGGCCATCGCGGCGTATCGCCAGGCTATCGCCATCTCACCCGATTTGCCGCATGCGCATTTCGGGCTGTCGCTCGCCCTGTTGCAGAAGGGCGAGCACGCCGAGGCGTGGCGCGAATACGAATGGCGCTGGAAGGGGGCCGTAGACAAGATCAAGCCCCGCGACCTGCCCCAGCCGCAATGGCAGGGCGAAGACCTTTCGGGCAAGACCCTGCTGATCTATGCCGAGCAGGGTCTCGGCGATACCTTGCAGTTCGTGCGTTTTGTTCCGAGCCTCGCCGCGCGCGGCGGACAGGTGGTGCTGGAGGTGCCCAGCAGGCTGCTGGCGCTGCTGCGGATGGCGGGCGTCGCCGAGACGATGGTTGCGGCCGGCGCCGCTCTGCCCGAATTCGACTTTCATCTGCCGCTGTTGAGTCTGCCTTCGGTCATCGGATTGACCGAGGAAAGCATTCCCGCCGAAATACCCTATCTCGCCGCCGATCCGGCGCGGGTCGCGCGGTGGCGCGAACGCCTGCCGAAGGGCGGCTTCCGGGTCGGCATCGTTTGGCAGGGCTTTCCGAATGCCGCCATCGATAAGGGCCGCTCGATCCCGCTGCGCTGTTTCGCCCCGCTCGCCGCGGTGCCGGAAGTACGCCTGATCAGCCTGCAGAAAAATTACGGGCTCGATCAGCTCGACGCCTTGCCGGAGGGCCTGCGGGTCGAAACGCTCGGCGCGGATTTCGACGCGGGGCCCGATGCCTTCCTCGATACCGCCGCGGTGATGGCCGATCTCGACCTGATCGTCACCTCGGACACCTCGATCGCGCATGTGGCGGGGGCGCTCGGGCGGCCGGTCTGGCTCGCTTTGAAGGCGAACCCCGACTGGCGCTGGCTGTTGGAGCGCGAGGACTCGCCCTGGTATCCGACCGCGCGGCTGTTCCGACAACGCAAACGCGGCGACTGGGACGAGGTAATGGGGCGTGTCGCTGCCGAATTGGCGCGGGTGATCGCCGGAAAAACCCAAAAGCTGTTTGCGCCCGGCAACATGCCGTCGGACGATGACCGGGCCGACCACGCACGCGCCGCTTTCGAGCGCGGCTTCGCCCTGCACCGGGGCGGCTCGCCGGACGCGGCCGAGGCCGCCTATTGCAAGGCAGTGATGCTCGACCCGAGCCACGCCGCAGCCTATTCGAACCTCGGCGTCATTCGACACGGAAGGGGCCGGATCGACGAGGCGATCACGCTGTATCGCCGCGCCGTCGCGATCAAGCCCGATCACCTCTCCGCCCTTGGTAATCTGGCGGTCGCACTGACCGCCAAAGGGGATTTCGATGGGGCGATCGCAGCGTTGCGGCAGGCTGTCGCCGTCAGACCCGACGATGCCTGGGGCCATCTGAAACTCGGCGATGCGCTGCGGAACAACGGCGATGTCGACGGCGCCGTCGATGCCTACCGGCAGGCGGTGGTCTTGAAGCCCGACGATCCGAAGGCGCATTTCGCTCTGGCCGTCGCGTTCCAGGCAAAGGGCGAGCTCGATTCGGCGATTGGGGGCTACCAACAGGCGATCGCGCTCGATCCCGGGCAGGCGCAGGCCCATGCCAGTCTCGGGGTTGCGCTGGTCGATGCAGATCGCGTCGCGGAAGGAATCGCCGAATGCCGGCAGGCACTCGCATTGCGGCCGGACAGCCCGCAATACCATGCGAATCTGGATCTGGCGCTGAGCACAATTTCTGCTGTCGGCGGCGCCGATGCCGAATTCCGGGCTGCCGTCGATTTTCATCGCCAAGGCCGGACGGAAGAGGCGATTACGTCCTACCGCCGGGCGATCGTGCTCAAGCCGGATCACGCGGAAGCCCACGCGCACCTCGGCGCCGCGCTCCACCAGATCGGCGAACTCGCCGAGTCCGTGGCGCATTACGAGAAGGCTTTGGCGCTGCGCCCGGACGATGCCGCGACGCACTACAACTTCGCCATTACCCTCAAGGATCAGGGGCTCCTCGCCGAGGCGGTAGCCCGCTATGAAAGGGCGCTGGCACTGAAACCGGATTACCCGGAAGCGCACTTCAACATCGGCAACATTCGAATGGCTGAGGGCAACCTGGCCGAAGCAGCGGTGCAATATGAACGGGCGCTGGCGCTCAGGCCGGACTACCTGCGGGCGCATGTCAATCTCGGCAACGCGCTGAGGGACCAGGATCAGACTGATGGTGCGATTGCCGAATTTAAGCGGGTGCTAGCGCTCGCCCCGGACCACCTCGCGGCGCATATCAATCTGGGCGTCGCGCTCCAGCAGAAGGGCGACGTTGATGACGCGATCGCCGAATATCGCAAAGCGATCGCGCTCAAACCTGATTCTGCGGGAGCCCGCTTCGACCTGTCGCTTGCGCTGCTCCTGAAAGGCGATTTTGCGGAAGGATGGAGTGAGTATGAATGGCGCTGGAACGACAGCGCGGCGAAGCTGAAACTCCGAGAATTTGGCATGCCGCAATGGCAGGGCGAAGATGTCTCGGGCAAGACCTTGCTACTGCACGCTGAGCAGGGATTCGGCGACACCCTTCAATTCTGCCGGTATGCACCCCTCGTCGGTGCCAAAGCCCGGGTGATCTTGGAGGTTCCGGGTCCGCTCGTCCGGCTGTGTTCCAGCCTCCCGGGTGTCGACCGTATCGTCGCTGCGGGCGACCCGGTGCCGGCGTTTGATCTGCACTGTCCGCTGCTCAGCCTGCCGCACGCCTTCTCGACGACGCTCGAGACCATTCCCGGCAAGGTGCCTTACCTGGCGGCGCAGCCCGAGCAGGTCGCGGCGTGGCGGCAGCGGGTGGGGGCGTTGCCGGGACTTCGGGTCGGATTGGTTTGGGCCGGCAGCTCGTTCTCGTTTAAGCCGGCGGGAAACAACATGGACCGCCGGCGCTCGATCACTCTCGCCCATTTCGCGCCGCTCGCGGCGGTGCCGGGGGTCAGCTTCGTATCGCTGCAGAAGGGCGATGCGGCAGCGCAGACCCGCTCGTCGCCGCCCGGAATGGTCATTCACGACTGGACCGACGAGCTCGACGACTTTGCCGATACGGCGGCGCTGATCGAGGCGCTCGATCTGGTAATCAGCGTCGACACCTCGGTCGTGCATCTCGCTGGCGCGCTTGCTAAGCCGGTGTGGATCTTGAACCGCTTCGACACCTGCTGGCGCTGGATGTTGGATCGCGAGGATTCGCCCTGGTATCCGACCGCGCGGCTGTTCCGCCAGCCGCGGCTCGGCGACTGGGACGATGTGTTCGAGCGCGTGGCGCAAGAGTTGGCCCGGATTGCCTCGGGAAAACGCGAAGAAGGTAGACCGACGGATCTCCGATCCGCTCCGACCGATGACCCGGTACTCGCCCCTGTGGCCGTTGGCGAATTGGCCGACAAGATTACGATCCTCGAGATCAAGGCAGAACGCATCGCCGATGCGGCGAAGCTGCGCAACGTGCGCGGTGAAATGGATCAACTGCGCGCTGTTTGGGATCGGCTGGGTGTGCGCAACGCCGCCCTTGACGCGTTGACCCGGGAACTCAAGACGATCAACGAATGCCTGTGGGTCATCGAGGACGAGATACGCGACTGCGAGAGACAACAGGATTTCGGCCCGCGTTTCGTCGAGCTTGCCCGCGCCGTTTACCGAACCAATGATCGCCGGGCCGAGATCAAACGCGAAATCAATCTCGTCGCGGGCTCCGCCATCGTCGAAGAAAAATCATACCGCTATTATCAACCGGAAGCGGCCACGCCTCCCGATGGTGCCGATCAACGAGCGGCACCGCGGGGCAAAACACGCAAGGGCCGGTCCCGCTCCCGAGGATTGCCAACTGAAAGCAGCATTCAAGAGCTGATCGGGCACGATATCGAGGATCAATCAGTTGTTCACTGACGCAACCCGTTCCCCTATTCGCCGACTGATTGAATCCTTCTTGGGCCGCCGACGCAACTCCACCGCCGACTCGCAGAGCAGCCGGCGCGCCGGTCAGCTGGGCCTGGGCGGAAGCGAACCCGGCGCGGAACCGAATCCGGAGCCAGGCCCCGACATGCCGGTAGAAGATTCGAGCGCTCCGGATCAGGGTCTGGCGGCGCTGGTGGCGCTGCTGCGCTTTCACGGGCTCGGGGCCGACCCCGAGCAGATCCGCCACAGTTTCGGCTCGAAGGTGATCGGCGTCACCGAGATGCTGCGCTGCGCCAAGGAGCTGGGGCTGAAGGCGCGGGTGGCGACGACGCGCTGGGAGCGCCTCGAGCGCACCCCGTTGCCGGCGATAGCGCCGT
>Ga0210394_10003088_pt1 | contig 21568 bp, 17 predicted proteins | sample IncBWC12MmetaG_FD_160121 | JGI IMG/M metagenome (GOLD analysis project Ga0210394, IMG submission 160121) | Forest soil microbial communities from Barre Woods Harvard Forest LTER site, Petersham, Massachusetts, United States - Inc-BW-C-12-M | ecosystem: Environmental > Terrestrial > Soil >...
TGATGTTGGCCAGGCCGGCACTGCTCGATTTTATTCCCGATACCAGCCCGGTCGATCTTGGATTTCACGTCCTGCCCAACCTTGTGGGTCGAATGGCGGCGTATCGAATCGAAGATTTCTTGATTGACATCGGAACGCTGGACACATACCGGAGAGCTCAGATGACCTGGCCTGGCCTTTCTCAATCCTTGGGGCAGGGCGGTCCTCGTGTTTAAGGGCGCCGTTTTTGATTTTGATGGAGTGATCGTAGACAGTCACCCTGCGCATCTCCGCGCATGGAAAAGGTTTCTTAACTTCGTGGGAAAGACAGTCTCCGAAGAGCAGCTGCAATTCGTCCTAGACGGAAGAAAGCGCGACGACATCCTGCATCACTTCATGGGAGAGTTGGACACAGACCAGTTGAACGAATACGGTCTCCGAAAGGAACAATTTTTTCGAGACGAAGTTGCGCATGTGCACTCGGTACTCGGCCTGGTGGATTTCCTTGAGGATCTGCGATCCGCGCAATTGTCGCTAGCCATTGCCAGCTCGGGAAGCAAGAGTCGGATTCACTTTCTTCTCGATCGGTTCGGGTTGAGAAAATACTTTCAGGAAGTCGTGACGGGAGACGAAGTGGACCAGGGGAAGCCTCATCCCGCCGTTTTTCTCAAAGCTGCTGATCGGCTAAATATCGACCCTTCTGAGTTGATCGCGTTCGAAGATGCCGTTTCAGGCGTGAAAGCAGCGAGATCGGCCGGTATGAAATGTATTGGTATTGCCCCGCATGACTGCACCTCAGCTCTGATCGCCGCGGGGGCGACCCATGTAGCTCCGGATTTTCAGTTCCTGTCCTGTTCGGAGCTTCGAAAGCTTCTGTCAAACGGCGCGCCGCAGGGTGTTCCCGATTCGCCGCAGCCAACGGTCGATATCTGTTGACCGTGAGTCGAATCATCCCGCATCTGAGAAGTACCTCCAGTGCCATGTCGAGACTTGTCCTTTGGTATTTCCCCGGCGCGTTCCTCGCCCGGTCCGGACGCGAATGTTGAATCGCCGCGGACCGGTTGCGGCTCTTTTCGCATCATCCACGCTCGGGCTCATCATAGAGCTCCTCATCTCTAGCGTGGTGCCGGCGGCAGACCGTGGCCTTACGGGCCAACCTCTCTATGATATTGTCGCGGTAGGGCACGGACAGGGCCAAATCCTTCTCGCCACGCTGGCTTCCCCTCCCAAGGAACTGCAATGGCGCTTTCGCCAGATTCCGTTTTCTCCTTCTGACAAGACCGCCGCCGATGCCGTGCTCTCCGCGAGTGGAACGAAAGCGCTCGTTGTCTTCGCGGACGGCACACCACGCGTTCTCGATTTGACGAAGCGCATCACTGAAATCAGCGCCAGTGAAGTCCCCTCGCCGCAGCACCGCCTCCCTCAACAGATTTTCCCCTATTCGAACAACGGGGAAATCTGCCTCCTGGATGATCTGGGCCGGCCAGCCCAAAATGCCTGTACGAGTGCGGTAGACGCCGTAGTCCACGAGGACGGCCGTGTTCTCTATGCGCACGAAGATGGACGGCTCATTGCTGTCTCCCCTCAAGCCGGGGCCCAAGAATTACTCCCCTACCGCTTGCCGCACGGTGCGGATTTTCGATTGATGGCGGGGCATCGAGGCGACACGCGGGATTTCCTGGTGCTCGTGACCGAACCGGCCACCGACGATGGCGGTGCAACCCGTGTTCGACTAACAAGAATCGTCGACCCTCGGATGCCCGTTACTCCGCTTGGACAGTTTGCGAATCCCGCGACGGCGGCACTGCGCGCGACGCTCGAATTCTCCGACGCTACGTCCCTGACACCAACCGCTAATCGCGCGGACCCGCTGAGCGACTCCACTCTGGAAACGTTAGCGGCAAACTTAGAGCGGCAATCACCTTCGCCCCACGTCGAGTGGTCGTTTTATCGCGTTGTCGCAAACAGCGACCTCTACGCGCCAGTCCTCGAATTTGCCGATGGCGAGCCAGACTATCCCAGTGACGTGAATTTCTGGGAAGAGATCATGCCGCTGACGCGAGGAAGTTCAGTTGAAGATTACAGGAAAGCGTACGCCTCCATGGGAAATCGGCGATGGTCGCGATGCACGATGTACGTGCGCACGCTGTCCTACCCTGGGACCTGGTTGATTGAGTACTGGTTTTATTATCCCTTTGACGAAGGCAAAGCCCATCCGCACATTCATGACTCCGAGCACCTATTTGTTGAAGTGGACAAGCTTGGTGGAACTGTTCGGAATGTTTTTGCTTCCGACCATGATTCCTTTGTTCCGAACAATCTCTACTCGACCCTCGTAAAGAACGCGCCCCCCGTGACGCTTCCGCTCTTTGCAACGGTGGAGCGCGGAAAACATGCCATGGCGCCGGACATGGATCACGACGGTCGCTTCACCCGCGGCGTCGATGACAACTTGCACATTGAATCGTATGCGTTCTGGGGCCTTCGGGATCGCAGCGCGACATTTCACTTCATGATGGAACCGTATCTGAAATCGATGAGCGTGCCCCGCAACCGGGAGGGGCGTTTCGCTCTCGCCAACGCGGAGATTCTTTTTCCCGGTCTGGACGTGCCTTCCGACCACCTGGCATGCGCGTTGCGGCCCTTCCCGGACGACCCACCCTGCAAAAATTGCGGCATTACGACCTCAGAGGCAGCGACGACATACTTGGTGGACCACCCCGATGCGCGCGTCCCGGAGGGCATTTACAAGCCGTACGTTCTGCCATGGCACGAAGTGCGAGTTGGCGTAGGGATTTTCGACTGGACGGAAGGGCGGGGAGAATTGTCCGTGGCCTACGCCGGCGATTTTCGCCACATGACGGGCGGTCTCTTGCCCATCCCGGCGCGTCTGGCGCTCGAATATGGTTGGGTGCCGTTTGAGAGGGCAGTTGGGACGGATATTGGTGGTCAAAAACGGTTCGTCGACAGCAGGTCAACTATGTTTCCCGGCGCGCGCGTGGAGCGTCTGATCACCAACACTCAAGGGCTCTATTTTGGAGTTACGCCGAAAATTGTGGACATTTCAGAGCGTGCTGTAAATGGCGTAATAGCACCTTCACCTCTTCATTGGGCGTATGGCGGGATCTCCTATCATTTCGGGTACGTCCTGGAACTGCCGAGCGCACACAAAGGCAACCTCACCCATCACATCGGCGCCTTGATCGGGGCCGCTCCAGGATACCCGGTATTGTTTGAGTGGCGAGTGAGTTTTGGATTCTTCCGGACAAGGGGCCGGCACGACTTCGGCGCGCGCCTCGCGGATCGTAATCCTTACGAGTAGCGATGCAGCTACCCTGTGACAGGAGTTGCAAGACGCGGATTCGTGGGAACATGACTCTGAGCCGCAGTATATGCATCGCAACCGCATTCGCGTCACTCTGGTTTGCAGTCCATGCCGCCACGGTTCGTGCGCAGAATATTTCGGCCGCTCAGCCCAAGAACGATCCCCCAAAGACGCGCGCTGACAGTCGCAATGCAAACTGTCGGATCATCTACCTCGGGATCGTGGGTGCTTTGGAGCCCCCCAACAACAAGCACTCGGGCGTGGTACAGATTCGGGACACCTTGAGTGGGCCCGAATATCCGGACGTGTGCGCGAGATCTGTTTCCCCATACAACTGGATTCAGGGACTTCATTGGTTGCTCAAGCATTTTCCTGCTCATCCGGGCCGCCTGACCGACGAGGAACTGGCGCGTATTCCAAAAGTGATTCTTGTGGGCCACAGTGCCGGTGGTTGGGCGGTGCTCGGCGTGGCGCGAGACTTGCGCCGCAGGAATATTCCCGTTGAACTGATGGTGCAAGTGGATAGCGTCGGCGTCACGGATCACACGGTGCCAAGGAACGTCAAGGCCGCGGCGATTTTTCACGCCCGGGACGTCATGATGCCGCTGACCACAAAAAGCCTCAGGCTGGAAGACTCGACCCGGACGAAAATTGTCGCCAACGTATTAGTGAAGGGCGCGGGCCACTGGTCCATTACGCGTGACCCGCGCATCCGCAACCTCGTCATCGACGACGTAGATTCTTTGCGGACCGCCTCGGCATCCCCGGACAGTAGCGACTCGCAGTCACAGCCGTAAGGCTGGGACAGGGTGTTGATTCACAGCTGGTACTTCCTCTAAACCACTTTACACCTGGGGCAAGGAGTCCTCGGCCCGACGTTCACAGCGTCGGGCCGATTGTTTTTGCGACGTGCCCGACATCATTCGATCGGTGTGATGGTTACTGTAATTGGGATGGCGCTTGATTGTGGCTGGACGACTTGGTCGGGCTTGGAAGAATACTCTTCGTCTATTTCCCCCGCCATCTGCCGCAGGTGTTTAAAGTAAGATTGAAGTGCCTCCAAAAACACGACGGCAGTCTTATTTGAAACTATCTCTGACGGCTCTCTTTGCATAAACTTCGTCAACTCAGTTAACGGGTGCTCTATTTCGTCGTAGCGGTATTTGATCGGATCATACGAGTCCAAACTGAGATCACGCGCTTTCAATAACTTCTCAAAATCATCGAGTGATTTGCGAAGGTGTTTGACAGCCCAGTTGCCCCTAGGACATACAGAATCGCCTCGGATCTCCTCGAAGAGTTTCTCAAAAGCATACGAATTCTGATCGAAAGCTGCCATAAGTTTGACCTCGCGGAACTGTGATCTATGAACTTCCTCCTGTTCCCGTAAATCCTCGACAACCTCCGACAGAATACGTACCGCTTCGGCCTGCTGCTTTTCAATCAGCTTCAGAACAGGAACGTATTGGAAAACCTTGCCATCCTTCTCAGGATAAGAAAGCAATTCAAAGCCATCTTTGCACATTGAATGCTGAACAATTCCGTGAGCCGATAAGGTACCTTCTCGCTTTAATTCCGTGGGATGTCCGACGCTTGCGTTACGGGCCTCTCGAATGTCCGTAAATACGTCCTTGAGTTGGATAATCTGCCGAGGGTGGATCGCTCTTATGAGATTACGAAGCGTCCTGTTGAAGGAACATTGCCTGCATGACACCATACACTCGGAGATATTTTTCACCCGTTTCTTCCGGAAAATCCTTGTCAAGGTAAGCTTGTAGCGCAGAATCGACATCGTCGATGACGTCCATCGCAGTCCACAGTTGATGCCATACGAACCGGTCAGCGATTAGACGCGCTAAATGCCTCGGTTCATGCCCATAATCTCGAATCCACCTGCTTAAGTCGCGCATGTTGGGCATTGGTTCCTCCCGCAACTTCGTTCCCATTCCAATTAGGTTAGCATAGAGCTATGTATTTTGCGGTTCTCGGGCCGTCAATTAGCATTTCCATCCAAGTCCACCACAAGGATTTGATAGGGATCACCGCGTCCATTCACGATCAGGTCCGGGCGATTCGTTTGTAGCCAATGCAAGAAATTCAACTTTCCGGTTTGAGATTCTCGTTCCTCTTCGGAGCGTTCCAGCCAAAGCGTAAGAAGTTGTGCTCGTCGGTCCGCGTCTGTCATACCGATCCCTCGAGTGAACTACCGGTTAACCAACCGAGGAGCGTTGTTGAGGACCTGCATTTTTGCCCAATAAAATGGCGCGCCCGGAGGGAGTCGAACCCCCGACCCTCTGCTTAGAAGCCGACCGACCGCTTTTGCCAAATCTTGCCAGAGGAGGCGCTACCGGCGCGGTTTCAGCAAGTTCGGGCAATTCTCCGCAACGCACTTTCTCCTTCGTTTTCCCCGATTCTCTTACCTTTTGCCGTTGTTTTCCGCAACTTGCGTTACGTTTTCGTGACAGTACTTTCTCACGTCACAACGAATTCTTCAGGTCCCCTGATTTGTATTGTCCCCGGGTTCTTCAATTCTCCAGCCGGGACCTTTCTGGCGGCTCTACTCGAGCCTGTCCGGATAGTTGTTACGTATCCAGCCCTCGACGTCTTTCCGCATGCGGACAGCTATCTTGCCGCAGGCATCGGCTTCCCCTTGTGAGACTAACCCGTAGTCGTCATAAGAGCCGATGTTGCGCTTTCTGCGGAGCTTATCGAGCGTCGGAATGATTTTCCGCTCCGGGTCTATCGAAAATTCCAACGCCTCGATCGTGCGGTAGTGCTCATTATTGCCCCGGATTACGCGATATCCCGCAGCACGCAATGCCGCTGTCCCACATACTCGAATCGAGTCATACGCCAAGCCCAACTGCACGTCAGGAGAAAGCTTCGCTGTGACCGCTTTCTCGTAGTCCGCGAGGCGCCCGTCAGCCAGTGCGAGCAAACGCGCAATTTCTGGAGCGTCGGACTGCAGTCGTTCGAGCCAGCTATTTTTCACCCAGCTGTCGAAGGACATTTTCATCGCCTATAATGAAGAGTTTTTTCTCTGCCAGTACGTTCTTCAAAAAATTGCTCCGGAGTTTCGACTGAAACTCTTTGACGGAATAAACCGTAGGGTTGATCTCGCGATTCAGCGCTTTCTGAGCCTTTGCCACCTTCGATACGACAGTACTGAAATCGACTTTACCGACCACCATGAGGTCAACATCGCTCCGTGCTGTTTCGCCAGACCGCGCAACGGAACCGTAGACGAAGGCGAGATTGACCTTCCTCCGCAACTCTTCTAGCGCCGAATTCAAAACGTCGTGCATGCCGATGGTTTTCGTTATCACGCTCTTAATCTCGGCGAAAACCGGGCTGTCCTGATTCGCACTATAGAGGGTCCGTGTCGCCTCGATTCTTCGAGTGACCAGACCAGCATCGACCAATTGCCGGACCTCGCGTTGTACCGGACCAAGGCTCTTGCCGGTAAGTCGCGCGAGCTGCCGCAGATAGAAGGATTCACCGACGTGACCGTACAAGACCGACAGCACAGCGCCGCGGGTGCGACCAAATAAAGTATCGGATAAGATAGTCGCCGTACCCATTCTGGGGTCAAGTGTACCCTTTCAGGGTACAATATTCAACTGGAGATCGGCCTTAAATTCGCGGCTGCGGGCCGAAGGTGCATGCCGTCCGCGTCCATCAGCATTACTGCCGTCTTGATGTTACTGGCCTGAGCATCGATCGTTTCGCACAACCTTTGCAGGATATCTGCCGGGCAAGCCCCGCTGGCGATCATTTCCAAGGTCCGTTTTTCGGCGGCGAGCAATGCCTCGGCGCGCTTACGATCCTCGATATCGGTATTCGCGCCATACCGTTTGAAGATGTCGCCGCGATCGTCGCTCACGGGCTCTATACGGAACAGGAACCAGCGATACTCTCCATCGTACCGGCGCAGGCGTGCTTCAATTTCACCGGCCTCGCCAGAAGCCAGTAGGCGCCGCCAAAAATCCAAGAGCCTGTCGCGGTCTTCTGCGTGAAGAGCTGCAGCCCAGCCCCAATTCGATGCCTCTTTGGCAGAGAGGCCGGTGTAGTCGAGCCAGCGCCGATTAAGCAGCCGTTTTGCCACGATTTGTCACAATTACCATTACGTTTTTATGACGGCAGATCATGTGTGCGCCAGCATCGCCATCACGCTCCAGCGAGACGACAGCAAGGAGAACTCGTCAGATGGCACAAACGAGCCATCGGAACGCCTCAGCCTCGCCGGCGGGCTGCTCCGGTCACAAAATTCTTGCGTCGATGGTAGAAGGAGTATTACGATGCGCGAGCTGAAAGTCCAAATCAGAAATTCCGGTTCCCACGATTTATCTTCGGCTGGTAGCCGAGTAGCTCATCCGCTCGCAATGTTAATGCCAATTAACAATTTTTTGGATCGCTTTGAAAGAAATTATCAATTTGGTGGAGCAGAGGATCCTCCCTTACGATTCGGCTCACTAATTTCGGATACACACGGGCCTCGCTGCCCGACAGTCGGTGCGTGGCTTATCCGGATAGAAATTGAGGGGGCCGGAGATGAAGTATTTATGTGGTCGTAGTATGCAATTTGTGGCCTATTTCTTAGCCGCTTTGCTCCTTGCATTCGCGAGCTTGCCGATTGCATACGCCCAAGGCGGCACGGGAACCATCACCGGGATCGTCCTCGATCCCAAGGGCTTGGCGGTGCCAGGCGCCAAAATCGATATCCTCAACATGGACACTGGAATCGCGCGTCCTCCGCTTTCGACAACGGAGTCAGGCGTTTACACGGCGCCCTTCCTTCAGCCGGGCAAATACCAAGTCTCTATTGGCAGGGAAGGCTTTCAGACTTACGTTCGCAAGGACCTTCTCCTGCAGGTAGGACAAACGATAGCCGTCGACACACAGTTGGTTGTAGGCACAACGGTTTCAGCGATTACGGTGACGGGCGAAGCGCCGTTGATCGAGCCGGAACGGACGGAAGCCTCGCAGACGGTGAGCCAGACACAGGTCGCCGGACTGCCACTGGTGGCGCGCCGATGGGAAAACTTTACACTGCTGACGCCCGCCGTTACGACGGACGGGACGAGCGGGCTGACAAGCTTCCGGGGGATCTCAGGGTTGTATAACGGCAACACGGTCGACGGAGCGAACAACACGCAGGCATTTTTCTCCGAAGCGCGGGGCCGAGCGATTATCGTGACGTACGTGTACAGCCCCGACTCCATCAGGGAGTTCGAAGTCAGTTCAAGCAACTACAGCGCGGAATTTGGCCAGGCGGCTGGCGGCACTGTGAACGCAGTGACACGATCAGGGACCAACAATCTGCACGGAGACCTCTTCTACAATTTGCGGTACCCCACGTTGAACGCTCTCGACCCGGTCGGTAAGTCTCGGGGGATTTTCACCCAGACCGTTCACCAGCAAAACCAGTTCGGCGGAAGTGTAGGTGCGCCAATCATGAAAGATAAGCTGTTCTTCTTCGGCACCTATGATGGATTCAGAAAGGTGAATCCGATTCTGTATACCTCTTCCACGTCCAATTCAACGATCAACGGTTTCGCGTGCCCGGCGGCCGCATCAGCGACGGATTGCGCCAACGCCAAGACTTTTGTTATGACCGATCTACTTGGGGCTTTTCAGCGCAATCTGAAGCAGGATGTGTTTCTCGGAAAGCTGGACTATCAATTAAACCCGGCCAACCATCTGAATGCGGTCTTCAACTGGCAAAATTGGCAGGAGCCGTTCGGGTACAATACGGCCCCAACCGTAAACAACGGCGGCGCGACCCAGAACGGGGCAGGCGGAACGCACGAGCGATTTTTAATTGCGAACTGGGATACGACACTGTCCAGCAGCATGGTCAACCAATTCCGGTTTCAGTGGGGGCGCGATTTCGAGTTCGACAGCACGAACGGTCCCGGCCCCGCCGTCTCCTTATTGAATCTCGCCAACTACGGAGAAACCGCAGCACTGCCCCGGCCAGCATTTCCCGACGAACACCGGCTCCAGTTTTCTGACAGTTTCTCCATCGTCAAAAGCAGCCACGACATCAAGTTCGGCGTTGATGTGAATTTGATCCACGAGTTGCTCGTCAACCTTTTCCAGGGTGATGGGAACTACAGCTACAATTCTACGACCGCATTCGACGGCTGCCCCGCGGGTGCAAACGCGACCTTTTGCCGGTGGCTTGATGACGCCGTGGGAGTCGGGCCGGGCGGTGCCGGCGACCCTGGAATCGGAAAGCATTGGGCTACGTTCACGCAGGTGAACGACCCGATCACCCACGTCGGGAAGGATGACTTTTACGACGACGACTATGCCGCCTATGTCGAGGATACGTGGAAGGTGAAATCAAATCTCACGCTGAATCTCGGATTGCGTTATGACATTCAGCACGTTCCGGCGCCGGCCCAGCCAAACACTGGCACAGCTTTGTTGACGACCTACACTTCCACGCTGAATATTCCTAAGACACAGTTCGCCCCGCGCATCGGCGTTGCCTGGCAATTTGACAAGAATACCGTTGTTCGCGCGGGCTACGGGATGTTCTACGGGAAAACAACGAACAGCACGTATTATGCCCTGCGCGTTGAGAACGGCGTATTCCAACAAACTTTTAGCGGATGCAATCCCACATCGAGTAGCCCCACCCTCAGGGCATGTGCGCCGGCCTTCCCCAACGTTTTCTTCACGCCGCCGGGCCCCGCTCTGGCGGCTCCGTTCGCAGGCGCGCTGACACCCACCGTCGGCATTCCTGGCGGAACGTTGCCGGCTTCGTCGTCGGCGGTTCACGGCATGGATCCTAACTTCGTCAACCCCGTCGCTCATGAAGTCGAGCTAACAATTGAGCGGCAATTGCCGGGGCGCATGAGTTTGTCCGCCACCTACCTGCTGACCCGCGCCAATCACCTGCCGGCGAGCTACGACGCAAACGTTGCGCCCACAGCGCTAACAGCAACGTACGACGTGCTGGCTGGCTCGTCGGCCGGTGCGGCGACGGCCCTGACGACGACTGTTCCGTTCTACACCCAGCGTATTGATACAAATTCCGGGCTCATTCTCAATCAGTTCAGCGTGATCAACTCCTGGTATAACGGGCTTGTGCTCACGCTGAAGAAGCCAATGAGCCAAGACGTCGAGTTGCTCTTCAACTACACCTTCAGTAAGGCGCTCGACGACGGCCAAACATCCGGAACAAATGGCACCTTCTTTGGGAACGACGACGTGCTCGACCCGTACAACCTGCGACGGGACTACGCTCACTCCGACCTTGACCAGCGGCATCGGTTCGTTGGGAGTGTGCTCTGGCAGCCGATGTACGCGAAGGGATTCTCCAACGTGGTCGCCCGGCAACTTCTGGATGGATGGACCGTATCTGGCATCGTCAGTTCGTCCTCGGGTCAGCCCTATTCGACAAGTTCGTCAAATATCAGCACATCGGTCATAACTCCCCCCGGCCTGCCCGTGGGGGTGGGTCCGGTCGATGGCGGGCTCACGGGCGCCGAGGTGAGCACGTTCGCTTCTCCCGTCGGAGGCCGGATTTCGTGGCTGCCGCGCAATGCGTTTACCCTTCCTAGGCTCACGGATGTCGACTTCCGATTGGGCCGGAACATCACGCTGAAAGAGAAATACAAATTCGATTTCTCCGTCGATGCGTTCAACCTGTTTAACAGTACCCTCGTGACCGCCGTAAACACGAGCGCGTACTCATATACCAAACCGGGTACCGGGGCGTGCGCGGGCCATACCAACGGCTGCCTCGTCCCGATCTCTTCGTTCGGGACCGTTGCGACGACCTCCAGTCCTCTCCTCGGACCGCGCCAGCTACAGATTAACGCCCGGTTCGAGTTCTAGAATCAAGGCACACTCTCAACGCAATTTGCGGCGTCCCAGTCATACTAGATAAGGCCCTTCGAGGGATTTTGAAAGAAGGCATTTAAAAGCAAACTGAAGCTTACACGGTCAAAATGCTAATTGCGGTTTATAACTGTGACGGTCGCAGTTGAGAAAAGAAGGAGTGCCCCGGGTCTGAGTGGCAAGTGTGAATCATGCCTCCGAGTCGGGAACTTTCGCTAGACACTAAGCGCCAGAGGGCAAGGGGATATGATGGAGATACAACTGCGAAAACGTGTTATTTGGGGAGTGAAATTCGTGACCTCGCTGGCCTGCAGCTTGATCACAGCGGCGTTGATGACACAGCCAGCTGCGGGGCAGTCGGGTCTGGGAAGCGGGCGGGTCGAAGGCACGGTTATGGACGAGAGTGGCGCAACGGTAGCTGCTGCCACCGTGACAATCCGGAACGATGCGACGGCGGTGGCTGCGATACAGTCTAGCGATTCCAGCGGACATTTTCTTTTTCCCTACCTGACACCGGGCACCTATCACGTGAGCGTTGAGAAGTCCGGTTTCAACCTCACGCAACTGGACAGCGTAGTCGTGGCGGTTGGAACGACGATTAGTCTGCGACCTCAACTAGCCGTAGGAAGCACCGATACGAAAGTCGTTGTGACGGCGGATCTGCCCCTGGTGGATACCACGCAAACGTCAATCAGCTCCGTGGTCGGCCAAGGGACGATCGAAAACCTGCCATTGAACGGGCGCGACTTTACCGATTTCGTGCTTCTGACGCCCGGCGCGACGACGGATGGCGAGTTCGGCATGGTGAGTTTCAACGGGATTTCCGGAAACTTCAACAATTACGAGGTCGATGGCGGCAACAACAACAATGCTTTCTTTTCGCAGCAGATCGGACGAGGCACGATTCCTTTCCAATTCAGCGAAGACATCGTGCAGGAATTCCAAGTAGACACGTCGGGGTACGAAGCAGAGTTCGGACAGTCAGGAGGTGGGCTTGTCAATACCGTGACCAAGAGCGGAGGAAACGCCCTTCACGGTGACGCTTACTACTACTTCCTGGACTCAGCGCTGGATGCCAATGACTCGATCAACAATCAACTGGGTATTGCGAAACCCCCAAACCGGCGCCAGCAATTCGGCGCTACGGTGGGTGGGCCTTTGAAAAAAGACAAGTTGTTTTACTTCGGGAATTACGAGGGGCAGATACGGAACGAGCCGGTCACCGTCAACGATAGTCCTGCGCTGCAAACCTTGGGGGACGCAGCCGCGCAAAGCGCTTTTCTAGCCGCCAATCCGACCATAGCGAACATACTTACGAATAACACTGGATCCTTCCCGCGCAGCTTCAACCAGAATACGGCGTTCGTGAAACTCAGCGGGCAGCTTACGCCAATAAACGCGTTCACCGCGTCTTACAACTACCAAAAATTCACCAGCCCGCATGGATATTTCAACACGCCGACATCTACGGGCGATGGCCTGAGTTTGACGGATGGATCGACGAGCCACTTCTTTCAGTTCACGGTCGAGTCAACATTGAACCCGAAGACGTTCAACGAAGTGAGATTTCATTTTGCAAACGATCTTCACTACGACTTGCCGAATTCGCCACCGACGACGCCTTCGACGGTGATCCAGAACCCGGATACGGGGTATGTCTTCGGAGGAAATCGCTTTCAACTCTCGACCACGGACCAGCGGTACGAGTTCTCCGACAATTTCACATACATCGTGGGGCATCACACGCTGCGATCCGGCGTGGACGTCAACGTCAACCATGACCGCGACTATTTTGTGTATGGTCCGGCGGGAGATTTTCACTTTGCAAGCCTTTCAGACCTGGCCACGGGGGCGTTTGAATATGATTTGCAGTCTTTCGGTCAGTCAACGGTGTTGTTTACGGTTCCGACCTATTCATTGTTCGTAGAGGACAAGTTTCAGGCAACGTCGAAGTTGAATCTGAACTACGGAGTGCGCTGGGATTACCAGCAACTCGCGCAACCAAAGGTTTGCAATCCGGCGTTTACGCTCACTTGCAGCATTCCACGAGACAACAATAATGTCGCGCCGCGTGTGGGTTTTGCCTATTCGTTGGATACCAAAGGCGACACGGTCGTCCGCGGATCGTTCGGAATATTTTATATCCAGGAGGACCTGTTGGATGTCTCCGACGCCCTGGTCACGAACGGGATCTCCAGGCAATACATATTCCTGACGGGGCCGGGCTTCGGAAACAACAGTCCCCTCGTCACCTATCCGAACGCACTCACGGCTCCTCCAACCGGCGGCGCGGGGGGTCAATCGCTTCACGTCTTCGCTCCGAATTTTCGAAATCCGTACGTGGAGCAGGCCGATCTGACAGTGGAGCACAAGTTTGGCCCGAGGACGTCCATGAGCGTCGCCTATGTGTACACTCACGGCCTGGCGCTCCTGGGAAATTCCAATGGAGTGACCAGGCAGGCGAACGGGAACTTCGGGTATGACCTCAACCTGGTGCCGCCTGCTCAACAGGTCGCGTTCGGCGGAAATTTTACGCAAGCGACGGTGAATCTCCCCAATGGAAAGTCGTACATAGTTCCGGAATTTGAGGCCATCGACGGATTTATTAATCCAAACTTCGCTGCGATCAACGCGGTGGATAATTCGGGTGAATCCGTCTATGACGGGATGCTGGTATCGCTGAAACATCAGTCGGGCTCATTCCTGGGCGCTGTGGCCTACACATTCTCGAAAGTGATCGACCAGGGAACGGGCTACATGAACCAATTCGACCAAGCGTCGCAACGCGGACCCTCGCAACTGGACCAGACGCATCGGCTCGTATTGAGCGGATCGTGGTCGCCTATGATGCGGGGCTTAAAGGGATTTACGTTTTCATCAGTAGCGACGATCGCGAGCGGCCGTCCCTATACGGCCGTATTCGACACGTCGAACGTGAACTTTTCGATTGTGCCGGGAGAAGGATTCAATACATTCCGTGGACCGGGCATACGAGACGTGGACTTGAGTGTTGCGCGTGGATTCAAGTTGAATGAACGATTCGCACTGAAGTTACGAGCCGAAGCGTTTGATTTGTTCAACCGCGCGAATTTCCAGCAGAACGCGGTAGACAATGTGCAGTACACAACGACCGAAGAATGCACGCCGCAGCCAGGCGGCAGTTGCACCAATCTACCTATCTGGGATGCCGCGGCGAATGCCGATTTCGGGCACCCGTTGTTTGCGGCGCCGAAATATGGGTCGCGCAACGTGCAATTGTCTGCCCGAATCGAATTCTAGGATGCCGAGGACTCGCAGGCTGATTTTGTTCTGTTATACTCTCGCTCGAACAAATTCGGCCTAGATTATTCAGGCGGCTTCACTATTGCGACGGGGGAAAGGGATTACTTCTGCGGTACTTCCCCGGTTTTTCATGCGTGATCTCCAATCAATCAATTCCGCTCTAGAAGAAGGAGAATGATTTACGCTTCACATCCCAAGGATTCCGTCGTGAGCCGAATGCTCTACCTAAACTTGAGGATGAATATTTTGGCTCCCCTTCGTCGACACTATCGAGCTTTCTGTATCGCTCCCGATGCCCAAGGAAAACACCTGCTCCTGGCAGTTGGATCCCTCACTTCTCAAGTCGGAGATTTTCATCCAGCTCACTGAGGCTCGGAGAGAGGATACGCAGGAAATACCTAACCTCAACGATGAATTTCGCCAAACGGATGCCACTTCCCCCAATCCTTCCACCATCCAAGTGCCCACAAACCCCAGGTAGCCCAAAAGATTGCCGGTTCTATGTCGCGATATTCAGTGGAATTTGCTTGCTGAATTCTAGGAATCAAGGCCGCCGAAAATGAACTGATTTCAGAGCGTCAGAGGGCGCTTGGTCTGGCCCCAACATCGGTGGGTTTTGACCGCTGAACGAGTCATTTTCGACATTCCGACAAGACCTGGGTTCTGCGGATGACGACCGCGTAGTGGTAATAGATCAGACTAAACCGGATTGCTTGGCCTTTTGGCCACCGATTCGCTCGGCTTATAATCTTTGAAGGTGCGGAGTGGTTCGACAGTTTGGTGAAAACCGGGGTCATCTGGCCGGAGGCCAAGATTTGATGTGCAGAGGCGACGCGCCAGTTTACAGCGCCGAAGCTTGTCGTCCGCACAGTAACAGTGGCGAAACACCTGGTTCCTGATATGCGACGTTCATCTATTCTCGCAACGAGAAGCGCTGGTCTCCAATGGATCAGGAGATTGCCCCTCTTTTGGATCGCTATCCTGTCCTGCATGGTTTCCGTACTGATCATCGTCGCTGTTCTTCAGTATCGTTGGACGAAGCAGTTGAGTGTGGCCTCCGAGGCCCGGCTGGCGACAACGCTGCAACCGCTCATGGTCGGCTGGCATCTGGATTTTTATGGGGAACTCTCGGCCATCTGCGTTGCATTACAGGTTGGTCCGGATTCCGGGGCGCGTGACAACTGGGACGACTATTTGCATCGCTACATCAATTGGAGCCACGCTCCAATCAATTCCGCATCGGTCGAGAACATTTACGCCAATCCGGGTTTGATCAAAAGCGTTTACGTTTGGCAAACGGCCAGCAGCCCGATGCCTCGTCTGTTTCGGCTCAATCCGGATGCCGCAAGAATCGAATCTTCCAGCGTTCCCGCAGGTTTGGAACCGCTGCTGACGCGGCTTAACTCCAAATCATCGAGTCTGCCGATTGGATTGCGCGCTTGGGAAGCCGTTGGCTCAACCGCTGGTGAGCGCTCCGGCGACCAACAGGAGTATAGGCCGTTGGGCTCAGAGCGATCCGATCTGACGACTGGGTGGCAGTTTGATAGGAACGTGCCTGCGATTGTTCATCCCATCGTGGCGGCCGGCCATCACTCGTCTCATTCGAATGCGAAGCCGTCGAGTAGTAAAGACCCTGTCGATTGGATCGTGGTTGTCCTCAATCTCGATTACATACAGATCAAGGTTCTCCCCAATCTCACGAAACGGGATTTTAGTAGTCGGGAAGGACTCGAATACAAGCTCGCCGTCGTAGCTGAGGGAAATGTGCCGCGCGTGATCTATTCTTCCGACCCTGGCTTTCCCCTTGGCAACCAAGTCTCCATCGATTCCAGAATGAACATTTTCGGGCCTCCCCCGGAAAGCGTCGAGGGCGATTTTTGGCAGGCGATTAAGAATAGTGAATTGATTCGCAACCAGGATTGGCGAAACTTCTCCGCGCCAGTGTGGTTCCCCGTAATTCAGTACGGCTCTGACGACCAACCTTGGACGCTGCTCGTACAGCATCGCACCGGGCCGCTGGAAGCGATTGCCACGAGCATCTGGCACAGGAACCTGTTGACGAGCGGCGTCGTGCTGCTATTGCTTGCTTTTGGCATGTCACTGATCATCTTCGCCACGCGCCGGGCGCAAAAATTGGCGCAGTTGCAGTTGAACTTTGTTGCGAACGTATCGCACGAATTGCTCACACCGCTCGCCGCGATTCATTCCGTCGGCCAGAACTTGAGAGACGGTCTCTGCGACACGAAAGCGGACTCGATCCAGACCGGGTCGAACATCACCAGCCAAGCGCGGCAACTTACGGATATGGTGAGGCAGATTCTGCTGTTTGCGTCCACCCAAAGCGGAACCATTCGGTATACTCTGTCTCCTTTGAATGTCTCGGATCTCGTGGAAACGGTTCGCGGAAACATTGCGACTCTCGTTGAGGGTAACGGTTTCGAAGTCGACCAGGACGTGCAGGAAGGACTGCCAAACATTATGGGCGATTTGCCCGCTCTCTCCCAATGCATACAAAACTTGGTCGTGAATGCGGTGAAGTATAGCGGTAGGAGTCGCAGGGTCGGCATTTCCGCATCGCTTCATGGCGCGAAGGCCAACCAGAGGGAAGTTCGCATCAGCGTGCAGGATTACGGTCGAGGTATCAGCAGTTCGGAGCTGGGGCACATTTTCGAACCGTTTTATCGGAGTCCCGGAGTTGTCGATGCTCAGATTCACGGAACGGGTTTGGGACTTGCCGTGGCCAAGCGAATTGCCCAGGCGATGGGGGGAAGACTCTCGGTGGTCAGTGTAGTGGATGTAGGAAGTACTTTCACACTACACCTGCCGGTTATTTTGGGGACGAAGAGTGAAGCGGATATGTTAGTTTCGGATTCGGTCTAGGTGCGCAAACATGAATGAGAACGTATTGGTGGTGGAAGACGAACAGGTGCTTCGAGAGTCGCTTGAGGTGCGTCTTCGCGCTGAAGGTTATACCGTTGACACGGCCGCGGATGGCATCGAGGCCCTAAAGAAAGCAACGGAATTGCCCTTCGACCTGATTATCCTTGACGTCATGCTGCCGTATCGGAGCGGACTGGACGTGTGCCGGGGTGTTCGGCAACAAGGGCTCGCCACTCCTATTCTGATGCTCACGGTTCGCGACCAAGTCATGGATAAAGTTGTGGGGCTTAACCTCGGTGCCGACGATTACTTAACTAAACCGTTCGAGGCGCCAGAACTGATTGCGCGCATCCAGGCCCTTTTGAGACGAACGCCGGTTCGGACGGGACAAGGAGTTCACGAATTCGGTTCGATTCGAATCGATGTTCCACGCGGAAAAGTGACGCGGAACGGGGAACCGATTCATCTCACCAGTAGCGAATTTAATCTTCTCTGTTACTTGGTCGAGCGCGCCGGCAGTACTGTCCCGCGAAGCGAGCTGTTGCAGTCGCTGTGGGGCTATGAGGAGGGCGCGTACACTCGCACAGTCGACATGCATATAGCGACTTTGCGCCAAAAATTGGAGTTCAATCCTAAACGGCCTGAAATGATTCTTACTATGTCGGGGGTCGGGTACAGATTCGTTCCGCCCCCTCACATATAACTGAGCCGCCCAGAGTCACAGATCTTCTTCGCTACCCCGCCCGAGCGACTTCGGTAAGTGGCCCTGAGAGAAACACTGTCCTCAGCATGATCTCTTGTCCCCGCGATTTTGTATCGATCCACACACTGCCGAGGAATCCAGCGTAGAGTAAAGGTCCCGTACAAACCGGCCATCCGGCGCACACCTTTATTTACAAGTTGTAGTCTACCCGCGCTAGATGTAAACGTTCCAATTTTTAATAACATCGCGGCTAATCCCTGTAAATGATTGTAAATATTGGCTTTAACTTGCTCCGCGTCATCTACGCGTTGTGCCCCCACCGATATTCTCGTCCGCGCCGGAACGAAATTGTAAGACCGGACGGAGCGAAGTCTCGGACGAGTTGTTCAGGTTAGCTCGAGGGAGAGTCTGAGTGAACGACGTCAAGGAGATGTCCAGGACGGTGCGTAGTTCCGAGCTATTTGTGGGCATTGCAGAATGTGAAGTCGAGGAAGTCTTGAGTCGCGCACGCGCTGTCGAGTTCATGTCTGGCGACGTGATTCATGCGGAGGACGACCCGATAGCGCGCGTGCTGCTGTTGATGGATGGCCGGATCAAGAAGTCGAAATGCAGCGGAAACGGCCAGGAAGCGGTTCTCCGGTTGGGCGTTCCCGGCGAATTAATTTGTGAACCTACCTTTCTGCCCAGGAGCAAGCACTCTTCCACGGTGCTGGCAATCCAGGACTGCAAAGCGCTCGCCTGGGACTGCACCAGCTTCAACGCATTGCTGGATCGCTTTCCTGACCTACTAACGAACGTGGAGCAGATTCTTGCTTCCCGGCTGGCGGAACTCACTCAACGGTTTTGCGAAGTTTCAAACAAGACTGCCTCGCCGAGGCTTGCCAATGGTTTGGTGTATCTGGTGGGTCGTATCGGCGAGGCAGTCGGCAGCCACATCGAGCTCCGTGTTTCGCAGGAAACTTTGGGGCAGCTGACGGGGATGACCTTGAATTCGGTTTGGCTCCAGCTGTCGATTTGGAAGGGGCAGGGCATTGTGAAATTACGAAGAGGCATTGTGGAAATTCACAGCCTTCCGCACCTGCTGACGTGCGGTGAGTTAGCTCACTGCCCGGTTCCAAAGGGCCGTTTGGCGCCGAAACCTGTGAATGACGGACTCAATCGTGCCAGTACACAGTAAGCAGTTAAGCAGTATCGGCGCGAATTACCGGATTGTTTCGCGGTGCCACCATTGGGACTTCCACGGCACGGCGATGTGATGCAACTGCTTCCCGTGGAAGCGGCTGGAAAGAACAGATGCTGTGCCGGCCATAAGAGGATACGCAATTGGTTATGAACTTGAGATTTACATTTTTTCTGTCTTCCTTGCGCAATTGTGGGGAAGTTCGAACCCAAGAAAGCGTACCTTGCACGCTGTTGAAAATGTGCGACCGACGCGTTTCCGCCAGTCCTGACGAATTCGTCAGGACGCGAAGAGCGAAACGCGGGCGCCCGTAAGCCTGGAAGGAGATCGTCCAGACATGAGAAAAGCATTCAAAATTTTATTGCCGGTCCTTGTTTGCCTTGCGCCACTGACCTCGCGCGCTCAGTCGTTCCGGGTGCAGTGCCCGACCAGCACGATTACGCACCCGGACCCAGCCGGGCTCGGCCTGAATAACTCGGAGCCGTCCTACACCGGTCCGACGCAGTTCACTGTTCCAACGACTCCCCCGCCTGGAAGTTCAGGCGGATTCGTTATGCCGACGGCGGGAACCGTGAACGGGGCGATCAAGTGCCAGCAGGTCTCGGGCGGCGACGGAATGTCGACCATGGCCAACGGCATTCAGACCTTCATGTTCTCCTTCGGCCCTTTGTCCGGACTTGCAAAAATTGCAAGTGGCCAGGCTGGCACCGATTTCCCGAACGAATTCAACACTCCGTATAACAACGTCGTCCCCGGCGGCGTCCTGGTTCCAGGCGATCCGGCTGTGACCGATGGTGCGATGGACAACGGTTCGGTCTACGTGCAAGGAAACGGCGGATCAGCGACGCCGACTTTCACCTGGAATGGCGCCGTTGGGATCGTCCCCGATCCCAACGCGCTTCCGCTGGACTCGAATGGCAATAACCCCTGCCAGCCGTCCGCTGCCTACCCTGTGCCTGGGCCGGCCTGCTATACGGGCCACGTCGATCCGCGGCAGATCATGGACGTCGGCGTGATCAACGGAAACATTCCGGCGCCACTCATCGCGTTTGATGAGGACGACGAAATGTTCCTCACCCTCACCAACGTCGGCATGATCATGCGCCCAGACCTCTTCGAGCAGCACACGATTCACTTCCACGGTTACCCGAACGCTTCGTCCGTGTATGACGGCGTGCCGGACGCTTCGGTCGCCATCAACATCGGCGGCAGCTTCACCTATTACTACCTCGCCCCCGATGCCGGCACGTACTTCTGGCACTGCCATATCACGCCGCCCGAGCACTTGCAGATGGGCATGGTCGGACAGCTTTATGTGCGCCCGCGTCAGAATCGGGTTCCGTCCGGAGGATCTCTCTATACGTTCCTCGGATACCAGAACGGTGTTGGCCTGCCAGCTGGAGTCATCCCGGATCCCCGAACCATTTGCCACCCTCAGGTCGACATCCTTTGCAGCGAAACAATGCCTGCGATCAACACTGGCGCGCTGCAGGGCGCCGACAAGCTGGGCAACCCCCAGAAGTATGTTTACAACGATGGTGACGGTTCGACGGCGTATGACACCGAATATGCCCTCCAGATCCATGGCTTCGATCCCAACTTCCACTTTGTCGGCATGACCTTCAACCCGGAAATGTTCGTGGACATGAAGAGCAAGTTCTTCCTGTTGAATGGCCGCAGCTACCCGGACACGACGGTGCCCGGCCCGATGGCCACGCAGACCACGGACGGCCGCGTGCACTACTCGCAGCCGCTGCCCTCGATCATCAACATTCCGGCGGGCGGCAAAGCCTCTCTGCGCATTGCCGACCTCGCGGTGGACGAATACGCGACGCTGGCTTCGCTCGGAGTTCCGATGAAGGAAGTCGGCTTTAACGCCAAGCTTCTGCGCGATCAGGACGGGAACAACCTCGAGTTCTACACCCACTCGATCACGCTCGGCGGCGGTGAGTCGCTGGACGTGATCCTCGACGCGAGCGACGCGGGCTGCGGTTCGACCGGCTGCGCGGCCGCTCTGTATCCGGCGGGGAGCACGTTTTACCTCTACACGCCCCAGCTGGACCACCTCTCGAACGATCAAGAAAACTTCGGTGGGATGATGACGGAAGTGCACATTTGCACTCCCAACACCACCACGCACACTTGTAATTAGGAGACGAGCGATGAGCCCAACGAACATGAAAAAAGAACTCTCGATTGCACGATTGCTTGTCGCCTCGGTGATGGCGCTGTTCCTGACCGTCGCGGCTCATGCGTCCGCTCCTGGAATCACCGGCACCGGTGGGACCGCGGCGACGTTCAGCCTGGAAGCCAGCACGGCCTTCCTGAACCAGCCCGATGGCAGCGCGGTGTACGCCTGGGGCTA
>Ga0210394_10003089_pt1 | contig 21568 bp, 16 predicted proteins | sample IncBWC12MmetaG_FD_160121 | JGI IMG/M metagenome (GOLD analysis project Ga0210394, IMG submission 160121) | Forest soil microbial communities from Barre Woods Harvard Forest LTER site, Petersham, Massachusetts, United States - Inc-BW-C-12-M | ecosystem: Environmental > Terrestrial > Soil >...
TGGTGATCTGACGCTCGGCGACGGCGCGGACGTGTCTGGATCCCTGGGCAACGTCAATGGCAAGATCGCCTTAACCGCCGCTCACGTGGCGGGCGGCATCAGCACCGTCAGCGGCGACATCAAAATCATGGGCGCCTCCCACGTGGAAGGTGGAATATTGGTCAAACGGCAATCCGGTTTTGGCTGCTCGTTCGGCGAAGATATTCCCCGGATCGTCATCGGCCCGGGGGCGACGGTGCAGGGCGAGCTGCACTTCGAGCGCAAGGTGCAATTATTCGTCAGCGATAAAGCGACAATTGGTACAGTCACCGGCGCAACCCCGGTACCATTCACGGGGGATAGTCCGCCGTCTTGAATCTCAAAAATGGGTGAATCATGCTAAATCCTCAAATCCGGGTATTGCTGCTGGCCGGCTTCGCGGTCTTGGGATCCGCCACGGCCGCTGCTGCGGCCCCCGATCCGGCGCTTGTCAGTGCAGTCGCAAGTCCGGCGCGAAGCGCCTCGGCAGTTGCGCGCGATAAGGCCCGCCACCCTGTCGAAGAGCTGACGTTCTTTGGGCTTGCACCCAAGATGAGCGTCGTAGAGCTATGGCCCGGCGGCGGCTACTGGACTGACATTCTCGGCCCCTATCTCAAGGACGGTGGTCACTACACCATCGCTCTACCCGCGCCCGGCAATGCCGAGGAGGGTCCGAGCGTGGTACGGCTTCGCGCGCACATCGCCGGTGAGAAGGACCGACTCGGCGTGATTCATGAATCCACCCTGGGAGCTGGCCATTTCGACATCGCGCCGCCCGGCTCCGCCGATCTGATCGTTACATTTCGCAACTTTCACAACTGGATGTCCGACGGCTATGCCGAACAAGCGCTGGCTGCCTGCTTCACGGCGCTGAAACCCGGCGGCATCCTGGGGATCGAAGAGCATCGCGGCAGCAACGATGTACCGCAGGATCCCAAAGCCAAGAGCGGATATGTGCGCCAGGACTACACGATCGCGCTGGCAAAGAAGGCTGGCTTCGAGCTCGTTGGTTCATCCGAAATCAACGCAAATCCCCGCGACACGAAGGATTGGCCCGATGGCGTTTGGACGCTGCCTCCCACGCTGGCGCAAGGGGATAAAGATCGCGCTAAATACATCGCCATTGGCGAGGCCGATAACTTCGTACTCAAGTTCCAAAAGCCGCATTGAAGCGCTAGGCGCGTCAGGCGGTCTTCTGCTCCGAGAGGCCCAGTTCCCGCATCATGTGCTCGCGCATGAGGAACTTTTGCACCTTTCCGGTAATGGTCATCGGAAATTCGGTGACGAAGCGGATGTATCGCGGAATTTTGTAGTGCGCGATCTGACCTCGGCAGTATTCGCGAAACTCTTCTTCGCTGGCGCTGACGCCAAGCTTTAATTGGATCCACGCGCAGACCTCCTCGCCATATTTATCATCCGGTACGCCGCACACCTGCACCGCGTGCACCTTGGCATGCCGGTACAAGAACTCCTCGATCTCGCGCGGCGAGATGTTTTCGCCGCCCCTGATGACCAGATCCTTCAGTCGTCCGGTCACATTGCCGTAGCCCTGCGCATCGATCACGCCGAGATCTCCGGTATGCATCCAGCCGGCGTCATCGAGCACTTCCCGGGTTTTTTCCGGATCCTGCCAGTAGCCTTTCATCACGCAGTATCCCCGGGTATGCAACTCGCCTTGGACCCCGCGCGGTACGCACCGGCCTTGCACATCCACAACCTTGACTTGGACATGTGGATGCACGCGTCCGACGGTTGACACACGCCGGTCGAAGGAATCGTCGGTCGAGGATTGAAAGCTCACCGGACTGGTCTCGGTCATACCGTAGCAAATGGTTATTTCCGTCAGGTTCATTTGGCTGATGACGCGCTTCATCACTTCGACCGGGCACGGCGAGCCCGCCATGATCCCGGTTCTCAAGCTAGACAAGTCGTGGCGGTTAAAATCCGGCGTCTCCAACTCCGCGATGAACATGGTGGGCACGCCGTAAAGCGCGGTCGCGCGTTCACTGTCGATGGTTTCCAGCGTCTTCGCCGGATCGAAGCTTTCGGCGGGGTAAATCATTGCGGCGCCATGCGCGATCGCTGCGAGATTACCCATGACCATGCCGAAACAGTGATAGAGCGGCACCGGTATGCAAATTCGATCGCGTTCGGTCAGCCGTAGCCTCTGGCCGACGAAATAGCCGTTATTCAAAATATTGTAGTGGCTTAACGTCGCGCCTTTCGGCAAGCCCGTGGTGCCGCTGGTGAACTGAATATTGATGGCATCGTCGGGCTGCAGATCCACCCCAATCTGCTCGAGGCGTAAGCGATCCGCGGCTGTTCCCAATTGCATGACTTCCTCAAAGTTCAGGCATCCAGGCGTGCGCGCCCGCCCCAGCCGAATAATCAATTCGAGTTCCGGGAGTTTGGCGCTGCGCAATTCGTTGGCGGCGCAGCTATCGAGTTCCGGTGCCAGTTCGCGCAGCATGCCAAGATAGTCGCTGTGCTTCAGCCGCTCCGCGGTCACAAGTGCGCGACACCCGACCTTCTTCAGGCAAAACTCCAATTCGGACAGCCGATAGGCGGGATTGATATTCACGAGGATCAATCCCGCTTTGGCGCTGGCGAATTGCGTTACCGCCCACTCGGCGCAATTGGGCGCCCATATGCCGATTCTGTCGCCGGGGTTCAACCCAAGCGACAGCAGTCCCGCGGCCAGCAAATCCACGCGATCTTGCAGTTCTGCGTAGCTCCACCGGACCTGCTGCTGTGGCACGATGAGGGCGTCGCGCCGAGCAAATCGCCGCGAAGTTTCATCGAATGCCCGGCCGATGGTTTCGTACTTAAGGGGCACGTCGCCGGCGCCTTCGACGAAGCTTAGATTCACACTGGTTCTCCCCACCCTTGAATCAGTATTCTACTGCCCCAAGTCTCTGGGTTTCGAGTCAACTCCTCCCTTATCATGCGCCGCCTACTTTTAAGCCGCTTCTGGCTTTTCCTGCTGCTGCCCGGATACGTCGGCTGGCGGCTGTTATCCGCCCTGTCGCTGGGCCCCGGCGGCGTGTTCGCGGGCATTGCACTGTTGGTGGCCTGCTGCTGGTTCATTCCGCTCTCGGTCCGCACTCGCGCCCTGGAGAATCGGAGATTGGCCGAGGCGCTGTCGTGGGTGGGCCTGACCGCCATGGGGTTGCTCTCCTCTCTATTCGTTTTGACTCTGCTGCGCGATCTTATGCTGCTGGGCGTACGCTTGTTTCTAACCGACCGACAAGCCACATTCTGGGTCGCCTCCAGCGCGCACTGGACGTTGTATCTCACGGTTTTGATCACGCTGGCCGGCTTCGTGATCGCGCGACGCATGCCCGGCGTGGTCGAGGTGAATATTCCCATCATCGGCCTGCCGCGGGCCCTGCATGGCTTCTCGATCGCTCAGATCAGTGATGTGCACGTGGGCCCCACTATCAAACGCGGGTTCGTCGAGGCGATTGTGCGCCGGGTCAACGAGCTGAACGCGGATTTGATTGCCGTGACGGGGGATTTGGTCGATGGAACCGTGCAGCAATTGTCGGCTCATACGGCGCCATTGGCTGAACTCTCGGCGCGCCACGGCGCTTACTTCGTGACCGGTAATCACGAGTACTACTCTGGTGAGAGCGCATGGACCTTAGAAATCCGGCGCCTCGGTCTGCAGGTTCTCAAGAATGAACACGTGGTGTTGGAGCACAACGGCGCGTCGCTGGTGCTCGCGGGTGTGACGGACGTCAGCGCGCACCACTATGATCCCGCGCAGCGCAGCGATCCCAGGGCTGCATTGCGCGGCGCGCCAGCCAATGCAGGTGCGAGAATTCTGCTCGCGCATCAGCCGAGTTCGGCGGCTGCGGCAGCAAGCGCGGGTTTCGATCTGCAAATTTCCGGGCATACGCACGGCGGCCAATTCTGGCCGTGGAACCTGTTCGTGCATTTCTTCCAGCCCTTTAACCGCGGCCTGCATCGGTTGAAGAATTTATGGGTATATGTGAGCTGCGGTACGGGATACTGGGGGCCGCCGAATCGTTTTGGCGTTCCTTCGGAAATCACCCGGATTCGCCTAGTGACCGCCTCGTAATGGGCGATACGCATGGGTCCAAATCCCGCCTCGAAAATCAGCCCGATTCCGTTTAGGTGGCCGCCGTCTTCCTGAGCGTGGAGTCCTTCTCTGTCTGGCTGGCAATCGGTTCTAGCTGAGTGTCACTCGAAGCTCCTTGCGCGGACCCTTCGTGGTCCGGGGTTCTTGTGACCGGAATATTCTCCGTCTGGCCCGACCGTTCGAGCCGCAACGCTTCAACATCCATGGTTTCGCTGCGGACCGGGACGGTATGCCCCGGCGTCGGAGCGCCGGCGCCCTCGGCATCGGCGAGAAGAAACAGCGCCTTCCAGTTTCGCTCGCGGCCAAACTCGATATAGCGATAACTCAGGCCGCTGAGCGCGAGCGTCACGAACAGGAAGGGCGCCAACAGCCTGAGTGTATCGCTCAGCGAAGAAGTCGATGGTGGGATCATCTCGTTCATGATGATGCCGTGCCAGGCATAGATGCTGTAGCACATGCACCCCAGGACCTGCAGCGGCCAGCTCTCCAGAACCCGCCGCAGCGGATTGACGCCCGATAGTATGCTCACGAGCACGAACGCGAATCCGACCGCGAATCCAATAGTGCCGAGGGTACGGAGTTCGACGAAGGCTGCATGGTGCATCAAATAGAGAGCGCCGACAGTAATCACCGCACCCGGCAGGAGCAATTGCGAGTGCCTCCCACGTAGCACCGGATTCTCTACCCCCTTGACGTATAGATCGCAGACCATCATGCCCAGCAGGAACTCGTAGCAGGATCCAAAGATTCCATCGGTGAACGGCCAGAAATAGCCGACACGCTCGATCGAAATCGAGTGTCCGATGTATGCGAACGCCGCACAAACCACGACCGTGCCTACGACGACGTTCGGTGTTCTCCATCTTTGGACGAGCAGGACGAAGACTGGGAAGAGCGCGCTGAACCAGATTTCGACGCTGACCGACCAAAGCACGACATTGGACGGTGGCATGAACCCATGCGCTGAGAAGATGAACAAAGTGGAAAGCAGCGCTCCGAGCTCTAGATACCAGCCGCTGGAGCCGGCCAGCTCTTTGGAATGCAAGGCAAGCGTAACCAGTACGACAATATAATAAAGCGGCAATAGCCGTTGAGCCCGGTGGAGATAGAACGCCGGGAAACCCGCCAAACCTCCCATGGCTCTGCGCCCGGTCCGGTAAGGTAGGTATAGAACGAATCCCGACAGGACGAAGAATATATTGACGCCCAACGGGGCGTCATTTATGAAGGCCGCAAAGAGCCCTTTCCCATCGATCTCGCCCGGACGCAAGGGATTCCTGGCGGTATACGGAATGAAGAGATGGTGAAGCACGACCATCGCTATGGCGATGCCGCGCAAGCCATTCAGCGCCCCGATCTTGGAGTCAACGATGCCCGCTTTCGATGGTAGCTGCATCTGTAATCCTCTGCAGAACCTAAGGCGGTCACTTCCCGCAACGATTGACCGTAGGAAAAGACCTACATGACTCAAGTCTCAAAATGCTTCAAAAGTTAGGTGGCGGAGAGGGTGGGATTCGAACCCACGTGCCGGAATTACCCGACCATCCGATTTCGAGTCGGCGCCGTTGTGACCACTTCGGTACCTCTCCGGTTAACTTAAAATTTTCGGCATTAACTTAAAAATCTGCACATTTACTTAAGTTTTTCCGGCATTAACTTAAGGGATTTTTAATTTTGCCGCGATCAGCGGCCGGGCTAGAAATGCATTTGTCAAGGGTTCGCTTCGAGAAATATTAGTTTATTCTACCGCATCGGCTAGGGGTCGTGTTTAGGAACAGAACTTGCCCCACCTCACGGCACTCTAATGGACTCATGACCGTGCGTAATTTGTACAAACACATACATAACCATGGACCGAGCTGGGCCAAGCTGACGATAGCGTTATCCGCCATCGTCATGCTCAGCAGCTTTGCGCCATTACCCAGCTTGATTGATCAAATCAAGACGCTGGGCGAGCTGCGCGTGGTCACACGCACGGGCCCGCTCGCCTTTTATCGCGGCCCGGACGGCACACCGATGGGCCCCGAGTATGAATTGGCGCGGCGCTTTGCCGACCAACTCGGCGTGAAACTCAAGATCACGCCCATGAGAAGCTATCCCGAAATCTATGCGGCGCTTACCTCGGGATCGGCTCACTTGGCCGCGGCCGGCCTGAAAATACCGCCGCAGTCCATTCCGGGCGTCGATTTCGGGCCTGTATACCAGCATGTGCGCGAGCATCTGATTTACCGTCGCGGCGCGGCGCTACCGGGTTCGCTCGCGGAAATCGGCAATGCCGATTTGGAAATCGCCGCCGGAAGTTCATATGCGAAATCCCTGGAGAACGCGCGCGGTTCGTTGCCGGATCTTGTCTGGGTCGAAAATTCCAGCACCAACTCCCAGGCGCTGCTCGACGGCGTTGCCGACGGCAGCATCGATTACACGCTTGCGGATTCAACCGAATTCGCTTTGGCGCACATTGCGCATCCCAATTTGCGCATCGCGTTTGACTTCCCGGGAAGCCGTCCACTGGCGTGGGCTGCAAGTGACCGCGATCCGGGCTTCACGCACGCCGTGGCCGTTTATTTCGCCCGTCTCCATGTCGATGGCGAACTCGCCGCGATCGTAAATCGATACTACGGCCGCTCCGAGGATCCCGAGCTCGCCGGCGAACCTGATTTCATGCGTCATCTGCAAAACCGATTGCCACTCTATAAAGAATGGTTCGTGCAAGCCGCTGCGCAGAGCAGTCAGGACTGGCGCCTGTTGGCGGCCATGGGCTACCAGGAATCGAAGTGGAACCCCAGTGCGGCCTCCTCGTCAGGCGCCAAGGGCCTGATGCAATTGACCGGCGTCACAGCATCGGAAGCCAAGGTAACCAATCTGTCGGATGCCAAGCAGAGCATCTTCGGGGGCGCCTGGTATTTCCATCAAGTGTACGAGAAGATTCCGTCGCATATTCCGGAGCCGGACCGGACCTGGTTTGCTCTCGCGGCCTACAACATCGGCTACGGACACCTGGAAGATGCGCGCGTGCTGGCGCAACGCGCCGGCCGCGATCCGGACTCCTGGCAAAGCGTGCGCGAGTTTCTACCGCTGCTGGAGCAGGAGCGCTGGTACACCCAAACCGAGAACGGCTTCGCGCGTGGCCGGGAGCCGGTGCACTATGTAGACAACGTGCGCGGCTATCGGGATATGCTGCAGTGGGCGTGGGGCGACGGCCCCAACGCGGTCGTATTGAACTAGCGGCGGCTCTCGAAGAATTGCCTTAGCAACGCGGCTGACTCGCCACTGCACACGCCGCCAAATACATCGATGCGATGCGTCAGGCGCGGCTCGCGCGGCAAATCAATCACGCTGCCGCAGGCCCCGGCCTTCGAGTCCCATGCGCCGAATACCACTCGCGCCACACGCGCATTGAGCACCGCGCCGATGCACATGGCGCAGGGCTCCAGCGTTGCATACAGCGTGGCGCCGCCGAGGCGGTAATTCTTGAGCCGCTGCGCGCCCTCGCGCAACGCGATGATCTCGGCGTGGGCGGTCGGGTCGAGGCTGCCGATCGGGCGGTTCCATCCTTCGCCGATCACATCCCCCCCAACCACCAAAAGCGCGCCTATCGGCACCTCGCCGTCGCGCGCAGCCTGCTCGGCGAGGCGCAGCGCTTGTTGCATGAAATCGAGGTCAGTCGGCGGGCTCATTGCGGCGGTGCGGTCCTTGGCTGCCGGCCGACGCTGCGCGTGACGACGATGGCTGCGAACACCAAGAACAGAGCGGCGGCGCTGTAGCTCAACGAGTTGTGGATGCCGATGCTCGCGCCCAAGAGGCCGACGCTCAATCCGCTGAAGGTGCGCAATCCGTTCGCTGCCATCGAGAATACGCCGATTACGCGGCCGCGAATCTCAGCCGGCGCGTTCAGCTGCACCAGGGACAGCGCCATTGAATTGAATCCAAGTTCGACGAAACCAGCAACGAACAACAAGGATATCGCAACCAGGTAGTTACTCGCTCGAGCAAATCCTGCCAGGGCGCAACACCAAATCATCGCCAAAATGAAGGCGGTTGGTACTTTTGGCGGCAAGAAGCTGCGGCTTTCCAATATTAAACCCGCCGCCAATCCGCCCGCCGCATCGGCAGCGAACAGAAGGCCATACGAAAATTCCGCGCGGTCATGACTCAGATCAAACGCGAATCCCGGCATTTGCGCCTGGTAGGCGTTGCCGATGAAGAAAGCCGAAGCACCCACCAGTACGGTCATTGCCAGCAACACCGGATTGCCGGCCACTACCCGCATCGTCGACCAAATTTGGGCATAGCCTGTGATGCTTGGTGCCGGGCGCGCGGCGCCCGCGGGCCGCGACCCATAAGGGGCCCGCATCAGCCATATGAACATTGGGGCATAAATGAGCGCATTGATGAAAATGCCGTAAATCGGGCCGAATATCCGCAGCAACCCTGCGCCCACGGCGGGCCCCACCAAAAACGCCATGTAACGACCGGTGGCGTTCAGGCGCACGGCGCTCGCCAACAGTTCCACGCCGACAATCCTGTGTATCAACACCTGCGCCGCCGGCAGCCAAATGACGCCCGCCAGGCCGTGGACGAGCAGCAGCACCATCGCCTTCCACATGGCGGTGGAGTCGGTCAGGAACATGACGCCCCAGCCGATCGACACACCCATGAACAACAGCATGCCGAGTTGGATGAGGCGGCGTATGTCGAGGCGATCCGCCAGCCCTCCGGTGTAACCGCCGAGCAGGAGAAACGGCGCCCAGTGCGAAACCACCGCGAAGGCGCCCAATGCGGGCGAATGAAATTTCTGGAAAATCACCCAGTAGGAAATCACGTGCTCGATATTGTCCGCCATCATCGCCGCGCTGGAGGCGAGGAAGAAAATCCGAAAATCGCGATTGGCAAACGAGGTAAAGGCGCGCCGCGGAGGCGCTTGCAATTGCGGGGCGTCAGGTTTTGGCTGCAATTTTCTAAAACGCCTTGAGGCCGCAACAATCGCGGATTGTAGCGGAATCCCCCAATTAAGTAGAATGCGCTGTTGGCTGCGCGCCGGTCCTATAAAAACGAGGCATTGATGCGTGGATTATTGCTGCTCGCGGCTTGTGCGGTGCTGCTGCCCGCTTATGCCGATGAGGGAATGTGGACCTTCGATAATTTTCCCTCCGCCACAGTGAAACAGCTGTACGGCGCGGAGATAACCCCCGCCTGGCTCGATCATGTTCGACTGTCCACGATTCGCCTCGCGAATTGCACCGCGTCCTTCGTGTCGGCGGATGGCCTGATTCTGACCAATCACCATTGCGTGGAACAATGCCTCGCGCAGCTTTCCACCAAGAACAAGAGCCTGATGGATACCGGCTTCGCGGCGCACAATCGCAAGGAGGAACAGCGCTGTCCGGCGCAGCAGGCCGACGTGCTCATCAGCACCGAAAACATCTCCGATGCGGTCCTAAGATCCGGCTTGGGACTCAACGACGCCGCGGCCAATCAGGCGCGCAAGAAGATACTGACCTCGCTCGAACAAGCCTGCGAACAATCGAGCGCGAAGGCCAAATCCGGCAAGCTCGTGTGCCAGGCGGTCAAGCTCTATCAAGGGGGCCAGTTCTTTCTCTACATGTACAAGCGTTATACCGACGTACGCCTGGTGTTTTCTCCGGAGACCGATATCGCCGCATTCGGGGGCGATCCGGACAATTTTCAGTTTCCGCGCTGGTCTCTGGATTTCTCGATCCTGCGTGCTTATGAGAACAACAAACCCGCGAAGACGCCCAGTTTTCTGCAGATCAACTTTGCCGGACCCAGCGCCGATCAATTGGTGTTCGTCGCCGGCGATCCTGGCTCAACGGCTCGCCTGCAAACGCGAGCCCAGCTGCAATTCGAGCGCGACATTTCGTTGCCCATCTCGCTGATTCGCACGTCCGAACTTCGCGGCCGCTACATTCAGTTCGGCAAGGCCAATCCAGCCGATGAGCGCATCGTGGAGGCGCCGCTCAACAGCCTGCAGAATGGCATCAAGGTACGCCGCAAGCAGCTCGACGCGCTCAATGACGATGCGCTGATGGCGGCGAAATCCGCCGCGGAACAGAAGCTGCGGCTCAGCTCTCAGCTGACTGGAGCGGATCCGTGGCGCGAGATCGAGGCGGCGTTGACCCGCGAACGGGCGCTGTACGTCCCCTATACCTTGATTGAAAATGGTGCTGGGTTCAGCAGCACCCTGTTTCGCGACGCACGTTTGCTGGTGCGGGGCGCGGATGAACGGTTGAAGCCCAACAATGACCGGCTGCGAGAGTTTACCGAGGCGTCAATTCCGTTGATTGAACGCGATTTATTTGCTCGGGTTCCGGTTTATCCCGAATTTGAACAATTGACGCTCTCTTTCTCTCTCGAACGCATGCGCGAATGGCTCGGCCCCGATCACCCGGTGGTTCGCAAATTGCTGACCAAGGAGTCGCCGGATGAACTGGCGACGCGGCTGATCGCCGAGACCAAGCTTGACGATGCTCTGTTCCGGCACCAACTCTGGGTTGGCGGCAAGGACGCGGTGGATGCATCGCTTGATCCGATGATCGAATTGGTGCGCCTGATCGACGGCGACGCCCGCGCCATCCGCAAGCAGTACGAGGATGAAGTCGAGGCGCCGATCGCGGCCGCAGCCGAAAGAATTGCCGCAGCTCGCTTCAAGGTGCAGGGGACCAATACCTATCCGGATGCGAGTTTCACTCTGCGCCTAAATTACGGCACCGTGCAAGGATGGGTCGAAAACGGTACGGCCGTCGAGCCATTCACCCATCTCGATCGCGCATTCGAGCGGGCCACCGGGGCTTCACCCTTTAAAATACCCGACAGCTGGATGAAGGCGAAAGCGCAATTGGACTTGCGCACGCCGTTTTGTATATCCACCAGCAACGATATCGTCGGCGGAAACTCGGGAAGTCCCTTGATTGACGTCTCCGGCAAAATCGTCGGTCTGATGTTTGACGGCAACATCCATTCGATCGCGGGTCACTACTGGTTCAATTCCGCGAACAATCGCGCCATCGCCGTGCACCCGGCAATCATTCGCGAGGCGCTCGAAAAAGTGTACGGTGCGAAGGAACTGCTAATGGAGCTGAACGCGGCGCCGCAGCGACTAGCCGCTGCGGCAAAGTTGTCAGACTAAGTCGCCCGACAATCCCTTGAAGATGCGCGCCAGCACCGTCCAGTACCTCGCCGGCATCAAACGCTGCATGAGATCCAGCATTCGCGCGTCAGCGCCGATGAGGATGCGCGGCTCATTTCGTTCAATTCCCTGAATGATGCGCTGCGCCGCAGCCTCTGGACTGGTTCGTGCCAGCTTCGCGAAGCGATCGCCGAGTTCGGCGACATTGACGGTCTCGCGCACGTTGACGCCGGTACGTGCATTGCGCGCTATGTTGGTCGCGATCCCTCCGGGATGCACCACGGACAGCCGCACCGGACTGTTGTTCATCTTGAGTTCGTGACGCACCGACTCGGAAAATCCGCGAACGGCGAACTTCGAGGCTGAATATGCCGACTGACCTGCGGGCGCAATGATGCCGAAGACGCTCGAGATGTTGACGATATGCGCTTGCGGCCGGCTGCAAAGATGCGGCAGAAAGCAACGGGTTCCGTAGACCACGCCCCAGAAATTGATGCCCATCAACCAGGCCAATTGTGCATTGTCGAACTCGTCGAACTGACCCAGCAGCGCAACGCCGGCATTGTTGATGACAATGCTGAGAGCCGGAAATTCCGCAACGGCCGCTTGAGCGAACTCTGCGACCTGTTTGGCGTCGGCGACATCGACGCGGCGAATCGACACCCGCCGCGAATGAGCGGCTGTCACCGCTTTCGCAACCGATTCCAAGCCGGCAGCGTCGACATCGGCCAGCGCAAGATCGCAGCCGCGCGCCGCAAATTCCATTGCGAGCGCCCGCCCGATGCCGCTCGCTGCCCCGGTTATTGCCGCCGCGGTTCCCTGAAAGTTAAATGTTTGCACATCGCCCCTTAGTTTCGCGCACCCCCGACCAACGGCGCGAGATTCGCGCTCTCCAGCGCTCGGTCGAACAACGGCAGATCATTCTGCAGGATCTTCCGGTAGTCCGAGTCGACGCTCGCGGCCTCCGCTTCGTAGCTCTTCAGCAAACCCAACTGCGTCTCGGTGGGTGCGAAATCGGCGCTCCCCGCCACATCGCCACCGCCGGTTCCGACCTCGGCATTGAGCCAGATGAGGTCCAGATATGCCCCATAAGGTTCGATGAAATATTTGTCATCGCTGTTGCGCAATGCCCGCGACACCAGCCGTGATTCGACTCCCTGAAGTTTCTTGTCCAGCTCTTCCGCCGCAGCCAGCAGTTGCTTTTTCTGTTGTTCCTGCGCCTCTATCAATGCCCGCGGGGGCGCTGCGGCGGGCTCTGCATCGTCTTCATCGTCCGCTTCGGCAGGCGGCGCCTTTGACTGATCCGGCTTTTTGCCCGGGCGCAACATGGTTTCGATAACCTCGATTTGCTTGCGCAGCCATTCGATATGATTGACGTTGTCCGACACATTGCTGATATCGTCGCGAATCTTAAGCAACGTTTTGACCGATAGATCGATATCCGCAGCCGAGCCCGGCGCATGCGGGTCGGGGAGCACCGTCAGAGGCTGGGTGTAGGACTGGCCATCAACCTTCAGGCGCACCGAATAAGCACCCGGCGCCACAATGGGTCCCACTTCGCCTGGCTTTGATCCCCAATGCGTGATGGGCCGCGAATCGGCATCGCGAAAGCGCGGCTCATCCCAGATGTGCGAATTGTCGGGGGCCACCGTGCGCAGCGCAATAACCCTGGGTGAGTCATAGCGCATATCCCACTTCACGCGGTTGATGCCGACGACGAGATCTTCGACCTTGGCTTCCAGTTGGCGGACGAGGTTGCCCTGCGAGTCGAGGATCTCAAATTTAAGCGCATTGTTCGGCTTGGTCTTGAGCGAGAAGTTGAGCAGACCCACGGGGCCGCGCACGAAGCGATACGCCGGGCGCGGCTCGAACAGCACCACCCCCGCATCCGAGCGATGCTTGGCCATTTGCTCCAACGGCGTGATGTCGTCAAGGATGTAGAGGCCACGCCCATACGTGGACACCACGAGATCGTGAAACCGCGGCTGCACGACTGCCCAGGTTACCGGCGCAGCGGGCAAGCCCGTTTGCATCGGCGACCAGTGACCACCCTCGTCGAGCGAGTAGTACAGGCCGTTGCCGGTACCTGCGAACAATAGTCCCGGGCAATTGGGATCGTCGGTGATGGTGCGAACGTAGGAGAGCTCATGTTTTGGCAGATCGCTGCTGATTCGTTTCCAGGTTTTGCCGAAATCCGCGGTCTTGAAGATGTACGGATCGCGGTTGTCCACGAGATGCAGATCGACACTGACATAGGCCGTGCCGGCATCGAAGCTCGATGGTGCAATGCTGGTAATGGTCCCGAGCGGTGGAAGGCCCGTCAAATGGCTGGTGACGTTGGTCCAGCTCGCCGCCGCATCCTGGGTGTACCAGAGTTGACCGTCATTGGTGCCGGCCCAGATGAGTCCCCTCTTGATCTTGGAGGGTGCGATCGCAAATACCACTTCGCCATAGAACTGCCCCAGGTTGTCGCCGACGATCCCACCCGACGGGGCGATATGCGCGGGATCCTGGGTCGAGAGATCGGGGCTGACGACCGACCAGGTCTGGCCGGCGTCGGAGCTTCTGAAGATCACCTGGCAACCGTAGTACACAGTGTTGTGGTCGAAGGGATCTACCGCCAGTGGCGGCGTCCAATGGCAGCGATATTTCAGCACGTTTGGCGGCGAGTCGAGGGTATGCTTCCAGGGACTGACGGAATGCGGCTCCTTGAAGCGAGCGTCCCACCGGGTAACCGCGTTGCCATAGCAGGTTGCCCATACGACGTTGGGATCGACGGTGTCGGGAACCGTGAAGCCGGACTCGCAGCCTCCCATGTGGCGGTCCCAACCTCCTTCCGGGGAATCAAACGGCACACTCGGGCCGCGCAGGTTCCCGTCGTCTTGCATGTTGCTGTAGAAGTAGTAGGGAATCTGATCGTCGACGGCAACGTGGTACATCTGGCCGATAGGCAGCGTGACGCGGTGGAAGCCGCGGCCGTGTACCGTGGTAATGATCATCCCGGCATCGTCGGTGATCACGAAGCGGTCGGGATTGGCTGGATCCACCCAGATGTCGTGAGTATCTCCGCCCCAGCGCACTTCGTGAAAATTCTCGCCCGCATCCAGCGATTGGTGGAAGGAGCTGTTGGCGACGTAGACCTCGTTGTCGCTGCCGCTCGACACCGCGATGCGAATATAGTAGCCGGCGCGCCCGATCAACGCGCGCTGCGCATTGACGGCTCTCCAGTGCTCGCCCGCGTCATCGGAGCGCCAAACCGAGCCCTGATCCTTGGTTTGCATCAGCGCATAGATTCGATTCGAATTGGTCGGGGCGATCGCGACGTCGATCTTGCCCACGGGCGCATGCGGCAGGCCGTGCTCCTCGAGGCGCGTCCACTTCGTTCCGCCATCGTGAGATATATAAATTCCGCTGCCGGGACCGCCGCTCAATTCGCCCCAGGTATGCATCTCGACCTGCCACATGCCGGCGATGAGGGTGTGCGGATTGTGCGGGTCCAGTGACAGACCCGAACAGCCGACAGTTGCTCCCGCGAACAGCACCCGATCCCAATGCTGGCCGCCATCGCTGGTGCGGTAGACGCCGCGCTCCGCTTGCGGTCCCGTCGCTCGCCCCAGCACGCAGGCGAATACGATGTCGGGATTCGAGGGATGAACGATGATGCGCCCGATTCGGCCGGCCGCGGGCAACCCCATATTGTTCCAGGTCTTGCCGGCGTCGGTGGACTTGTAGATTCCATTGCCCATCACGTCGCTGTCGCGAATCATCCAGGCCTCGCCCGTGCCGGCCCACACCGTGCTCGGCTCGGAGGGTGCAACTGCGAGTGCGCCGATCGCGGCCACGGATTGTTTGTCGAATACCGGCGCCCAGAGATTGCCGCCATCCACCGATTTCCAGATCCCGCCTGAAGCGGCTCCGGCGTAATACACGCTTGGATCACCCGCTACCCCTGCAACGGCGGCGATGCGATTTCCGACCTTTGGACCCACGAAGCGGAACTTGAATTCGCTTTCTTTATCCGCATCCGGCGTTGCCGCACCGGCCGCCCAGGTGCTGCCGATCAAAGCCATCGCGACCAACCAGTAACCTAACTTTTTAGCATGCATCCCCAACTCCCTTCCCTTATCCAGCGCAGACATTACCTCATTTCAAGGCATAGGATGGACGTCTATATTAGCGCTACCCTTAAATTCCAAGAGATCCCAAGGCCGAGAATATGCTGACGCCCGACGAGCGCAAGGCGAAGATCAAGACTGTTTTCCGCGTTGCCAGCGGAAATTTTCTCGAAATGTACGATTTCATGATCTTCGGCTACTTCAGCGCCGCCATCGGTCGCGCTTATTTTCCCGCCACGAGCGAGTTCGCCTCATTGATGTTCTCCATGACGACTTTTGCGGTCGGGTTCATGATTCGTCCCTTGGGCGCAATTCTTCTCGGCGCGTACATCGATCATGTCGGGCGGCGCAAGGGACTGCTCGTGACCTTAGGCATGATGTCGGTGGGCACGTTGACGATTGCCATGGTGCCGGGCTATGAAACCATCGGGCTGTTCGCGCCGATCATCGTGGTATTGGGGCGCCTGTGTCAGGGTTTCTCCGCCGGCGTTGAGTTGGGCGGGGTCTCGGTGTACCTGTCCGAAATCGCGACACCGGGACACAAGGGATTCTATGTGTCATGGCAGTCCGGCAGCCAGCAAGTGGCCGTGGTATTCGCCGGGGTACTGGGCGTTGCATTGTCCAATTTCATGCGGCCTGAAGACCTGCAGGCCTGGGGCTGGAGGATTCCGTTGATCGTCGGCTGTCTGATCGTTCCGTTCATTTATCTGATTCGCCGCACGCTGCGAGAGACCGACGAATTCGCGGCACGCTCGCACCATCCCTCGCCCAGAGAAATATATCGAGGAGTGCTGGCGAATTGGCGAATCGTCATCACGGGGGTGGCGATGGTGGTGATGACCAGCGTGTCTTTTTACACTATCACCGCCTACACGCCGACTTTCGGCAAAGAGATACTCAAGCTGACGCAAAGCGATGCACTGCTGGTAACGCTCTTTGTAGGCCTGTCGAATCTAATTTGGTTGCCGATAATGGGTTCGCTGTCCGATCGGATCGGCAGGCGCCCGTTACTTGTTTTCTTTACCGTGACCGCGATCTTGACCGCATACCCGACCATGACATGGCTGGTGTCAGAGCCGTCGTTCAGCAGGCTTTTGCTCGTCGAGCTTTGGCTGTCGTTCATTTACGCCAGCTATAACGGCGCGATGGTCGTGCATTTGACGGAGATTGTTCCCGCAGAGGTCCGAACCGCCGGGTTCTCGTTGGCTTATAGCCTCGCCACAACCGTCGGTGGCTCCACACCGGCCATCGTTACCTACCTCATTCATGCAACAGGAAACCGTGCCATGCCGGGGGCCTGGCTGTCGCTGGCGGCAGCGCTCGCCCTGGTTGCCACATGGGCAAGCCGCCCAGCAACCAATGTCGTTCCGAAGCATGCTTCAGCTAACATTGCGCTTAACGCGCCCCGCCGGCCCGCAGATTGATCGAATTTAACTCGTCTTGCGCGTCTTGCCGAGAAAATCGCGCTTGCCGATCTGCACGCCCTTCCATCTCAGGATGCCGTAAGCCGTCGTGGCATGGAAATAGAAATTGGGTTGCGAGAACGACAGCAGGAAATTCTCGGCGCTGTAGTCGATATGCCGGTCGCCGAACGCAAAGCGCATGTTGCGGCCGACGAAGGAATCGACCTCGGCTGCCTCGACAGCCTCGAGCGCGGCGAGAGTTTCAACGATGCGGGCTTTGAGCGCCGCGAATTCTTGCGGAGGCGTTGTCATATCGGGCGAGAAAACTCCCTTGCGGACTCCCTCGATGGCGCCCAGCGAGTGCACAACCGTTGATTTCACTTGATACGCAAAGGGCTGCATATCGCCTGCAAGGCGCGCCTGGATGATGTCCTGGGGCGCAATGCCCTTTGCCGCGCAAAAGGCGTCCGCCTTATCGATCAAGTCAGCGACCGCACCAAGGATCTGACGATAAGACGGGACAGTAGCGGCGTATAGTGAAAAGGCCATGGCATTCCCCCTGGAGTCGAGACGAGCCAGTTTAATCGACCGCGCATGCTGGCGCTATGCTGCCGAGCCGGATGACTTTCATCGGCAAGGTGACGGCCCGGTAGCTCGCCACATCGAGACTCCACATGGTCGATCCTTCCGTCAGGCACTCGCATTCACTGAAACCCAGCTTGGCGTAGTGATCTTCGACCAGACGGTTACGTTCGGTTGCTCGATAAATGCCAGTGATCCGATTGATACCGAGTGAGCGTGCATGGCTCACCAGCTCTTGTAATACGGCCTGTTCGACACAGCGCCCCAGCACCCGACAGCTCATGAGCCAAGTGTCGATCAGCCAAGCATCCGCCTCGCGCCTACAGATGATCACACTGATCATACCGTTGTCACCAAAGGTGTCGACCAGTCGGACCTGAAGCGTGAAGCAGCCAGGATCAGACTCGATTTCGCACACCTGCGCTTCGCTGTAGCGTCGGGTGGTCAGATTGAACTGGTTGGATTTGCTAATCAGTTGTGCGATGCGTGCCCGACCGACCTCATCGAAGGGCTGGAATGTGATGCTCATGTTGAGTGACTCGAGGTAGGCATTGAGATCGCCGCTGGCGCGCTGCAACGCCACGCGGCGCGCGTTGTCCTGATAGAAGTCGGCGCGTTTCTGGTCCTCGGATGAAAATGCGATCGCTTCGAAGTACCCCGCGGCCAACAAGGTGCGCGTGTAAAGTGCGGGATCCTCGGGCAGCTCCGGCACCGCGACTTCGGGCAACATATCACGCACCAAACGCCGCTCCGCCGGATTGTCGTCGAGGAACACCATCGATTCGAGCCCCAGCGAAAGTTCATTGGCGATCGCCTGGATGTTGGTGGCCTTGTCGTTCCAATTTGCCTGAAATACCGCCACGTGATTCTCACGCAGCAGCATCTCCGGATGGCTCTGAAACGGCAGGCGGGCGGTCTCATCATTGTTCTTGGACGACACGGCGAGCACTATGCCTCGTTGGCGCAACGCCAAAGCAGTACTTTGTATCTCCAGGTACGCTTCGCCCTGCGGATCTCCCTGACCCAGTACGATGCCTTCGAGCCCATCGTCACCGATAACACCACCCCAAAGCGTGTTGTCCAGGTCCAACACAAGGCAGCGTCGACTCTTGCCTCGCATTGCCGCGATCAGACGACAGGCAAGATCCGCATAGATCGGCAGGTAGGTATTGGCAAACGGAATCTTGCCGATGTTCCACAGGCTCGGATCATGCCAGGCCGAGAGTCCGACGGTTTCAGCCAATCCGCCGACATCAAGCAGCAAGTCCTCTTTGCCGGCCAGATTAACCGCCAGGCTGCGATTGAAGACGTCGATAACATTGCGGCGGGTGCCGGGCAGAGCCAGATCGAGACTGCCGAAAGTGCCCTCGACCGGTCTGGCGAGCGTCTGGAAAATACAACTCGCGCCGGAATTCCTGCGCAGCGCGTCGCGAACCATCCGCAACTCATCGAGCGCGCCCGCTACCACGCTTTCCACTGCGCGCGCATCTCCCAAGGGGACATCGAACGCCAGGCCGCGGTGGTCAAGCGCCACGAGTACCGCGTCGGGGCGCGCTCGATTGATCCTCGAGTCGGCGGCAAGCGCTTCCTGCATCACCTGGCCATAGTTTGCTTCCACGCACTCGAGCGCAATGCCATATCGTGCCGCTGTAGCAATCAACGCCGGTACCATGAAATGCGACGTTGCATTGCTGATGATGCCAAGCCGAAATGAAGTCAGCGGACGCAATCCTTCAGGGCGGCTGCGCGCCGCGTCGATCGCATTGGCAAGCTTTACGAGCTTATTCTCATCCAGCGCAAATGAAGCCAAGGCACGCACCTCGCGGCCGACTTCTCCCCCAGCGTCGCGCAGCGCCCGGCATCGCTTTGCGAAGTCCTCGGGCGGCCTAGACAGCCATTCCAGTTCCGTGTAGAGCTTTTCACTCATGGCGATGCATTCAGGCAACTAGCTCACGGCGCCTTGGCCTTGCTTTTGCTTTGTAAGCGTAATGAGATCGCCGACGTTTTTTAGTCGATTCATTTCGACGGGCGAGAATTTTATGCCGAATGCCTTTTGCACCGACAGAATCAAGCGAATGTGCGCAAGGCTGTCCCAGCCATCGACTTCGTTGGCCGTCAGCTCAGGCTTGAGCACCAGCTCATCGTCATCAAAGACTTCGCGAAACACCGAGGTCATACGAGTGAGGATCGGATCGTCCATATATTCTCCCTGGCTAAATCGCACTCCGGGCAGGCATGCCGGCAATGATTTCGATGATGCCGACGCCGGTGATGCTGTAGAACGAAACCTCAAGGCCGTCGAATAAAAGCGCGGACTGGGCCAATCCGAGGGGCAGCACTTCCAAACCGGCTTTTTCCAACGCCGCCACGGATGCTTCAACGTTCTCTGACGTGTAGCAGAGGTGATAGATCATGCTATCGCTTTGCTCCAGCATGCGGTCGATAGGCGATGGCTCCGCCCCCGGCCAGATCACTTCAACATCAGGCATGCGCCCATGATGGCGCATTGCCAGGTTGACTTTCTGCAACGGGTCGTAGCAGGCATTTCCGGCGCGATATCCGAGATCGTCTAGATAGGTGAAGGCCGCCTCGGGAGACTTTACCGCCAGGCCAAAATGGTGAAATTCGAGGCCATAGCGATTCATGGTGGTTCCCGGGCGAGCGAACCGCCCCTCGCCTGTCGCAATCCAGGCGCGCGGTCGTCGCCGACTGTACGGATCAGCGCCGCGATCCGCGCTGCCCACTGCCCGGTAACGCGCGGCTTGGGGTGAACTTCATCGGAAAAATCAAGATCGCTGTCCTGATCAGCCATCTCCAAGTATGTAAACTTGTCATTTCCTTCAAGCGCGGAAAGAAGATCTTTTTTATGCATCAAATAACTCGGATAGAAGGGCGAGAGCTCCATATGCCAGCGCGGGATGGGCAAGTCGACGAGTACTACTCTGCTGCCTCGCGCAGCTGCCCTCCCGATCAAGTTTCTCAGCACGCTGAACTGTTCCTCGTCGATTGTCCCGTCGCTGTGCATTTGGCCGCGCCAGTAATTCATGGCGGCGTTCTTGTCCGCTTCCGAAACGATACTGGCGTTGCGTTCTGCATCGGTTCGAGAAGGCGGGCGGCCGGACAAACGGTCGCGCAGTGCCTTGGTGGCGAGGCGCGACAGCGCATCGAATACCAAGCAGGGGCGAATCAGCGTTACGCCAAGCTGCAAATCATCGGAAGGTAGTATTTGTTTGGGCCCGGTTTCGCTGCGCCGGTAGAAGCCATAGCGATAGCGTTCGATATCGATATCCGTGTCGCCTTTGTGGCGATCCGGCGTGGCCCAGCGGAAGCTGTCTTGGGTGAACATCCCGTACCACATGCCGATTACAAACGTGGTGCGGCGGCGCGCCGCGGAATCTTGCAAGTCCTGCACGAGATCGATGATTTGACCGATTTGAGTGATGTTTGAGCCGCCGACCGACAGGTTGTCGACTTCCACGTCCGAGAGCAGTGGTTGCACTTCGCGCTGCTTGAATCCGACCACCGAATTCGAGGCGCCGACAAAGACAATTCGAGGCACACCGGGTTTGAGCGCGGCTCGATTCAAAAATACGTATTTTGGTTCGGTGGCGAAAATCGTGTCGCCGGCAAGACTGGTATCCAGACCCCCTCCCCGATTTGACTGCGGCACGAGCGCAGAGGATATCGCCAGTAATGCGGCGTATATCCCGCCCAACGCGATCAGTACGTATAGCCCCTGCTTTAGGATCGCGCGCACTCAGAAGGCCTTGTAGACGAATTCCGGGGCTTTGTGAAAAAACGCCGCTACCCCGAAAATCAACAGCACCTCGCTCGCCAGAATGAGGTTTCGGGTAACGACGACCGCCACTCCCGGCCGATCCAGACGGGGCGCCGAGGACTTGAGCATGCGGCCAGCCAGGTCAACCAGAGGGCCGGCGAACGTCGCACACAGGGCTGTACCGAACAGCGCCGAAACGAGCCCGCCGACGCCAAGCCGGCTTGCCAGGAGCGAGAACTGATCCATATTGACCCACAGAGCGGTGACGGCGAGGGCGAAAAATGCGAACAGCAAGCCGCGCGCCAAAGACGCGTACACGACCGATTCACCAACTGCCTTGTAGCGCTTCTTGCCGAGACGCTGGGTCATGAATACCTGCCAGAGTTTGTTGAGACTGGCACCCGCGCCCATTACCAATCC
>Ga0210394_10003090_pt1 | contig 21563 bp, 25 predicted proteins | sample IncBWC12MmetaG_FD_160121 | JGI IMG/M metagenome (GOLD analysis project Ga0210394, IMG submission 160121) | Forest soil microbial communities from Barre Woods Harvard Forest LTER site, Petersham, Massachusetts, United States - Inc-BW-C-12-M | ecosystem: Environmental > Terrestrial > Soil >...
TTACGGCAGTTTCTACACAAGATTTCGGCTTAGACATGTGTGGACTCGCACGCGGCAGGTCGCCGATTCGAATGCTTCCACTGGTTCCTGTTTCGCGCGAGCGGCATCCAAAACAGCGCCCTGCGCTATAGCTGTACGCTCGCCCGACGTGTTGAGACCGTGCTGCTACGTACGAAGGTGGGACCCCGAGCGCCGGATGCTCATGACTCTCAAGTAACAGGTCTCGTGCTTGCCTTCAGGCGCTTGACCCGAAGCCCGACTCACCGCCGGCTCACTTTAAGCGTGCGAGCGGCGCGCACTGCGAGTGCAGGGAGCACCGCAGCTAGTGTCCGCTGGGCAGGCTCCAAATATCCAGGACACCGCTCGTGGCGTGATCATTGGCGTTTCCTTCGGGGAGGATGATCTCGCCCTGCAGCACGATGGGGCTGTTCCAATGGCCGGGGCCACACGGCAGCGTGGCGATGTGCTTGCCCGAAGTCGCTTCGTAGACGTTCAGTCCGCCCTCGCGCGCATAGACGAACAGCAGGCCGCCGGCCTCGAACGGACTGGTGCCGCTGGTGCGGTTTTTCCATTTTTCCTGGAGCACGCCATTTTCCAGCTCCCAGGCTGCGGTGCCGCCGTTGTCGGCGGCGAACATCCAGGTTTGGCCGTCTTGTTTCCATACCACCGGCTGGGCGAACAGATCGGTGCCGCTGGGTGTGGAAACGGTTTGCAGTTCGTGGTCCTTGTTGGCAGCGACGCCGGCGATGGCCTTGCGGCTGAGCAGGCGGACCTTGCCATCCTTGCCGCCCTGAGCGATCAAGTCGTCGCCCAGCAGCACGGGCGAGCTCGAGCCCAGGTCGAGATCACGCGCATTAAGTTCCTCGGTATCGGCCGGCGTGTAGTTACCCAGCACTTTCGTGGCACTGGCATCGATCTCGATGAGCGAATCGCCCCAGTCGGTCGTGCCGTTCCAGTCGCCATTGCCGGTGGCAATGAAGATGTCGCCGCTACCGGGATCAATCACAGCGCCCGCACGCCCCCAGATGGCCGATTGGCTTTGCGGGCAGGAGTCAGGCTCAAGCAGTCCGCTGCGGTTGCTGCACAGTGAGTTCCACACCTGCAGGAGCTTGCCGGAGTTGCCATCGAGAATGGCGACATGGCCCTGATACGGCGGCCGGTCGCCGATGTAGCCCGCGGTAACGGCAATCACATGGCCCTGGAAGAACTTAAGGGGCGAAGCCATCTTCTCGCGCAGTGGCAGCCTGGTAATGGAGGTGCGCCAGGCAGGCTGGCCATCGCTGACGGCCAGCTTTTGGATATAGCCGTCGGGCGAGGCGGCATAGATGAATTGCCGATCGGGATCGGCCACGGGGGTGGAGTTGGTGATCTGGCGCGTGCCCGCCAACGCCTGAAAACTGGGTGCCGTGTATTCCCACAAAACGCCGCCGCTGTTGGCATCGAGCGCCAGCGTCTTGCCGTAGGTGGTGGTGATGAAGATGGCGTTGTGGCTGCCGCCGTGGACAGTGACGCCCTGCAGGTAAATGGCGCTGGCATCCACGGTGCCATCCAGCTTGATCTGCCGGCGCGCGAGTTGGGCGACGTTGCCGACAGTGATGCCGGTGGGCGTCGGGTTGGCGCTGGTGCTTTCCACATTGCCCCCGAACATAGGCCAGTCCTGCGGAGGCAAGCCTTGGCCGGCCTTGACGGTCACGCTCGCGCCAAGCAGCAGGGAAATCGCAATCGCGTATCTCATTCCGGAATTATCCTATCAAGCGGCACTCTGGACTGCCGTTGGTTGCTTGGACACCATCTCAAATGGACCGGATCCACGGGTGACTCCGCCAGGAAATGTCCGTTCTTGGCCGGGCGGCGCAACTGAAGCCATATTTAGTTAGCCGTCGAAAAGTGATAGCTAGCGCCGCCAACAGTCTCACTCCGTGGCCAGCGCAATGTCACGACCTTCTCGGGCGTGTAAAAGGAAACGCCCTCCGACCCATGGATATGCTTGTCGCCGAAGAGCGAAGCCTTGCACCCCCTGAATGATCGCCTTTCGGAGAACGACGCAACCGCTATCCACGCATTCATTGTAAGTCGCGCAACCGAGGCTTATCAGGCGTAGGAGCGCGCCAAAGCTGTAGGCGCGCGATAATTCTGTCGAACGACACGCGGCCCGATGCCTATCGCCGTGTGCGCCACTGCAACGCACCGAGCACCACGTCAAACCTGCAAAGCGGCCAGGATTGACCCGCCGATTCAATTTCGGCAGCTGCGCACGACCTACGGCTCACTCCTCACTCAACGCTGTCGCGCCACTCAGCACCATCTCCGAGCCCTTGGGACATAAGGACACCCGGATGATTCGAAGGCACCACGCACATCTGCTTCTGGGAGAAGCAGAAAGAGACAGTGGACGAACGGTTACCGACATTTAGATCGCTGCAACCCCCGATCTGACGGACGTCGTATAAAATCCTTTTATAAACATTCACTTAGTGATTTTTTCCCACTATCCCACTTGACTCTAGTGGGATAGTAGACAAACATTCAGCGCATGAAAAACGCCACTGTCACCAAGAACGTCGACTCCAAGGGACGCCTGACGCTGGGCGAATCCTTTGCCAACCAGACCGTACTGATAGAGCCGCGAGGTGAAGGGGAAGTGCTCGTCAAACTCGCCCGCGTGATCCCCGCGCGGGAAGCGTGGCTCTACAAGAATAAGGAAGCGCTCGCCTCTGTTCGCCGGGGCCTGCAGCAGGCAGCGGAAGGCCAGTCCGTCCCAGGCCCGGATCTTGAAGCAGTGGCGTCGCTCGTCGAACAACTTCAGGACGAGTAGTGCCGTTCACGCCACGCTGGATGCCTGAAGCCGACGCGACATTCCGGCGACTTCAGCAAGACGCGCAGAGATCGTTGCAGAATCGGCAGAGGGACAGGAAAGCAAAGGCCGGCAAGGCCGAAGGTCTCTTCAAGCAAGTCGACAAGTGCGTGCGCCTGTTGGTCGACAATCCTAAGCACCCGGGCCTCCGCACCCACCCGTACGACTCCATCGAGAATCCATACAAGAAGGGTGATAAGGTCTTCGAAGCCTACGCGCAGAACCAAACGCCAGGTGCGTACAGGGTGTTCTGGTGCTACGGACCCGCTCAGGGAGAAATCACCCTCATCGCCATAACCCCGCATCCTTGAAGGTCGTGGGCGCCCGTGGTCATGACGAGCAGCATCACCATGGACATGCGACCCCGGCTTCGAGCCAGCCCACGCGTGAACGGCTCTCATCCCGCACTACCTGGGCGGCTGTAGCGCGCTGCTCGAAGAACTCGCGCGTCTCGAGTACCCAGCGGTTGCGGTAAGCCTCGACCTCTCTGTGCTTGATCTGCCCTTGCGCGTCCCTCTCGGCGAGCCCGAGGCCCTGACTTTCCCTCGCCGAGGCGCGGCCTAGTAACGCCTGCCAGGCGTTACTCAGACTCTATATATCGCATGTTCGCTGCCGCACGGACTAACTCGCGCTGGCGGAGTAAACGTCGGCTTGGAAACCAAGTGGGAAACAAATTGAGGCGCGCGCTATGGACATGATGCAGCGGTTCGTGCGTCGGAAACAGTGGTGCGAGGAGCAATTGTGCCTCGCCGAGACGGATCCGAATTTCCGGCTGCTCCGAAGGACCCACGGCGGCGGGCAGATCGACCTCACTGAGACGCATAAAAGGGACATGCGCGACGCGCGTGATGGGTACCAGCGCGCGATTGACTACCTAGGGATGAAAGCAACCGGGGCGATCCCGGCGGCTCACGAAAGCGCGCGTACGTCCCGCGCCGCGATGTCATCGTAAGGCGTGAACATGTTGAAGTTCTTGGACCGCTGGCTGCACCGCCATGCACAACGGCGGCGCGAGAAGTGGCTAAAACGTTCGCATGTAATCTTGCCCGCACCACTGCGCGAATCCAGGAGCGCTTTCCGCACCGCCGCCGGCCGCTAGTTTATCTTGCACTCCATATTAGACGTCCAAGGAAGGCCGCGCGGATTGGCCCCCTTAAACACGATGCACTTCGACCCGTCGCTGAAAATGTGCTCACAGGCATAGCCGCCTAACCCTTCGATTTGCATAGTCCAGCAATCATCCGGAGGGGGGCTCTCAGCATGTGCCCGCTGCACAATGAACATCAACGGGACACAGAAGACGATTAGCACCGCCGCAATGAGGGCCGCTACTTTTCCACGCATATTTGATCCTCCAAGACGGTTTCCATTTGATCGCGAACGCAACAGCGTGAGCATGCGCCCCGCGGATATAGTAGTCCCCGACGTCCTCCCCCTAGTTTTCAGTGCGGCGTGATGCTCCTCAATCCCGCGCAGTTCGATGCGAACAGCACGGCCGCACCCCACGTCGAGGCACCCCCGGCCGTGGTTACGCCGATGCGGTGCGGGCGGTGAATGCCGGCTCAGTCCTTTGGCTCGAACTTGCCGCCTGCTGCATTCTCGGCAACCTCCAGCCGGTCGAGCGCTCGTTCGATGTTGTCGACCGCTTCTCGCAGGCAAAGGCGGACCTGGCACTTGACCTCCGCGTTCGGCGACTCAATGACGTCAAGCAGTGCGGTCAGATCCGTGGTCGCGTCTTCGAGCCGCCACCGAAGCTCGGTGATGCGGTCGACGATCGCAGAATCCAGAAATTCGAACTTGTTAGTCATGTTCGACTTCGCAATTCAAGTCGTTGAGACCTTTAACCATCGCGCGGTAAACCGAAGCTCTCAGGGCTTAGCGCGTAGTACACCATGCTCGGCGCCGCCGCGTGCCGGCGGCGTAGCCAGCTGCGCACCGTAAATGACGTAGGAGACAACTGGGCGAAGACCGAGGCGCTGACACCCTGTCAGTCTTTCGGCCAAGTACTTGATTTTGGGCTGCTCGGTCGCTCGCCCCGGTTATGTGCACTAACCGCACCAGGGGGGAACCCTGAGCTATAATTCGTGGGACCACCACGCCGTGGTTGGCTTGGAGTGGCGCTCATACCCGACTCCCAGAATCCACAACAAAATCACCTGCTGGCTGCGCTATCGCCCGCCGAGCGCGAACGGATTTATCCGCACCTGCATCTCGTCCCGATGCCGCTCGGCGAGGTTTTGTACGAGTCCGGCGATGTCCTGCGCCACGTTTATTTTCCGACCGACTCCATCGTGTCGCTGCTGTACGTGCTGGCCGACGGCGCGTCGGCGGAAATCTCGGTGGTCGGCAACGAAGGCCTCATCGGCATCGCGCTGTTCATGGGCGGTGAAACCACCCCGAGTCGGGCCATCGTGCAGAGCGCCGGCCACGCCTACCGCCTGATCGGACAGCTGCTCAAGGACGAGTTCCATCGCAACGGCCCGATGCAGATCCTGCTGTTGCGCTATACCCAGGCCCTGATCACGCAGATGGCGCAGACCGCCGTGTGCAACCGCCATCACTCGGTGGACCAGCAACTGTGCCGCTGGCTGCTGCTGTCTCTCGATCGCCTGTCATCCAACCAATTGACCATGACGCAGGAGCTCATCGCCAACATGCTCGGCGTGCGTCGTGAGGGCGTCACCGAAGCCGCCGGCAAGCTGGACGAGCTCGGCGTCATCCGCTATGCCCGGGGGCACATCACGGTACTGGACCGCCCCAAGCTGGAACAGCTGTGCTGCGAGTGTTATGCCGTAGTCAAAAAGGAAGGCGACCGCCTCCTGCCGCGTCCACCGCTTCAGTGAGACGATCTGAACGCGGGGGAGACCGAACCAGTTGCGATTGCAGCTGCCAGCCCGACAACGATGCCGATGACGACCGCGCGTACCATCACCGGCACGCGGCTCCAGATTCCACCCCGTCCTGCCTCGCTCATGCCAGTTGACCCCTCATTCCGCCCACGGCATTCAAGTCCCTGCTGTCGGTAAAAACAGGCGGAACGGACCCCCTAGTACGGCCTCAATCGGTGCGGCGTAGTGCATCTCGCCGCGCTCAGCGCCTCCATTCACCGATTCACGACTTCCCTATAGAGTGGTAGTAGGCGCTTGCCAATGCGCAGCGACGGCGGCTCGCGATAATCTTGTGTCCAGCGTCTCAGAGTTCGCGTTCGTTTGCGTACAGTACAAGCGGCAACGTCAGATCATAGTTTGTCTGAACGTTCGCGCCGCATAGACGGTCGCGTTCACCACCGTAACGACAGCAGTCTTAGAGCCTTGACTACCAAACAGGCGCCGAGTACGGGCGGCTGCCTCTGCTGCGGCGTCCGGTACGCTGTTCACCGCCCGCTGACAGTAACGGATCGCCATTTCTTTTTTGTGCCGGTCTTATCGGCAGCACGAGATCTATTTGTTCAAGTCTGGCGCGTGACCGATGTTGAACACCAAGCCATACGGGTCCCGGATGTAGCAACGTGGCATCGATGCATCCTCTTCGAGTACCGTGCAGCCAGCAGCGACTAGTCGATGCTTTGTAGATTGGACGTCAGGCACAAGAAATTCAAAAACCGGCCCGTGTTGCTTGCCCTTTTCAAGGTATAGGAGAAAGCCGCCCGTCTCAAAACCCATGAGCGTTTCGCTCCGGTGTGCAACCGATAGCCCGAGAGTCTCCCCATAAAATCTTGTTGCTTCGTCCCAAGCATCGGTTCTGATAATGACGTCACGTGAAGACTGCATTGCGGTCCCCCAACGGTGATACCTAACTTGCCCTGACTCGTCACTGAGCGGGGACACCTTCGACAATCAGTATGCGGCTCTTCATTGAATTTTGCCTGATAGGCTTGATCGCCTCATAGGCTGGGGAGTAGTACCAGCCACGCGCTTTCTCGAGGCTGTCGAAAGCGATTACCACGATGTAACCCTTTGGCGCTTCGCCCTCGGCGGTCTGGATCTTGCCGCCACCTGCTCGAACCAGGTATTGGCCGTTGAAGGGGGCCAGCGTTTTCGGCGTCTCCTCGGCATATTTCCGCGCGGCGGCGGGGTCCTCTAATTTGCTGGGGTCCTTTTCGACTTCTGCGATGAGGTAGGCCGGGGGCGCCTTCACATGCTGCGCATCAATCGCCTCGGCCGCGGCAAGACCGATCCAGACGCCAGCCAGTACCGCCAGTGCCAACTTGTAGTTCGTCTTCATGGGTTCATTCTCCTGCGTGTGGGTTTGCCAACGGGACTCACCCGGACACCGTCATTGGTTGCCATAAAATTCAATAGGTTAATGATCATCAGCTGAGCTCGTACGGATTCCCTACGAAAAGTCTCGCCATGCTCAACAGCAGAACCTGGCTGCCTCAGAATGCACAGAGCCATGTAAGAGCGAACTCCATTCTTGTCGACGTGCCCTGAGTGCAAGCACAAGATGCCTGTGGATGGATACCCCCTTTGCCCTCTCATCGCGTTCCGCTCGTGTCGACTAGTGCGCCAACACAGCCGGCAAGTCTGATCGATGCAGGTGCCTCTCCCGAAGAGGTAGTCGTTGCCTACCATGAGCGGACAAAGCACCATTTTCACCGGTACGCCGCCTCGCCGGGCCACATGGACTGGGCGACGCAGCCCGATCCGTTCCGACGCTATCACGGAGCGGACCTTGTTCGGCTCCCGCTAGCCAAACCGGGTCGTCCGCTTCCTTACTGGCAGCTCTACGCGCTCGGGGATGTGCCATCGGAACCGCTATCTCTGGAGTCGATCTCCCTCTTCTTCCGGTACGCGCTGTCTTTGACGGCGTGGAAGCGCTTCCACGATACGACCTGGTCGCTGCGCGCGAACCCCTCGAGCGGGAATCTCCATCCGACCGAGGGCTATGCGGTTCTGCCAGCGATCGATCGGCTTGGCGAGGCGCCCGCCGTGTACCACTACGCACCTAAGGAACACGCTCTCGAACGGCGGGCGATCCTCGACGCGAAGGCGTGGAGCGAGCTCTGCACGCCGTTTCCCGAGCGTTCATTCCTCGTGGGCCTGTCGTCGGTGCATTGGCGGGAAGCCTGGAAGTACGGCGAGCGCGCGTTCCGCTACTGCCAGCACGATGCGGGGCACGCCCTTGCAACCCTACGCATTGCGGCATCGGCTCTTGGCTGGGGCTTGGTGCTCCTCGACGGGATGAGCGATAGAGCCATCGCTGCTTTCCTCGGGCTCAGCCGCGGTGATGACTACGGGACGGCAGAGCGTGAGGAGCCTGAGCTTCTCGCATTGATCACACCCGGTCCTCCCTTGACGTCTCCGCGACTTCTAAGCGGGCTGACGGCAGGCAGCATCGGCGCACAATGGTGCGGCGAAGCCAACACGCTCAGCCCCGAGCACAGCGCCGACTGGCCCGTGATCGATGAGGTTGCAGAGGCCACGCGACGATCGGCAGGCGTGCCGATCACGGAAGACTTCTTCGGGTTCCCCACGTACGAGGAACTCTTCGGCGTACCCGTCCGCCAGGGCCTGCTCACCGCGGGAAAGGCCATTCTTGGCCGCCGAAGCGCGGTAGCAATGGACGGCGTCACAGCGATCTCGCAGGAAGCGTTCTTCCGAACGCTCGCTCGGTTGATGCCAACGCGCGACGGGCGATCGATGCCCTGGGATGCGATCGCGTGGCGGCCGCGCATCCATCTCGGCCTGTTCGTCCACCGGGTCGAAGGCGTTCCTCGCGGCCTCTACGCGCTCGCGCGAGATCCCGACAAGCTCGCGGCGCTCAAGGAAGTGATGCGGGGGGAGTTTCGCTGGGAGCGCCTGCCCTCTTGTCCACCAGGGCTCCCGCTGTACCTGCTCCAGGAAGGGGACTTTCGGGCGCTCGCGGCCACTGTCTCCTGTGGCCAGCACATCGCCGGCGACGGAGCTTTCAGCGTGGGGATGATCGCAGACTACATCGACAGCCTAACCACGTACGGCGCCGCGTTCTACCGGAACCTGTTCTGGGAGGCCGGCATGGTGGGCCAGGTGCTTTACCTCGAGGCCGAAGAGGCGGGGATTCGCTCGACTGGGCTCGGCTGCTACTTCGACGATCCCGTCCATGAGGTCTTTGGGATCGCCTCACGAGAATGGCAGAGCTTCTATCACTTCACCGTGGGTGGCCCACTCGAGGATACGCGGCTCACCACGTTACCTGGATACGACTTTGAGGAACCGACCTGATCCGTTTTAGTCCAGGCCCACCATGCCTGCATCGAAAAGAGCTGATCGCCGTGCGTGAAGACGCTCTCGCCCCCCTGCAAAGCGTCATTGGTGTCGCGGAGCGCCGCACGCACAGACCGCTCACAGCAGTTAGTCAGCTCGTCCTTGAGTTTGTGCTGTGGACAAACTGCTGCAGTGAGTTGATCGGGCGTGGAAAGTTTTCTTATCCCCATTATGCACAGGCTCTATAGTCTTACACCGAGCAGCGCATGAAGGAGGACTACTCAAACCTGTTGACAACCCTGGTTTCGGTGCCCTCGTCGACCGCGCGCACCGGTGCCTCATTCTCACCCGCACGTTCATCGTCTCGGTTATCGTCGTCATCCTCGGTGCCACTGGTCGGGTGCGCGGGTAAAATCAATCCCTGAAACTGGCGCGAGGTGTGTAGTTCTGGGTGTGTGGTGGTCATGCAAAGATCCTCATAAACATAAGGGGGGAGCCAAGTTACTTCGGCCCTTTGGGTGAGTATCCGCCTATGTGACTCATAGAGGCTGTCAGCAGACGAGCTCTGAGTTTGGTTCGTCGTGACCGAGCTTCGTGCCTGTGGTTCTCAGGTGAGCGAGGCGAGAGCGCCTTGGACGTTTGAGTACTTCGCCGATAAGGGCGTTGAGCTCCTCGAGATTGACAGGATCTCTGAGCAGATAAACATCGTCGACCAGCGCAATCTTGCCGATCTCCATGGAAGTCTGAGTCGTGAGTAACACCGCGGGAACGTTGTAGCCCAACAATAGACGCGTTTTATCGATTACTGCGAGGCCGTCATCGTCGCCAGTGAGGTCTAAATTCGTGATGATGATGTCGATAAGCGATGTCGCCATCCGCGCTCGATCAAGCGCTTCGTCTGCGTTAGCTGCCGCGAACACCTGATATCCTGCGCATAACAAATAGATCCGTAATGCGCCCAAAACCCCTCGGTCCTCGTCGATTAAGAGGATGCGGCACGTGCGGGTGGCTGGCCCGAGCGCCACGGGCTCCTCTGGACCGTCCACAGCGGATATCATGGACCAATCAGCTGACCAGTCTTCTGCGTGCGGCTCGGGCGCTGCGCTCGCCTCTCGCAGTTCTCCGCCAGCAGACCGCGACGCACGGTCGGTGAGCAGTGCGCGCTGCCGCGTTATCTCGGGCTCGCCGATCGTTAGGAAACTGTCAATGAGATCGGTCATCACTTGAAGCACTTGACGTTGTTGTTCGATCATTCTTACCGCCACCATGTCGGTCCCCCGAACATTCCAGTCGCTGTTGAGCCGCAGCATTGCCGTCAATGGTTCGTGCAAATCGCGGTGGGCTCCAGCCAGCAAGGGGCGCCTCGCGCGACTGGCGGTTTCGGATCGATCGCGCGTTCGGCGCAAGGCGACGGTGAGCTTTTCCCCACTTGCCAGGTCGTCCTGCCATCCTTCGCTGGTACGACGCTTCCCCCGTGGGGCCGTTCGGGATCTCAGTCCCGCAGCGTTCAGCACAGAGGCCGGCGCGCTAAAATGTCCGGTGGCTATGCCCGCATCGATGCCGTCTGTCGCGAATGGCGCAGCGCCGACGTATTCCGCGAGATCCTCGCGAAGCTCGGGCTGGTAATACGGTCCCGTGGCAATCAGTGCTTCGCGCATTGACGGACTGACGGGTGACAACGTCGCCGCCAGGGCCGTGAGATCCTTGGCGCCAAATGGGTTCATGGCGTTCCGACTAACGCGGGTGGGCGCAGTGAACTTCGGATCGCTACGAGGCTGAATACTCATGAACAGGACTCCTCAAGCGTCCGCTGACTTCGCACAAACCGCTTGGCTTGCTTATGGAATGAGCCGTCGTGGCACGCTCGCCCTACGGCGAGATGATCGCGCAGATGCCGAGAGACGCATTACGCGCGTGGCGTCCACACGATCAACCCGCAGGCGACGCATACCGCGATACGCCTGTCTAGTTCGGAGGACCGGTCGGATTGCGGGCTGGCGAGAGTGGCGCCAGAATCGGCGCCCGAGCCAATAGATACTCGCAAGAGGAAAGAGTCACGAGCCACCATCGACCGTACGCTGAGTGTTATGCAATGTCCAACGCTATTTGGTCTTTTTTGGCCTGCGCCACACACTCGCCAGCCACGGCTGCCGTTCGCGCGGCAGCCCGACCGGCCGGTAGTAGTACTCGAGCTCCATGAACCCCGCATCTGACATGTAGAGACGCCACGCTTCAAGACTGTGGTAAGCGCCGTAGCGCCCGCGGTTCCAGCCTTCCTCGTTCTCGCCGTGCGGATTGGAGCTGAACAGGACGCCTCCGGGCTTCAGTGCAGCGTGCAATTGCCGCAAGACGCGTGGCAATTCTTGGGATGGCACATGAAACAGCGCAGCGTTGGCGAAGATGCCATCAAAGTGCTCCCCCGGCAGGTCAAGCTTGAGGAAATCCTTCTGCCACACTTCGCAGCCGGTGTCGGCACGCGCCATGGCAGCAAAGCCGGCTGCGCCCTCCAGCCCGATGGCGGTGTGGCCTAGTCCGGACAAGGTCTTGAGGTCGCGCCCCGGCCCGCAACCAAAATCGAGAATCGTGAAGGGCGACTCGCCTTCGATATGTCGCAATAGCGAGGCAATGTTCTGGCTGACGTCGTGATCGCGCGTGCCGGCCCGAAACTCCTCGGCGTGCTGCTCGTAGTGCGCGAGCGTCGCAGTGGCGATCTTGTCCAGCTCGTGCGGCTCAAGCGGCTTGCCAGGCATCGAGGTGTTTCTGCGTTGGACCATTCCCGCTATCCCCGGTGTGATTCGGATCGGCGCTCGAGCCGAACCCAAGCATCGTAAGATCTCCAAAGAACGACTGCCGGGAGCGACTCGGTTGCCACGACCAGAGTGGTCTCTCGAATGCCGAAGCTCCACGAACGACGCTCGGTGGATCGCCACGGAACATCACAAACTCCGGCCGTCGGTGGCAGTGATGTTTGCAAAGAGCATTCTGATTCCCGCGTCAGTTCGCACCTTTACAAGGTGAGATACGCCCCAATATAGGGGACCTGGAAGAGAATAAACTCCTTACTTTGACAGGAGAGCAAAATGATGAATCTTGTGTATTATCAACCGTGGTCCCTGATGGATCGCTGGCGCCACGAGATCGACGAGTTATTCACCCGGAACTCGGACGCATCACTCCCCCTGCCCGCGGTAACCAATAGCACGGCTTGGAGGCCGTTGGTGGATTTACAGGAGGAAAGCGACCGCTTCATCCTGCGTGCAGATGTGCCGGGCGTCTCGGCCAAGGACATCGAAGTCTCCGCCGAAGACGGCACGTTGACCGTTCGTGGCGAACGGCCGGCGAGGGAGCGCGTTAGCAGCGACGGCTTCGAACACATTGAACGCGCCGCCGGCACTTTCTTGCGCCGTTTCACCCTGCCGGATTCGGCACGAGCGGAGGCGATCAAGGCGCGCTATGTCGATGGCGTGCTCGAGATCGAGATTCCCAAGCAGCCTCAAGTCGAGACTAAGCGGATTGCGGTAACTGTCAATTGAAGTCCGGCAACCTGGTCTAGCCTTGAGATGTTCGGCCGTGGCGGCGACAGAGTACTGTCGTCCGCCGTGGCCGTTTCCAGTCACTTAGGGACAGTCTAAAGAGCGGCGATGCGAAGATTGAGCGCGCCCGGTCGATGAATCGGGGTGACGACACGAACGCGCGCGTTTGACGCCGGCCGTGAGCCCTTGGGTCGTCACCATGGCGAGGAGTCGCCCTCAGTTTGTAGCCTTGCGCGAGACCACTACCAGTCACTACGCCTGGACCGGCACAGAGAAAGATAGCGTGCAGCAAAGCGGCGCACCCCGGTGCAGCGATGCCAAAAAGAGGGCCGCCAGCGTGGATGAGCGCGCCGCGGACCAACGCTCTGAATCCGGTCGATGTCAGGACAAACGGAGGTTCTTCAGCGACGCGCGAGCGACTCCGCCACCGATATCCGGCTTGATGACCAGTTCGAGTACAGCAACGTTGGAAAGCTCCACTTTATACTCTTCGACTTCACGTACCGATTCAGGTGGACTGAAATTCCACTGCTGGCGAACAATCTCATTAAGTGCGCTCCCGGGATCCGAAGACCACCGCAAAACGAACTCTTGCGTACGCCCCGTTTCGCCTTCCTCAAAAATGAGGGATATGCACCTGAGCCTCTGCGGGTGATCGAAGATCAGTCGAATCGTTTGGCTCCCCGGCGCTGCCGCCCGCCAGCCTCGCGCATCTCCGGAGACGAAGGCCGACTCGACTGGAAAGTCCTTGTCTTCCGACGTGACCTCGACCACGGCCGCACGCTCGACATCTAACCAAGCTTCCCCGCGAGTCTGAATACGCTCTGCGTTCGGGGTGATGAGGCGCTTTCGCATTTTGCCAGTCTACTCCGTTCAAGCCGCGCCGGTAGAACACAGGTGGCGTTGCCTTCTCACTGCTCTGCACCGGAGCATTGTTCGCGCTTATCTACAGGAGAGACCGCGCGCTTGAGGCGGACAGGCCGCCCGCGAGCAGGCGGTCAGCCGCGCGGATGATGCTTCGCATGCAGTCGCCCGTACAGCACTGAACGCTCGCCGGCACCCCGCACTATTCGCGGGTGCGGGTGCTCACTCGCGGCAAAAGGCGAAAGCACGCACATCCCAGCCCAGAGGGCGTGACACGCGTCACGGCAATAATGTGGTACGTGCCGTTCCATACGAATTGAAGCAACTCAAGCGCGGCTCAGCAGTGATTGAGACCTTGTGATGGATGCGGGAGATAAAGACCTATGAAATTCGGAATAGTATTGATTTTGCTCTGCGCACTATCACTGCCGGCAACTGCCGAAGTGATTAGACTCAACTGCATCAAGGACGGTGCGACCGCTGGAGCGTTCTATGAGATTGATACTTCCGCACACACTGCCAAGATTCGTGGTCACGGTGAGTGGATCGCTCAGGATGATGTCTCTATCACGGATGAGGAAATCTCATTCACGCATGACGTGGGCGATAACCGTCTGCCTGGATACGTCGACACCATGAAGATCAACCGCGTCACTGGTCGATACACATTCCACGGTGTAACGTGGACGGAGCACGCGAGCCGCTATTACATCTCCGGTCAGTGTAAGAAGATTGAAGGCACTGCTTTTTAAGATTCTAACCACAGGTTCTGGCGCAGCGGCTGCGCTGCTCGAAGTACGGGAAGAAAGCCGCGCAGATCGTGGCAGTTGAGAAGCCCAGGCCGGACGTCAGGTCGGGCAGTCAGGGGCCACTGGTTCGATCCCAGTCCCGCCCACCAAAAATCAAGCACTTACAGAACTGCTCACCAAGAAGTACGGCATAATCCCCCGCGGAAAACAGTACCCGAGCATGGACGCCATTGGAGCGCCGGTATCCGAAGCATCGAACCTGTCCCGCCCATTGCGAGGAGCTGTGGGAGGACTCTGAGCTATATCCCGGCGAGCACTTCATAAGCGGTAAAGTGAGAGTGCGGTTCTCGTAACGCCGAGTGATTTGTCATGAGCATGTCATTGCGCGATCAGTTGCTGCAGGCGGACCTGGTCAATGAGAGGCAGTCCAAGGAAGCCGAACGGCAACTGCGGCAACAACAGCGGGAGCGGCAGCAACTACCGAAGGACAAGCGCGCCATGGCGTCCCACGCGGGACTCGCTGCGAAGCAGGCGCAGCTCGCCAAAGCCGCTCGCGATCGGGAGCTGAGCCGCCGACAAAAGGAACAGGCGGACAAAAAAGCGCGCCACGCGCAGATCGAGCAACTGATCGAACAGAACCGCTTGCCGGGAGCTCAGACTGATGAACGATACAATTTTGTCGATGGCAATAAGATACGTCGTATCCCCGCCGATCACACGGTACGTGAGCGGCTCAGCCGTGGCGAGATTGCGATCGTTCGCCGCAAGGGAGGCTATGAGCTCGTGCCAGCGGAAACTGCAGCTCGCATTCGCGAGCGCGATGAGCGGGCGGTGATCGGATGCGGCGTCGCCCCCGACGCAGTTACCACTGATGGCGTGCCAGAGGACCTGATGTGGTGAGACATGCCGATGCCATCGGAAAGGCTGATGAATCGGTAGCCCCAAACAGGGCGTGAGCATCGAACGCTTCGGTCGTGGCGCGGGTCGTTGCGATTGGCTTAGTCATTGCCATCCCAGTGAAAGCGCCATGTCCCGCATCGCGAGCATCATTGACCGAAGTGAATGAGCCGCGGCTGATCGCCTTGCTGGCGGTCAGTGCGGAGCAACCCTCGCCGCGGCTGAGCACGCGCTTAGAAGCAGGTTCAGCGAGCGCCTAACTACTTCTAGTGCGATGACTCCCATCAAGTCAATCATGTTGGCCGGGCGCCATCGGATAAGAAACGTGCAAGGTGCCCGACGAGATCGCGCGCGTCGTCCTCCGCGCCAAGGATAAAGCTCGACCTGCGGCGCCGTAATACCGGTAATCCGATCGCGTACATTCCGGGAGCCTCACGAACCACTCCACCATCGTGGCGCAGCTCGCCCTTGGGATTGACGACCGGCACCTCGAGCCAGCGATAGTCGGGGCGAAACCCGGTGGCCCACACGATGGAGCGGATCTCCCCACGGCGCAGGTCAAGCGAGAGCCGCGGTGATACGGGTGCATGGGTTGCCTCGAAACGCTCCGGAGGACTAACCTCAACGTCCAGCGCGCTATCGCGCGCCCAGGCATCGAAGCTATCGAGCAGCCGCTGCATCTTGAGGTCGGCAAGCGCGAACTGATTTGCAAGCCCACCCGAGAATAGCGCACAGCCGTCGCGTATAGTGGCAAGCCGCCCGACGATCTCAATACCTGCGGCTCGAAGAACGTTAAGGTCGAGGGTCGCGCGCTCCTGCGTGCCGATAAGCTGCGGCGATGGCAGTCTTCGGGCACGCTCGATGTCGTCGATCTCGTCGTAACGCTGCTTCCATACCCCCGAAGTCTCCATCCACCACAGCACATCCCGGCCGCGGTACATCCTCGGCAGACGCACGTGCTCGCCGACCGATAGCGTCACCTGCCGGCCCGAGCGCTGGATTTCATCAGCGAGCTGCACGCCAGTAGCCGAGGCGCCCACGACAAGCACGCCGCCGGAGGGCAGCCGCTCCGGATTGCGATAGTCGAAAGGCGTGACGCTCTCGATTCTCTCTGGCGCCCCTTGGCGCACCTCCGGTACGTACGGAATGTTCGCGCTGCCGCTCGCAAGCGCTACGCTCCGGCAGCGCATTTCGCCCTTATCGGTCACCACGTGATAGCCGCCGTCGATTCGCCTGACCGAGGTTACGGTGGTGTGTGTGCGCACGGGTGCTGAGGTCGCCGCGGCAAAGCCCGAGATATGCGCAGCAATCTCAGGCATCGTCATGAAGCCGTCAGGGTCCTTGCCCCGATACGGATAGCCGGGCAGCCGGCTCTGCCAGTTTGGCGTCAGTAGGCGCAGGGAATCCCAACGCTCGCGGCGCCAGGAGTTCGCCACCTCGTGCCGTTCGAGCACGACATGATCGATCGAGTGTTCGGTGAGAACACGGCTGATCGCCAGGCCGGTATGACCAGCCCCGACCACGACCGTCGTGAGTTGTTCGATGGCGAGGTCCGTCGCGGGGGCCGGGTTGCCGCTAGATGACCTCGACGGTTACGTTGGTCGGATTGGTGACGATGTCGTAGACAGCCGAGCGTTTTTGCGACTGCGCGACGAGCGCTTCGATATCCTTCTTCGACGCGTCGGCATCGATGTGGAAGGTGACCTTGATGTCGCCGTAGCCGTTGCGTACATCGCTGTCGATGCCCAGGATGCCTTGGAGATCCATCTTGCCCTCGAGTTTTGCCTCCACCGATCGCAGCTGTATTCCGCGGTTCTGCGCTACGGTAGCCACGCCCGCCGTCAGGCAACTCGCGAGACCTACGAGCACCAGTTCTACCGGGGTCGCACCTTGGTCCTCGGAGGCGAAGATCTCGGGGTGATCGGTCTCGAACGAGAACTGAGTTCGGTGCGACTGCTCGCCCCCGAGTCCATGGAATCCCTGCACCGTCGAGGTGGCGTGGGTGCCGCTTCGCCATTTGCATGAAGCGCGCCAGGTGAACTTGGCGGCCTCTGGCGCATTCTTCAGTGCTTCCCGCGCGGCCAGCAGCGCGTCGATGTTGACTCCGTTGTTAACCGTGATCTGAGCCATTTTTGCTGCCTCCTCGATAGCAGTGCAGGGTCTTGTGGGGAGCCCTTAAGCCCCGTGCGGGGTGCAAGACACTACGCCAGCATCGCAGGTGGTACAACCAGGCGCAAAGCCGGGAACCATATTATCCGTTATAAGGGTATAAGGGCGCGATGTAAGCCAATTGGAGGCGCCGCGGCGGAGGCCTATGATCTTAGCTTCCATCGAGTCACCGAGAAGCGCGTCCGTGGAACAATCCCGTTGCTTCGGGTTCGAAACCCGCCAGGTTCACGCCGGTCAGCGCCCGGATCCAAATACCGGCGCGCGTGCGGTGCCGATTTTTCAGACTGCGAGCTATGTCTTCGAGGATCCGGAGGCTGCGGCGGCGTACTTCAACCTCCAAGAGTACGGTAACACCTACACGAGGATCATGAACCCGACACTGGCCGTGTTCGAAGAGCGCGTCGCCAGCCTGGAGGGTGGCTGCGGGGCGGTAGCCTTCGCGAGCGGACTGGCCGCGCAGGCCGCGGCGCTCTTTACACTGCTCACACCGGGCGACCATGTCGTCTCGTCAGCGGCGCTGTACGGCGGCACGGTGAATCAGTTCAAGCACGTGCTGCGCAAGATGAATGTGGAGCTGACCTGGGTCGATCCCGACAAACTCGACGCGTGGAAAGCCGCGGTACGCAACAACACCAAGGCATTTTTCGGGGAGACGATCGGCAACCCCGGCGGGAACGTGCTCGACATCGCGGGGATCGCGGCCATCGCACACGAGTACAGGCTGCCGCTGCTCGTCGACAACACGTTCGCGACGCCGTATCTGTGCCGTCCGATCGAGTGGGGTGCCGACATTGTGCTGCACTCGGCGACCAAATATATCGGCGGCCATGGCACGAGCATCGGAGGCGTGGTCGTGGATTCGGGCCAATTCAACTGGTCAAATGGCCGCTTCCCAGTGATCGCCGACCCCTCGCCCGCATACCACGGACTGCAGTTCCATGAGACCTTCGGTACCTACGGCTATCTCATGAAGCTACGCGCGGAGACACTGCGCGATCTGGGGGCGTGCATGAGCCCCTTCAATGCGTTCCTCTTCCTGCAGGGACTCGAGACACTTTCCCTGCGGATGGCACGTCACGTGGAGAACGCCCTTACGATCGCGCGCTACCTCGAATCGCACGAGCTGGCCTCGAACGTCACGTACCCCGGCCTGCGCGACAGCCGGTACCGCTCGCTCGCGGAGATGTATCTGCCGCGCGGAGCGGGAGCGGTGTTCTCATTCGATATTCGCGGCGGACGCGAGGCGGGACAGAACTTCATACGTGGGCTCAGCCTGTGGTCGCACCTCGCGAACGTGGGGGATGCGAAGAGCCTCGTCATTCATCCGGCAAGCACGACGCACCGGCAACTCGATGAGCAGGAGCTCCGAGCCGCTGGCGTCGCTGCCGGCACGATCAGGCTTTCTGTCGGTATCGAGGACGCCGACGATCTGATCTGGGACCTCGAACAGGGCTTCGCCCGCGCCCGCGCATCGGGATCCATGGAGCCCGCGCAATGACCTTCGACCTCGCACGCTACCAGGATCCGTTGACGATCCAGCGCGTGCTGGATTACAAGACCGTTGCGATCGTTGGCCTATCGGGCAACCCGCTGCGCGCCAGCAATTTTGTGGGACTCTACCTGCAGCGGCGTGGCTACCGCGTGATTCCTGTGAATCCCCGTGAGCCGGATATCCTTGGCGAGCGGAGCTATGCCAGTCTGCGCGACGTGCCGGTTTCCGTCGATATCGTCAATGTCTTTCGCGCGCCAGACGCCCTGCCCGGTATTGCGAAGGAAGCCGTTGCGATCGGCGCCAAGTGTCTGTGGTGTCAATTCACGGTGATCAACGCGGAAGGTGCGCGCATCGCGGATGATGGTGGCTTGGCTGTGGTCATGGATCGTTGCATCAAGGTCGAACACGCCCGCTTCGCCGGACGAATGCACTGGCTTGGCTTTAACACGCAGCGAATCACATCCGTGCGCGGTGGACTGCAGTAGCACCCTCGTCGACCTGCTCATCGCCAGCTCTTGGTCTCTCAAGGCTGTAACAGGGGTTCGAATCCCGTAGGGAGCGCCATAAAATCCAAGTTGAACTGGCGGCCGACATGGCACAAACGTGCCCGAGGAGGGTGCGGTCCGCCGCTAGCATTTTAGAACCAACAGTCGATGTGATCGCTCGCGAAATCGGGACGGGCGCCGAATTAAAGCAAGAGCGAGGCTCTAAGGGTTGCACCCTTCGGCCATCCACCTATTGAAAAGTGCGATCCACTCGTCCGGCCAGGGATTACTCGCGTCAGCCGGCATCGTTTTGGCGTTGAGGCTGTGAGCAATCTTGACGCCCCATTTCTTCACATCTTCGTACTTTGCCAAGTCGAAGCTCTTAATCATGCAGGTCCGCTGATCCAGGGTGAACAGCGGCCGGATGTGCAAAGCGAAGCTCGTAGGCCGATTCATCTCTCTCTACTCCTATTGCAATGGTATCTGGGTACTGTCGGACCCGCTCCCCCAGTTGCGCGAGGGCCTCCTCAGATGGTCGCCAGGAGGCGGCTCCGAGGGCCGCAGCGGTGTGACGACGCTCCCGTAGGGTCGGAATCGCAGTTCGCTCGCAGGTAATTGAAGCTTTAAATGGCCCGTCGCCCACAGGTTTGTAGAGCCGGTCACGAAGGACCCTGTCCCCGGAATTGAATGCCACCGTCTCGGATTATCCGAGATCTGGCGGGAGCTGGCGTCGGGCTAAAGTGCGGGCGCCCGTCAACCCCGCCTCTGAGAACATCGTGGGGCGGCAGCATCCGTCTGAGCATGTCGGCTGATCCATAACCCTGTTGGCGTGCACAATGCGGCCGCGCATGTCATTGCCAAGTAAATAGGCCTGCTCAAGCATCAGGCTACAGTCCTTCACGAGCCATAAATGCCTCATGCGACCTGCTCGCCCAGGATGTCAGTGGTTACGGGAACGATCACGACCGGCATCGGCTTCTTCATCTTCATAGCCCGCATAGCATCGACCCATTGAACGAACAATAAAAACGCCATGTCTGTGACAGCGTCATCTGTCGCAAGCCAGCGCGCACCGTGAGCGACAAGGAGCATCGGTGGCGGCAGGCGTCCTCCGTTGCAAAGCGCTGCGATCCGGCGTCCGGCTGATCCGGGATGCGACCCGGCACACTCCGTTATCAACACACGCGCACCGACTCCATCTTGAGGAGTGCCGCGACTTTTTCAATCTTTTTGGCGACGTGACCTATCCCAACCGCGCAGTGATGCGCCGGACCGTGCCCATTCCAGGCATTCATGAAATTTCGGACATCGAGCGAAAATTTATAGCGACTATTAGTATTGCCGATCTGCAGGATGGGGCCGGGGACTGAGTGCCCTTCCGCGGTGAGAAGTTTGAGCTTTCCGTCACCGGTCTGCACCACCGACAACAGCGTCACCGGCCCATGCTTCACGGACATCTCAACCGAAAGTCCCCGTCCCACCTTACCGTGATACACCTCCAAAGGGCGCACCTTGGTTTTCCCTGCGGCGATGGCGATGTGGCCAGGTCCATCATGGCCCATCAATAGCACATCGTCGTTATAGTCCACCGCGTAATATTCCGTGAATGAGCCTCCGGCGCCCAGGATATCCATGATCTTCATCGCCTGGGCATTCTTGATTTCGTATTCGCCCGCCATCGGGATGCCTCTGGCGGTCAAGAGACTCGCCCCGAGAATGACCGAACTCATAACATCCTCATGTTCGGGCGTACCGGTTCCCTGATAGTAATAGGCGATCGAGCCGAGTGTGTGACGTTCCACCAGTCGATCCAATGCCACGGAGGTGCGGGCGGCGCGCAGCAGTTCCTCGGGTGGGCAGTCGGACTGCACCTCCATGACGGTTCTAATTTCACCAACACGTTTTCTGCCATCGGCCTCGGATACCTCGGACCGCAGTGCCACCAGCTCCCCGACCTCGAGGATCTCGACGTGGCCGCCAAAATAAGCGCACTGCTGGGTGAAATCCGAATAAATATCGAGCATGCCACCGTAGTAATGGCCCAAAGCGCCCAGACGGTTGTGCTCCATCACATGGGCCACTTTTGCAGCCTGGATCCACTCCTCGATCTCCCGCCACGCCGTCGGATCGTTATGCAGCATGCCGCTCACCTGGAAGAACGGGATGCCACAGCGATTGAACACATTAGCGATTTCCGGCGTCGGACAGGCCTGACACCACGCGAGCCATTCTCCGGTCATACGGGTGCGATCGCCGAGGCGGTTAAAGGACTCGTAGTCGATGGCCGCGGCTGGCGCGAGATTGAGGATAACGACCGGGACCTTGGCGCGGCGCA
>Ga0210394_10003091_pt1 | contig 21563 bp, 19 predicted proteins | sample IncBWC12MmetaG_FD_160121 | JGI IMG/M metagenome (GOLD analysis project Ga0210394, IMG submission 160121) | Forest soil microbial communities from Barre Woods Harvard Forest LTER site, Petersham, Massachusetts, United States - Inc-BW-C-12-M | ecosystem: Environmental > Terrestrial > Soil >...
CCATTCCAACTCGCAGGTGACGGCGACGACATTCATGCCGCGGAGGGTGCTGCACGAGTTACGCGCCGGGCGAGAGTGGTTCCACGAGAAAGAGCGCTGCGTTTTTTGCGACATCGTGAAGCAGGAACAGCGCCAGAAGAAACGGGTCGTCGATACGCAGGGCGACTACGTCGCGCTATGCCCTTACGCCTCGCGCGTGCCGTACGAAGTCTGGCTGATCGATCGAAGGCACAATCATTTATTCGAGCGGCCGCTTCCCGGCACAAACCGGCGGCAGCTCGCCGCGCTCTTGCGGCGCATTCTCCGGCGCATCCGCCTGATCGCGCCTGCGTATCATCTTGTCGTGCACACTTCGCCCAACATCATTCATCCCAAAGGACAAACCAACACCGAGTATTGGAAGACCATCGCGGACGATTATCACTGGCACATCGAAATCCTGCCCATCGTCGAAACGCGCAGCAAGTCCTATAGCATCAAGGAAGTCTACTACAACGCCATCCTGCCGGAAGAAGCCGCCGAGCGGCTGCGCAAGCTGGACCCACTCGCGTGATGGGGCATAGGCTTCAGCCTGCGGGGTCCGGTGAAAAGAGTGAGCACGGAGCGCGGCGACGGTGCCGGAGCTCGCTTCTGCGGCTAAAGCCGATTCACGCTAAACCGGTTACGGCCGGGCTGAAGCTCGGCCCTCCGAGGCTCACACCTCAACGGCCTCCAAGGCCAACACGGCCTCGAGATTCTTCTCACGCAACCACAGATTCACGGATAGGCAGGACGCACGGAGAGCGCGGCGGGATTTTCTTTCGTTTGCTATTCTTTCTGTTTTTTCTGGGATTTGTCGCCGTCATCTACGTCGCCCGGCATCCGCTGATGCGCTTCGCGGGCGAGTTTTGGGTTGTGGACGAGCCTGCCGCGCCGTCCGACGCGCTGATCGTCCTCGGGGACGACAACTACACCGGCGATCGCGCGTTCCATGCGGCGGAACTGTATCGCGAAGGAGTCGCGCCCGTGGTGGTGGCGAGCGGGCGGATGCTGCGGCAGAACATCGGCGCCGCGGACCTGATCGAGCACGACCTCGAATCGTTCGGCGTGCCCGCCGCGTCAGTCGTAAAGCTCTCGCACCGCGCGGATAACACGAGGGACGAAGCCATCGAAGTCACGAAACTCGTCGCGGCGCATCACTGGAAGCGAGTTCTCGTCGTGACCTCAAATTATCACGCGCGCCGCGCCCGGTTCATCTACGGCAGGGCACTTCCATCGAGCGTCACCTTCCGCGTCAGCGGCGCCCGCGATTCCGAATTCGATCCCACGCGCTGGTGGGAAACGCGCCGCGGCCAAAAGCTCTTCTTCACCGAGCTTGTTGCCTATGCCGTGGCGAGGTGGGAACTAAGAGGCCGCTCCCCACAGGCTCAGACTTCGTCCCGTGCCTGATTGGAAACAATTTGGGTTTGCTCGTTTCGCCTCGCGCGTGGTACGTACTATATTGCACGGGTTACCGTCCTCTCCGGGCTGCTCTGCATTTTCCCCGGCCTCGTGGCCACGGAGTTTTCGGTTGGGGGAAAAATCCATGTGGCGTAAACCAGAAGATGCAAAACCAGCGGCTCCGTCCGCTGAAGTTCCAACCACACCGGCATCGGCTCCGGCGGGCGCGCCCGTTGCGGCGCCGCGCGTCGAGCCGGTGGTGCGAAGCGTTGCGGGTCTCACGGCGGAAGTCGTGCAGCCCTCCGGAGGGATCGTCACTTCGACGCTTTTGATCAAAGGCGAAATACGCGGCAACGACGATCTGTACATCGATGGCGAAGTGCAGGGCACGATTCACCTCACCAACGGGCGCGTCACCGTCGGGCCGCACGGCAAGATTTCGGCAAACGTCGATGCGCGCGAGATTCTGGTCCGCGGAAAAGTGACGGGCGCATTGCGAGGGAGAGAGCGCGTGGAGATCGGCTCCACGGGGGAAGTTCACGGCGACATCGCCACCTCCAAGATCGCGATTGGAGAAGGCGCGGAAATTCACAGCAAAGTGGAGATCACCCGAGCGGACAATTCCCAGAATAACCGCGCTCCAGCGAAACCGGCCGCGAACTCCATGGCAGCCACGCAGGCGGTGGGCATGCAGGCCTCCGCGAACAACGGAAACTAGGATGAGTTTTTTCAACAACAAGCCAAGGCCGGCCCAGGTTCCCACGCGGCCGGCAGGGCTTCCCGGTTCAGGGACCCACGCGGTGAATCCCGCACGTCCGGCTCACTCGGTGGCTGTTGCAAAGGCGGCCGGTTCCCCCGGTTCGTCCGCCGCTGAGCCGAAGAGCGGGCGCCAGTCCAATGGCCTCAAGGAATTTCTCTGGCAGCTCGATGGAATCGGCCACGGCCATTTGCTCGATCTGGGGTCGGCCCGGCAAACCACGATCACCTTCTTCATCGACCGCGGCTTCAAGGTCTACACCGAGGATCTGCTGCCCACCTGGCAGCGTTTCCTGGAAGAGGACGAGCAGAAGGCGAAAAAGCTGCCGTCGGATGCGGACCGCTCCGAGCTATCACCCAAGCGGCGCGCGGAGCGATTTCTAGAATCTTCGATGGTGTACAAGGACGACACGTTTGACGCGGTCCTCATGTGGGACATCCTCGATTATCTCGACACGGAGTTGATGAACAGGCTCGCGGCGCGCATTACGTCGCTCACGCGCGATGGCGGCGTTGTGTTCGCCATGTTTCACGCGCGCAAACCGACGGTCTTCCATCGCTATCGCGTGATGGACGGTCACAACCTGGAGTTGATTCCCGCGCCCTGTCCGTTGCAGCCGCAGCGCGTGTTTCAGAACCGGGAGATTTCTAACCTATTCGGCCGGTTTCGCACGTCCAAGATGTTCGTCGGCCGGGATCAGCTTCGCGAAGGGCTTTTCGTCAAGTAGCGCCGGCGAGACACCAGCGCCCTGGGGGACAGCCACTCCTGGCTGTCTCTTTCCCGTTTCAGTACCGAGCCAAGAGGGGGCAGCCAAGAGTGGCTGTACCACTCAAATCGTTCCCGCCACTGAATACCCGTTCGCTGCAAAATCCTCTGGGTTCTATTGCTAAATCCAGAGCAAAGGCGTACAAGGGAGTCGTAGTGTCAAAAGCCACGGAGGCGAGGATGACTCCACCGGGCTTAGAACACGAACAAAAACGATCACACCGCGCACGCGGTGCGTACCGCCAAAGGCGCTAAGAGCGCCGCGACGGCGAACGAAAAGAGCTAGAACGGGGAGCCGCCAGGTTCCCCGTTTTGGTTTTGTGACACGACCCGAGCCTCGCAGTGTGCTCCCTCCATTCGCGTTGGGTTTTTCTCCGTGGCGCTCTGTGCTCTCTGTGGTGAAAGGTGTCGTCGAACTCCGGATGGAAGAACAGCTTTCACCACAGAGGGCACAAAGGTCACAGAGAACCACTTGGTTCGTGGCGTCGGTCGAATGACGAATAGACTAGGAATCCCCGCTACGCGGGTTTGCGGCTGCGCTTGCCGTGATGACCTTTCAAAACGATTTCTTTGTTTGTTTTGTGCTTCTTATGTTTTTTGATTTTGGAAGTCGAGGCTGGAAGAGGGCTTGCAGACGCACTCGGAACAAGGCCTGTTGCTGGCAGAATGAAGAAGAGCCCCAAGACAGCCGAGAGCGCGGTACAGCGAATTCTTTTCATGGGCATTCTCCGTCACGAATCGTGACAGGCGGGATGATACACGATTCCCATTGATCGAGGCTAGCTCTAAATTCCGCAAGGCCCGCTGCAAGAAAAACGGGCGGCGCAGGAGTCTCGCGCCGCCCTTGCTCATTCCCCCGGTCGGGAGAGAGTGAACAAATCCATCGGAAGTTGTATTTTGCAGGTGCCGGTCCCGCATCACCGAGACACGCGGCACATTCGAAGTGATTAGGCAACTGCCAATGAGGATTGATGCAAGCAGGATGCCAAGTCCTCGGACGGCTGCCAAACGCGGTAACTTGGAATCAGTGCAGCGTTTAACGGTCTTCGTCCCGATGCACTCGATGTGAAATGTCGCAAGAGTTGGGCACGAAGTTCCCTCGAATGTCCTTCTTGGGAAAGGGGTTCCTCACGCCGCTGTACTGGCAGTACTAAGACTGGCCGATAATATCGAGTATTGCGGCGTTCCAGCCGGATGCCTCCGGAGAGGCCCCCATGACGACGGCTGTTCTAGCCCGACCTGAGGATTGCCGTGAATCCTCGGCTGGTTCGTACGCCTCGCTCGAACTCGGCAGCAGGATGGACTGATTCACGGCGGCAAGCCATGGCAGGTCCGCCTCCCCCGCGCCAATTCCCACGAGGCGCAGCTTCGTGTGGGTGGCCTCGCGGAATAGGCCCGCAATAGTGCGCACGGCGCGAGCGGGGTCGCATTTGGAGGAGAGGTGCCAGAAGGTCGGACCGGGCCGTGCGTCGTAGCCTCGGGCGCGCGCGATTTCCACGAAGCGCGCGATGGCCTTGTCGTCGCCAGAAGTGAAATAGAACGGTTCGTCGAATTCGCGGGCACGCGCGAGTTCAGCGCTGCGGGGCTTGAGGCCCGTATTCTCCGCGATCTCGCGAACACTCATGTGGTGAAAGCCGGCCACTCCGACGGCGCATTCCTCGGCGATGTCATCCAGCGCTTCGCAGACTTCCGCGTACGGCCGGCCCTGCGCGATGCTGAGGTAGCGGCTTACGCGCGCGACGCCCGGAATTCGCAGGCTGAAATAGCCGTCCGGGAAGAATATGCCGCCGCCGTTCTCGGTGACGAAGGGGTGGTTGTGGCTGAGCTTACGGCGAACCGGCTCAATTTCCTCGCGCGTGCGCGATGTAAGCAAGATGTAGGCGATCTTGCGCCGGTCGAGCTCGTAAATCCCCTCTTCCGCTCCAGCAAAAGAATCCGTGCGTGGGTCGGTCAGCGCGCCTTCAAGCGCGGTGAAGATCAGATGTCGAGGAGCAAGCAAGACGAGAAGCAGTGTAGCGGATATTCACGATTTGCGATTCACGAATCACGATTCACAATCCGCGAATCACTTCCCGAAAAAACGAAATCGGCGGACAGGGCACCCCCGCGCCCAGTCCGCCGATAACGCAACTCCCAGCACTTTCGAAGCCGCCGGACCTTGTCGGTCCGTTTGAAGCGCTCTAGTCGCTTGATGCGGATTGAGCGCCGGCGGCCTTGGGGACACTGATGTAGCCGGTGACTTTATCCTTGGCTACGCTATTGACGACCAGTTCCAGCGGGCGGCGATCGCTGCCCTGGTGGAAGAAGATCGGCTCATTGATCGGCAAGTTCTTCTTCTCGATCTTGGCGTCGTCCACGACCAAGGACACGTTGTAGCGTTTCTTGGCGGGGTTGGTGCCGCGGAGCTCGACGACGAAGGTGCCGACCTTTTGGGGCTTGTTCTTCGCGTCGATCGTGAATTCGATGTAGTCGCGCTCGCCAAGGCGGCGAAGCTGCTCGACATCTTCATGGTTGCGCGCGATCAGGGTTCCCAGCTCGCTGCGCGCCATTTTCAGGTCATTCTGAGTGCCGGTAAGATCGGTGCGGACTACATCCACCTTGCCGTCCACGTTCTTGACCTCATCGGTACTAGCCTTGGTGGCGAGCTCGGTCTTGGCCGCGGCGTCCACTTCGGCAATCTTCTGCTGATCCTCGGTACGAATCGCTTCGGCCTCGTCGCGCGCCTTCTTCAGGTCGGACTGCGTGAGGCGGAGCCGCTTGGTCACGACCGTAAGGTCGCTCTGCAAACCAGCATTGGCCGTGTCCACCTGCGCCTGGTGCTGCTGCAGCTGGGCGATCTGGCCGGTAAAGTCTGTCTGAATCGTCTTGACCTTACTGTCGAATGTCTGCTGCGCTTCCTGCGCCTGCGTCGACGCGTTATGCGCCATCACAAGCGCCACCAAAGCCACTACTCCAAGGACAGCCACCGCAGCGATCACCCATCCGGGGACGCTTCGATTTCCACCGGTGGCTTGATCCATCTCGTCTGTCATATACCCCCCTTTTGAATTACCAACAGTGCTATGGAATATGCACGTGAGCCGCCAAGCGTAAAACGTGCAATCGAAGAGCCTATCGAATTGAAAAAGAGGGGTTTATTCGAACGGAATCATTCGACAGGACGCACGCCTCCATGCAAAGTTTACGCAGAACGAGAGTTTTCTGGATATGCGGACTGGCTTGATCCCCAGCGCTGACATGCCAACTAGAGTTCTAAACGTCGGAAGTCGCTCTGGAGCTCATCGGCGGAAATGAAATGGTAGGCCAGTATCCCGAGGTTGGCGGCGGCTCGGACATTTTCCGGCATGTCGTCGATGAACAAGGTTTCTTCGGGCATGGCTTCGACTTCGCGCAAGGTTCGGTGGTAGATCGCGGGAGCGGGTTTGCTCGAGCCGACGCGGCAGGAATATACGCGCGCGGGGAAGTGGCGCACGAAGGAATAGTTCGCTTCGAAATGGGCCACGTGGATCGGGTCGGTATTTGACAGCAGGCCCATACGACACGAGTGTCCGAGTCGCTCGAATAGACTGTCTGGCAAGATTTGTCCCGGGGCGAGAACGCCATTCCAGATGGCGCAGAATTCGTCAAAATCGTATGTAAATTGGAGCTTTTTGGCGAGGTGGGCGTGCCAGTCGCGCGGAGTCATGCGCCCCTCCTGCCAATCCGGCCAGCGCGGGTCGGCTTCCAGTTCGCGCAAGACTTGCAGGTGGGTGAGTCCGTCGCGCTTGCCGAGCGATCCCATCGAACGCGAGAGATCGACGCGGATGATGACCCGTCCGACGTCAAAAATCACAGCGCGGGGAGGCTTATCTGGAGCGGGCCCAAGGAACGGCACGGCTACTCTCGCTCGTTGGGGGCGGACTGGGGAATGGGAGTCGGCTCCTGCGATGCTGACAATCGGGCGCGCAGCAGACTGATGATAGGCGGAAGCAGCGACAAGAAAATTACGACCGCGATGACGTAGTGAATGTTCTCGCCGATGTTCGGAATCTGCCGTCCGAGAAAATATCCGCCGAGGATCATGCTGCCCACCCACAGAAACCCGCCGGCGATGTCATAGGTGAGGTAGCGGCCGTAGGACATTTCAGCGGCGCCGGCAACAGGCGGGCAAAACGTGCGGACGACAGGAATGAAGCGAGCCAGAATGATGGTTTTACCGCCGTACTTTTCGTAGAAGTCGTGCGCGCGCTGCAAGTGGCGCTTTCGGAAGACCAGAGAATCCTCGCGACGATAGAGAGCCTGGCCGGCTTTTCTGCCAATCCAATAACCAATCTGATCGCCCACAATGGCGCAGAGGGGAACCAGCAGCATGAGTTCCGAAAGATGCAATTGTCCCGAGGCGGCGAAGACGCCGGCGGTCACCAGCAGGGAATCGCCGGGAAGAAAAAATCCCACAAAGAAGCCCGTCTCGACGAAGACGATGACGCAGACGAGGACTGTCCCGCCCCACTCGATCAGGCCCTTTACATTGAAGAGGAAATGAACTGCGTGCGCAAGCGATCCGACCATTTTTTCCCGCGGGCTCTTTGCGACGCCCGTCAGCGAGATGCTGTTACCGGCGCTTGCCGAATCTTCCGAGGAAGACTCGCGCAGGCTCCATGCCTACACGATAACAGAAAACGACCGGATCTTGACTGCAGAGATCCCACTCCAGCGCCAACATGACAATGAGCGTCCGCAACAGGAGAGAGGTTCTCATAGCGCTAACCTGCTTTCGGCGTGGATTGGCAAACCCGGCGCCATCGCCATTTCGGATTGCCGCGCCAGCATTTCACGCAAGACGGGGAGGCCGCGGCGCATGGCTGCGGCGCCGGCAGCAAACGCTTCGTCCACTCGAGAAAAATCGTTCCAGTCGATCTGGTGCACTTGCGGCTCAAGCAGAATGTCGGCGTCGCGGGTCCAAGACGGTTCGAGCGCCATCCGGTGAGCGGTCCGCCAGCGCGAATCGAGTACCCTTACTACATTTTCCGACGAGGAGTCGCCGGCTTCGTTGGGAGCAACGTTGACACCCAACACGCACCCGCCGCTGATTCGGGCGGCAATCTGCGTGGGCACGGGAGCAACAATGCAGCCGTCTGCCAGGAGATGGCCTTGATATTCCACAGGCTTGACCAGTCCCGGGAAAGCGCACGTAGCGCGGATGGCCGTTTCGATGGGCCCCCGCGTAAATACAAAGGGCGCTCCCGTATCGAGGTCGGTGGTCACTATCGCGGTAAGAATGCGCAACTCTTCCAGCCGCGCGGCGTTGAACCACTCTTGGACGAACTTGCCGATGCAATCCTTCCTCTGTTTTTGCGCGCCGTTCTCAGCGCGTTGGAAGCGAAGGAAATCGCGAATCTTGACGCGCCTCCCCAAGTCGCACAAATCGCTGACGGAGATGCCATCCGCGTAGGCGGCGCCTAGCAGACCACCAATGCTGGTGCCCACGATGGCCGATATGGGCACTTGCTCCTGTTCAAGGACATCGAGGACTCCCAGGTGAGCAAAGCCCCTGGAGAAGCCTCCCCCCAGCGCCAGCGTGACCCCAGCGCCGTCGTCTCCGGCCGGGAATGCACCGGCTGTCAGCGCGTCGGCTGGGCGATTGGCCTGGGGTTCGGTAGTGCGTGGGAATCGCATGTGACGATTTTGGGGCGGGGGTACGGGGTGGGCAATGAAGCGCGAGTGCCAGCGTTCGAGTACCCGCGTACTTGGTACCCGAGGGTGCTGGACGGCCGTTCGGGCGGCCCTCAACTTTGTGACGCAACCGCTAACAGTACTTCTCTCCTATGAAATTGTGGCCTCCGTACCATTGGTACCCGCGCATATGAAATGGAGAATCGTAATTGTCGGACGGAACTGAATCGCTCTGAGGGGGGAATCGAAATGCAAAGCGCGTACGCTTCCTGGGTCGGTCAGGCGGTCGTTCTTCAAGTTGCTGCCGGAGATTTGCGGGTTCCCTTGCGCGGGATCATTGTGGGCGAGTCCGATGCTGCGGTACGGTTTCGGGTTGGAGATACATGGGACATTGACATCTATAAATCGATGATCCTTGCGGTGGAGCAAGACAATTGGGCCAGTCTTGTTATGAATTAGGACTAGCGTCACGGCATTACGAAGGAAACAGTGCCCGGGAGGCGGCCTAATCCAATGAACAACGAACCGGTTCGGCGAGAGATGGTGGATGAGGGTAGGGCGGCGTTTCTGCTGGGCCTGCCGCAAGAGCAGTTGCGAGAGATTTGCGAGCTGTCCGGTCTCGGACATCTGGAAGAGATCGCGGCGGCGGAAGATGAAAGTTCGGACCTGCGGCTGGTGTTCACGTACGAGGAATTGCACCGGCTGTGCCGCTTGATCGTGGGACCAACGTCGTAGGCGTGCTCGAAGTCGTAAGGGCTGAGGCGACTTCGTGACTACAAACGAGATTGAATTTACTCCGGCCCTGCTTCTGCCTCAACCCCCCGGCCCCGGGTTTGCATCCCCCTGACGAACCCGGGGCCTTCCTCTTTTTAGTGACTGGTGATTTGTGACCGGTGACTGGTGAACCTCTCCCTAAATCGTGAGTCGTGATTTGTGAATCGTGATTCGTGACCCGTGGCCACCAAATCATAATCCGCGAGTCGCGGATCGAAACACGAATCCGGAAGCGCGAAATCGCAAATTCCAAATTTAGAATTTCAGGGATCTAACTTCAAATTTCAGATCTGAAATTTGAAATTGTCTTTCTGACTTTCTGTGTGTCGGCGCAGCTCTACGCCTACGCGGGCCAATCGCGAGGTAGGCCGACGTAGGATTCGTTCAGTTCGCTGATTGAAGCGCAGCCCAGGAGTTTCATCGTGCGTTCGAGGTCTGCGCGGAGAATCGAGACGGCTCTGTTCACGCCGACTGTTCCTGCGGCTGCGAGGCCATACGCGTAGGCTCGGCCGACCAATACGGCTCGCGCGCCGAGGCAAATTGCTTTTACAATGTCGCCGCCGCGGCGCACGCCGCCGTCCATCAGGACCTCGATCTGGCCGTTGACCGCTTTCACAATTTCCGGCAGGACGCGAAGAGTTGCGGACACACCGTCGAGTTGGCGCCCGCCGTGATTGGAGACGACGACGCCGGCAGCGCCCATGTCGATCGCCCGGCGAGCGTCTTCGCCGGTAAGGACTCCCTTCGCGACGATCGGGCCGGGCCACGCTTCGCGCAACCAGCGAAAATCCTCCCAAGTTACAACGGACTCCGCAAGCGCGGCCGCGACATCGATCAGCGCCATCGGCCCCGTGCCCGGAATGATGACGTTCGGCAATTTGTGCAGGCCGCCGTCCATGAGATACGCCAACACCCACGAAGGCCGCGAAAAAAATTGGCTCAGATGCGGAATCATTCCAAACCAGTTTCCGCCCATGAGCTGGCCCGTGCCGTTGCGGATGTCGCGCTCGCGCATTCCGGCCGTGCCAGTGTCAATCGTAACGAACAAAGCCGAAAATCTCGCGGCCCACGCGCGCTGCAGCGCTGCTTCGGCGGCGGCGCGTCCACCGAGAAGGTAAAGCTGATACCACAGCGGGCCTTTCGATTTGGCGCGCACGTCCTCGAGTTTGTGGCCAGAGATCGTGGAGAGAATGTAGGCCGTGCCCGCTTGTCCCGCTCCACTCGATGCCGCGCATTCGCCTTCCGGATGCATCAGCCGGCTGTAGCCGATGGGAGCCAGGATCGCGGGAAAGGAAAGTTCGGCGCCCAAGACTTTCACGCGCAGGTCGCATCGTGGTACGGCCATGGCATTTCGCGGGCGAAAGATCACGCTTTCAAACGCGCGGCGATTTTCGCGCAGCGACGTTTCGCTCTCCGCACCGCCGTCGAGATAGTCGAAGACGGCGCGCGGCAGCCGGCGCTCGGCCAGCCGTCGCAAGTCTTCGACATTTACGACGCGCGGAGGCGCGAGGGAGCGCGGCCAGCTATTCATCGCCCACCGGGGCCGCCGCGCTGTGAAGTTCGGGATCTTTTTTCATACGTGGATTGGGCATCGCGGCACGCATTGTACTCCACGAATTCGATGGGTGGTCGCTTGCAGTTGGATTTTCGGCGGATATTCTCTTGACTGGGATGAGCCTACGCACTATAAGCTTGGTCCGGTTTCGCGTCGCAGTTGCGTTTGGAACCGGGCGTCGGAAGGCGATATGATCGAGGGGTTTCTGCGCGGTAGGGGGCAGTCTCCAGCTCCACCATCGAACGCTGAATTCGAAATTCCCCAACCTCAACGTGGGTCACTTTGGACTGTTGTATGGATCATCTGTGGTGGTTTAGTCGTTGTCGCAGGATTCGGAATCCACTATTACCTTTCTCACAAAAGTTTCTCAATAACAGGGCACATTTTCTACAAACCTGAAGTGGAAGCTCAGGATGGGGCGCTGGAGAGAGGGGCGTACATAGTTCCTGTACAGGGGGCTACGGTCATCGTATATGCTCATCCGTTGGGATCCCCTGAAGATTTCATGAAATATTATCTTGCCGTCGATCGACTTTTTCCGGTGGATCCACGCCAATATTCCAATTTCGGAAGCTTATCGCCTGAATCGCGGCAAGGCGCTATGAAGCATTGGCAGGGTGAAATAGATAACTGGAACTGGCGTCGATACGATTGTCGACAGGTCATGGATCACGCGATAAAATTACCCGAGTTGGCGAGGACGTACACTGATGCGACGGGTCAGTTTAGCCTGAAGCTGAAGCAAGGGGTTTATTCTATCTTCGTCTCGAGTTATGTTCCGAGTTTCCTCATGGGGTACGATGGCAAATTGTCGCCGACAACTGCTTACGTATTCTGGCAGGAACAGCTCAAAGTGCCAGACGAAGCCAAGCTCGTCTACGCAGAACCTGCATGCTCCCCTAGATAACTTTCCCGACCAACTCGGATCATTTGTGAACACTGCTGCCCGTTATTTTATGTTCCCTCAAATTCTGCTTCCACCTGCTCTCTCGTCAAGGGCCTGACCGAGTGGGCCGTCCAGGTAAGGCTGCTGCCTTCGAGGATTGCCTTAATGACGGCGCCGTCTCCGGGCACTTCTTCTTAGGCGTAGGTTACCGTCTTGCCATCAGAGCGGGTCTTTATCCACTCGATCATGATCTTCCTCGCTGCGGTGAAGCGGCTCGGCGTCCCGTACCCTGATCGAATCTTACACCAGGTTGGCCCGCGATACGCGTGTCAGCGGGTTGCCCTTCGGTTTATTGTTTGACACCCTGCCTCCTAGCAACGACACTTAACCGCCGATTCCTGCAAAACAGAAGGGCCATTCGCAGCCGGAAAATTCATGACGCTGACGCTACTCGACTGGGCCGTGATCGCAGGATACCTGCTGCTGATGTTGCTTCTTGGGATTTATTTCCGGAGGCGCTCCGGCGAGAACACGGAGGAGTATTTCGTCTCGGGACGCCAGGTGGCGTGGTGGCTGGCGGGCACCTCGATGGTCGCGACGACGTTTGCCGCTGACACGCCGCTGGTGGTGACGGGTCTGGTCTACACGCGCGGCATCGCGGGCAATTGGCTCTGGTGGAGTTTTCTTCCTTCGGGGATGATGACGGTGTTTTTGTTCGCGCGCCTCTGGCGGCGTTCGGGTCTCGTTACGGACGTGCAGTTTGCGGAGATGCGCTACGCGGGGAAGCCCGCCGCATTCTTGCGCGGTTTTCGCGCGATCTACCTCGGGCTGCTGATGAATTGCCTGATCCTTGGCTGGGTGACGAAAGCGATGACCAGCATCGTGGGATCGGCGCTCGGCAAAAGCGAGAGCGTGAGCCTGGCGATCTGCATTTTCTTTCTGATCCCGTTCACGGGATTTTACGTTTCGCTCGGCGGGCTGTGGGGCGTCCTGTGGACCGACCTGTTTCAATTCATTTTGAAAATGGGGATTGTGATCGCGGTCGCGTATTATGGCGTGCGCGGCGCGGGCGGCATGCAAGCGATGCTCGCGAAACTTTCGGAGATGCGGGTCGCGGCTGGGAGCGGGGCCTCGAACATCACGGCGATATTTCCGGATTTTTCGCGTGGTCTCACCGGCGAGGCGCTGTGGACGCTGCCGGTGCTTACGTTTATCGTGCATCTTGGAGGGCAGTGGTGGGCGTTCTGGTATCCCGGAGCGGAGCCCGGCGGCGGGGGCTACATCGCACAGCGCATTTTCAGTGCGCGCGACGAACGGCACGGGCTGCTTTCCGTGCTGTGGTTCAACGTTGCGCACTACGCGCTGCGCCCGTGGCCGTGGATTCTGACGGCGCTGGCGGCCGCGGCGCTGTATCCCGGCTTGCAGCATCCGGAGTCGGGCTACATGCTCGTCGCCACCACCTTCATGCCTCATGCGTTGCGCGGGATTTTGATCGCGGGATTCATGGCTGCGTTCATGTCGACGATCGCGACGCAGCTCAATTGGGGGAGTTCGTATCTCGTCGAGGATTTCTACCGGCGATTCATCCGGCGCGACGCGAGCGAAAAACATTACGTGAACGTTTCGCGGCTCGCGACGCTGTTGCTGGTAGCGGCTTCCGCGTATGTTTCCGCGCAGCTTGTATCGATCGGGCAGGGCTGGGAAGTGGTGCTAGAGGTCGGCGCCGGGACGGGCGGCGTCTATCTGCTACGCTGGTATTGGTGGCGGATCAATGCCTGGAGTGAAATTTCGGCCATGGCCACGGCGCTCGCGATGACCCTGATACTGCATCGATGGGAAATCTTCGGCGGCAGCGCGCCTGTCGTGTTCGCGAAGACTACGCTGATGACGACGGCCGTAACGACGGCGGTCTGGATTGCGGTCACGCTGCTGACGCCCGCCGAGCCCGAGGAAGTGTTGCTTCGCTTTTACCGCAAAGTGCGGCCGCACGCGGCCGGGTGGAGACACGTCGCCGCTCTTGCTCCCGATCTCGCCGAAACGCGCGACCTGGGCCGGAACTTGCTGGCGTGGGCGCTCGGCTGCGCCATGGTGTACGCTGCGCTGTTCGGTATCGGCGGCATTTGCCTGGGCCGGATCGGCGAGGGGGCTGCGTTGCTCGCGATGTCCGCAATTTGCGCCGCGTTTCTGTATCGCGATATTTCGTCGCGCGTGATCGCGGAGCCCATGGGAGGAATCGTTGTTTAGCAAGGGGCGTGACAGCGGCGTTCCCGGCCTTTCGAGCTCGGGGCAGGCGCACGCCGTAGCGGCTTCCTTTCTAGGATGGACGCTCGACGCGTTCGACTTTTTCGTGGTCGTCTTTCTGATCGACCGCCTCGCCAAAGATTTCCATGTGGCGAAAAGCGCGATCGTCGCGTCCCTGTTTGTGACTCTGGTGATGCGTCCCGTTGGCGCCCTCATTTTTGGGCTGATGACCGACCGCTACGGCCGGCGCATCCCGCTCATGACCAACGTCGTCTTCTTTTCCGTCGTCGAGCTGGCTTGCGGATTCTCGCCCAATCTCACTTTTTTTCTAGCGATGCGCGCGCTCTACGGTATCGGCATGGGCGGGGAGTGGGGCATTGGAGCTTCGCTGGCGATGGAATCGGTCCCTCCGCGCTGGCGGGGCGTGCTCTCTGGAATTTTGCAAAGCGGCTACTCCACGGGATACATCCTTGCCGCGATCGTCGCGCGTTTTGTCCTGCCCGCGTGGGGTTGGCGGCCGATGTTCTGGGTGGGGGGCTTGCCGGCTCTCCTGGCCTTTTACATCAGCGCGAAAGTGCCGGAGTCGGAAGCGTGGAAGCAACACCGCGCGCCGTCTACCGGTGCGGTTCTCAGAATCGTCGCCACGCAGTGGAAGAGTTTCCTTTACCTCGTCCTGCTGATGACCTTCATGATGTTCCTCTCGCACGGCACGCAGGACCTGTATCCGGATTTCCTCGGCACGGTGCACAAACTCAGCGCCGCGATGCAGTCCTACATGGCGATCATTTACAACGTCGGCGCCATCGTCGGCGCAATCATCTTCGGCCAGCTCTCGGAGAAATTGGGAAGGCGCCTCACAATGATCTGCTCGATGTCGCTGGCTTTGCTCGTCATTCCTCTGTGGGCGTTCGGCGCCTCGCTCGCCGTACTGGCCATCGGCTCCTTCCTGATGCAGGCGGGCGTGCAGGGCGCGTGGGGAATTATCCCCGTGCATCTGAGCGAGCTTTCGCCGGATGAAACGCGCGGCCTTGTGCCTGGGCTCGCTTATCAGCTGGGAATCCTGATCGCCGCACCGACAAATTCCGTCGAGTTTTGGTTGCGAGGCCGGGTTGGCTATCAGTGGGCGATCGCGGGATTTGAAATTGTCACCATCGCCGTGCTCATCGTGATCATCGCGCTCGGCAAGGAACGCAAGGGGCGCAGCTTCCATCGGGAGATTGCAACGACTTCGGCTTGAAACGTATCATTTTAACCTGTGATCCTGCGGCCGATCGTCTCGCCATGACGAATGCAACTAAAAAAGATTTCTCGGGTCTGCGGGTGCTTTCGCTTGAGAGCCGGCGCGGGCCTGAGATGGCCAAACTGATTGCGAGCTACGGCGGCGAAGCGATCGTGGCGCCCTCCATGCGCGAGGTTCCGCTCGAAACGAACACGGAAGCGCTCGCCTTCGCGAAGAAACTTTTCGCGGGCGAATTTGACGTCGTTATTTTCCTGACCGGTGTCGGGACACGTGCCTTGGGGCGCGTTGTGGAGACGATTCATCCGCTCGACGAATATTTGGCGCGGCTTCGTAAGGTCGCGATTGTCGCGCGCGGGCCGAAGCCGCTGGCTGTGCTAAGGGAGTGGAATGTGCCGGTTGCCGTTGCCGCTCCCGAACCGAATACGTGGCGCGAAGTCCTGCGAGCGCTCGATGAAAATACCGCGGCTATGCCACTGAAGGGCAAGCGCGTTGCGGTGCAGGAATACGGCGTATCGAATGCCGACCTGCTCGATGGACTTGCGAAGCGCGGCGCGCTGGTCACTTCCGTTCCCGTTTACGAATGGGCGCTGCCGGAGGATACAGGGCCGCTGCGCGCGGCGATTGCCTCAATCGCGCGCAACGAAATCGACGTCGTGCTTTTCACGACGGCAACGCAAGCGGATCATCTTTTGCAAATCGCGGCGGAGATGAAACAGGAGGACGCCCTGCGGCGCGCATTTTCGCGAATCGTTGTTGCGTCGATCGGCCCCACAACCAGCGAAAGGCTTCGCGAGCACGGCATCGAACCGGACATGGAGCCTTCCCACTCGAAAATGGGATTCCTCGTCAGCGAGGCAGCGGAGCGCAGCGCAGAAATCCTCCAGAAGAAAAGAACTCGCCTGTAGCACGCCTCCCCACCGACCGCGCGGCAACGTCCGCTCTGAAACAGCCAGCGGGCGGTTTAAGCCTCGCTCGGAATGGTCTTTGCGTATGCGTCCCTGAGCCGTTCTCCGAGCTTGTGCTTCACTTCGGCATCGACGAATGCGGCTTCAATGCCCATCTGATTGGAGCGTAGCAGTTCTTGCCCGCCCCACCGGAATACGCGCTGAAGATGTTCATACTCCCTCGTCATGGTGGTGGGAGTCAGCATCCGGCTATCCGTATTTACGTTGAGCGAGACGCCCGCGCGATAGAGCCGGTCGATGGGATGCTCCTCCATGCTCCGGATCGATGGGATGATCTGGACATTGGAGGATGGGCAAAGCTCGAGGTGAATGCGCTCGCGGACGAGATGCGCGACGAGCTCGGGGTCTTCGTAGCTGCGGGTGCCGTGACCGATACGTTGCGGTTCGAGTTGGCGCAGCGTTTCCCAGACGCTCTCGGGGCCCAGCCCTTCACCGGCGTGCGCGGTGCGGAACAGGCCGCGCTCGCGCGCGTATCGGTAAGCGCCGATGTGTGCCGCCAGCGGAAAGCCTGCTTCGTCACCGGCAATATCCAGCGCGACGACGTGGCTGCCGTGAAACTCCTCAACGAGGCGCGCGGTCGCCATGCTCTGCGCTTCGGTAAAATGCCTCAGCGTGCAGAGGATCAGGCGCGCCTCAACGCCGGTTTCGCGAATCAGTCGGTCCACTGAGCGTTCCAGCGCGGCCACAACCCGTTGCGGCGATAGTCCGCGTTCCGTGTGCAAGAGCGGCGCAAATCGAAGCTCGGCATAGATCACGCCGTCGGCGGCGAGTTGCTGCATGACGTCCTCGGCCACGAGTTGCAGCGCGGCCTCGGTCTGCATGAGCAAAAATCCCTTGGGTGCGCGAGTCAGAAAGTCGGCGAGATTCGTGCAGCGCGCGGGCGCGACGTATTCGCGTTCGTATTCCTCGCGGCTGACGCTTGGGTCTAGTTTGGAAACCGCGTCAAAGCTTAGCGAACAATCGATGTGGAAATGCAGTTCAACTTTGGGAAGGGCTTTTAAATCCATCCAAGTACGATAAACGAGCCGCAGTCTTCCGTCTATTGATGGCAAGGGCACAGAGCGGAGGAATCAAAACCCAGATTAGCTTCAGCGGCTAAAGCCGGTTTTGCTTAGCGTCGTAACGGCCGGGCTGAAGCCCGGCCCTCCGAAACCATTGAGAATTTCGACGGAGGCTATTTTCGCTCTTTGGACGGGTCGGTGGGGGGAGGCGGCGCGCCGGGCGTATTGAGCGGCGCGGTTAGCCCGCCGAGGCGCTGGCGCAGAGTGGCGCCCATCTCGTTGATCACGGCGCTGCAGACGGACTTCAGTTTTCGCTCCGCGGCTTCGGATAGCTCTTCGACGCGGGCCTCAGACTGCTGGGTGAGCTTCGTGACGGTGGTCAAGAGCCAGGCATTCGAAGCATTCTCGAGGCGCTTCTTGTGCTCGTCGATGGCCGCGCTTCCGAAGGGCTCGAGCGAGGCACGGAATTGCCGCACAAGCGTCTGAAATTCGCTCTGTAGGCCTTCGCGAGCCTGGTCGATCTGCGAAGCCATCTCCTGAATGCCCTGCGCGAGCGTTTGCTGCACGTGCTGAGACAGGGCGCGCTGAAATTCGACCGCGAAGCCTCGGGCGTCACTTTCGAGCTTGGTACGAATCTGCGCGGCGTTCGCCTCCATGTGCGCCACGTTTTGTTCGAACGCAGTATGCGTTTTGGAAGCGTAGGCCTCGAACTGCTTGTCTGCGATTTGCCCGGCGCGCTCCTGGAATAACGTGGCGGCGGCGTCGCCGCCCTCGGCAATCTGCTGAGAAATTCGCTCGGCAGCGTCGGCGGCGCTTTCCTGGATCTGTCCCTGGGCGTGCTCGACATAGCTGCGGCTGGTGTGATCGAGTTCGCTGGCGAAGAGGCCCGAGAGTTCCGCGGCTTTTTCGCGCAATTGCGCGGCGGCCTGCTCGACGCCCTTTTGCAGGGTCGCTTGCATCTGGTTCTGAACCTTTTTCTCGTACCAATCGGCCGATTTGTACAGCGCCTCAAAGGTGCTCTGCGTCGTTTCGGTGGCCTTGGATTCCAGCTCGTTGACCCAGCGGGCGATCGATTCACGCGCCGATTCGCCGAATTCGGATTCGATCTGCGCGAGGAGTTCCTTGCCCCGATTCACTGTGTGCTGCAGATTGCGATCGGAAGCCTGCCAGACGCGCTCCTGGTGATCGGCCAGGGCTTTTTCCGCCTGCTCGGTGTCGAATAGCAGCTTGCTCGTCGCTTCTTCGACGCGAGCGATCTCCGGCGAGAGCCGCTGCAGGACATCCGCAACAAGCTCATCCATGGTTTTGCGCCCTGAGATTTCCAGAGCAGATTGAAAGCGTTCGGCTGCCCCCGACGCGATCGATTCGGCATGGCGGGTCAGCTCGCTGCTTTGCGCTTCAAGGATGGCCTGGCCGCGTTCCGCCAGGCTTTCCGATGTAGCCTCGAGCTGCGTCGAAAGTTCACGGCGTTTCGCCTCGAGGTGCGCAGCCGATTGCTGCAACTGCGCAAGAAACGCTTCGCCTCGGGCCATTTCCTGGTTGACCGCCGCGCGAAACATGCTCAACGTATCTTCTGCTTCGCCGGTGACCTTGGTTTGTGCTTCGCCGACGGCCGCCAGACGCTGCTGGAGTTGCTGCTCGATCTGCCTCCCGGCCGCCTCGGCATTCCTTCCAAATTTTTCGCTGGCCAGCCGCGATGTTTCGTCGATCAGCGTTTCGGTTCGTTCCCGCCATCGGTTGTTGGCCGTGTCCAGCTCGGCTTCGAGAGTGCCGCGCAGGCCCGATTCTCCAATCGAGGCTGCAGCGGCAATCTGATCCCGCAGGCTCTTCGTGGCCTGATCCATCTGCGCGAGGCGCGCCTGGGCTTCGGCGGACCGCTGGTCCATCTGCTCCTGCCAGAGGCGCAGTTCGTTTGTCGCGGCCTGCTCGGAACTGAGCCGCAACTGCTCCATGGCGACCCGAGCCTCGTTTTCGCTGGCTGAGAGCGCTCGGGTCAGGCTTTCGACTTTCTGTGCGGCGGCCTGAAGTTGATGCTGAATTCGCTGCTCGAAATCCGCCTGCCGCGTGCGCTCCAGCTCGGAAATCTGGGCGTCAATCTGTTGCCGAGCTTCGCTGATCTGCTGGCGCAGCTCGCGCGTCATTTCCTCTCGCAGGGCCGAGAGCGTTGCTTCGCGGTCGGCTTGCCCCGGCTGTACGGCTTGCAGTCGTGCTTCCTGGATTTGTTCCGCGACCGCCGCGGCTGCCGATTTTTTCGCGGCATCGATCAATTGTTCATGCAGATCCGCGAGGAGCACGCGCGTCTCTGCCGCAACCGCTTGATTCGCGCTCTCCCGTGCCGCGCCCTGAATCTCGTGCCGGGCCTCGTTGACGAGGCGCGCGACCTGCTGCGAGAGCTGCTGCGACGTGTCCTTGTTCTCTTTGCTCCCGTCGATGGGGATGACTCGAACGTTGTCCTCTTCCGCCGCTTCCACCGGCTCAAGCACTTGCGGGACGGCCGGCTCAGCCGCTTCCGCTTCCTGAATTGCAGGCGCGGAATTCACGGGCTGGGGCTGCGGAGGAACCGCGACGCTAGATCCGGACTCGGGAAATGGGAACCAATCGCTCGGAGGAAATGCGACTCCCCAAACATTTCCCGAAACCTCGAGCTCGACGGCGATTTGGAACAGCTCGCGGACCGTTCGCGGGCGCTGAATCCATGTGACCCGGCCCCGCACCGTTCGCGGCGCGTGTCCCGGCTCGCTGTGGGGGACTTCGAGCGTGACCCACATGTTCTTGAGGACGTAGTGTTTCGATTGGTACCGGCAACCCTGGCAGTTAATCGTCAGCGTGGAGGTGCGTTCCTGAAACGGGCGGCCGAGCGCATCGACACCCGTGATTGTAAGGGGAACCGCCTGCACGATGCGTTTCGTGCGACGCTTTCGCCCTTCCTGCTCGGGAATTAGATTCGATTCAGCCACGGAAACTCCCCAACGCTTGATTTTAAAGCGTAACATCGCCGCAACTGGGGCGTCGAGGCTCCGAGAAAGCCGATTTCGTAAAGGTTACGCCCGCCGGTGTGAATCGAGGAGGCCGTCGCGCGACGTGGCCGTTAAAACCTCGAAGCAGCCCGGACACAGCCAAAGTGCATATCGAGAAAGACGCACTTCGTTACAGTTGGGCGGGGAGTGAGAGGCTGGGCGCCTTACGCCGCAGACTCTACTACATAGTTTACTGTATGGCCAGGGAATTGAGTTCTTGGCTTGGCGCCAGTGCGTCTTGTGCGCCCAAGTCCCTTGATCTACTGGACCGGCCTCGGCGCAACGATCGCCAAAGGAGGCGGTCCTAGTCGCACGACTGCATCCGGGCTGCAGCAGCTCGAATCGAGACTTGCCAGATCACCCTGCATATCCGGCAATTGCCTCAAATGAGCGAGGGTTTCAGTCAATATCGCGGACGCAACCGCATCGCGGGGCGCGAGAAGGCGGTAGTGCATCCAGCGGCCCTGGCGCCGCGCCGCGACGATACCTGCCCGGCGCAGGTAGGCCAGGTGGCGCGAGATTTTTGGCTGGCTTATTCCCAAAATTTCTACGAAGTAGCAAACGCAAATTTCCTTGTCGGCAATGAGATTGAGCAGGCGCAGGCGCGTGCGGTCGGCCAGGGCGCGGAAGAGAAGCTCGATCGGAAATGATTTCTTCGGTTTCGGCATGCAGTCAAATTATATATGGCTTGACAAATATATTCAAACGGAGGCACACTTTTTACATACGGACGAGCATATATGTTCCGTCCGCGGGAGGATCCATGACAACCCAATCCGTACAGGCGCTCAAAGCTCACGTTGCCATCCACGTGCGAAACGTCGGTGCGAGCATCGACTTCTACACAAAGCTTTTTGGGATTGAACCGTCGAAGGTGCGAACCGGTTACGCCAAATTCGATGTGGCGAACCCGCCGCTCAATTTCACCTTGAACGAAGACGCGGACGCGGGGCGCGGCGCTTTATCGCACCTGGGCATTCAAGTGAAATCGACGGCCGACGTCCTGGCCGTCCGCCAAAGCTGGGAGGAGAAGGGGCTCCTGCCGCGCGACGAAATCAAGACGGAATGCTGTTACGCGCTGCAGGACAAGGCCTGGGTTCGCGACCCCGACGGGAATGAGTGGGAAATCTTCGCTGTCCTCAAGGACAATCTTCCGGAAAAGACGGCGGCGGAGAAATCTTGTTGCGCCCCCGATTGCTGCGCGCCCACGGCTCCCTGAACGCCGGGACGGTCGCGCGAAAGGAATCGCGATGGAGAAACGCTACAACGTTCTCTTTCTGTGCACGGGAAA
>Ga0210394_10003092_pt1 | contig 21561 bp, 20 predicted proteins | sample IncBWC12MmetaG_FD_160121 | JGI IMG/M metagenome (GOLD analysis project Ga0210394, IMG submission 160121) | Forest soil microbial communities from Barre Woods Harvard Forest LTER site, Petersham, Massachusetts, United States - Inc-BW-C-12-M | ecosystem: Environmental > Terrestrial > Soil >...
TCGAAATTTCAGAGATTAGACTTGCCCGAAAAGCGGACGGCAGAGTACAACATCCAAGTTCCGGGAACCTTCCGTTGGCCGCTTTTGAAGTGACCCTGTATGGCCGGTTTTGAAGTGACCCCTGAGGTTACTCCTGGTGGGCAATGGTCGTCGTCGCAGTTGGTTACGATAGCGCGATGGATTCCATAGATTAGGTCAGCGTTGATTGGGAAATCATCCGGTACTTTTGCGATCTCTCTGTAGGCGTCAACGGCGGCCTTCGCTTGTTTCTGGGAACGCGTTCGCAGTTGCTCGGCGCTTTCCGCCTTGATAGCCACGTCCAGTTCGTTGGCAGCAAAATCAGCGCCCTCAATTTGTGAAGTTCCTGAGATCTCCATTTTCAGCTGTATTTTTTGTAATTCCTCAACCCATCGCCGCTGAAAAGGGATCGCTTTTAGGGCCAATACATTGGCTTTTGCATCTGTGATTTCTTGAAATATTTCTTCCTTCTTATACTTGATCCAAACGGTAGGGGTAATATATTGGATGGTTGACATGTTGCGAATTATAGAGCTACTTTTTGTCGAAATAAACACAAATTATAAATGACTATATCTAAGCAAATACAGGATGTTAATCGCTATTTATCGTAAAGAATTACAACAAATAGTGCATGAAATAGTTGAAAATTGCATCCATTTTCGCTCCCTCCTTGAGCGTGAATACTCTGAACCCCCGGCGCGCCCGAGAGATAGCTGTCTTGGTGGAGGGCACTTCGATTGACGCTACCTGCCACATGACTGGCGCAGCGAAGCTGGAGCAAAGGCAGATCCCTCGCCCGCTTCCGCAGGCTCGGGAGGACAGTTTCGATGTGATTTGCAATTCTTCAGAGCAACGACTGGATCATTTTATCGAGATCGCCTTCGCTGGCCAAGCCGATGTAGCGCTTCGCGATTTTGCCATCGCGTGAGATCACGTAGGTGGTGGGCAAACCGAGCAGGCCGCCGAATTTCGCGGCCAGGTCGTCGTCGCCCAGGACGATCGGGTAATTCATCGTCATGGGATGGCCTTCCACATCGAACTGGGTCTTCTGCACGTACGGTTCGACGACGCTCTTGCCTTCTTCGTCCATCGCGACACCCAGCAGAGTGAAACCCTTGTCCGCGTATTTTTTCTGGAAACCGATCATCCAGGGAATTTCCACCTGACAGGGCTCGCACCACGTTGCCCAGAAATTGACGAGCACGACTTTGCCTTTGAGGCTCGCAAGGGATACGTCCTTACCCTGCAGATCCTTGAAGGTGACCTCCGGTTCATTCGGCAGAGGCTTTTCGGTGCGCAGGCCCGCCGCCTGGCTGCCACCGGCTTTACAGCCCGCCAAGCCCGCTGCTGCGGCTGCCAGCAGGATCACCGTCATCGAAAATTTCAGAGATACGCGCATGCGCAACACTCCCATCACAGCGAAAACTTGTTTAGAAACGCGAGCTTGCCGGAAAGCCACGTGAGCCGGTTCAAGAATACCAGGCCGCCGACGGCGAGCAGCAGCATGCCGCTGAAAACTTCCACCGTGTGCAAATGCCGGCGAAATTTCTGATAGAAGCGCAGAAACCCGCCGATGCCTAGCGCGGTGATCAGAAACGGAATCGCGAGGCCAGCCGAATACACGGCGAGCAGGAAAATTCCCTGCCATACGGTATCGCGCGTCGCGGCCACAGCCAGCACGCTCGCGAGAATTGGGCCAATGCAGGGCGTCCAACCGAAGGCGAAGGCAAAACCCATCAGGAAACCGCTCGCCGCTCCCGGTTGGCCGCCGAGATTGCGAAAACGAACGTCGCGATTGAGCCAGCGCGTGAGCGAAGGACCGAGCAGAAAGATCAGCGAGATGGCGATGAAATGTATGGGCTTCAGCCACGCGGGGAGGAAGCCTGCGCGGAGGCTGAGCGCGATTCCCGCGGCGACCAACGCGCCGCCAATCAGCAACCCGAAGCGCACGGAAATTTTCGCGAGCAGCCCCGTGAGGTGCAGGCCGAACAGGACGATCAATGCCCCGGCAACGGGCGCGAGCGATGCGCGATTGCGCAGCAGGAACGAACCTACGGCGCTAGCAGAAGCTCCGAAGGAAATGAAGACGACGGAAAATCCAGTGACGAACGCCAGTGCGGAAGCTAGCAAGCCTGCGCGGGGCGTCTTGCCTTCCTTTAGTTGCTCGACTCCGATGCCCGAGAGCATCGAAATGTATCCGGGTACAAGCGGGAGCACGCAAGGTGAAAGAAATGACACGAGGCCGGCGACAAATGCGGCAAATATGGAGACGTCCATTCGGTTAACTCACTTCCTTGTGCTGCCGGTACGTTGGACGTGTCAGCTGCGGCAACGATACGCGCTCATTTTGTAATTTTCCCACATCCTTTGGATGCGCGCCCGGGCTTTTTCGCAGTCTCGCGGCTGCAGGGGAAAACCCGCCAGGTGTCGCCAGAAACCAGCGATTCGCTGCGGCCGGATCGCTTGCTGCTCGCGCTAAGTATCTGTCAAAAAACGACTAAACACCATCGCGCCGATGGCGCACGAGGTGCAATTGCGCAAGGCAGGGGCCCGTCCGCTGGAGCCGGGAGCGGCAGGGATTTTGCCACTCGCGGTGGCGGGCCCATAAATTTTTGCGCGAGTTTGCGGGTGGAGAGGCACGATGACACCGAATCAAGTGACGGCCATGCGAGTTGCCGCGGCGTTTGCGGCGGTGGCTCTTTTCACCTTTTTCGGCGACGTGCTCGCAGTGGACTTGGCAGCCGTGCTGCTGACTGTGGCGGCGATTGCTTTGGACGGCGTGGACGGCTACATCGCGCGGACGCGCGGCTTGGCGACGCCACTCGGCGCACAGCTGGATATTCTGGGCGATCGCGTGGTGGAAAACCTGTTCTTCACATTTTTTGCGGTGGCTGGATTGGTTTCGTTGTGGCTGCCGATCTTATTTTTTGTGCGTGGCGCGCTGACCGATTTTCTGCGCGGCCTCGGGGGTCGCGCGGGACCGAGCGGATTTGGAAACAGCTCGCTGCTTGAAACTCGATGGGGGCGAGCTCTGGTGACCTCGCGTGGGAGCCGCGCGGCGTACGCGATTCTGAAGTGCGTGTGCTTCTGCTATCTGGGATTGCTGCTGCCGGTCGCGCGCTGGCAAGCGGATTGGCTCGACACTGGTATTCGCCATTCGCTTTGGCTCACTGGGCAAATTCTGGGCGCTGCGGCGGCGGTTTTCTGTGTGGTGCGGGCTCTGCCGGTGGTGTGGGAGGGGCGGCGCTATCTTGGCACGGACGCGGCCCGGCGGAAACTTCCAAGGCGCGGGACCGCCGCGATCGAGGGGACGCGATGACGTTAGCGGATCTATGTTCAGAAACGACCGGAGCGTTCTTCGATCTGGATGGCACGCTGCTTCCCGCGCCGTCGCTGGAATGGCGGTTCCTCGGCTATCTGCACGAGCGCGGCGCGATTTCGGGCGGCAATGGCGTGCGCTGGCTTGCGCGGTTCATCCGAGCGTTCCTGGGCGACCCGCACGGGGCCACGCACGGCGGCAAGTGCTATCTCGCCGGAATCAGCGAAGCGCTGGTGATGGACTGGGAAAAATCGCTTGCCACACGCTCTGATTCCCTGCCGTTCTTCGACGACGCGCTCGGGCGGATTGCTTGGCACCATGCGCAACGGCATCGCGTGTTTCTCATCAGCGGCACTTTGGCGCCACTGGCGCGAGTGGCGGCGCGCAGCCTTGCGGCGTTTGTTTCGACGGAGATTGAAGTGTGCGCGACGGAACTGGAAGCCGCGCCGGGCTCTCCGCGAATCTGGAGCGGGCAGATCGCGGGCGAACACAGGAGCCACGGCGCGAAATTGCAGGCGGTGAAGGCCCTCGCTGCACGCTACGGGCTTGATCTTGCGCGCAGCTATGCGTACGGCGATAGCGCCGGCGACCTGCAGATGCTCGAAGGTGTTGGAGTTGGCGTCGCGGTGAATCCCACTCGGCACCTGGCGCGCGTGGCGCGGAAGCGCGGCTGGCCGATATGGGTGTGGAAGCGAACGCTCGGCGAGATTCCAAACGTGGCGGCACGGGGGCTCGCATCGAAGGCGGCGCGATGAAGGCGGAGCGTTGCGCCTCGATTTGTCGGGGCGGGTCTCGGACCCGCCCCTACGCGTGTAGGTTCATCGGTGGAAATGTCGCAAACGACCAGCCACGGTCAAAAAACGCCGCTTCAAGGGCTAAAGCCCCTTATTTCTGGAGCTCGACGGTGGGGCTGAAGTCCCGCGCTTCCGGATCAGCTGTTTGCGAGATGGCCTCGGGTGTCGGGACGCTCGTCCCGGGGACAGAGGGTGCGACGTGGGAAGCGGGCCGGCATCGGTTCGCGGAGGTTTGGTGCGCGTGCGGGGCATTCGAATGGGTGACGATTGTTTATCTGGGCTGGATGCTTGCGCTGCTCTGCGCATTCCAGCGCCATATTCCTCATGCTGGGCGTTATTTTGCGATTCACTGCGCAATCGCGGCGGGAATTCTCGCTCTCGCCTGGACTGGGGCGCGCTCTGGGAATCGCCCGTTGCAATTCGCGAGGCACTGGTATCCCTTGGCGCTTTACGTTTTCTTTTTCGAGGAGCTGCAAGGATTGGTGCACGCGATTCGTCCCGGTTGGTGCGACGGCTGGCTCATCTTGTTTGACTACAACTTTGCCGGCGTCGATCCGGCGGCGTGGCTGGCGCGGTTTGCGACTCCTGCTTTGAACGATTTCATGCAGTTTTCCTACATGACGTATTTTCTGTACCTGGTAATTCTTCCGGCGATCCTTTACGCACAGGGAAAGCGCACGGAGTTTTGGACGGTTATGGTTGCGACGGCCATTGCGCATTATTCGGTCTACGTGATTGCTGTTTTATTTCCCGTCGAGAGTCCGTACTTCGCGCTGGCGTCTTTGAATCTTCCGCCGCTGGTGGGCGGCGCGTTCACGACCACGATTGAGTTTATTGAGCGATTTGGGCGGGTGCATGGGGCGGCATTTCCTTCGGCGCACGTGGCTGGGTCCATGGTGGCGTTGCTCGCGGCGCGACGGTATAAGCCATGGCTCTTTTGCATCTGTTTGCCGTTTTTCTTGAGCATGTGCGTCGCGACGGTGTATGGGCGGTACCACTACGTAGGGGACGTGCTGGCGGGAATTGTCGTGGGCGCGATCGGCTGGGCGGCGGGCCTGTGGGTGATGGAACGCGCGGCACCCGCACCGGAAATTGGGTGACGCCGGGTTCACCTCGACTTTCTGGGCTCGTCTTGTCCTATCCAGCACGAAGGAGAATTTATTGCGTCGAGTAAATTCGAGATCTTTAGCGCAGTCTGCTTGCTCATCGCGGCTGTTCCGCCTGCAAGCTTTCATCAAACGGGACACATTCCCACGGTCCGGGTCCTGGACGCGGGAAACGGTAAACGATTGAAGCACATACGGCTGTGGCTCGAGTGGCGGCGGGGCGCGCTGTCATCAAATGCACAGACGAAGGAGAATCGCATCGCGGTCTTTCCTCTGAATGCCGATGACCTCGCCCTTCTGTCGCTTGCTACGTCCACTCTCTAGTTCACAATTTGCCCGGGCGGTATTGCCGATTCGTCATGACTACGCGGCTCAGAATATTTTTTCCGGGCGGAGCAGCGTGCCGACGGAGCCGAGATTCGCGATGCGGAAGACCCAGAGATACTGGTTTTCACTGCGGATGTTGCCGAAGGAAAATTTGCGGTAGCCGACGCCGATGCCGCAGCAGGAACCGTTGTAGATGACTTCGGCGACCTGGTTTTGAAATTGATGCATCATCAGGTCGTAGCTGGCGCCGATGGTGGCGTTCCATCCGCGCCGGGTGAGATCTCCGTAGCCGATCAGTGCGCGGACCTGATTGGAGCGCGGCTCGAAAATAAAATCGGGGGGATTGAACTGGGGAGGCGTGGGCAGATTCACCGCGGAAAAATGGGCGAGGGTGAGAAACGTTTCCTTGTAGGGTTTCAGCTTCAGCAGGGTTCCGACGGCGGTCAATTGGCCGTGGCGGGGATCGAAATTGACAATGAACTGAGTGTCGAAATGTTTTCCCGGCTCGATGCGCAGGTCGCTGACAATCGGCGAGAACTGGTAGGGCTGGCTGGCGAAGGCAAAGGGCGTCAGCGCATCGGTGGTCTGAAACACGTTGCGTTGCCCGGTAACGAGCGCGCCGCCGAAGGTGCGATCGAAGAAATATTTCTGCGCCAGTTTCCAACTGAGGAACTGTTCGGCGGTGCCGTCTTTCTTGCGGCGGTAGAGGCGCTGCGTCACTCCGTATTCAAACTCGTTCGTGTCGGTGAGGGTTTCGTCTTCATCGAAACGCACGAAGCGGCTGAAATCGGTGACCCCGTTGACGTAGCTGTAGACGATTTCCGGCTCGATGACGTGCTTCCATTTCGTGCCGGAATCCGCAGAGCCCCAAACGCGGTCAATAGTGGGCGGGCGAATATCCACGGAGAGTTCTTCGGTGTTGCGGAAGAATCCCTGGTCCACGAACGAGCCATTCTGAATCTGGCCGCCGTAGTATGTGGAGCGCAGGGTAAATGTGGGGGTAACGCCGAGCCACGAGCCCCAGTGCAGCGGCATGGTCACGCTGGGCGCGATCTCACTGCGCTCGACGAAGTTTCCGGTGGCAAAGTTGGTCACGGTGTCGGAGCGATGCGCGGCGTCTGAAAACGCCTCGAAGGAAAAATAAAATGGCAAGTTCTGCCACGGCGCCTGATCCACCGTGCCGAAACGCACTTCGGGCGCAGTGCGCAGCGAAACGTATTCGGCGGGCGTGGCGTTTACATAGTTCTGGTAACTGAGCGCCGCGAAATTCAGGCTGAAGCCGCGGAAATTCTTGGTGAGGAACGCGCTGTTGCGGACTTCGGAGTTGACCGCCTGCACGTAGGTCTCGCTCCAAGCCAGGCGATAGGTCAGCGAGGATAAGTCATCGAGATCGGCGACGGCGCGCCAGCCGTCGGGCAGCAGCGCGGTAAAAAGCAGGCGGGCTTCGTGTCCGCCCTGATTGATGGCAGGACCGGTGGGTTGCGGAAGGCCGCGGTCAACGACGCCGGAATAGCTGACTTCCAGAGCGGCGTTTTCCCAGGGACGCATGCGCAGCACGCCTCGCTGAGCCCAGCCGCGTCGGCTGTAGTAGTAGGCACCGATGGTGAGGTCCGCCCAATCGGTGGGCGCCCAATAGACGGCGTCGCCGAAAATATAACCCTTGCTGGAGCTCTCGCCGAAATCGGGAAGCAGCAGACCCGAGGCGCGCTGCTTTTCGGCGGGAAACGTGGCGTAGGGCAAGTACAAGACGGGGACGGAAAACAGGCGGAAGTTGCCGTTTTCCAGATGCAGGGACGTTTTTATGTAAACGGTGGCTTTGGGTGCATAGAATTTCCACGTGGGGTGGTCAGGATCGCAGACCGTCATCCAGGAGCGGTGGACGATGTAGGTGTTTTCATCGATGCGATCCGCTTGCTGCGCTTCGAAATAAATTGGATTGGGACTGAGGAGCAGAGTCTGCGCGGGTTGGCGCTCCATGGCGTTGACTTCACGCTGGGGCGCCGGGGGACGGCGCTGCACGGCGAACGTGGCGCGCACGTTGTGGAACGTGCCGCGACCGGTGCCCAGTTCATAGCGGGCGTCGCTGGCTTCCAGGTGTTGCGTGAGGTAATCGAGCTGCACGTGTCCGCGGGCAATGACCACACGAGTGTCTTCATTGTATTCGACGTGATCGGCGCGCAGGCGGGTGTTCTGGTAACGGACGTCTACGTCACCATCCGCATAGTAAATTTGGCCGACCTGGCGCTGTTGTTTCGCCTCCAGAGTGGCTTCGGCACCCGGGGCTGCCGGCGCGTTTTTAGTGATGGGCTTGGTCTGTTTCTTTTGCGTGGGCTGCTGTGGCGCGCTGGCGGCGTTTTGCGGACGCGCGAAGCACGGGTTCGCACCCAAGAGCGGCAGCAGCAAGGGGAGAAGAACGTATCTGCGAAGAGGTTGCAAGACCGTTGCTTTCGGCATACCTCGTGAAAATTGCATTCCTGCCACGAAAAAAGAAATTCGAGCCTAACATGCGTGCCGCAGGCCCGCAATCGGCGAGGCCTGAGAGCGCCCGCTAAGTGATCACGCGGCAGCGGTTCGGCGTACGGCCGAGACTTCGCCTCGCTCGCCGGGATGAAGTTGACGCACAGAGCGCCGGTCGGTCCAATTCCAATTCATTCAGAACAGGGCGCGTGCTCACGGGTTGCCTTATACGCAACATTTCCCGCGTTAGGCGGTCCCTCCGAGGTTCCGACCTCTGGCTGCGTGCTACCATGGTGCTGTTCCGTCACTGGAATACCGCAGCGCAAAACGGACCAGTGATACAAATCTGCTCGCATTGCGGCGCCCTCTTGCTCGAGGACGTCGAAAATTGCCCTTTCTGTGACGCACCGCTCGCCGACTCCGGCGGCAACTCCGAGCCTGTAGCCGTAAGTGTGTCCGCGCCAGAGACCCGTCCGGGCGCGTCCGGCACGGACGACGATTCCGACACAACCAGCTCCGCTCAGCCCGAATGGCGACGGGAAGTTTCGCGCCGACTGGAAGCTTATCGTGTGCGCCGCGGGCGCTTTCGCCCGAACGATTCGCAATCAGGTCTGCCGTTCTCGCGCGCCGCCATTGCGCTGGAAGAACACGACCGCGAAGTCGAGGAGATCGAGCTTTACAACCGCCAGCGTGCGCGCGTCTTGCAGCGGCCGGTACAAAAGAAAACGCAAGAGGAACGCGTCGAGATCAATATTCAGCCGGAGCTCGACTTCACGAGTTTCCCGGACGACCGGGCGCATCCACAAACAGCGCTGGTGCCGGTGGCCAGCCTGGCCGAACGGCGGCAGTCGGGCGCGCTGGATCTGCTGTTCCTCGCGCTGACCTACGCGGGTTTTCTCGGCTTATTCCGCTCGCTTGGCGGCCAACTGGTGCTGGAAAAAGTGGATGCCATCGTATATTTGGCCACTTTCTACCTTTTCTACGCGCAATATTTTTTTCTGTTCACCACTTTTGCGGGAGCTACACCGGGAATGCAGATTTGCGGACTGACCATTGTGCGGCTGGATGGCAGCCTGCCGGACACTCGGCAGCTGCTGTGGCGCAGTTTTGGCTATCTGCTTTCCGGCGCGACGATGATGCTCGGATTCCTGTGGTCGCTGTGGGACGAAGATGGATTCACGTGGCAGGACCGCATCTCCCAAACGTATGTGACGGCGGCGACTCCGGTTACAGAACCGAGTGAGTTTCAGGTGCACCCTGCGCAACGCCAGCGCTTCGCGCATAAGTAATTCTCCCTGCGGAACGCCGCAACGGCGCGGATCGAAAGATGGCTGCTATTGCGAGGAAGCAAAGGCAGGCACGGCCCTGCTGCGGCGGGCAGGCACGCCCCTGCTGTGAGGCGCGGGAATGAGTCGCGCTGAGTTAGTGGGGCGTTTTTGTGCTGGCGTCCAGTATCACTTCGAAATATTGGGCAGGCCTGTTGCTGGCGTTTTGAATGTCGTGCTCGTCACCGGATGCGACGAAGGCGGCTGACCCCGGGCCGAGTTTTGCGGTCTTGCCGGCAATATTCACCTGCAACTCGCCTTCACTGACCAGGAACAACACCTCCTCCTGATGACGATGACCATGGTGCGGCGTGCTCCCGGGAAGCAGAAATACTTCGTGGACGTCAATGCGATAGCCGCTGTGCGTCAGGCCATCGAGAATAGGGCGAAACGTGGCGTTCGCTTCCTTCTGGGCGACGAGGTCGTCGAAGCGATAGGTCGCTGATTTCAGCGTGGTTGGCCCGGAACCCGCCTGCGAAACAAGCAGGAGACCTGCAAAGGCTAAAACCAGATTCACTTTCATCGCGCCGAATGCCTCCTTTTTGCGAATTCAGCTCGTGCTGGTTGCCGCGGCCGCGGCGCCGCGAGAGCGTGGCCGGCGGCGATTACGGCTCGCGGGCGCTAGTCATCACATTGTCAGAAAAGGCGCTTCGCTCACTGCGATCGGCCACTTGAGTTGATATATCCCAAAGTGGGTAGTTGCTGATGTAAAAACGCAGTAACAAACTTGTCTTTGTTGCGAGAATTGCACGTGGTGGGCTGGCGGTTACCTGTCAGGTCTCCTTGCGGCAATTCTTTGGCGGTGGATGAGGGCCAACGAACTATGATGGCCACGGCCAGGTGATGTTCCCATGAAAGAGATCATCGAAAAATTCATCGGCTACCTCCGCTACGAGCGCAACGCCTCGCCGGAAACCGTGGACGATTATGGCGGCGACGTGCGCTTGTTCGAGCAATTCCTGACTCCGCCGGGCGCGCCGACTTTGCCGCTCGCCGAGGTGGACCACCGCGTGATTCGTGAATTCGTGAGCTGGTTGTACGACCGGAAACTGCAGAAAGTGACAGTGGCGCGCAAGCTTTCCGCGCTGCGCACTTTTTTCAAGTTTTGCGTTCGCGAAAAATACGCGCGGACGAATCCAGCGGCGCTGGTAAGCACACCGAAACTGGCCAAGCTGGTGCCGCGCGTGCAAACCGCCGAAGAGATCAATAATTTTCTCGATGGCTTGCCGGGCGGCGCGGCGGCCAAGCCCGCCCCTACCCGCAGGAAAAGCGGGAAAAACACCGCGGCCAAAAGCAATGCCAACGCGCAGCTGATGCCCCGGCGCGACCGCGCGATGATTGAATTGCTCTATGCCTGTGGACTGCGCGTCAGTGAATTGGTGGGTCTGAACCTCGGGAGCTTCGATCGCGTCGGGCAAATGCTGCGCGTGCTGGGGAAGGGCCGCAAGGAGCGCGTGGTGCCTTACGGCGCGAAAGCGCAGGAAGCGCTGGAAGCTTACTGGCCCGTGCGGGATCGCATTCTGGCGCAAGCGTGCGGAACGCCCAGTGCGGAAGCCGTATTTTTGAATCCCTGGGGAGGACGGCTGACGGACCGCGCGGTCCGTTACATTCTGAAAAAGTATTGCCTGCTGGCGGGAAGCAATTTGGATCTGCATCCGCACTCCTTGCGGCACGCCTTTGCCACGCATTTGCTGAACGACGGCGCCGACCTGCGCGCCATTCAAGAGCTATTGGGCCACGCTTCGCTTTCGACTACGCAGCGCTACACGCAGACCAGTATCCGGCAATTGATGGCGGTCTACGACAAGTCCCACCCCCACGCCTAAAAATCGTTCTGGCTTCGCTGAAATCTAAAGGATTCCTGAGTTACTCTGCAGATGTGCAAATCGAGCCGCAGGGGTATCGGCGATTGAAACGTTCGAGCGGCATTCTGGCGCTAGGGGTGCTGGCGGGCCTGCTGCTGTTTGCCTCTCCCGCCAGCGCGCAGGACAACTATGAAATCCAGATTTACGGCTCGGACCTCGTCGAGCCTGGGCGCACCATGGTCGAGCTACACAGCAATTTCACGATTGACGGCACCAAGCAAATCACCGACGGCGTCTATCCCACCAATCACGCCGAACACGAAACCGTAGAGATCACGCACGGCTTCAACGATTGGTTCGAGGTCGGATTTTATATTTTTACGTCGATTGATTCCGGGCAGGGATGGCAATGGGTGGGTGACCATATTCGGCCGCGCGTTCGCGTTCCGGAAAAGTGGCATTGGCCGGTCGGCGTGAGTCTTTCAAACGAAGTGGGCTATCAGCGCAGGCAATATTCCACAGACACCTGGACGTGGGAAATGCGGCCGATCGTGGATCAGAAAATTGGCCGCTGGTATTGGGCATTCAATCCTACGTTTGACTATTCGATCCACGGCCTCACCCACAATCAAGGCTTCGTGTTTTCGCCAGATTTCAAATTCAGTTACGACTTCACACCAAAAATCGCAGGTGGACTCGAGTATTACGGCTCGGTCGGACCGGCCACCAACTTTCTGCCGATCCATCAGCAACAGCAGCAAATCTTTCCGGCAATCGATCTGAACCTGGCGCCGCAGTGGGAGATCAATTTCGGCCTGGGCGTCGGGCTGACTGGCACGACCGATCACCTGATCGTGAAAGGAATCATCGGTTACCGATTCAATTTCTGATTGCGCAACCACAATCAGGATGGAAGCAACTCGCCTGCTATTGCGGCATCCAATCTGCAGGGCTTTGGGCACACCTAAATCCCGGACAATAAGGACTATTCCGAATGAAAAGCATGCAAGCGAAAGCAGTGGAGCTCGCGCCGGAAAATCGTTCCACCGGTGGCTTGCAGATGTATCTGGAAACGCTTTGCTACAAGACGCGGGAACGCCTGGAGTTGATTAACATTACCAAGGACCTGAACGAAGTGGTGCGCAAGAACGGACTGAAGGCCGGGTTCGTGCTGGTGCAGTCACTGCACACTACCACGGCGGTGTTTATCAACGAGTTCCAGCAGGCGCTGCTGGACGATATCAAGTCGTTTCTGGAACGGCTGGTCGGGCGCATTGACTACTGGCGGCACAACGATCCGGATCTTTCCGAGTGCAGCCGGCAGAATGCCGATTCGCATTTGCGCGCGATGGTGCTGGGGCACACGCTTTCCGTTCCGCTGCGCAACGGAGAACTCGCCTTGGGTTACTGGCAATCGATCATTTTGGCGGAACTGGATGGGCCGCGCGAGAGATCGATTCACGTGCAGGTGCTCGGGGTGCCGGACGATTCCAAGCACTAACGTGTGAGGGAGGCGCGGGTGCGTCGCGGCGGGATTTAAGGCGCGCGGCGCGCAGCGGCATCCAGCGTCTCACGAACTTTCTGCAGAAATTGCAGCGGAGCGTAGGGCTTGCGGATGAAAGCGCAATTTTCCGGCAAACCCTGGCGGACCAGCAGCGCGTCGTCGGTGTAACCAGACATGTATAGCACGCGCATTTCGCGACGCGCGCGGCGCAAGGTGTTGGCGAGCTCCGGACCGCTCATCTCCGGCATGACCACGTCGGTGATCAGCAGGTCAATCGGTTTCGTGTATTCCGCGGTAATTTTCATGGCGTCGGCTCCGGAGGGCGCGGACAAAATGAGGTAGCCGCTTTCCCGCAGGATTTCGCACACCAGGTCCCGCACCACCGCCTCATTTTCGACCAACAGTATCGTCTCGGTCCCCACACGGGATGTGACCGCTACCGCCGCGGAAGCTCTGCGTTCGGGGAGCTCACTTGCGCGAGGAAGATAGATTCCAAATTCCGCGCCTTGGCCCGGTTCACTGGAAACGGTGACGCAGCCTCCGCTCTGTTTCACGACACCATACACCGTGGAAAGACCGAGCCCGCTGCCCTTGCCGAGTTCCTTGGTGGTGAAGAACGGCTCAAAGATTCGCGGCATCACTTCCGGGGCGATGCCGTGGCCGGTGTCCGCAACGATTAGCCGAACGTAGGAGCCGGGAATCAGGCCGGGGTGCTGGCGCGCTGCGGCTGCGTCCACTTGGATGTTGCAGGTCTCGAGCGAGAGCGTGCCGCCACCTGGCAGCGCATCACGCGCGTTGAGTGCGAGGTTGAGAATGACCTGTTCGAGCTGCGCGGGATCGGCTTTGACGCTGCCGATTTTGGGATCGAGGCGCTGGACCACGCGCACCTCCTGGCCGAGGATGGGCCGCAAGAGCCTTGCGCACTGGCGCACCAGCGCGTTCAAATCCAGCACGGCCGGCTGCAATATCTGGCGGTGGCTCAAGGCGAGGAGCCGCGACGTCAAATCGCGGGCGCGCATCGCCGCGAAATTAATTTCGTTGGCCATGCGCAGCAAAGAGCCTTGCTCGGAAAGCTTTCTTTTGAGCAGTTCGCTGTAGCCGAGAATTCCGACGAGCAGATTATTGAAATCATGGGCCACACCGCCGGCGAGACGGCCGACTGCTTCCATCTTCTGGGCCTGGCGCAGCTGGACTTCGAGGGCGCGGCGTTCGGTGACATCGCGGATGATGGCGATCATGCAGGCCTGGCCGGTGAGTTCAATCCGGTGCGCGGACATTTGCACGGTGCGGAGTTCACCGGACCTTATCGACAAGCGGACTTCCAGCTCGCGCACTTCGCCGGAACGCTGCAGAAGCGCAACGATATGTCGGCGATCCTTGGGATTGGCCCACAGCGGCAGGTCGACGGAAGCGCGACCGATGATTTCCTCGCGCGCAAATCCGGTCAAGCGGAGAAAATTGTCGTTCACTTCGATGAAGCGTCCATCTTCCATGGAGGTGATGGTGATCGCGTCCGGGCCAAGGTGAAATGCTTTGGAGAATTTGTCTTCCGAGACGCGCAGTTTTTCTTCGGCGTGCTTGCGGTCGGTGATGTCGCGTACCGCCAGACAGAGGGTGTGCTGCTCGGTGTCGGCGGACGGAATGCGGTTCATGCGCGCGAGAAACCAGCGTTTGCCGGCGGGCACATCGAGCGAATATTCAAGCTCTTCGCTGCGGCCGGTCGCCAGAACTCTTTCAAAAATCAGGGAAAAAGGCCGGAAAAACTCTTCCCCCATGACGCCGGAAATACGCTTGCCTTTCAGTTCGTGGCGCGGGCGATAAAGCAGCTCCTCGTTGGTTGTCCAAATATTCAGGAAAGTGCCGTCGCGATCGAATTCGAATACGATTTCATCAATGGAACCGATGAGCGCTTCGAGGCGCGATTCGTTTTGTGGGGGACTGCTCGGGTGCGGCGGCCGGGCAGGCGCAGGATCTTTTGTTCCGGCGGTGAGGTCTTCCGGCTTCGGAACGGTATCCACAGGGCTCCGAGGGTCGCGGACCATGACTGAGAAATCTAGAGGTTGAGGGTCAGCGAAGTTTCGGGCACGAAACCGTCGCTGCGGCCCAGCGCTGCGCGCGCAGGCGGCATGGGAAATTTGACGCGGTCCACGGGATTGTACAGGGTGTCGCGTTCGACGGGGACGCGGCCGGCCGCGCGAATCAGGCGCTCGAGTTCGGCGCGAGTCATGAACTCGGGCGTGGTGGCGCCGGCATCGTGATAAATCTTTTCCTCGACGACAGTGCCATCCAGATCATTTGCGCCGAAGCGCAGGGCCACTTGCGCGATGCGCGGCGTCAGCATGATCCAGTAAGCCTTGATGTGATCGAAGTTGTCGAGCAGCAGGCGCGAGACCGCTATCGCTTTCAAATCGTCCATGCCGGTGGGCGGCGGAATATGCGCCAGTCCGGTATTCGCCGGATGAAACGCCAGCGGAATGAAGGTGACGAAGCCGTGGGTGATGTCTTGGGTAGCGCGCAGTTGCAGCAAATGATCCACGCGCTCTTCGGCTGTTTCGATGTGGCCGTAGAGCATGGTGGCGTTGGAACGCAAGCCGAGTTCATGCGCGGTGCGGGCGATTTCCAGCCAGCGCTGGCCGCTGACTTTGTGATCGCAAATGATTTTGCGGACGCGGGGATGGAAAATTTCGGCGCCGCCGCCGGGAAGCGAATCGACACCAGAATTCTTCATGGCGAGGAGAGTATCGCGAATGGAGAGCTTGGAAATCCGCGCATAGTAGCCGACCTCGACCATCGTGAAAGCTTTCAAGTGTACTTGCGGGAAGCGCTCCTTCAGGCCGCGAATCAGCGTGAGGTAATACTCGAAGGGCAAATCGGGATGCAATCCGCCGACGATGTGAAATTCCGTCGCGCCTTCGGCGACGCCATCGCCGGCGCGCTTATAAATTTCGTCAAGAGCGAAGGTGTAGGCGCCGGGTGAATCGGGCGAGCGCCCGAAGGCGCAGAGTTTGCAATGCGCGACGCAAACGTTGGTGGGATTGATGTGGCGATTGACGTTGAAGTAGGTGACGTTGCCGTGCTTTTTTTCGCGGACAAAATTCGCGAGCCAGCCGACCGCCAGAAGATCGTGCGATTGATAGAGCGCGAGACCGTCTTCGGCGTCCAGACGTTCGCCGGCCAGGACTTTTGCGGCCACCGGCTGGAGGCGAGCGTCGTTTACTTGCAGCGTGTGTAGTGGCAGACCCATTTGCGATTCACGATTCCTTCGCCGCGCTTTCAGGGGCGGTTCACAAACGTGGCAGCGCCCCAGAAGAGCAGGAACAACAAACTAATATAGCCATTCACGGTGAAAAACGCAGCATTCATTTTGCTCAGGTCGTGAGGGTGGACCAGTGAATGTTCGTAGCCGAGCAACGCGGCCACCACGGCAATTCCCGCCCAAGCGGGCCAGGCCAGGTGGAGGGTGAGGGCCAGCCAGATGAGTAGCGCGACCATTACCAAGTGCATCGCGCGAGCGATGAGAAGGGCGCGGGCTACCCCGAATTTTTTGGGGATGGAATGGAGTCCGGCGGAGCGGTCGAATTCGACGTCCTGGCAGGCGTAGAGAACGTCGAATCCGCCGACCCAGAGCGTTACGGCGGCGCAGAGGATCAGCATGCGCGGGTCGAGCGAGCCGCGAATCGCGATCCACGCGGCAGCGGGCGAGATGCCGAGAGCGAAGCCGAGGACAAAGTGGGACCAGGCGGTGAATCGTTTTGTGAAGGAGTAGAAAAACAGGACGGCGAGGGCCAGGGGAGAAAGTTTTAGCGCGAGAGGATTCAATTGCCATGCGGCGAAGACCAGCACGGCGGAGGCAAACACGGTGAACGCTGCAGCGAAACCTACCGAGAGTTCGCCTTGGGGGAGGGCGCGATTGGCGGTGCGGGGATTGCGGCGATCGAATTCGAGGTCGGCGATGCGGTTCATGGTCATGGCTGCGGAGCGAGCGCCTACCATGGCGACGACGATCCAGAGAAGTTGCCGCCAGGTGGGGAACACGCTGGCGGAGCGGGCGGCGAGCAACGCGCCCACCAGTGCGAAGGGCAGAGCAAAAACGGAGTGCTCGAACTTGATCATCTCAAGCACGATGCGTATGCGGTTCTTCGTCACGGTCTTTTTTGCCACCGAGTCACAGATGCACAGAGATAGGATAGCAGAGCGTTATGCGTGAATGGCAAGTCGCGGCTCCCGCCAAGCCTGTTTGCTGTGGCTGACTCGAAGCGTCCGGTGCGCGCTACTTTCTGGTTTCTCTCTGTGTCTGTGTGACTTCGTCGCAAAAGATTATTCCTTCCCGCCTTTCCATCGATATTGCTTTTCTTGAGGCAGGCCGAGCTGCGCCAAGACGCGGTATGCGAACTGCTCGATCAGGTCGTCTATCTTTTTGGGCGCGTAGTAAAAAGCGGGCATCGCGGGCATTACGGTGGCACCGGCGTCGTGGACGCGCAGCATGTTTTCCAGATGGATGCGGTTGAGCGGGGTTTCGCGCAGGCAGAGCACCAGCGGGTGACGCTCCTTGAGGCAGACGTCCGCGGCGCGGGTGAGCAGGTCACTGGCGGTTCCGGCGGCGATCGAGCCGAGCGCGCCGGCCGAGCATGGGATTATCACCATGGCGTCCACGAGGGCGCTGCCGGAGGCGATGCTGGCTCCGATGTCTTTGTTGGGGAGATATTCGATTTTTTTTGCGGCCGTGCCGGTCAGGAGCGTCGGGAGTTTTTTCCCGTCCGTCGGGACTACGCCAAGTTCCGTTGCGAGGAGGCGCATGCCTGCTTCGCTGGCGACAAGAAAGACGCGCTCGACGCGCGAGTCGGCGTCGAGGAGGCGGAGGACGGATTGGGCGTAGGCCGCGCCGCTCGCACCGGTGATGCCGACTGTGATGATGCTGCCGCTGGATTTTGCCATGTGTGGTTGGTGAACCCGACGAGTTTAGGTGGCGGGTTTCGGCAAAGTCAAGGCGAGCAGCAAAGTGCGGCGGATTCGCAGGATTCAGCGTTGACCGGAGTGCGCGCATTTCCGAGAGTCATTTTCGGATCAGAGGGCGTGGACTGACCAGCGGCGCATTTGGCGCGCGCCCGTTCGCGCGATCCCGCGTTCATTTGTAACGCCGCGTCCGGGCCGAGGTTAGGGGTGTGAAGGCAGCAGGTCCCAGATGGCGGGATCTTCGGTGCCCAGAACCCAGGAGCAGAAGCCTTGCAGGCCGCGTTCTTTGACGAGGTTGTAGCGCTCGCGGAACGTGCGCGCGTCGGTGTAGAAAATCCATTCGCGTTCGTCGTCGCGGTAGAAATAGAAATACGCGGCACGGTCGCTGGCGTCCCACTCGCTGTGGCCGCCATAGGCGCGGGCGAGGTCGAGCGCGTCGGCCGTGGAGATGTAGGCGGCGGAAGGACTCGGCCGGTCGGTGGGTTTCGCGTTGGGAGGCAGCGGCGCGGCGGCGAACCAGTGGTAGCCGTAAAGCGGGATGCCGAGCGAGATTTTCTCGCGCGGGACGAATTTGAGGGCGTAGTCGAGATTGCTGACGGTCCAGGACCAGCCGGCCACGGGGCCGGGCGGGGTGAGGCGGGTGTGCTGGTCATAGGTCATCAAGCAGACTAAATCGACAGATTTGGCGAGAGCGGCCAGATCGTAGGCACCGCGCCAGTTTTCGTAAATCCAGGCGGAGTAGCTGGTTTCGCCGGCGGCGCCGGGAGCGTTGGGAACCGTGGCGATGGTGAGTTGCAGATTATTTTGGTGAAATAGCGTCGAGGCCTCGGCAACAGTCGCCGAGAAAATGTCGCGGTCGGTCCAATTTACGTTTTCAAAGTCGAACTGGAAGCCGGTGTAGCCGTTGTCTTTGCAGGCCTGGATTAGTTGCGTGAACATTTGGCGGTACGCGGCGGGGCTGGTTAGCAATTTGTGAAAATCATCCTGCAGGAAATTGAAGTTCACCACGATGGGCATCACCGGGACGTGATTTTGGCGCGCAGTTGCGAGTACCTCCGGGTTGGGGCCACCCGAAACCAGGCCGTTGGAATCGACCGAGTACCAGGTGGGGACGAGCGTATCTATTTTATTGGCGTGGGCGAGGAATGAACGGACGGAATTGGGATCGCGCGTCATGTAGAAGAGAGATTTCGGTTGCTGGGCGCTCGTGGGGAGCGCTGCGCAGAATATAAGCACGAGAAGGCATCGCAGAATTTTCATGGCGTTCGTATGTTAGGCGGTTCCCTGCTTGGAGACAACGTTTCCCATTCACGATCAACTCAGAGATTGTTGCCGCCACTTCCGGCCCTCGCAGAAAGCAGTTACTCGGTGTGTGGCGGACGCCCCTGGCTTCGGCGGGTGACGGAATTGAGCCCCATCACAAAATTCTGAGACGACGGCTGGCTCGTAGATTCAGGTGTCGCGTAGCCGGAAACTTGAAAATTCCACATGCACGATTAATGCTGCGGGAGTGGGTCGCTCACAGTCCCCAGTGATATGTGTATCTTAGGTCAAGAAAGTTGACAATTGGCGTACCTCGCGTGATTGACGTGCCAAACTGGAAAACGAGTTGTGATAGGAGTTGCGTCTCGACTCCCGTCTCTTGGACGATGGAGTCCCGATTTCTCCGGGATTGAGACACTTGGTGCCAGCTCGGAGGACTGCTGGGCGCTCACTATCCGCAGGAACGGAGCTGCAATGGTTAATTTTTTCGTGTACATCATAATAACGGGGATGTTACAGGCGGCAGGAGCGCAGGAGACTGCGCCGGCAGCAACGCCGCCCTCGGTTGCGGATGCAGCGCGCGCAGCACGAGAGCGACGGGAGTCGATGACGCCAAAACGCATAATGACGGATGACGATATCGCGGCGAAACGTGGGGCCGGGGACTTGCCGAATATGGGCGCCAGCGAGCAGGAGGTGCGAGCGGAAATGGAGAAGCGTTATCCCCCAGGGCTTACGAAGGCGGATCTGACGCAGCAGATCGCACAGATGAAATTAATCGCGGCGCGGGGCGGCGCGGATATGCTGGCGGGAGTCAAGGAATCAGTATTGGCTGGTTACGAAAGCGTGGAGTTTCCCGGGAAAAAGCATTGGGAAGAGGATGTTTCAGTCGCCGCAACGCGAATGGTCGAGGAGGCAGAGAAAGGAGCCCCTCGACTGCAAGCGATTGTTGACGACAATCAGAATGTACTCGCGGGGCACGATGTCGCCGCTTCGGTGCGCTTGCGGGAAATCTGGATCGACGCGCTTTTGCCGTATGCGACGTGGCAGCAGCGCATGCGGGATCTGGCAGAAGACGGAAAAGCGCGCGCGAAGGCGTACGCGACGGGAAATCCGACTGGGGCCGCCGAAAACCACCACGACGCGGTAAGAAGGAATGAAATTGCAGTGGCAGGAATGTTGAGTTCAATGCACATTGTGGAAGATGAATTAAGGATCGTGCAGGGGCATTACGCGTGCGAGGAAACGCAATGGCCGCGCGACCCGCAGTTCCCGGAGATTCCGAATGCGATGTGGACAATCTACATGAACACCGCCCGCGGGGCGGGTTATCGATTGGATATTCAGGGTTGCGATGCACGCCACTATTCCGCCGTTGCCATTCCACCGGTGAGCGACGGCAGCGAAGGGCGTGCTTTCTGCATGGATGAGTCAAGGGTGCTGCGGGTTGCGCCGGACGGCAATCCCGCAATGTGCATCTCGAGAGGGAGCGAGTGGGTCGGGCGGTAGTTTTGCGCGGGGAAAACTAAAGAAACCTCCATCGGAAAACTTTCTGTCGCTGTGATAGCGAAACGAGTTCGACGGACTCGACACGCTGAGAATTAGCAGTGCAAGGACGCCGAGAGCCACGCTTAGGATGAGCTTCTTACGTGACAGGCCGACATGCTAGCTCACCAACCAACGCAGAGCAATTGAAAGTCCCGGTAAGTGATCAGGCATTTGGATCGAACTTCAGAGCCGAGCAATGCTGCGCCAAGCCTGGGTTTTCTTTTTACTTACAGTCGCATCTGGCGAGGATTCTTGGTGTCTATGCTGTAGCAGGTTTCTCCGGACTTCGATCTTCCCTTTTTGTCGGTAGTCGTGTACGGAACACAGATGACGCGCAAACCCTCTGCCGTGGTGATGTAGTCCCGATAGTTGAAATGGTTATCCTTCGCTTGCATGAGGCTCTCCAGCACCGCTGGCGCAAATGCGTCATGCTGTTTGTCACTAAACCGCAAAGCGAAATACATCGGGCCATCCGGCGTTAACCTGACATACGTCAGGTAAGAGACGGGGTTGTCCGTACAACTCAGCTTTCCCGCATCCGCGTCACAAGCCCAGTCGTAGTGCCCGCCGATGGAGTCCACCCGGTGGCTGTACTCGTAATGAGTTGGCACGGCAAGCGCCACACCCTTCTGGTCGTAGGTTTTCGGTGCTGAATCGTGCTTCTTCGCCGGGGCAGTGAGGGTCAACGAAGTGATAAGTGCGAAGATAGCTGCGACCTTTCTCATGGCATCACCATTATTGTGACGGAAGTGGCGTGGGCGCGAACGAGAAAGGGTCGATGCACGGATAGCGAGCAGTCGAGCGGACTTGGCTAGAGGCGACTCGGTTTCCACGCGCCGCGTCGCTGCGCGCAGCCTACCCCGGCCACTCGTGACAAGCAAGCAGAACGTTGTTCTTTCCAACATCCCCTTATCTTTCATCAGGAATCTGTCCAGGATTTTCGTTCTGAGTGGAAAAAGAACACCATTGTGTATCCATCTCGCCTGCTCGCGACGTCGCGTACCGCAAGAGTCCCGTGCTGGGAGTCCAGATGTAGGGTAAGAGCTTCCAGGCACTGACGGTAAGTGACTTGACGGCAAGCATCTTGCGGATGTATAGATGCGGGCATTAGCGTTACCACCGCACGTAATTGCGTGGCG
>Ga0210394_10003093_pt1 | contig 21550 bp, 16 predicted proteins | sample IncBWC12MmetaG_FD_160121 | JGI IMG/M metagenome (GOLD analysis project Ga0210394, IMG submission 160121) | Forest soil microbial communities from Barre Woods Harvard Forest LTER site, Petersham, Massachusetts, United States - Inc-BW-C-12-M | ecosystem: Environmental > Terrestrial > Soil >...
GGAGCAATTTCCAAGGCAGTCCAGTTGCCGGCTTTTCCACTACCCAGGTTTCGACCACAGTCCATGCCTTCCGTGTGGCCGGATCGAAGGTGACCCTGCATGGCCGGTTTTGGGTGACCCCTGAGGTCGAGTTCTGATCATTCCCGACGACAAGGAAGCACCCACCTGTGCTTTGTGGACTGCGAAAGGAAAGTTGGAGGGTACGGGTACGTTTTCGGGTCGCCCGAATCCCGACTGGTGGACAACGCCGCATCTAGTAACATCTGTGGTCAGCCGGCTAGCGTATGTCGGTGACGGCGAGGTCGAAACCGTTTCTGCGGCAGTTCATCTCTGTGGGACTTCGTTTCGGTTCGTTCGCTCATACGGTGCGGGTACTGCACGGCCCGGGCGTGAGGGTGATTCCACTCGGCGTGCGGCGAAGTCTTCTACATGGCCAACGGCAATTGCGATTTGATTGGGCACGACGATTGGCCCGAAGGCGTCTGCCAGCTAATTCGCGCCTTCGGTCAGATCGGTGCGATGGCCTGCGACGCCCCGAAAGCGCAACTCCCTGGTCCTGCCCTACCGATTTGAATTAATCCGCGACGTTGCTGCATAAAGCCGACGGGCGCACATGCGGCGCTCCAGTTGTCGTCGCTCACACGAACGGTAGATATGAGGCCCCGGGAGGCCTGTAACGGGAGGGTGGCACAACGGATCCAGATCGCGCACGATTCCCCCCGCGTCCCCGAGCCGCGGGCAATTCAGGCTCAAAGGAAGAGCTAGAAGAGCATCGGGTGCACGTGTTCGTACAGACGGGCCGCAGTAGAATGCGCAGGCTTCCTGGCTGCGAACGATACTCCGCGTATCGACTCCTGCGTGCTTCTCGGCCCGAGACAAAGGAACTATATGTCTGGAATCCTCTCGTCGATGCTCGACCGGTAGCGTGGACTGTCGCAATGGCGACCGTGAGTGACTATTGCGATTCCCGCAGGGCCGATTGGAAATGTTGTTCGGTTGCACTGTCCATGAAGTGGACATACACGCCACGGTGTGCTCGGGACATGAGGACGCGATACACGTTTTTCAGGTGTTGGGTTAGGTTCGGATTTTTGCGTTTGACCTGCGTATCGTTGGACTTTTCGGGAACGCTCTTCCACGCTTGAGACTCGATGTCGTAAACGAGATCGGGTCCAAAAATCACCCCTATATAGTCGAACTCGAACCCTTGAGCTGTGTATACAGTTCCGACTTGCTCCATCCCTGAGTCGTCCGTTGCCCATTTCCAAAAGGTATCTTTTTTCTCCCAGGGCATCGCGAAACCGCCAATTCGAACGTCGTTCACGAGGGTCCCGTCCCGATTTGGAGCGCTCCAAGGCCAACAAAATCCCGCGACGATTCGCGCTGAGTTCTTCTTCTCTGCGTTACGCTTTCTAATTTCGTCCATCATTTCCGAGGGCGTCGAGAATACTCGAAACTGCATTCGAGCGTCGAATGCAGAAGTTTCGGTGTCTGCGATTGCGAGTGTTTTGTCCAGCCACTGCAAATAAGCGTCCGAACCAGAGCATCTAAATTGAGTCTTCAGTTCGAATTCAGCGATGTCGCTTTCCCCAATTCCAAATCGGCCCGCTGCAGCTCTGATCAGCTGGACGTTACCTATTTCTTCGGGCCGGACGATTTGGTTCTCATCGATGAAGAAGATGTTGAGCTTTGCTACGCGTAACAGCTCGTCGATTTGCGGTCGATCTGAACGTTTCTCACGCTTCATATAGCGACTGTTGCTGTTCCTGCGAATTCGATGAGCCTCATCGCAAACGAGGATTTCGATGGAATTGGGTTCCATCGTCATAAAGCTGTTGAAGAACTTGAAGAGATTCGCTGCCCTCACGCCGACGATCTTGCGGAGCGTGTTCGTAAAGGCGCTGGAACCCGTCGCGTGGTAAACCGTTTTTCCTTTGCGCATGAGTTCGCCCATGACTTCGAGAGCGATGACGGATTTTCCGGTCCCCGGTCCACCCTTCACGATGACCATCGATTTTCGCTTCGACTGGGCCAGGGCCTTGGCCTTGTGCATGATTGCGTTGAATGCGGCGATTTGATCGTCAATTAGGTTGAAAATCTGCTGTTTGTTGATCATCTCGCTCGTGTGTTCAAGTAATCGTTTCGACGGGCGAATTGGGCTGGTGACGAATCGACCGAATACTTCAAACCCGTTTCCTCGCGACAACCGTTCTCCGAGATAAACGCCTAGCGCCTCAACGTCCTCTTTGGCGAAAACGGGAAACTGTTCGAGATCTTTGACGAACTTCGGTGAAAATATGACTGGATTAGGTCCCAACCTCGAATAGTTGTGGCAGTAAGCGCACGATGCGAGATTGGCGGCAGGGGCTTCCCGAAAGAGGGTGAGAAAGTCCTTCAGGTCGAAGTGGTAGCCTTGAACCTGAAGTGAAGGGTGTGCCTGTTCCTTCCTTACCGTTCCGAAGTCAACGACGAGGTTGCCGTCCGACTCGCAATCGGCGACACTTTCGTTCGACCACTGCTTGAGCTCAATCAGGACCACGCTATCAGTGTCAGTGCTGTCGCGACCAAATATAAGTGCGTCGATGCGTCGAGTTGAGTACGGAAGCTCGTATTCGATTACGAGCTTGTTATCCGTAAGACCCGTGTAATCGAACGAGTTCTTGAGAAAGTTCAGCGATTGTTGCCAGGATCTGTATTCCGAGGGTGCCGCACGGCGCTTATAGTATCCCTGGTAACTTGAACCGATCTGATCAGCGATCTTGTTCTGAATTACCGCTCTATTGAAATCGCTGATGGTCCCTTCATATAGACGCATCCAGGAGCCCCTCGCAATGGAATGGACATGCCACAAACAGCCTTTAAGTTCGATCTTCTTGCTCTGTGCGAAGCCGCGCTCTGAAGGCTATCGGCTCAAGTTCAATATCATAAATGAATTTGTCTTTTGAATAGACGAACAACCCTGATTCAGCTCGCAAAGCCGAAGTAACTACACAAGTGACGTGATGACGATCGATCATGGCATTCCGCACTTCTCCGGCGGTAACAATGAAACAGATATCGTCACCTTGCGTCCCCTTCACTTCGACATGCTCGTGCCACTCCTCTTTCTCGCACCGCAAATCGTATCCAACCTTGCCAGCTTCCACCGATGTAACTTTCCAACCGTTGCGCTCGTAATGATCGGTAACGAAGGAAATGGCCGCTTTCTCGACCTTACGGTTCATCTCGACAGATCCGAACCCACCCCCTCTTGACCGTTTGGTTTCGGAAACCTCGGTCGCAAGCGCTGCAGAAACGACAGCTGAGTCCGGCACCAATGCACCGACAGGCCGAAGTTTAAATACGATCGCTTTTCTAGGCTTACCATCCGTATCTGCTGCCTGCTGATATGATTGGCCGATGCACTCCATACCGCCCAGACATCGCAGGAAACGCTTGTCTTTCTTATCTTGTTCGAAGAGGTAAAGTGATTTGCCTTTTTCCTTGTGGTCGCGAATCGCTCGATTGCCTTTCGTCAGGGTCATATCTCCGTGTTGCCCTTCGCCGGTGTACACAAAAAGCCCATCATCCGTCCACTGGTCGGTGTAGCCGTGTTGCTTGCCAGAATCGCCCGTGACGAGCATCACGAAAGAGGCTTTTGCCGGAGTGCTGATTCCGCCCTGTCGCTGACCTCCGAATCGCTCATGCAGGGTTCTACGGCGATATAGTTGTCCTGGCACAAATGACGGCGCGTTGGTAACCATGAATACTGGACCTCCTATGCGAGCATTGGGTTTCAGATATCGGACGGACCGTTATGCATTCGCTCGTACGGACTCCTGCCCCGCGAATATTCCAACGACTATTTAGCACCCTCGAAAGGCGCAACCGTAGGCACTCAACACTGACCGCGATGCTCAAGGCGGATGATTGGTCGTCGCGCAACTCGCTACGGCTGGTCATGATCGGGCATTCTAGCGCAGCAACGGTAAAACCCCGGCATCCAAATCATGTGTCCAAGCTGTCGCAGTTCGGCACCGCGATGATCGGAGCCGGCTTCAGCTGCCATCCCCAAATAGAGGACAAGAAGGCAAAGAGGCAAAGTGAGTAAGGGCACTTTGCCAACTTGTTATCTACGCAGAATGTTTAGAATGTTCTTGCCACGGTGGACGAGCAGTACTTGGCACAAGCGACCTTCGCACCTGAATTTGCTATTCTTCGCAGATCATGGATAACTTGTTAGCTAATCGGTGTAGTTCACTGTTGTAGTACTATGGCAGCGGCGATTCCGGTGCAGTCGTCTTTCTAAAGAATTTGAGCCTCGCGCTGGAGCGGCTCTATCGTTTGCGCCATCTGCATCGCGGGTCGCATCCGACGCGCGGCGCCATTGACCTGTACCGCCTTTTGGTTCTCGGCCTATCATCCCGGTCGTCAGCGATTCCACTTGAGATCGGCGGGGTCGCTGCACAGTACCCTGAATGTTTCCACGCCGAGCCCGGCAGATCGCACAAGCGTCTCGACATGGTGAAATTCACCCCGCGAAAATAGGCTGCGACCGCAGCGCGCGCTCGCCCCAGCGCATTACTCAGGTCGAAAACGGCTTTTCAGAGCTCGCCGCCACCACATTTCCAAAACTGCTGCTATGCGAGGCCGCTGATTCACATGCAATGTACGTTGTGTTTAACTCCCCGCAAGCACAAACTTCAGATGCGGTCGCTGTGTGCTCATCTCCAATTTCTGTGTGGGTTATCGATGGCGAGACCCGACCAGATCGGATGCGCAAGGAACGGCGAAACCGTCAAAGTAACTTGTGACTTGACTATGCCGGTCTGCAGCTCAGCGTTGATTGTGAATTTCCGTTCAACTGTCTAACGTAAGGAACTGATTAATCAGGGCCATTGGGTACCGCGAGCGGTGCGATTCAGTGGAGGACAGCTCGCACAGCTTCAACACTGAGATCATCACTGTGACGTTGCTCCTATTTAGCAATGAGGGCGGGACAGTCGCAGGCGATCATGTCTTGCATTGAGGTCGCTTTGCCAAATTCGTAGCCAAACTTCACCCACGCTGCGATTACGTGTTTGCGGATTGCCTACTGAAAGGTCAAAAGTGCATGAACGAAACGAACGAAGCCAAAACCCAGTGGACGTTTCTTTCGGGCCTTACTGACGCGCTTAGACAGCAACCAGCATATGCGCTCATTTTCGGTCTTTCAGCCTTATTCTTTTTGTTTGGGATTGGCTCGGGCTTTGCGGCAGTGGTTGGTAAGAATCCTGACCTATGGCACTACGCTTTTGGAGGTCTTCTTGCGAGCTTAGTTGCTGCAGTGATTGTAGTGTGGAGAGTGCAGCCAGTTGTACCTTCGGCGATACCGATTCCCATCCTGAGTGGCGACTCAACGTTAGACGAAGTTCTGTACGCAATTCACCAGAACGTCAGTAAAGCAAACAAATTCAATAACGAGACGTTTCGCGATGCCGTTCTTCAGGCGTGTGGTAACTTTCTCGCTACGACGGCTGATTGGTCGGAGGGCAAAGTTGTGGCGCACAGGTACTACAACGACCTTCTGCTAGGTTTCTACGAGCGCGCGAAGGAATCCGTGTTCTCTACGAGCATTCCGAGCTATCTGTCCGCGTGGCAGGGCTCTTTGGGTGAGCAGATGTTGGACGCGCACCATCGAAGTCGTGCGAGCATCACTCGAGTATTCCTGTTCAATAGGCGAGACGAGGTGGGACGTGACGCTGTTGGAGTTATGGAAAAGCAGTCAAAGGCTGGTATTAGTGTCCGCCTATTTTTCAGCGATGAGAGTAAGGGGCAAGGATTCGAATTTCCGACCGACATCAGCAAAGACTTCACCGTGATTGATCGTGGAGAGGCCATCGGCGTTACACTTTCGTTCGGAGGTGATAATTTGGCAGCCGAATGGTACATCAAGGACGAAGATCGAAAGATACGGTTTGAGGGGTTGTGTAAAAGTTTACTTCGAGCAAGTCAGACTTTCCCTCAGTTTGAGGAATGGGTTAAAAGAAACAAGCCCGTTCAGCCGTGAGGGATTCTGCCGTGCGTCTGCAGACAGAACTTCTGCCACTAAGTACCGTCGGCTATCGAACCATTTGGGACGCTGTCTTTGCATGCATTGCGAAAGTCCGAACGAGCGGCAAGGCAATTCTGCGATGGGGCCTTGTAAGCGTGAGTGGACAAGAAGCATTGCTTGAGATCGCCTCGATTAGCGATGTTTCGGTTCAACCCGAGGCGCAGCTGGCGGCAATCAAAGAATCTGCACGAGGAGGTATCTACGTCGCGCTCGTTGTCCCAACCGGCGTTGGAGCCGCAATTGGGGGATTCATAGGGGACGCAGGGCCGGTCGCGAGAGCGCTTGAGAGTGTGGCTGACTTGGTGATTCTGCACCCCAATGTTGTGAATGCAGCAGACTTTTACGCGGGGGGTGATCGTAGTCTATACGTCGATGGTCTGACACTGGACCGATTTTTTGCCGGAGAAGTCCAATTAGGAGCACTGCGGCGGGTGAAAAGTGGACTTATTCTTGACCGACTGGATGCCAGTTGCCACTCTCAAGTACTAAACGCAGCTAATGGACTGCGTGCCGCGCATGGTATCGATTTCGCTGGGTATGTGGTATGCGAGGAAAAAATCAGGTGCCGCATCTCTCGTTCACGGTTTGGACATTACACAGGCGACGTTGAAAATCCCGAAGTGCTCTTCAGAGCCGCCGAGATTCTTCGGCGGCACGGCGCAAATGCCCTCGCGGTGGTCTCGGGAATCAGTGGAATCAGCGGAATCACAGAGGAAGACCTTGCTCGTCATTACTCTGGCGTGGGCCCGAATCCTGTAGGAGCACTTGAAGCGTTGATATCTCGATCCATAACATGGAGAACTGGTCTGCCTTGCGCTCACGCCCCTGCGTTCTCCGATGGATTAGGCAAGTCTTCCACAATTGTTGACCCGCGCGCAGCCTCAGAAGTCGCATCAGGTAGCGGCTTGCCGTGCGTAATTTATGGTTTGACGCACGCGCCGCAAATCGTCAAGGACGGGATCGCTGTTAGCGATCTAGCGGCAGTGATCGTGCCTCTGTCCTGTGCTGGCGGCGCACCAGCTCTGGCCGCCAAACGATTTGGAGTTTCTTTGATTGCTGTCAAGGCCAATACGACCGCGATCGGCGTATCTGCTGAACTTCTTGATATCGACACGACTATAGTTCTTGAAAATTACGCAGAGGCGATCGCCTTTATCGCCTGCAGAAAGAGCGGCGTGAGCTGGGAGAGCATTCTCCGGCCATTGGAGTCAACAAAGGAGTTGAAAACACCCGCCGTTCCGGCGTGAGCTTCGGAGCGAACGCTGCCCGAGTAAGACAGCGAACGGTCTGCCCACATTCCGTAACCGATTGTGTCGCTTACGAGGCCAGAAGCACCCTCTGATTCGCGCGATGATACTTAATGAGACTTAGGAATGCGCGTGGCGTAAATCAAAGCTCGAAGATATTTGTTCCGGTTGACGGGAAGGTTGTGTCACCCGCCCGATGACCACTCGTTCAGTTTGATCCGCCCCTCATGCGAGAAATTTCTGCCTTGCAAATTGCAGGAATCGTAATCCGCTCCAGGTTGACGACGTCGAGGTAGCGTTTACATTCCTGAAGTGTCATCTCTGAACTCAGTGACACGGTTCTTTTCAAGAGAATGGCACTGGTCCGGGACAGCCCGACGCACATTAGATTAATCAGGGTTTTATCTGATGCTCCAAATTCAAGAAACATATTCAGGGGAAGCAGTTTATCGGCCCTTTCGGTTTCACCCTTTTCCGTAAGGATCAGCGAAAGCACCTGCAGGTAGATGCTGGTGTATTTTACGTATCGATATCTAAGTTCTTCCTCGATCTCGCGAAAAAGGTCTCTGATCTCTTCGTTTACACTCTCTCGGTCATCGGGTGTCTTCTTATAATCCAGTCGAGTTTGAACCAGATCACGGATCGGCATTCCTTTTATCCAGACCAGCGCGAGATAGGCGAAGTAGAGATGTCGCTGATTGTTAGACTTGATAAAAACTCGATCAATTATGGAGAAAATCTCGACAAGATTCTGATATGCGTCGCCCGCGAATGGCTGAGCCGGGCAAAGCGACGAAATCGCCGGAGCAGCCCGGAATATTGCGGCGAGTTCTTCGAGCCGTTCCGGGTGTACGTACATATTATTCGCAAAAATCTCCTCCGGTAGCGTGCGACTCGCATAGGCTTTCTCGCTCGCAGAATCTACCATCGCCAGATGTTTCTGAATTGACGCATCCTCAATCGAATCGCTGAGTCGCTGCTTTGTGGTGACGTAGTCCGCGTAGATATTTGCGAACGCTTGTTCCGCCCAAGCTTCGCCGCCATCTGCCGACAGGGGCGGTTTGGTCGCCCAGAATGCCAATTCCCCGGCTCGCACCGTCAGTGCGATCTGAAAAGCCGATTCTATCGGCATCATGCGATCACCCGCCAATGGATTATTTTCCCAAGGCCTTCCGTAAATACAGAAGACGTTTCCGCTGAACTCCAGATTGAGTCGACCAGCACGGCCCACCAAGTTCCAAAAGTCGCCGGGCTGAATCCTCCCCGCTTCCCCCTGACCTGTCTTCGGGTTTTCAAGGAATATATTTTTGGCCGGAAGGTTCACACCTTGGAGCAATGTGCTGGTACAACAGATGAATCGTAACTTGCGATGCTTCGCTAGTTCTTCTATCCGTGAGCGGACAATCTGGGGGATGTTTGAGTAATGGAAAGCGATGCCCTTGCGCACCATCGCGCCCAACCGATAGTATCGGTGAACCTCCTGCCGCAGGAAGTCGCCGAAATCCGTGAGCTCTTGATCGTCCGTTTCTTCGAGCAGTTCGCTTAGTTCAGTCGCAACTTTCTCGGCCTCGCTCGGCCGGTTGCGATAGATGATGCTTACGTCATCAGGCGCGGTGAAGTATGTAGCAAGGTTTACCAAATAACGCCCGCGAAACTTGAACGGTAGTTCTATTCTGCCTAGCGGAATCGACCCGACCTCGTTTAACAGATCGAGTTCAGCCGACGACGTCGCCCCCCTCACCTGCTTCACTAAAACTATGTTTTGGGTCACGGGGCGCTGATACTCAACGAAATGTGTAGAGGATAAATCGGGTCGCTGGAAGAGTGATAGTAGGTATTCCGGATTCGAGCGCAAAGGGCTACTGAAGAAAAGTTTAGCTGTTGGGAATCGGCGCGTCCCCAAACGAATTACGCGTTCCAGAGTGATTCCTCGCCTCTCCTTTCCAATCTCCTGGGCTTCGTCGACGATGATTGAATCAATCGTTAGATCAGGGGGCATCCCGGTCAGGAAGGCCGCGAATCTCTCCTGAGTAAGAACAAAAATAAATCTTCGCGGCGTTTCGCTGTCATCGCGTTCAGGAACTGATAGAGAGGACAGGATTGAGCATTCAATTTTGTTTTTTCTCAGCAGGTCGGCAAGGTCGACGGAGACTTGGCGAATTAGCGCGCGCGTCGGGACTAAGAAGATGGCGGTATACGGGCCGGGTTTTGCTAGACGATGGAGGAGCTCTAGCTCCAGTGTAAACGATTTTCCAGCTGACGTCGGTGCCGACACGCTTACGCTTTGCTTCTCTCGCAGGGCTTTCAGAAGACGTACCTGAAAATCTGTTAGAGTCACGCCTTCAGGTGCATCTGGTGATCTGTTTTCTTCCTCTCGAACAATCGCCTCAAGTTCCAGGAACGGGTCCGTGACGCGCCGCAAATCGGTGGTCGATTGTCGTAGGAGGTTTCGCGCGGGGAAATTGCCTATTCTAGCGAGGATCCCTTCACATAAAGGGGTAACGATAGCACGGCTACCGTTCGCAAACCTCGGTGCGCGTACAGCGATGTCGTAGGCGAGTTGGCACTGGGCACCGGCCAGCTCCGAGTCAATGGCTGCGTTTAGTGCGAGACGGGATGCGGTACTAATCAGATAAGCTAAATCTGCTGGAGGAAATGTCGGAGCCTCATCATTGAACAGTTCTTGACGCAAGTCGGACACAACGAGGTCTGTATATGCGGAGGAGAATCGCGGCGATAGCTGGTCGGTCAGGTCACTCATCGCTACAGGTTCTCTAGGAATAGGCTTCTGAAATCATCAACACTCGTGAATGGAAGGAAAAAAAACTCAAACCGGAGATGTGAATGTTCGAACGTAGCCAGCTCGCCGTCAAGTTTTGGTTTCATTTCCGTCTCGGCCCACGCCCGATACCGCCCGTCAAACTCTTCGAGAAATTTCTTCCTTTCCGTGGTATCGAGGCATTTATATTCCTTCCAGTTATATCCAATCAGGCAAACTTGAACCTGTTGAGATTTTTCCTTGTTCTCGCCCTCGACATATGAAGCAATAATCTTCTGCTGCTCTGCGCTCAGCAGCGAGAACGTATTGAGAAAATAATTAATTTCCAATTCCTTGGTCGCGGAGTTGTGGAAGTCCATCATACTCACGAATGCGCTAGCTAAGGCGGCAGCAAAATCTTTGTGTAGCTTCGCCTCTGCAAAGATGACTTCCAACAGCTCTTTGTCGGAGGCCCAGCGCATGTGCACCCCGTCGCTCCCTTTCCTCTCTTCGTTCGGATTTGTCGTGATGAGCATCTTTTTGAGGACCTGCGGAGCCTTCAGTACTGCTTCGATGAGGAAATAGACCAGTAGTTCTCCGGGCTGACCCGTAGTCGGAAACTTTCGGAATAATTTCCTCGCCTCGACAAAGGTCCTGTTTCTGGCGGTTTCGTCTAAATCCGCTCTCCGTTGGGAGTTGAAGCAAAAGTGAGTTATGTAGGCAATTAGCGTTTCGACGACTTTGCCAAGATTGACGAGCCCTCCGGCATCGTGTCTGATGAAGTGCAGACGAATCGATGCGGCCGGCACTTCGCCGCAGGAGATTTCGTGTTCGAGAGTCGAAAAAAGGTTGGAGTAATCCCTTTCATCGACTTCGACCAGCTCATGTAGGTTGACCTTCAAGTCATATGTGGAATATCACAAATGCAGGCCCGTCTTCTAGTCCTAAAGAAGTGTAGCAACGCTATTAGGCGAAAGTAAAGCGAAACGAGGAGGAGCCGCCTCTTCCCATTCGTCCTCTCTCCGTGTCAACAGAACTCCGTATCCGCTTTCGAGTCGTCGCCGACACTGTTTGCTCTGCCGCAATGTGCCTCGGAGTTCTAGACCTCTGACACGTTACGGTGTCGCGCTAAGCGCCGGGTCTTTGGGAATGTTATTATCGCGAGTATCTACCAGCTTGGCGGTTGTCGGCCTCACAAAATCTGTATCCGACTTGCTACTGCCTGGAACAGGGTAAATATGAACGAAGTGTTAGCTACTCCGGGAACTGCCGACAAGAATGAGGATACGCTCATTCAACTTTATTGGGCTATCTTGGAGACATGGAGCGCCCAAGTAGATTCGTACTGGACACGCGCTAACTATTTCGCGGCCTTCGAAATCGCTGCAATTGCAGGAACATGGGTAGTCTTAAACGCCGGCGATTTCTACGTGGGCCATTGGTTGCTCCTACTCGCCATTTTCCTGACGGCGAGTTGGATTTTTAGCAATGTTAGATCGCATGATTACGTTAGGTATTGGTGGAAGGTGCTCGAAGATATTGAAGGACGCGAGGAGTGGAAGAGGAAACCTGAATATGTGTCAGCGTACGAAATGCGCAGAAAAAAGCGCCGCGTATTGAACAAACTTCAGTACAGTTTCTTCACCAATTGGCTCGTTCCGACCTTTTTCTTGATAGTTTGGCTCTTTCTATTGTGGGTCGACTGGAACGGAACGACCCATAGATGGACCGTCCCCTCTCGAGGTATTGAAAACGGCGTGAAGTCTATTTCTTGTTGAATTGGGCAGCTAATTTCCCCGCCGAAACGGTCTTTTTCACGTTCGCGACGTACGCGTCAATGATCGTGTCAGCGCCAAGGACGCTCGATAGTATCGCGCGATTGGGGGAGGCCTGTGCGCACATCTGTTGAAATTCTTTCGGGAGTGCTTTCCCGGCGACGAATTTGAAATCAATACCCGGGACATAAAACATGTGGCTATGAAACGCGCCTTTGTTCGCGCTCACGGGTGTCTGGAACGCAAGCGGGGGCTGTTTGTCATAGGGCCAAACCGACACGATGGTGTTTGCTGTTTCGGGGAACGGGCCTTTGTCCACCAGGAAAACACGTAGCGGCTCCTCATAAGGTCCAAGATTTATTCCGAGCATTTTACGGCCGGGCCTATTCGGATCAGGCCACGCGTGCGCGGAACTCCTCCAAAATATTCTGAGACCGAAGTACGCGATCTGGTCCATGTCGAGTTCGGGGATCTCCGCGCCGGCATAGAGGGCTATCTCCTCGCCGGACACTTTCGGTTCGGCGGCTTTCAATATTTGTCGAATCGGGAATCCATCAGGGGTCGCGACTCTCGTATGGAACCACTGCTCGCCGCGCACGTTGAATCGTTCCTCGCAGTTGCGGCACAGGACATGATCACGGGCTTGGTTTGACGTTTGCTTCGCGACACCGCCCGCTATGGCCACCGGAGGCCTGTCGTTCTCCATGTCGCGGCAAAGCTTGTAAAGCCATGCGGGCAGGAAATGACTGTCCTGCAGTTCCGCTTCTTCATGACAGAGTTTGCACACGCCGACGACAGGCACAAGACCTCTAGGCAAACAAAAGGTGAAATGCTATTGTACGCCGCATCCTCCTCCTGGCGACGATTGGCCAAGCGCAAGATCACCGTGCTACTCAAGGCCTGGCAGCCGAAGGCGGATTCCATCCGCAAACTCAATCGCGTCGGGAAGGATTCAAGTACCCCACGCAGCCAGTTACTCAAGCCGTGCCGGTCCTAAGGAAGAGCCTTAATCAATTTGCACGACCTGACGGACGTATTTTCCCGCGTTCACCCATCCGCTGAGTGTGCTCGCGCGCTCCTACGAGTTGGGCGAAGCTCGGATCGCCGCATCGCTACAACTCTCGGTACATTTCAGTCGGGTCTGTTTGAAACCCCAGAACCAGCTTTTGGATCCAAGGGGGGCTGATGCCGAGCTGTCGAGCCCAATCGCGACCGGACAGCTTTTCTCCGCGGCCAGTGTACAAGCGGAACGCGAACCGCCGGATCATCCGTGATTCCTGATTGCTGCGCCAGGGCCGAGGCGGGCGCCCCACCGCGCGTACTTTTTTCAAGTTTTCTCATTGAGGATTCATACGAATACCGGTCCCCGGTCGAGGATCCTGGCAAAAACAAGTGCTGATGCGGCGCTATGAAAACGGCCAGCGCTGCCGCCGATCAACGCCGCTAAAAGTGTGCATTCATAGTTCACCAGGGGTGAGCACTCGAAAACGCGAACCCAAGGGCTATATCCATCGTGATCGGTATAGGATTCAATCACTTAAACCGCCCTCAGGACGGTTTCAATGCACGCTCACATCGCAGCATAGTGTCTACCATTTGTCGTCCGGGACGTCTGTGCACTCAGAGCGAGGGCGGCGGGCAAGTTTTTCGACCGATTCCTGGCCGGTGACATCGGGCGCTCGGTGTCACCTCCCGCGGTATTGCCTCGCGTGCGACGCGAATAACGACTCCACGATTCATGCGAAGTGCACGAGCGATGGCACTATTTTTCCAGCCCAGTGCCCATTGAGCGGCTCCGGCATTTTTGATCCACTTTGAAGGTTAGTTTCCGGCAAAATCTAGGACCCAGGGAAGGGAGATTTGCCGTGAAGCACAAACGTTTCAACGTTGAGCAGATCGTGGCAGTTTTGAAGCAGGCAGAAGCGGGAGTTCCCTTGGCCGAATTGATCCGGCGGGTGGGAATTTCCGAACAGACTTTCTACCGATGGAAGAAGCAATACGTCGGACTGGAGGTCGATCAGGTTCGCCAACTTAAACAGCTCCAAGAAGAGAACGCTCGGCTGAAACAGCTCGTAGCCGATCTGACTCTCGACAAGGCGATGTTGCAGGATGTTCTATCAAAAAAATACTAGAGCCCTCGCGGCGCCGACAGGTGGTCGAGTACCTGCACGGCAGCTACCGGGTGAGCGAGAGGCGTGCGTGCAAGGTCACCCGGTTAAATCGAGGAACGTTTCGCTATCGCACGCATAAAGATCCACGGACTGCACTGCGGATGCGCATCCGGGAAATCGCTCAGACACGAGTGCGGTACGGGTACCGCAAGATCCGCGTGTTGTTGAACCGGGAGGGCTGGAAAGTGGGCAAATACCTGGTAGAACGGCTCTATCGGGAAGAGGGATTAACGCTGCAGCAACGGCGGAAGCGGCGCCGCCGGGTAGCGGAACATCGGCGTGAACGTTTTCATCCAACCGGTCCGAATCAGGTGTGGTCGATGGACTTTGTGGCGGATCAGCTAGCAGATGGAAGAAGGTTCCGTTCGCTGACGGTCGTGGATATCTACACTCGGGAATGCTTGGCGATCGAATCAGAACAGAGGTTGAAGGGCGAAGATGTGGTGCTGGTGCTGAACCGCATCAAAATCCAACGCGGAGTTCCGAAGTTTCTGTACTGTGACAATGGGAGCGAGTTTTCCAGTCAGGCGATGGATCTGTGGGCCTATCAGAACGGAGTGCGCATGGCGTTTTCGCGACCAGGGAAACCGACGGACAATGCTTTCGTGGAATCATTCAACGGAACGTTTCGGGCAGATTGCCTGGATGCCCATTGGTTCATGTCGTTGACGGAGACCCAGCGGATCGTCGAGACTTGGCGTCGGGAGTACAACGAGAGTCGGCCTCACAGGGCTCTTGGGGAGAAGACACCCCACGAATTCGCCAATGAAATCGCGGCCAGCCGCGATTTCATTGGGATGCAGACAGCCGAAAACTCACCCTAGGGTTGGTACAAAAAAGCCGGGCCGATCAGTGATGTGAACTCTCTCACTCGCCGTGGTACAAAAACTCGGGCTCGTCACTGTCGTTCGTCGCATCAGGCTGTAGTGGAGGAAAAAGCCAGATAGACAACCATCACCGCAATCGCCACGACGATAGTGAGAAGTATAAACGCACGTGTGGTGCCGTAACGAAAGGTTTAAGTCCTTGCTACTTGACATATGGAGTAGTAGAGGGCTACTGTGCGCTTATTAGGAAAGGGCTTTCACGACCCATGACCAGCCTGCTGTCTTCGTTGTCCGGTGAGTTTACCAAGTCGCTTCTCCTCGGAACTTTCCTGCCGGTGGTGGTCTTCGTCGTCTTAGGGCTAGCAATCGGCTTGCCGCTGCTTCCCCCCAATTTGATGCTGCTCGAAGAGTTCAAAGCACTCGACAAAGAGTGGCTCACGATTGCGGCTTCGTTTCTCGCGGTCTTGATTGCCGGACTCCTATATAACCTGAATATTCCGATCATCCGGCTATATGAGGGTTATCCGTGGAAAAGCTCCCTCTTCGGACAATTCTGTTGCTCCCGGAAATCCCAAGAGCGGAAACGGCTGCGGACACTTCGCTTTCGGCTACAGGTATTAAGAAATGCTTGGAAATCGTTCTTCGGAGATACGCGGAAAGCTCAAATTGACAAGATTGAGGCGAGCCTAACCGATGTATCCCTGCTTCTCGCTGAAAGATATTCCGCTAACTTCGAGGTTTTGCCAACAAGGCTTGGAAATACCCTTAGCTCCGCAGAACTATATTCACTGCAGCAATATGGGTTAGACGCTATTCCCTTATGGCCACGGATGGTTGCGGTTATACCAAAGGACTATTCGGCCGGAATTGACGATGCCAAAAGTGCTATGGATTTCTTTCTTAACGCGTCGGTTCTCAGCGGTCTTCTGGCGATTTTTTTAATCGCCGCCGGCCTTTGGTACCAGCGGCCATTTGCCAGCCGCGACAGCTTCACATGGTGGATCGGTGAACTGCTAGTTTTCTGCCTAGCTGCCTGGCAATGCTATCGCTACTCCGATTCTCGGGCTGCTGCGTGGGGCAGCATGATTCGCGCCTCGTTTGATCTCTATCGGTACGAGTTGCTTAAGCAATTAGGAATCAAACAGCTGCCCGTTAATCTAAGTGCCGAGCGGGCAGTATGGACAGCGATCTCGCAACAAGAGTCGTTCGGCGATATGCCGGCGGACATACCCGAATTGTATTCAGAGGCACGTTTCTGGATCGCGGCCGATCCACCGGATCTCGTTCTTGCAACAAGTTCTGGCATGCAGGCCGGTGCGGGAGCCGCTTCTGCAGAATTGTCGCTGTTCTGCAAGGTTGAGAACACCAGCGGCGTGGAGGCAACCAAGGTGAAGCTGAGGGTGTATCCCCCGGACGGGTACGAGTTCAAGTGGGGTTCGGCGTCGGTTACCGATGGTTCAAATGCACCGTTGCCACTGGAACCGAGCAGTTCAACATTCGATATTGGTTCAATCCTTCCATCGCGGTACTTAATTTTTGCGTGTAGCGCAATTCCTGTACCTCAAAAAAACCTAGCAGGCAAAAGGAGCGTTTCGAATGGCAAAGAAGAGCCTGAAAGAAAGCAAAAAGTCTCTGAAGAAAGAACGATTGGTATCTGAGCTCGCGGGTCATGGGCATACGAAGGTCGGTGGCGGGATTGTTAAGCCGTAACACACCGCGTGTGCGCAATGCCTGTTCCGCAAGAACCTAGCAGGCAAAGGAGCGTTCCGAATGGGAAAGAAGAAGCTGAAGAAACTCAAAAAGCTTGCGGGTACTGGACATACGAAGGTGGGAGGCGGGATTGTTAAGCCGTAACACACCGCGCGTGCGCAATGCCTGTTCCGCAAGAACCTAGCAGGCAAAGGAGCGTTCCGAATGGGAAAGAAGAAGCTGAAGAAACTGAAAAAGCTTGCGGGTACTGGACATACGATGGTGGGAGGCGGAATTGTTAAGCCGTAGCACACCGCGTGTGCGCAATGCTTGTTCCGCAAGAACCTAGCAGGCAAAGGAACGTTCCGAGAGGCAAAGAAGAAGCTGAAGATTCTGAAGACAAGCAAAAAGCTTGCGGGTACTGGACATACGACGGTGCCGAGTAAGCTCGTTAAGCCATAGTGAATGGAGGCCTAATCCACATCTAATCATGTCGAGGCGGGATCATCGTAAGATCGTCGAGATTTGGGACGCTGCGGAGGCGGACCAGGACAGCTCACTCGATCTTCCTGTCGCTGCGCGATCTCTAAATCTTTCGGAGAGCCAAGCGCTCGAGTTCCTTGCGGCCGATGTGTTGAAGGATGCTAGTTCCTTTACCTCACCCTGGACCTGCCACTTCATGGATCTAGCGCTTATTGTGGTCGGCGCAGGCGTCATGCTCTTGTTTAGTTACCTCCATTCACCGCGTGCAGACCAAGACAAGCGCGTTACACTGGTTGCTCCAAACGGCGTGAAAACCCTGCAAGTGATTACTTCACCGGACATAGCCCTCAAGCCGGTGAAAGAGACTAAGGGCTCGTTTGAGAAACTGGAAGGCGTCGTTGGCCGGTACGCATTGCGGCCGATATCAAAAGATGAGGTGCTAACATCGAAGGACTTGAGCTCTTCTCCATTGCCTGCAGGATTAGCGGGGCGTGAGCAGATTTCCCTGCCCGTGAATTCGGGAGATCTTGCCAACACCATTGAGCTGCCGGGCCTCGTGTCTTTAATTGCAACTCCAAAATGCAAACGGTCGAAAAATAAGCCTCTGTCGCTGAATGATGTCTACGTAATTGCATTTGATGCTCCCGCGAATCCGACAGTCGCGGTTGTCGCGCTGACCGCCGAACAACTGGCGACGCTCACGCCATTCTTGGGCTGCGGTGAGTTCACCCTCGTCAAGACCTTCGGCGGCTCCTAGCTCGCTCGCACTTGCAGTCCATGGGGCTCAATTGAGGGCTTAAGAGATCGCTGCCAGAGTCACCTGTCCGTCATGCTTTACCGCCGACGCTCGATAACCGTCCAGTTTCAATTCGTACTGCCAGTCTTCACGTTCCGGCATCGTGTTCGGCGGCGAAAGTCTGGATCATGGCCGAGCGACAGCTCGAGTGTGACGAACTTTAACGAAGTTGGTGGCCACGCGGTAGCAATGACTTGAAATCGACGCGCAGGGCTTTTGTAACTGATTTGCGCGCCCGGAGAGATTCGAACTCCCGACCCTCTGGTTCGAAGCTTAGGGGAGGGAAATCTCCAATCGCCTCATCGTTGGTTGCTTACGGGTGCAATTCACTTCGAAAACTGCCCCTCAGTTGGGCGACATTTGTGCTACAAATCTGAGAACCGTCCGAAGGCGCTCTTCTGCGCAATCCGCTCGCCGCCGCCGTTATCGAGTTGATGGGGCTCGTGGACTTCCGGTTTGCCTTATGGCCTGGCAACCAAAAACACAGAAAATCGGGCCTGTAACGAGGGACCAAACTTCATTGACTCGCGGATGGAAGTTTGCGGAACGCGAGATACGCTGCAGTAGCCAAAAGGAATGCGCCAACAGTCTTGCCGCCAAGCGCCCAAAACGCCGGACATCCAGTAAAGGCGAGTTCTTTCACAAATTCTTTGTCTATCGAGACAAGAAAGCCCCCGAGCACAACGCACGCTACGAACCCTACCAAGGTTCGCCATGACACCGATATGCGTACAAAGAGCGTTGGGTTTGGACTGTTCACTACTGCGCTTAGATCCGCCCCACGATCGACAAAAATCGTGACTGTGGCAATAATGTCTTCCACCGTTCTCTTGCACGCGATAAGGGTAGTTTTCTCAACGAGCCCAGAGACGATCGACTGAAATGGTTGGACTGCCTCAAGCGCATCTTTGGCGCTCGTCAACACCTTAAGTTTCGTTTCGGCGGAGGCTCCTGCATTAGATTCGATCCGTTCGAAGACACAGAGGTTGAGGCTATAAATATTCCCTGGCAACAGTCGATAGATGAATCGATCGCCCTTGATCTGTGATTGGCTCATCTTCAGACCAGGGTCGTACGGCTTCATATGATCAAGTCTCACGAAAACGGCGCTCCGTAACTCTGCGGACTCAGCAACCGTAGTCACCAAGCTTTCCCAGGCAGCCGCTACCGAGTTGCCAGAACGTGGGAAATGGTCGCTGCCCGCTATTACGAAGTAAGCTGGCTTGTCGGAAACGATTCGCCTTCGATCGTCGAACTTACGTACACGCTCGTTCCACTGGTCCTTTCCTTCGGACACCTTGTACTCTACGAAATCCTCTAGCGACAGAGACAACGTTACGCGTTCCTGCGGCATCGGCGGTTGCCGAGTTCCAGCCTCGAAGGCTATGTTGTTGATTGTGACCCGACGAAGGGGGAAATAAGTCACGTTTCGGTTCGCATCCAGATCAACGAAAATTATGACGGCTTGCCTCCCACTTAAGCGGCTCTTCTCCAGCAGATCCGGTTCTAAGTGGTGTCTTCGGTAACTATAGGGAATGATGTGTCCGTTCGGGTAGCACAGAGCATCGAGGATCCCTTGTCGATAAGACGGCTTTGCCCGATTCGCTGTCGTATAGATCAAAATGAAATTTGGATCTATGTGCTGTCGCGTAATGGTGCTCAATTTCGCCGCCAGGGACGTTCTCACTACTAAATGTCGTATCTGAGTAATTTCAGAGGTCGGAGGTCGAGCGCGCAGTGCTTTACACGTTTTCTGGAAAATTCCGACAATCCAGCCATTGTGCGGTAAGAAACATAGTCACCATCTAAGTATTCACAGACCGGTTCGATCTCCAGGAACGGATTCCAGTTTGCTGCCTTAAATGACGAACCGGAAAACCCCAGATTTGGATTTAGGAATGTCAGCAGTGTCGTGACTTCCGGCATATTCCCCTTGATCCAGTTGTTCACGCGGCCCAGAAGATAGCTGATTGAGTTCCTAGGTGCCCAGTCAAAAGCGAATACGCGCGAAAGAACCAAGACCTTCTTCTTTTCTTCAATTGAAGGAAAAAGTTTATCGAGGCGATGAATATCCATCGGTGCGACGGATGCTAGAGCGGCTGGCAAATCCGTCATGTTTTCAAAGAAAAGACCGAGATGGACGCTGCCCGGGTGGAAGGAACCGATGTAATGAAATCTTTCGTGAATAATTCGGGCAATTTCCGGGGTGACTTCACGTAAAACCAATTTGCGTGCGGACAAATTGTCCGCGGTCGGAACTCCATTTATCAAAGTGAATCCGTCACGGCGTGACATGAGGCTTGAGCCTAATCTCTCAGCCTCCGTCCGAATTACATTCGCGCTCATCAACTGTGCGACAGAGAAACGAGGGAGATGCAGCAACAATTGCTTCAACAGGTCTCGTTCACCGATTCTGGTTGAGGCACAGACATTGCGGACACTTGTGTCTACCGTATGCTTGATCATCGGATAGACGGAATCCCACGATCGTTTTTCAATCGAAGCCAAAGGGAGATTAATTGTCGTCGGGGTAGCCATCAACGATCTTAGGAATCTCACCCTCTTTGGAAGCCACTATTTTCAGTCGGCATTCGCCATCTGCTATGCGATGCGCCACAAATCTGGGATCCACAATCGGAGCAAAGAGCAACGCTCGCGCCATGAACTCAATCCATTCTGACATTGCGAGCAGTCGCGTGCCATAGTAATGGTAGGAGCGTCCTGATTCAACAAGCACACCTTGCTTTTCCCCGAGCAGCAAAAGGATTTTGCTAATTGCATGTGCGTTCCCGGAAGAGCACGGACAACGAAAATCCAACATCGGAATCTGCCTTACAGCTTCAGAGTTCAACCGGAGTTTAGAAGAGACAACGAGACCGTGGCCAGTGGGGAGCTGAGCAATCATTTCAGCAATTCGCGTCGAAGTTACTTCTCGCGGCGTGAGATCGAAAGTCAATGCTGGCGCGTTCGAACTATGGACTGCGGCAGATTCCAGAAATCTCTCCGGAACCGTATCACGCCTCATGCAGATCCCTAGCAACGCATCGTAGAAAGGTATTCCGTTGCCTCTGCAAATAGTGACGGCTAAGTCACGAATTTCCTGCTCTTGCTGAGTTAGCATGTTCTGTAGACGCTCACTCAGTTTCGGTTCAGGAGTGTAGGCTGCGAAATGCAACGCAGCAACTTCTGGGTGAAACCGACAGAAAACTTCTAAGAAATCAGTCACCGGTCGCCCGATGATTCCCCGGAGATCAGGGTCCAACGCCGCGCCGGAAGCTTGTGGTTCGATTGACATCGACAGAAATTCTAACACCTAAGTGCCCGAAGATTAAGGCCTGTTCGACCAGCTGATTTTCGGGCCTCGCAAGGCGATAGTTTAGTTTGAAATCAGCTCCAACGGAGGCCATGTTTCGCGCAACTCCAGCGCCGGATGCGCGGTTCGGAGCTTCATGTTCCGTATTCCAAGCGCCACAGTTCAATTTGACCGAGAATCGCAAATGCTGAAGGTCTTGGCTGCCTATTCAAACCCAAACTGTTCGTCGTCGAGGCGTTCACGATTCAACATTTCTACCGCGACGTCGCGCAGCCGAGTGAAAAATCGGTTTCCGGCGGAGCCTCGAGGGAAGACGTCACGCAACACATTACTTGTTTCTTTCATAGACAAATATTTGGACGAGGGCTGACCGGGTGTTCGCTGAAAGGGACCGGTTTGTGCGTTCGTGAGGGGTGCC
>Ga0210394_10003094_pt1 | contig 21547 bp, 15 predicted proteins | sample IncBWC12MmetaG_FD_160121 | JGI IMG/M metagenome (GOLD analysis project Ga0210394, IMG submission 160121) | Forest soil microbial communities from Barre Woods Harvard Forest LTER site, Petersham, Massachusetts, United States - Inc-BW-C-12-M | ecosystem: Environmental > Terrestrial > Soil >...
GAATTTCGGCATGCGAACCTGAACATGACGAGCCTGTTCTGGACAAAGAATTTGAACGAAGCGCACCTGAGAGACGCGTCGATGTTTATGGCGAATCTCGCTCGCGTGGACCTCAGTGGGGTGGACCTGAGCGGAGCTTCACTCATGCGCGCAAAGCTACGAAACGCAAAGCTGCGCGGGGCAAATCTCCGGGCCGCCAGCCTTGCTCGGGCGAATCTCCAATTGACTGACCTCCGCGAAGCGGTGCTTCGAGAGGCTAACATCTCGAAAGCAGACCTTACTGCTGCAGATTTGAGCGACGCGGACCTTACCTCGGCTAATCTTGAAGGTGCACACTTGGAGGGCACCTGTCTCGACCGGACAACGCTGTCAAACTGTCAAGTCTATGGCGTGTCCGTTTGGGATGTCAGACTGGACCAAGCAAATCAGAGCGATCTGGTGATAACCCCAAGAGACCAACCAAGGATTCAAGTTGACAACCTTGAAGTCGCACAGTTTATTTACCTCCTCCTGAACAACAAGAAAATTCGGGAGGCGATTGATACGATTGGGAAAAAAACTGTTCTCTTGTTAGGCCGCTTTACGGGAGAACGAAAAGCGGTTTTGGAAGCGCTGCGGGATTCCCTACGGCGCCACGGCTACCTGCCGATTTTGTTTGATTTCGAGAGACCCAGCACCCGGGATACGCTGGAAACCATTGTTACGCTTGCAGGATTGGCTCGGTTCATCATCGCTGACATCAGCGATCCGAAAAGCGTCCCGCAGGAACTAGCGTCAATCGTGCCAAATCTTCCCTCGGTGCCCGTTCAACCACTATTACAGGATGGGTATGAGCCTTGGGGGATGTACGATCGCATAGAACGATTTCCATGGGTATTGAGCCTAGTCCGTTACACGGACACGGCGGCCCTGCTAACGAAGTTGAAAAAGATAGTAATTGATCGTGCCGAAATGAGAGCCAAGCGCCAAGCTCCGAAATCGAGGCCGGCGCCCTGAGAAGCACAAACGCGATGTCTCGTGAATGGGAATCCGTGAAACGGGCCAGTCCCGTTCGGGGAGGTCCTCTGCCTACCCTTTAGCAACATCCTCGCAGTATCAAAGGGCTGCTAGTCAGGGGCAGTCTATCTATTTGATTCTTCGATCTCCCGTGGCACAGAAAAGAGGGGGTATCAAAAAAGGTGGTTTGTTACACCTGTGCTGGTCTCGCTTCAGTTGTGCTCGAGTGTAGTGATAAGCAACCGACGCGCAATCTCCGCGTTCCCCAAAAACACATGATTCACAGTTGAACTCTCTTCTCCCCTCTAACTTCCCAGAACCCCGTTTCGGGATCACCAGTATGCAGCGATGCCCACATAACTGACTCACAGTATGCAGGTTCGATCTTTAAACGCCCCGTAGCCCGACGAACGCTCAGTGAAAACGTGTGGGTTTGCTCCGGCTTCAAATTGAAAGTTGCCGTATTTGAGGAATTGAGCGGCATCTTTCCAAAAATGGAGTGAGCTCCCCGTTCGATCGTCCGAGCGTCTGAAGTTCGAGAGCCGGTTTCCGAACCCTTAGCCCTGAGCCGTTTTGCAACTGTGAGAAGTTTGTTACGATTGACCAGCTAGTGGGTCGTTGGCGGCAGTCAGCCCGACTCTGAAGCGGCCATGCTGAGCCTCAGAAACGATATTTTTATCAGCTTCGCACACCTCGACAACAAGAACGGGTGGGTGGATGCCTTTCACGAGAGCCTTGAGAACTGGCTGGGAATATTGGGAGTATCCGCGCGCATTTGGCGGGACGGAAAACTGCGCGGCGATGACGTATTCTCCGACGAGATTCTCGACCAGCTCAAACACTCAGCACTCTTGATCTCAATCGTCTCACCGAATGGGATGAGATCCAACTGGTGCGAGAAAGAGCGCCAGAGGTTCCAGCAATACGCGCAAGCGAGCGGCGGCTTTCGCATCGGAAACGCAGTGAGGGCTTTTAAGGTGGTAATGACTCCCGCCGAAGGTGATGCTCACCGAATGCTTTTCGACACTCTAGGCTATGAGTTCTTTCAGAAGGATTTGCAGACCGGCCGCTGCGAACACTTTCTGCCTACGGAAACGAAGTTCGAGAAGCTGATCGACCGGCTGGCGCAAGACATCAGGGACCGGCTCAAGAGCGTCGCTGCGGTTGCATCGGAACCCGCCAAGCCCGCGATCTACGTAGCCGAGGTTCCTGGCGATCTGCAGCCTGACAGGATGAAGCTTGTCGGCGAACTCACGGCCTGGGGATATCGGATTGTCCCTCGCAACCCACTGCCTACTAACTCCCTGGCGCTACGCGCCACCGTCGAAGCCGCTCTTGCCGAGGCGGTCCTGTCCATTCACCTTTTCAGCGATGAATGCGGCGCGATTCCGGACGACGAGGAGAAATCGATCCCGGCGATCCAATACGAACTTGCTAACGCGCGCCAACTGGATCGCATTGTTTGGATTGCTCCGGGTGCTCAGCTACATCCCAGTATTGATGCGGTGCTACACGCGGGCACGGTGGAGGGGTTGGAGCGGATCGAAGAACAGACGGTCGAAGACCTTAAGGAAATTCTGGCTGCGAAGCTGAACGGCCTGGACGAGTACGCATCTTCGGGCGCGGGGCCGAAACTAAACGTCTACGTCGTTTGCGACCGCCGCGATAATCCCTTCTCCGATGACGCTGTGGATCGCGACCACGCGCTCCAGCTAAAGTCCTATCTCGACAGACGCGGCTATTGCATCTGGTTTCCTCCCGGCAACGTATCTGACCAGAGCGAGCGCGATAAAGATCACATTGAGACCCTGAAACTGAGCCACGCCGTGATTCTGTATTGGGGCGTTGCTCAGGAGCGGTGGTTCCGCGGGGCTCTGCGCGCGCTCACGAAGGTATCCACGAAGCGGCGCAATCGCCCCTTTGTGGCCGAGGCCATCTACTTGAGCAACCCGCCAATGCTCCAGAAAAAACAGTACCGCGGGCATCTTGATCTGGTCGTTGACCAATACAACGGCTTTCAACCCGAGACCTTGCGCCCGTTTCTGGAACGGCTCCGGAAAGCAAGGGAGGGAGTCGTCCAGTGACCCTGACGGCCATCGCGTCGCACCCGTTCCCCGGTCTACGGCCTTATGAGGCCAGCGAATCCGACATGTTTTTCGGCCGTGATGAGCAGATTGACGAGCTGCTGGCCCGCTTGCGTGAGAGCCGTTTCGTCGCCGTTGTGGGATCCTCGGGCAGCGGGAAATCCTCACTGGTGAGTGCGGGCTTGATTCCAGCCCTCAAGCGCGGCTACCTCGTCGGAACCGGCTCCCAGTGGCGGGTTGCTAGCATGCGCCCCGGTGGCAATCCGATCGGCGAACTCGCGCGCAACGCTGCAGCCAGTCTGGAGACCTCCGAAGACAAGGCGGTGACGGAACTGGCACGAAGCAGCCTCGGTTTAGCCAAGCTGGCCGAACGTTGTCTCCATCCCAGCGAGAATCTACTAGTAGTTGTCGACCAGTTCGAGGAACTTTTCCGGTACCACAGGGAAGCGGCAGGCCGCGAACAACGCGAAGCTTCCGCTGCCTTTGTGAAACTTCTTCTCACGGCCACGGGCCGCTCAGAAGTGCCGGTGCCCGGGCTGGATCACCTCCCCGTCTTTGTGGTCATTACGATGCGCTCCGATTATCTGGGGAAGAGTTCGCAATTCCGCGGGTTGCCGGAGGCGCTCAACAATAGCCAGTACCTGGTGCCGCGCATGCTCCGGGAACAAATTCGCGAAGCCATCGAGGGGCCTGTGGGCATGGCGGGCGCTCGTATCGCCCCACAACTGGTGCAGCGGCTGCTGAATGACATGGGGGACAACCCGGATCAACTGCCGGTCCTGCAGCACGTTTTGATGAGGTGTTGGGAGGTGTCGCGCCCCGCGCGGGACGGCCGTAAGCCTATCGACCTTCCTCATTATGAGGACGCGGAGGTGGGAGGCATAAGTCGTGCGCTTAATTTGGATGCCGAGCACGCTTTAGCCTCGCTCGGCGACGACGCTCGGAAAGAAGAGATCGTCCGACGGGTCTTCCAAAGGCTTGTTGAGCCTGGCGCGGAGGACGAGGAGTCGCGGCGGCCGAGCCGCCTAAGTGATCTGGTCGCTGTGTGCGCCTCTTCGGAGTCCGATGTTCTCGCCGCCATCCAGCCTTTCCGTGAGCGAGGTTTCCTCGTGTTTTCAGGCGAGACAGACCCGATTGTCGACATCTCGCACGAAAGCCTGATTCGCCTGTGGGACAAACTGAAGATATGGGTGAAGAGGGAGGTTGATTCGGCAGCCACGTACACGCAGCTGGCTGACTGGGTTAAAGCTGGTTTCGCTGCTTACAGCGGCCTGGCGTTGGATCAGGCGCTGCATTGGAGGGAAACAGAGAATCCAAATGATGCCTGGGCGAAGCGGTACCGTCCTGGTGCGGACACATTCCGGCAAGCCATCGAGTTTCTCCTCTGGAGCCGGAAAGCACGAGAGGATGCCGAACGGCGGGATCTGGGATTTCGCGAGATCGACCAGCTGCAACGCTTCGAACAGGAAATCAATATTGCGCGAGATATTCAACAGGCGCTTTTGCCCAGAAATTTTCGCGATTTTCCGCACCTCTCCGTCTCGGCCGTCAATTTTCCTTGTTTGAGCGTGGGAGGGGACTATTTCGACGTGTTTCCGCTGGATGATAAGCGCGCCGCGTTCCTGCTGGCCGGGGTAAGCGGAAAGGGATTGGGAGCAGCAATGTTGGCGACCATGCTCCAGGGGGCGTTGTCCGGCATGACGCTGGGTACAGATCCAGCGCGGGTGATCACACATTTGAATCGGTACTTGTGCGACCACGTGGAAGTGGGCCGGTATGCCACGATGTTCTTCGGGATTCTGGGAGACTCGGGAAGAATGGAGTACATCAATGCGGGCCACCCCTCGCCGATTTTGCTTCGCCAAGGGACGGCCGAAGAAGCCTTCACGGAGGGCTCCTTCCCTGTGGGCCTTGTGCCGGAAGCTGAATATTCCATGATTACGCTGCACCTGCAACCTAACGACACGCTGGTGCTCTTCAGCGACGGCGTGACAGAAGCGATGAACGGGGAAGAGGAATTGTACGGAGTCGCACGTTTACGGGCCGCTCTACTGGGAAAGAACGACTTGCCGTTGGAGGACCTTCAGAAAACGGTCCTAGAATCGGTGGAAAATTTCGTGCGGGAAGCGCGGCAGGCGGATGATCTGACTCTATTGTTGGTGAGATATCGAGGCGCGGCCGCCGGAAGCGCCCGAGTTGTCGGCAAACAGGAAGTAATCCGATCGGATGCCGATCCAAATCGGTAACGATAAGTCCTAGTGTTGTATCGGAAGCGCGAGTGGGCAAGCCGCACGCACGAGCACGGTGTGTTTGCGCGCTTTCGATACAACGACTTGAAGGAAGCCGCCCGCGGTTGCGGCGGACGCGGGCCCTATGCAAATTCAATGGTGGGACAGAGCGGTGTGGAGGTGCGCGGAGACTGTGCCGCAGCGCGCCATACAAGGCCGCATGCGCCAATAAGTTGGCTGCCGCGAAAAAGTATCTCGAAGAGCGTGGTTGAAGAGGCTGAAAAAAGAGAGCTGTTCGACGGCAAGGCGCAGAAGTCCGGAGCGTGCGGAGGCACGCGGAGGTTTCGGGTTAGAGAGAGTCGTTTCATGCCGCAGCCGTGATCGCAGGTGGAGAACGACGCTGAATTTCAGACGCGGTGAGCCGTTCGACGACCTTCATGGGGCCGCCACACTTGGGACAGCGCCAAAGATCGGGGAAGTCTTCGGTGGAGGAAGCGTGTTGTTCGGCTTGTGGCTCGTGTACCGCGCCGAGCAACTGAAAACAAAGCGGCAGAAGAGTGGCACGCTTGCGGTTCGCCAGGAATCCGAAGTTACGGATGCGCACGAAGCCTTGCGGAAGGATGTGCAGCAGGAAGCGACACAGAAACTCATCGACAGGTAGGGTCAGCAACTTCTGTTTGTTGTGGTCTGCGGAATCACGCCAGCGAAAGGTAACTTGGCCACCGCACGATTTTTCAACTGATTTCTCCACAACACCGCCGATCATTTGCGCGATTCGTTACCGTCGTGCCGAATCGGTCAAGCTGATAGATGGGCTTGCGCGGCTGGATGAAAGTGGAGAGGCATTTTCGAACGGGAACCCCTGCGCGGCTGTGTCGCTCGAGGTCGCACAGGCATTCAGGTTACTGCGCCGAAGAGAAAGAACAGCCCACGTGTTTTGGGTGACAGCTGTCATCATCGCAGTCCTCCTTGCGGTTATGGTGCGCAGGGTAGTATTCTTAGAATGTTTGTTGCGTATTATCATTCTGTTATAAGTGGATTTGGGACCCCACGAAAAACGCGTCCCTTTAGCGGGCGCCGCGGTAGCCGACGGTAACGCTGAGACCAAGCGGTGGTCGAAAGGTGTTCAGGGTTGTTTATCTTGTCGGCTGCGCGAGTAGGCTCACCTCTTGGCAGACTGATGAAAGGCCTGGTCAATCCGCTCGGCAAACTTCTGAAGCCAGTGGTTCTGCTCAGGAAGCTCCAGTGCCTCGAGCGGCTTTTTCGGATCATTGAACGCGTGGTACTTCCCGAGTACAGTTCTCTCGTAAGAGCAGTGGTTCGTAATCAGCGGGAGAACAACCACGCCCTCAGCAGCGGCAGCATTGAGCAAAGGCGGGAGTTCGCTCTTGGCGATAAACTCGGAGCCGAGAAACGAAGGACCGATGAGCAGCACTGCTACCCGCGCACGTTTTAAGGCGATGTCGATCTCCGTCCTCCACTCCGCTCCTGTCTCAATGCGGCTATCATCCCACACGTCGAGCTCCGCACCGAACGGCAACAGGAACGTTCGGAGTCGCTCGCGCCACTTGCGCTTTCCTTGATCGGCGCGTGCGTAGCTAATGAAGACCGAATTACGAACAGCCGAGGCACTTGCTGCGACAACTTCCGGGGCGGCAGCTGAGGCCGATGGAGGCTCCGACTGAACAGCAACTGTGGGAACGGGCGGGCGCAAGGCCTCGGAGTGTCCGACATTGTTCAACTGTGCGAAGAGCACCGGCTCGCGTCGAGCTAGCACGGCGAGGATCGCTGTCGAACGAATCGCCTCGTTAGCGACGAACATTCCCTGCGCCGACGAACGTGTAGTCTGCGCACGTTCATCGGTCCGCGGCACCGAGGCATGGTGTAACCCGATCAGGCGCAGATTCTCGTCGAGCAATGGCGCGCCTGCAGAGCCCGGTTCGGTACTGGCGTCGTGATGCACGACGTCGTCATACACCGCAAGAACAGTGCCCCCGAGCAGTGACAGCTGGAGCGGACCGCCTTGCGGATGATGGAAAAGGCTCACCCCTTCGCCGGGAATCGTGTTTCCGTCATCAACCAATGGGATTGCTGATCGGTCCATGAACTCACCGGCCAACTCGACTATTGCGAAATCCAGTGCCTCGTCAGTCACAAAGCGCGTCATGGGATCCAACTTGACTGTTGTCACCCGACGAAAGCTGCCGTCCTCCTCGCTCTGGTAGTCGAGCTCGAGCGAGCTCTCTTTGGCCGTCTCGGCATCCGGTAAAACGTGATGGCAGGTGAGAACAATCCTTGGCGCAATGAGAAATCCCGTACCGAACGCCCTGCCCGCGACGGAGACGCGTCCAACGGCGTTGGTGAGCTCAGCGACGCGCTTTACGAACCAGGGTTGTAGTCCTTCCTTCCGTGAAGCGCTGAAAACCTTGGCGAGAATAATGGCCACCGAACATCTCCGTGGGTCGGCGATTAGTGCTTTGGTTTAGCTACAGCCGGCTGTACCCGAAATGCCCAATCGAAAACATTCAATTTACCAAGTTCGATAACTTACCACATTTGTGAGCAGACAGGATCGTTGTGGGTGAGGTGTTCTGGTAGTAAGGATGTGTGTGCAAGGCACGTGCCATTTTAAAGAGCATTGGCTGGCGGTGGGGCTGGACGAGCGGATTGCTGATATCGGAAATTATCCATTTGGAAGTAAAGTCGCCACTCGGATGAGTGGCCCGGAAACGAGTTTCGGAAAAACCATACTGAGGATCTCCTCGAAGCCGTGATGCGAGTCACTAAGTGGCGGAGGTATGTGCGACAAGGACCTTGAGAGATCGTCCGAGCTTGCGGCCATCTGGCCTGTGTAATTGGGATGTCGAATAGAAGTGAAATACTGCCTATGGCCAAACTCTTGTATATTAACAGATATAAGTATTAGCATACGTGGACATAATAGTGCCCGTAATTTCGACGCAAGATATGGCTTCCGTTGTCCAAACACTTGGCATGCCCAGGTTCGGAAGCACCGTGTTCGGACTCATAGAAATTAGTCGTGGAACTAACATGGGATTCAAATTCCCGGAGCAAAAAAAGTAGTGGGAAGGAAGATTCGAGAAACTGGGAACATAAGTCGCATCTGTGCAAATAAACGAAGGAGTTACTACTGTGCCCGACATACAAGTTACCGATCAACTCGATAAGCCGGTCGAAAGCATAAAGGTAGATCTCACCAATCCCTCCTCCTTAGTTAAATACCTCAAGACAGAACTGCTGCACCTGGCGGTCCTCCCCGATTTCCTGGAGCGCAAAGACAGCATTCTGACTCAGGCTGCAACAAAGCCCATCGAGTTTCAGGCAAAGGCATTGCACAAATTCCAGCTTGGCAACACCAAGCCCGAAATCGACGTAACACCAACGGCCCAGGCGACGATTCGGGTCAATGCAAGCCCCAACAGTAATCTTTTCGAGAACGATCCGTTTCACGCCCAAGCCAAGGTCCCGGATCATACCGGTTATGTCTCGGTCGGCTTCCAGGGTACCCTAGATCTTGGCGTCAGTGGTTCTGATGGGGATCTCACGTTCGGGTTCGACAAGACTTCGACCGTGAGTTTGGAATACTCGAAAGCGTTTCCACTAGGCCCAGGCGAACCCAAGTTGGGGGACGCCCTTGGCCACACGCTATCGTGCTACGTGATCCCTGCGGACCTCACAGACCTCGCCGCCCTCGGCATCAACGATATCGCCACAGTCTCGGGTCAGGGCTCCCTAAAGGTGTCCGGCGGAGTAAGAGTCACGGCCTCACCAAACCCGCTGGCCTCAGTGGACTTGCCGCTGGGTGCCGGCACTATCGCTCTAAGCACAGGCGCGACTGCGTCGCTCTCCGCAACTTTCACGATCTCCGGGTCCTACCAGATCCGGGCTCGCCGCAACGACAAAGACACGATTGAGCTGAGCTTCCTGCGTGAAAGGGGTACTACGCTAAAGGCCGACTTGTCAGTATCTGGCGGTATCACTGGGAAACTTGGAGACACGGACCTCATCGCAGCGGTACTTGGCGCGATCAGTACTGATCCCATCGGGGATAAAAAGCTCCTCGCTGATTTGCAACCGGCGGAGATCAAGACTCTGACCGACGCCATTAAAGGCGGTTTGAACCACAGTCTTCAGACTTCCCTCGACGCGGTCTTCGCCGCCCAAATCGATGATCAAGCGGCCTTCCAGTATGAGATCCAGCCCGCTCAATTGAGCGATGCGGCGAGCCGCGCCGTTCACATGGCTCTTGACGGCGATCTCACGTTGCTCACTCCTATGGAAGACATTTGGCCACAGGGCGGTGTCCTTGCTCCAGGCGTGAAAATCCTGGACAGTGTGCTCACGACAGTTCGTCAACGCGACATCACCTTAAAGATCAATTTGCTTGGGATTCTGAACTTCTTAACCGTTTCGGAATTGATCCGACACAGCGAAGTTCTGACGGACGCCGTTAGCGGGGACGTCACCATCAAGGAAACGGTTACAGGAAACAGGATTTCGGCTATCGTCGAGCCCATGGCGCGCAACGAGGCATTGCGAAAGGCCATATTTGATTCGCTGCTGGTGACGACAAGTTACCGGGCTGGAAAGGCTGTTGCTTTGCCAGATCTGAGCTGTGATCAGATGCATTTCGCATTGAATCAGAACACAAATCAGCAGATCATCGGCGACTATCTGAGTTGGTTCGTCGCACTGAAACTTCTCACGGGCGAAGACAAGACCTCGATCCTTAGTGGATTTATCGACGGAGGACCTTCGACTTGCATTTTGCGAACCTCGTTTCGAGATTCAGACTGCAATTCGATGTTTTTGGACAAGAGCGGCAATCCACGGGCGAGACAGGAGTATCTCGAAATCGGCAGACAGGGGCTGCGTGCGCTTCTCGACCCGCAGCACCAAGCCATCGACCAATTCCGTGAACGGATTGTGAGCGACGAAATTTGGCCCAAGGCTCTTCAAACAGGGCCCAGCCCCAATCTAGGTACCCTCGTCGGGCTCAGTACGGCCGATCCCCAGGTACGGTATCTCATGGGAGATGTCTTCACAATCATCGGTTGGGCTGAGGGCATGGTGAAAGCGGGCGCCATGGTACGGGACATGAGAACATTCGTAGCCAGTGCAAATCCCGCGCCGCAAAACAATGAATTTAAGCAGAAGCGCGATGCATTCCAAAAAGCGATGGCGGGTATCGTGAACGCGAGCACAGTCCGCTTTGACGAGCCCTGGGGTATGGTGTGCCTTTTCTGGGCTGGCGGATCACCGAACACAGCATATGCGAAAAGCGTAGCTCAAAAGCTCACGGTGGAACGAAGTGGTCGCCCGGCAGCTGCTACTGCGACTGCTTGAAGACACCGCTTGAGCGTGTGGTCACGCATGTCGAAGTAGGCGTGCCTTGGATATTCTTCGTCCTGCACGTGTTTGCCGTCGCGCCGACTCTGCCTTGGCAGGCACTTCGCGCGCCAACCCTTGATTGGTTCATTCCGCATTCAATTTGCCAGTTCCGGTGTTCTCCTTCGCAGCGTCCGGACAAGTAGCTGTCCCTTGCCAGACGGGGTTCGAGGAGATCAGAAAACAGCGATCTCCGACGAAGCCTCGCCTCCCACAACGGGACTTCTGTCTCGGCACACGCCGGGGAAGCTGAAAGTGGTTCCTTGTGTAAGAGATTTTTCTCGCACAAGATATCTGCGAAACGGCATTTGGCTTTCGGTGGCCTCGGCAACGACGTTAAACTCTTTGTACCGGCGCTCATTGGAATCCTACCGTCGCGTGATCAAGGGCCATGTCCGCAATCGGTTCTGCGCCCTATCCGTATCTCTCCAGAGTACAATGCTTCCCGAGGAATTGGCGATGAGTGTTCAGGAATCCAACATCACCGCAGTCAGAGAGAAAAAACAAGATCGGGCCGTGGTGTTCGTTCACGGCTTCACCGGCAGTCGGGATGATACCTGGGATCGGTTTCCAGCCCTGCTCGGGAGCTCGACGCCGGACTGGGATATATTCACGGTAGGATACGCGACGACGCTGATGCCAGATGTGGTTGGCGTCTGGTCCGCGGACCCGGACCTGCCCATCCTGAGCAAGATGTTGTGTACGGAGCTCCAGACACAGCCCTTCTCGCGGTACAAGTCGCTAGCTCTCATCGCTCACAGCATGGGGGGACTCGTGGTTCAGAAAGCGCTCGTGGATGATCAGGAGCTCTCGCAGAGAGTTCGCCACGTTATCCTCTTCGGCACGCCCAGCGCTGGCCTCCGCAAAGCCAGCTTTGCGATTTTCTGGAAACGCCAACTGCAAAACATGGCGGAAGGCAGTACCTTCATTACTGAACTGAGAGCTGGGTGGAGCAAGCTTTATGGACTTGATCCTCCCTTTAACCTTCTTGTTGTAGCAGGCGCAAGTGATCAGTTCGTACCGCCTACGTCGTCGCTCGGCCCATTCGATCCGCATTATCAGCGTGTCGTCATGGGCGACCACCTAAGTATCGTCAAGCCAGCCGATTCCAATGCGCCAAGCCTCAACCTGGTGGTAGATACCCTGGGAAAAGGAGCGACACCCGCCTCTGACTCTGTCTCTCAACTTCTACTGGCATCTGAGCGACGAAACCCTGCGGCGGCAGCACTTGTCCACGAGGTTGAGGCCGGCACTGACGACATGTCGGTGAAACTTGTCGTGGATGCCGCCTTGGCTTTGGAAAGGGCTGGTCAGCGCGTCGAAGGGATCGCCCTGTTGGAGCGATACAAGGATAGGGACACCGACATTAAGGGCACACTCGCTGGCCGGATCAAGCGGCTCTGGCTGGAGACCGAGCAGACCAAGTATGGGGAACAAGCTTTGGCGCTCTACCATCAGGCGCTAAACACCACAAAGAAACCAGATCAGATTTACTACCTTGCAATCAATGTCGCGTTCATGAAGTTTGTGTTCGCGAACGACAGTGCCGCTGCACAAACTATGGCAACACTGGCTCTGCAGCACGCTGCGCCGCCCGGCAATGACATCTGGAAAACCGCGACGGTAGCGGAGGCGTATCTTTACTTCGGCCGGATCGAGGAAGCCGTTAAAGCGTATCGAAGACTCCTTAGGCTGGAGGCCGAGCCATGGCAACACCGGACGGCCTCTTTGCAAGCGAGCCGAATCGCGGCCAAACTTGGCAACCTAGCGCTGGCCGAGGAATTGGAAACGATCTTCACCCCTGGGGCCAAGCGAGTGAACCGAATCTTCGTGAGCTACAGTCACAGAGATCGAGAATGGGTCGACCGTTTCAAGGTGATGGTCGCTCCCTATCTCCGCGCCGCTGAGTCCGAGCTTGATCTCTGGGATGACACGCGAATACAAGCCGGCCAACAGTGGGATGTGGAGATCCGGCGAGCCTTGGAGCGAGCTGGAGTAGCCTTGGCACTTGTAACCTCCGAATTTCTCGCTTCACCCTATGTCATGGACAAAGAATTGCCGAGCATGATCAAGGCCGCGGACGAAGGCGGTCTTCGCTTGCTCTGGGTATACATCTCCGCTGCGGGATGGGAAGAGACGCAGCTCAGCCGTTTCCAAGCGACGCACGACACGAAGAGGCCGCTAGACACTCAACCCGAGCCGGAACAAGATGAGATTCTCAAGTCGGTAGCGCGGCAGGTCAAGGAAGCGGCGCTCGGAGCTACTCGCCGATTCACGAGCCAGCCCCCCGATGCTGCTTTGTCCATTGACGCTGGCAGTGCATCTGACTGACCGCACTCATGATTACACGCCGAAAGTATGTAAAGCGCGCCTCGCAGTTCGTTATCGCTGTACAGTTAGATCTGCACACCGATGGGTTTACCTACGAGAAATGGGGGAGTACGCAAGCGTGCAAGCCTGGCGACTGGCTTGTCAACAACGACGGAGACACATACACCATAGATCAGGATACGTTCGCGCGAACTTACACGCCAAGGGGTCCAGGGACTTATGTCAAGACCGCGACGGTTTGGGCGGAGGTCGCAAACGAGGCTGGCGAGGTCCGTACAAAGGAAGGTACTACTCATTACGAGCCCGGCGACTACCTTGTCTATAACAAGCCTGACGGAGGTGACGCGTATGCTGTTTCGAGCGCCGTGTTCGAGCGCATGTACGAGCGATCGGATAAGTCCGCTGCTTGAAGGACCCGCCGCCTAGTCGAGCCCGTGCAGGAAGCTCGCACCTTGTGCTAACCGCGTGAGGTCCCCTGCGAATGTGAAGATGAAGGGACAGGAACCGGCGCTGACGACAAACGCGATGCACGGTAACAAGTAGACTCGGAAACTTCTTATCCACAAACGGAGCTTCTGAGAGAACCGGACCGGCCATTTATCACCATTCGTATTACATTTCTATAGCAGAAAAAATGGTGGGGCCAATCAAGGTATTTGACCGACCTCACGTTCCAAACGGCTTGAGCAGCATTCAGCGGAATCACACTTCCTCGAACCGGATTTCGAGAACATTCCAGCCTCTACACCTTTTCAAACATCAGCCGTGGATGGGCTAGCATCGCGATCGATGAGATGTCCAAGAACCTTGGTCGTGTGGTCCACATCCTGGAGCACGCGGTGGTGGGCCCGCCTCGACGCAGAATCCTCTCCCCTATCCGAGATCATATGCATCACAGGCAGCGAAGCGGTCTGGGAGATCGAGGCGAGCTCAGTTCAGCCGAAGTGCCACTGGATCGTTCTTGACAGCCATCTCCTTAGGGGGCAGTGTAATCGCAGCATGGAACCTGCGTGCAACGGTTCGGCTCCTCGGCCGTCTCACCAATCGAGTTCCCAGGATATTGCATGTTCCGCCGACACACCCCACCAACCTCCGACCCCTTCATGCCGCCTGACTGGGCAGGCGACGCGAGCGCGCATTTGGAGAGCTTGCGTCTGTATGCAGAGAAGAAGATTCACGAAGAATTGAACTGGTACTACCGCAAGAAGTCCGGTCGGTCCGTCACATCGCAGGCTTTGCGGTTCTTCGCAGTGATCCTGAGCGTCTTTGGTGGACTCGTTCCGGTTCTCGTCTCCGTGTTTGGATCGCGACCTCGCTGGCATTGGCTTGACGTCTTCGCGAATCTCCGCTTTGGTCAACTTGGATATCTGTTTCTCGCGCTCGCGGGGGGACTCTTCCTGCTGGATAAGTACTTCGGGTATTCCACCGGGTGGATGCGTTACATTGTCGCCATGCAGGCGATCGAGAAAGCACGGGAGGCATTCCGTCTGGACTGGGCCGCACTGTCGCGCAAGCTATCAACCGCAACAACTGGCACGCCGGAGCAGACGGAGGCTATTGATCGCCTGATCGAGCGTGTCCGTTCTGTGATTATCGAAGTCAAGGAACAGACCGCAAAAGAGACGCAAGTGTGGCTGCAGGAGTTCCAAACGAATCTGGCACAGTTTGAAAAAGATTTGAAGGCGCAGATGGAAGCGGGCCGTCCTGGCGGTATCGAGGTTGAAGTGACCGACGGCGACCAGGCGGACACGCCCGTCGAACTCTCCTTGGACGGCATGATCGCTGATCGGTTCAGCGGAAAGGCGGGCAGCATCGGATACGTCGCTCCAGGATTGCACCGTGTCACCGCGAAAGCGCACAAAAGCAGTCGCGACTACTCGGCCTCGGCGATGGTGAACGTCGGAGGTGGTCAGATCTGTCCAATCAAGTTGACTCTCAACATCCCGTAGCCTTCGCCACGATCAACCGCGCCCATCAACGTCTGATGGTCTGGGCTTCAGCCCCGGCGAAGTGCGGATTGTTGGCGAGTCAGCAACACGATGAAGAGTGGGAGAGGCAGAAGGTCCAGCAAGCCGGTGCCATTTTCGCCGAGCGCACGACAGAGTCAGGCAGTCATCTTTCCCAGATGCGGACTTATGGATAGTTGCGTTGAATTCTGGTTGGGTGTCGCAGTCGCCGCAGCGAAACTGGCTCAAGGCGTAGCGTTAGACTTGGGGCAACCCTGAGGTCCTCATGAATTCTTTCCTGAATGAGAAATCGGCAACCTCAACATTACGGGCCGTCACTACCTGGGTCGTGCAACCCCTACGGGCACGAAATACGACACTCCGTTTCGCGCTGGTTCTGGCTTTCGTTCCAGCCGCCATTCACGCACAGGTCGCGCTCAACGCACAATTCTCTCAGGAGCTTGAAGAGAATGGCCTCAAATTTCGAGAGACGGCTCTCATGGGATACACGGCGACGCCGATCTCCGCCAACCCTCATATGAACTACGAACTGGCCGTACGCTCCAAGAAACTGCCCTTGGAGATTCGATATGCAATCAGACGTTGGCCTCCTTCGTTCCAGACCGCGGACGACGCGAGCATCATGTTGGATGCGACTCTCCTGAATATTGCGAAAGCAACCGACCGGAAGGATCCAGCCTCCGGCATTCTTAACTCGGTTAAATTCGATACCAAGGCCGTCCGGAACGACTTCAACGCCGAGTGGGGTGCGACTGCTCTAGTGATTCCCAAGAAGGAGTTTGCGGCCGGCTTCGACCGGTGCATGGTGGTCTACATCTTTCGGAAGCAAACCGGCGCCTATATGTTCTACCTGTTCAACGACCAGGGAAAAGAAACGGCAATGGAAGAAATCGGAAAGATATTCACTATACTGCAATTCCGTTGAGTTATGCCTGCGTACGATGCATTTATTTCTTATAGCCATCAGGCGGACCAGCTAACAGCTCGCACGCTTCAGAAGGGCCTAGAGAATTTCAATCGAATGTGGCTTGGACCCCGCCCGCTGCGCATTTTTCGCGACGAGACAGATCTTTCTGTGGCACCCAGCTTATGGGGAGTCATACAGGAAGCCCTGCGGAGCTCACGCTTCTTTGTCCTACTCTCATCGCCCGAGGCTGCCCGTTCCAAGTGGGTAGCCAAGGAAATTGCGCAGTGGCTGGATACGAAGCCGAAGAACACTATTCTGCTCGTAATCACCGGTGGCACATATCGGTGGGAAGAACTTCGGGCCGATTTCGATCGTGACGGTTCGTCCGCGATTCCGCCAGCATTGTTCGGCGCATTCTCAGAGGAGCCATTGTTCCTAGATCTGCGGGGCGTCGAATTACGTGGGCACCGGAAGGCGGAATCGCAGTCGGCCATCGCTACACTGGCCTCACCCATTCGCGGGAAATCGAAGGAAGAGCTACTTGGTCTGGAAATCCGTCTCTTCCGACGAAGGGTGACGATGATGGTTTTCGCCTTGGGGTTGATAGCGGCGCTTGCGGCTGGCTTCTTGTGGCAAGGGGTGGAAGCAAGGCGTCAGAGGGATGTCGCGCGCACAGAAAGAAATCACGCGCAGTCACATTTGCTGGCGGCACAATCGACGCTGGCATTGCAGCAACAGCAAGCCGCCCCGGCATTTTGGCGCGCCGCCGAGGCATGGACAACAGACCCGGACTGGGTCTCACAGAAGGCCCTCTACGACTTCGCGCGAACAGGTTTGCACACTACGTTCGATCACGGGTCCGATGTTAGGTACGCTGCGATGTCGCGCGATGGAAAGTATGCGTTGACGTCAGGCGTCGGATTAAAGGTGTGGAAGACTGACGGCACGCCAGTTTTTTCGGTGAATAGTGGTCTCACTAGCGGGAATCCCGCGGACCTGGCTCCCGACAGCACCGGTGTTTTATATGTACTGAACGAGATCCAAGTCTTTTCGATGTCCGGCATCAAGCAGTTTGACTTGCCAAAGATCTCATGGGACAGGAATGCCTGGTTCTCGCCGAACAGTCTGTCCCTTGTGACCGTGGAGTACGGTGAGCCCATATTAAAACGGTATAGCCGGGACGGACGTCTCCTAAACCAGTACCAGGCCAAGGGCGAGGTCACGTGCATTGCGGTTTCCGCCGATAGCTCGAAGATCGCTGTCGGAACCGATCGTGGGGATTTATACCTGTGGACCATCGGCGGCGACACGCTTGGAGTTTTTCACGAGCCGGGACGAGTCACGTCGGTCGGATTCTCCTCCACTGGGTCCAAGCTTTTGTCGGTTACGCGAGAAGGCCGGGTCACGATTCGAAACACTGATGACGGCGCGAGAGTGGTGCTTGTCGAGCAGAGAGTAGTCGCAGCCGCTATATCACCAGGCGCTGAAAAGATTGGGGTATTGTTGGATGACGGGACGATTCGCCTGATGAATTCAGGCGGACAGCCCATCCGGACGTTGGAGGATAAGAACAACCGCGTATTGGCCAGTCGGTTCTCGTCTGCGGCTTCGATCCAACAGGATTTCGGCTCAAAGGCATTGAAGTTACTAAGTCAGAATGGATGGCAGGGCGATTCGGAATATGGTGCGCAACTACGATTCACGCGCAGCGGAAGAAACATCGTTGTTTCGGTGAAAGATATCACGCAAGTTTGGGATGTCCAGACGAGCCGCGTAGTGAAGACTGTGATGGGGGGACTGCTATCGGTGTTACCCGAAAGTGAGTATTTAATCACCTCCGGAAGGTTCGCTGCGTTGCTGTGGGAGGTGGACGGCGCCTCACGTTCAGAGATCCAGCACGAATCACCTGAATCGTCAACCGTGCCCGCCATAACTGCCTTCGAGCCGGGGTCGGCGGACGGAGCTATAGTAACGGCTTCCTTCGACGGAAACGCTAAAGTATGGGACTCTGCTGGAAAATTGACGGCTACGGTTACACACGGTTCGGCGTTGCAGTGGGCCGGCTTTTCGCACGACGGCAAAATGCTGCTCACCGTTGGAAGGGACACCACCGCCAAGCTGTGGTCGCGGCAGGGCAGCTTGCTGAGAGAACTGCGGCATGCCGACCTCATCAATCACGCGGCATTCTCTTCGGATGACCAAGTAATAGTGACCAGTTCAATGGACGGAACAGCCGTGATTTGGGGCTTGCGGGGAGACCGTCTGGCCGTGCTCGACCACAAGTGCGATGTGTATTCCGCCGCCTTTTCCCCCGATGGCCAGTTGGTGGCCACGGGCGCTTCGGATCGGGCGGTGCGTGTCTGGAACCGATCGGGGACTTTGAAGTGGGCGCGACCTACCGAGGACAGTGTGCAAAAAGTGATGTTTTCGCCCGATGGACGGCAGCTTGTCGCGGTGACAACAGGCAAGGTCGTGTGGGTGTTCGAGTCCGTTACCGGCCGTTTCCTTTCGCAACTGAAGCATCCGGAGGAACTGATTACGGCGGAGGTTGCGCCCACTGGCAACATCGTGCTGACGAGCGCTCTGGACCGCGTGGTTCGTGTGTGGGACATGGGGGGACGATTACTTGCGGAGCTTTCCCATCTGGAACCCGTCACGAGTGTTGCCATGTCGCGTGATGGCAGACGCGTCCTAACGGCTTCCGACGATGGGCTCGCGAGGCTGTGGGACCTCTCCGGAAACGAGCTCTTCGCATTTCCGGATGAAGCGAAGATAAAGCGCGCTGCGTTCTCGGCGGATGGCGAAAGTGTTCTGACGCTCACGCCGAAGTGTGTTAGGACTTGGAATTTTGGCTCGCCAGAGTCGATCATTACCCACTATCGCTGGTCCATAGGCAAGCCTCTGCGCTAAGGACTTCCGATTCAAGCATCCTGCAGTGACCGACGACAAACGGATCTCGTTACGCCGTTACTCCAGTTTAAGCTGGCCCTTCGTACTTACCCGCTCCATCCAAATTCAGAATCTTGAAGCGTAAGTTATCCACAATTCCTACCGGTGTTGAATCAGCGGGGACTATAATTGAATATCGTCCAGCACTTTCGAGTGCATATCTTAGGAGAGATAAATTGTAAGTTGATGGCTCGGATAAGGGTAAATCGAATTCATAGTTTTCCACGTTCGCCCATGGCACGCTCCGGTAAACCCAAATCGTACGTTCAGTAAGGGCTGGGTGAGGGCCAGGGACTATAAACTGAATTTCAAGGGGCGCGATCGGGTTTCCGGATGGGGAATTCGTCATATTTTCCGCGTCGCTGCCACTAATAAAACCAACATACGTGCCAGGCAAGATATCGCGGATCTGTTTTGGGTCTGAGCTGTCAATCTTTAGAAAGAAAAGTGCAGACTCGAACGCCGCGATCTTTTTACTTTCCGGGGGACTGGCTAGGACGATTCGGGAAAGAGACATTGCGCCATCTGGTTTGCGGAGATGAAAATCCGTAAGACTAACACCGCTGAGCCCTCGAACATTGGGCGACAAATTTCTCACCTGGACGCACCCTAGCCCGCTCAATACTTGGTCGAGAGTGATATTGGTCGCCTGAGCATCACATAGACTAAATTTCAGGCTATTCTCTCCCGCGGGGTCCTTGGCCCTGTTGGCGGGGCAACAAAACGATAAGTATCCCAGTATAGTGAAAGTCGTCATTCGCCAAATGCTTAACTTCATCGATTTTTCTCCCTCTTCTTCCAGGGTTCCTGGGGAAGCCTAAAATGCACCAGTTTGGCCCGGTTGTTGCGGTTACAAAGGACGTTGTACTCGGTCGTGGGAACCTGGTCCTGAATGTGGCTGGGAAGGATGCTTATGGCAAACCATGCCGTTTGGAATCCGCCAACTAAACTGAGAGACCAAAGTGAGGCCCTGCAAGAAGTTGAATTTGCTTTAGAAAATGATCTGGAGAATCGTATCAACAACTTGGGTAAACTTGTCGACAGCGTAAGTTTCGCTCTGGGTCAGGAGTCATTTTCGGGCAAACCGCATGCCCTTGATCTCATGAATGACCTTCGTGTGAAGATCAAGGCTACCCACAATATGCTGCGAGTTGCAAAACTTCTCAGCGAGCCTGCGCGTGAGAGCATGCTTTCGAAAGTGCGCGATTCTCTGACTGATCTTGAAGACGTTGTTGCGTCCAAGCTCGGCGTCGAAATGACCTAGCCTCACCAGGCCCGGCCTTTGGAATGACCCCGACCAAACCCCAGGGGGCAGAAATAAGAAGTGCCGATCTGGAGCCACGTCCTGGCATATAAAAATTTCCAAGCATACAGTGAAAACAGTATTCTTTTCCGGGTGGAAACATTATCGAATCCCGGTGCGTCAGAAGGTTACTGGAATGAGGCAGTTAGGTTTTCGTTCTTGGCACAAAACGTGTATACAGTTAGTAGGCCCCACCTTACATTTGAGGTGCAACATGTCTCAAGTCATGGTCGGCTCAAAAGCTATTCAAAATAGCCGCATATCAATCAAGATACTTCTTGCAGACGACTCAGAAATCGTGCGCCGAGGGATTCGGCAGCTCTTGGCAACCCAAACCGGAATCGAAATTGTTGGCGAGGCTGCTAGTTTTGCTCAAACAATCCAGATGGTGAGCGTTGTGAAGCCAGAAGTGATCGTCCTGGATTTGCACATGCCTGGCGAAACCAACTTTTCTCCTCAAGCCGTCAAATCGCGCCTGAATCACGGCTCACAACTGTTAGCCATTTCACTTTCGAATGATGAGGAAGCCAAGGTTTTAGCGGAGAGTTTTGGTGCATCGGTTCTGTTGGATAAAATGAATCTCGCTGACACACTTATCCCCTCTATCGTCCGATTGGGCCAGAAGCGCAGATCGGCGGTAGCGCAGTAACGGCTTCACGAAGGCGGATGCATTGTTTGCCTTTCCGCCCCCTTGATGGAATAATTCCGGCATGGTCATAGGCGACAGACTCCGCGAACTTCGCGATGCAAAACAACTCTCCCAAGGCGATATCGAGAAACGCACCGGACTGCTTCGTTGCTACATCTCCCGCGTTGAGAACGGGCACACGGTTCCTGCCATCGAGACTTTGGAAAAGATGGCGCGTGCGCTTGAAGTTCCGATGTACAAGCTGTTCTACGACGGTGAAAAACCCGCTCAAGCACCCGATGTTTTCAAACGAAAATCTTCTGATGACGGTCTTTGGGGTAATTCAGGCAAAGACGCGAAATACTTCAATCAACTTCGCCGATTCTTGGCCAAAGCTAACGAGGACGACCGCAAGCTAATTTTATACACGCTTCAGAAGATGGCGCGCTAGTAGGCTTCCCTTCACGGTTTTTCTTTGCCGGTATAGACATACAATCCCTGCTTTGGCCTACCCGCGCCGAACCAATTTTAATATTGCAAACTTAGATTTCCAGGTCTACATTGTTGTCCCCAGTTTAGAAGCGGGAATTCGGTCCAAGAGTAGCCCCATCGGCTTCCCAAGACCTATCGTTTCCAACGAATCCCGCCCGTAAAGTCCTGCTTACGTCTTTATTCCGCCCTCTGAAAGACTGCAGGCCGGTTTACCATATTGAAAAACCCTGCGACCCCATCAAGAAGGTCTAGT
>Ga0210394_10003096_pt1 | contig 21538 bp, 13 predicted proteins | sample IncBWC12MmetaG_FD_160121 | JGI IMG/M metagenome (GOLD analysis project Ga0210394, IMG submission 160121) | Forest soil microbial communities from Barre Woods Harvard Forest LTER site, Petersham, Massachusetts, United States - Inc-BW-C-12-M | ecosystem: Environmental > Terrestrial > Soil >...
AGGCCGCCAAAACTGAGCTCCAGCACGGTTTCCGTGAAGGGCGATTGCGAGCCGACCGCCGTGCTGCGGCCGACGTTGGCCGTGGGCGTCAGCAGAACGAAATCAATGAAGTCGCGCCCGGCGATGGGCAGATCCGAAATTTGCTGCGGGTCAATTACCTGGCTCACTTCCGATTTCGCGCTGTCCACTCCTTGCACGCTTTCGCGAACTTCCACTTGTTGCTTGACACCTGCGACGCCGAGAGCGGCGGTGCAGGAGGCGGTTTGCCCAACCGTCAGGACAATGACTGACTTGAAATCGCTGAAGCGTGCTGCGGTCACTGTCACTTCATAGTTCCCTGCCGCGAGACCCGGAATCACGGCAACACCCGCGGCGGACGAGACCTCCGTGCGTTGCGCTCCTGTCTCTAGGCTTTGCAGCGTGACGCGCGAGTGCGGAATCACCCCGCCGGATTGATCCGTGACGGTGACGTTCAGCGTCGCCAGCTCCTGCGCGGCCAGATGCGTCGCGCCAATCAGAATCAGGAGGATCAAGCTGGGTATTCGGATCGCGAAACCCCTTCCCATCACCCCTCCCGGTCAGACGTGCCCCGAACTCGCCGGGGACAGGTCTCCGGTCTGTTAACGAGCGCGGTTGAAAGCAGAAAGATTGTGCTGCAATGTGCAGGGCTGCGCGAAGAATGGCAATACTAGAAAAGAATTAGAGGTTCGCGGGTGATGAGGCGTGTAGCGAATGGCTTTCTGAGCGTGCATCGAGCGCGAAATGTGTCGAGAGCGAACAATTCTTCCACTGCGTTTATTCGGTGGAGCGCGAGTTCTTAGGGGTGCTAGCGGACGCTGAGCGTGAAAACGAAGCAGTGCGTCGTACTTTCGCTCGGAAGGGTAATGACGGCGTTTGTCACCGGTACACCTTCATCCAACCTGAGAACCGTAGCGCGAGCACAGGCGGGGATGACCGCCGCACCGCAGCAGAGCCGGCAGTCCATCCGCGCTCTGCAGGGCAGCAAGCTTGGTTCATAGCAGGCATAGAACATGTGGAGCGGAGGATATCGGCGCCTGGTGTACAATGGTGTCTGCGGTAACTTTAACCTGTGGACTCCCAGTCACTACACAGGCAGGGGGGAGTCTGTGCACAGGATTGAGTTATGCGCGATTTGCGACAGGTCAAGCTGCGGTGCAACCGTCATCGTTTCCAGACTTGGTTCCGACAAGAAGCGTTTCGACTCGGAATCTGCTTCGATCGAGATGATCTGTCCTGCTTGTGACAAACCCTTCGAGTTATCAATCACTGAAATGGAGCGCGTGAACGTCTCGGACGATCAGCTTCAGACAGGCTTTTTCGGAGGCCGCAGGGCTGTGCGTGCGGGGTCTGCAGGTGCGCGGAGCAGTTAGCCGCGCACGTGGGACAGTGTAGTCCTGCGAGCTTCCGTTTTGCCGCGGCAGTCGTTGCCGTGGCTCTTGAATCTTGAATCGCCCCTCACAAGATTTCTGCAGCGCCGGGTCAGAAAAACATGCGCTAGACAACGGGGTTGGCTGAGGTTTCTGAAGTTTTCGGCGGGTTCAACAAACGCAAACCTAAATCGATCGAAACGAAGCACTTCGCACATGCGGGAGCCCCGACCCGGACTTGAACCGGGGATCAAGACATATCAGTCGCCGCGGGACCGTTCGACGACTCCCTGTTCAGTTCGGCTCCGGAGAGTCAAGCATGCCCTCGGAGCATGGTAGTTCGACTTCCACCGGATCGTTGACCTGCGTGGAGCTGGCCAGGGCCCCATTCATTTGCCGTTATGGTTTCCGGACAGCAGACATTTGGCATCGGCGAGCCACGAATTGGCGGATAGCGCATCGAAAAGATAGCTTCCGCTGGCATTTTAGTTGTCGTCCCAGGATCGTCGCCTGTTCTCGCGTCACTCGATACAGCACCGCCGAATCAACAGACAGCACCTGTCGAGAAAAATCTCGACATCGCGTTCACCGGGGCCGACAATTCAGTCGGTTGAACCGAAACTATGGATGCAAGACAGGACCACGAATGAACTTCCTAACACGCAGGACCTTTATGCGGATCAGTGCGGGCTCCGTGGCTGCCGGAGCGAGTTGCAAGATCAACCTGCTGGAGCCGGCAGCGCTTTGGGGTGCGGGCCGCGCGGTAGCACCGAGCGATCGCGTCCGATTCGCATCCATCGGCACAGGCACGCGCGGATGCGAGCTTCTCGATGCGTCGCTCGCGGTGCGGGGCGTGGAATGCGTTGCGGTGTGTGATCTTTACGACAGCCGGCACGAGGCGGCGCAAGAAGCCGTGCGCAGGCAGGTCCCGGCAACGCGCAATTATCGAGAGATACTCGACCGCAAGGATGTGGATGCGGTGATCGTGGCGGTCCCCGACCATCAGCATCGCAGAGTGGTGGTGGACGCTTGCGCGGCCGGGAAAGACGTTTACTGCGAAAAGCCGATGTCGCACAACGTGGAAGACGGCTTCGCGATGGTGGATGCAGTGCGCAAGGGAAATCGCATCATGCAGGTTGGCAGCCAACGGGTCAGCTCGATTGTGTACGAAAAGGCGCGCGAGCTCTACTCGTCGGGCGCGCTTGGCGAAGTTTTCCTGATCGAGGGGTCGTCAAACCGGAATTCACCGGGTGGCGCTTGGGTTTATCCGATACCGCCGGACGCGAGCGAGCAGACCATCGATTGGAATGCCTTCCTCGTGGGAGCACCCGAGCGCCCGTTTGACGCGGCACGTTTCTTCCGCTGGCGCTGTTTCGCGGATTATGGCGAGGGCTTGGCGGGGGATCTGTTCGTGCATCTGCTTTCGGGGATTCACTTTATCGCGGGAATCGATGAAGTTCCGCAACGCGCGCAATCGACCGGCGGACTGTTTCGCTGGAAGGACGGGCGCGACTTCCCTGACGTGATTGAGACGGTTTATGACTATCCGAACTTCCGCGTGTCCCTGTACTGCAATCTGAACAATAGTATTCAAAGCGGCGAACCGATCAAATTCCAGGGCACGAAGGGAACGATGGAAATTCTGAATCAGACGCTGACATTTACGCCACAGGATATTACTCCGAAGCCCGAGACCTATTCGACAAAGGGTTGGCCGGCGCGACTTCGTAACGCGTATCTCGCGAAGTGGGCGATGGAAAATCCGCAACCCGCGCCACTCGAATACCAGACGACGGTGCAGTCCGAGATTTTTACGGCGCCGGCAGGATACAGCGATGTTTCGGCGCACCAGGCGAATTTTTTCAATGCGGTGCGGACGCGCAAAACCCCTGTTGAGAATGAAGTGTTTGGAAATCACACGGCGATTGGCTGCCATTTGGCAAACTACGCGTACTTCAATAAAACGATGGCAAAGTGGGATGGGGACGCGAAGGCGATTCGGGGGTAAGCGCGGTTCGCTTGAGTCATGGAGATGACCATCACTTCGGAACAGGGGCCGTGACCATGCGAAGAATCCCAAGAAGGAATTTTCTAAAGACTGCGGCGGCGTCGGTCGCTTTCGCCGCCGCGTGTACCGATGCGCCCTGGCTGATGGCGAATCCGTTAGGCTTGCCACTCGGATTGCAGCTCTACTCCGTGAGGGATTTGTTGCCAAAGGATTATGAAGGAACACTCCGTCAACTGAGCGCGATGGGTTACCGCGAGGTTGAGGCTGCGGGATTTTTTGGCCGCAGCGCGAGTGATGTGAAGCAGGCGATGGAGCAAACCGGGCTGCGTTGCGTCAGCGCCCACTATTCATACGCAGACCTGGCGCCACACCTGGACGAAACCATCCAGTTCGGAAAAACGCTGGGCCTGGAGTACATCATCTGCGCGTCCCCCGGACTTCCGGACGGTTCGCCTGCGAAATCCGCGAATGCGAGGGTCGCCAGAGCAGCTATGACGCTCGACGACTGGCGTTGGAACGCGGAGCAATTCAATCGGGTGGGAGAGCGCGTGAATGCGGCCGGTATCGGATTTGGTTATCACAACCATACGGCGGAGTTTCGCGCGATCCATGGCGTAGTAATCTACGACGAGCTGCTGCGCCTCACAGACCCCGCAAAGGTAACGATGGAGATGGACTGCGGGTGGGTGATCGTCGGCGGCAAAAATCCCGTGGATTATTTGAAACGCTACCCCACGCGCATTTCCATGCTGCACGTGAAGGACTTCAGGCTAAGCGGCGTGCCGAGTTCCGATACGGAGCCGCCGCCTTCGGCCGAGTTGGGCCGCGGAAGCATTGACTACCGTCCAATTTTCGTGGCGGCAAAAAAAGCGAATATCAAGCACGCCTTTATCGAGCAGGAGGAGTACGACATGCCAGCGATGGAAGCGCTGAAGATTGACGCAGAGTACATGAAGGCGTTGACGGTCTAACGCGCGGGGCCTTGCGGACTGCCCTTCCCTCCGAGCGCATCGCCGTCACAGCGATGGCGGTAACGCGCATGACGCAACGTCATATTCCGGCCATCGCTATTGATTGACGCCGCTTGCCAGAAATCCGCCGTCTACAACAAGAATCTGTCCAGTCACGAACGATGCCGAATCCGAAGCGAGAAACACGGCCGCTCCTACCAGTTCGTCCAGCCTGCCGAATCGTCCCATCGGAGTGCGCAGCAACAGTTCATTGCCGCGCGGCGTATTGTCCAGCAGGTCCGCATTCAGCGACGTGCGAAAAACTCCTGGAGCGATGGCATTGGTCAAGACGCCTTCTTTCGACCATTCCACCGCCAACGCCCGCGTCAGCGCCGCCACGCCTGCCTTACTCGCGGCGTATGCCGCCACTTCGTGCAGCGCCACAAAGCTGTTCAGCGAAGCAATATTGATGATCCTTCCGCTCTTACGACCGAGCATGTGCTGTCCGAACACCTGGCAGGCGCGAAGCGTTCCCGTCAGGTTGGTGTCGAGAATGTCGTTCCAATCGCTCTCGGCGAAGTCCAATGTCGGAGCACGCTTGATCTTGCCCGCGCAATTCAGCAAGATTTCGACTTTTTCAAAACGCTCCAAACAGGCCTCGAGCAAATGTTGCAACGAACCTTTATCGCGCGTGTCGGTCGTTACTCTCAGTGTGTGCCGCCCCCGCGCCTCGATTTCCTGGGCGACCGCTTCGACATTCGCCGCATTCCGCCCCGTGGCAACGACGTTTGCGCCGGCATCCGCCAGCCCCAGGCTCAGTGTCTTGCCGATTCCGGATGTCCCGCCAATTACCACGGCCAGCTTGCCCGACAAGTCCAGAGCGGGAAGCATTTTGTTTGTTTCCTCCATGGGTCATCTAATTCTTCGATGTCGTTGCACAATGCTTGTTTCACCGCGAAGGATTTGACGAGCGCATCTCCAGCGCGGGTCGGTCCTGTCCCTAAAAGCGATCGCGCGACGCCCACAAGCCCAAGCCGGGATTCTCGATAAAATAAATCTCTTCATCCGCTACCCGGCTCGGGCCTTGCCGCAGCTTGGCAGGATCGTAGAGTTCCATCATCTGGCTCAATTCAGCATATGCGAAGCCCGCCCCTTCCACCTCTTTGCAAGTCAAATGTCCCGGACACCAGGTGACGCGAAACCGCCCCTCGGACGATCCATGAATCAAGTGCGCCGCGGCGCTCAAGTCCGCTGCCAGGTCCGCGTTCTCTTTCACCATCATCAGGGTCGCTTCGGTACCGTGATATCCATATTTGCGGATCAGCTGATCGATTCGGACGTCTTCGCCGAATTCGCGCACACCCGGCGCCAAGATGATCAGTTCACCGCCATCGGCCATCGCCATACGCGTCCGGTAAATCGCTTTGTTTCCCAGCCACGTGCTGTGAAATTCGTGCGGGTCGAGATAAACCACGGCTTTTTTTATCGGTTCGGGCAGCAGTGTGAAGTTCACCCGGAAGCTCAATTCCGCAGCAGCGTGAAAGCACTCCGAGTCGTCCCCGATGAACAGCCCGCGCACCACAGTTGCTCCGGAAGAATTCCGGCCGACGACCGTCAAGACATATAGGATTGGCCTGTCAGCTAGAAAATGAGAGGCCGCGTAATTCAGCACGCGCCGAACGGGATTGTCCGCTCGTCCCATGATCCGCTCCATGCCGTAAACGGCTCCTAAATAGTGGCTGCGATTGATGCTGTCTGGCCCGCCCGTTCCCACCAGGATGTTTTTGTTGTAGTTCGCCATGCCAATCACTTCGTGCGGCACAACTTGTCCGATCGACAAAATCAGATCAAAATTACCTCGGGAAATCATCCGATTCACCTGCGCGGGCCACTCATAGTCCAGCTTGCCTTCCGACTGCTCGTAAATAAATTCCCGCGGAACGACCCCGATCGTTTCCACGTCGTCTCGCCATTTGTGTGCATGAAACAGGCCGGGCGGGACACTGCCGAACATTCCGGCGATCTGCTCCACCGACATGGCCTTGTGCGTTCCCAACGCCGGCAGGACCGCGCGCAGGCCTTCTCCGTAATAGTCCCATGCGTAACGCGTCAGCTCGCCGGCTCGCGACGCCGTGCGCGTTCGATCGGGAGGAATGGCCAGGACGTTTTTGCGCCTGCCAAGCTTTTCAAGCGCGGCAGACAGCAGATCCCTTAGCTCGCTCGAAGAAAGCTCGCGATCGGGGCCGCCGTGTGCGCAGTAGAGACTCATTCTTTATGCTCGAATCCTAATCATCGCAGATTCAACCTCTCTCCACTACGGTCTGGATACTTGCAACTGCCGATCCTCATCACCCCCAGGAGCAGCCGTATCCCAGCCTCAGCCCACCGTTCCCGACGCTACCCGAGCTTCAGCTTCTGCAGGACGTCCCGGACGATTTCCTCCGCCGTGTTGCTGACGCGCAGGACCAGCGCGTCGCGTGGCTCTTCGAGGTCCGCAAACTGCCCAGCTAAAATCGCTTCGCCGGCGAAATGTCCCGTGCGGCACTGGAGGCGCGCAGCCATTTCACGATACGTTCCCTTCAGGTAACAGATCCGCACCTCCACTTCCGAGCCAAGCGTTTCACGGTAACTCTGTTTCAGGGCGGAACAGGCCAGCACCGCATCCTGATTTTTCGCGGCGCACTCGAGGAGTTCCGCATGGATCGCAGCCAGCCACGGCTCGCGGTCTTCGTCGCTGAGCGCAATCCCGTGCTTCATCTTCTCAATATTCTCCGCAGGATGAAAATCGTCGGCATCCAGAAATAGCCAGCCCAATCTCTGGGCGAGCAGCTTTCCCACGGTCGTCTTTCCTGACCCGGTTACACCCATCACCAGAAGAATCATCGGCCAACATTATCCCCTTTCTCGGAACCTGTTTGCGGGTCGCGCGCAACACTCTACCGCCAGCGCGGGTTCGCTCTTACAGCCGATAAGACCTGCGCGCGAGCCCGTAGGCGAGATCCGCGGCAATTTCGTAGGCTTCGTCCTCATCGATTCGATGTTCTGCGACCTGGCGCGCGAGGAACGAGCAATCGATTCTGCGCGCCACATCGTGCCTGGCAGGTATCGACAGAAACGCCCTGGCGTCGTCATTGAAACCGACCGTGTTGTAGAAGCCGGCGGTCTCCGTAGTAGATTCACGAAACCGCATCATCCCTTCTGGACTGTCATGGAACCACCACGCAGGACCCAGCCGGAGGCAGGGATAGTGTCCAGCCAGCGGAGCCAATTCGCGGCTGTAAGCCGATTCGTCGAGAGTGAACAAAATGATCGTGAGGCGTGGCTCGTTTCCGAAACGATTCAGCAAGGGTCGTAAGGCCTGCACGTAGTTGGTGGGCGTGGGGATGTCCGCGCCGACATCTCGTCCGAAGCGCTCAAATAACCGCGCATTGTGGTCGCGCAGACTTCCCGGATGAATTTGCATGACCAGGTCGTCGTCCAGGCTCATCGCGGCCATTTCGGTGAGCATTTGAGCGCGAAATAATTCGCGCTCGTCTCGGTCCCCGCCGCCCGAAGCCACCTTTTGAAAGAGACGAGCTGCGGAGTCAGAGTTGAGATCGGCGGTTGCGGCCGTGGGGTGGCCATGGTCTGTAGCCGTGGCGCCGAGCGCTTTGAACTCCAGGCGTCGCTGCCGCAACGCGGAAAGGTATCCTTGCCAGTTGCTGGTATCGGCGGCAGTTATCTGCGCGAGACGCGCAAGATTTTCTTTGAACCCAGGAAAATCAGGGTCAACGACCGGATCAGGGCGAAATGTCGGAATAATTCGTCCCTTGAAAGCCGAAGCGCGGATCGTTTCATGATGCGCGAGCGAATCGAGCGGCGAATCCGTGGTCGCCAGCACTTCCAGCCGAAAGCGTTCGAACAGTGACCGAGGTAGAAACGCCGGGGTTCTGAGTTTCTCCACGATGAAGTCGTAATATTCATCGGCATTCGCCGGTGTCAGCCGCGCTTCCAGGCCAAAGAGTTCCTGAAACGCGAAGTCCAGCCACAGTCTTGTCGGTGTCCCGCGAAAAAGAGAATAATGCTGTGCAAAAATGCGCCAAACACGCTTGGGATCTTCCAGCGAAGTTGCTCCGATGCCTAGCTGTTCTAGCCGAACGCCTTGGCTGTAAAGCATGCGAAAGACGTAGTGGTCGGGAACAACAAACAACTGGGCGGGCTCTGGAAAGGGCTGGTTATCGGCAAACCAGCGAGGATTGGTGTGGCCGTGCGGACTCACGATCGGCAACAGGCTTATGCTGGAATAAAGCCGCCTCGCGATGGAACGAGTGCTGGGCTCTGCCGGGAAGAGCCGGTCCTCGTTGAGTATCGTCACTCATGCACCTCAACCGATAATTTCGGGTCGGGAACAAGGTATTCGGTCAAGTGGCGCCTGGGGAGGGCGGCATTACTCTTGGTCCCGGACATCGCCGAACCAACTGGCGACATCCACGTTAGCAAATCGCAAAAATTCACTGGTCAGTGGGGTTGGCAGCGTCCTGCATGGTGCGATAGAACTGTTGCAGTACGTAGAACGCCTTTTTGCGCTCTCCTTGATCGGAAACCAGACCTTTGCGGTTGTGGTAATCCTGAATGCCCGGCAGCAACCGGCGAGGGGAGTGGAAATCCATGAGCACCCATGGCGACAACCCGGCGAGCGTGGGCAGTCGTTTCACCATATTGAGTTGATGCACGTAGAGATTGGCTTGGTACTCCTCGGTCCAGCGAGTTTCGGCGTCGCCGTGATTGCCAAAAGGCGCTCCACCGCCAAACTCACTGACGATGAGCGGCTTCTCGTTCGGGAGAGTCCACTGTATATGGTCGCAATCCTCCGGACGCAGCTCGCCATACCAACCTAGATATTCATTCAGACCGACGACATCCAGAAATTCAGCCAACGGGTCTGTCAATGCCATGGAGTTTGGCGGGGTGAACTGGTAGTGATTCAACGCGGCGGTGATCAATCGGGTAGAATCCAGCGCCCTCGCTTCCTCTATGAGAGCTTTAAGAAATACCAGACGGGCCGGTTCAACAGGCGTCTCGTTGGCAACCGACCACAGAATCACCGCCGCGCGGTTGTGGTCGCGCGCGATCACGTCGCGCAGTTGGTCCTCGGCGTTCTGAAGACTCGCAGGATTCTGCCACGCGGTTTCCCAGTAGACCGGAACTTCAGACCAGACCAGCAGGCCCAACCGGTCGGCCAATCGAATCATTCCCTCGTTGTGAGGGTAGTGAGCGAGACGCACAAAGTTGCAGCCAAGCTCCTTGGCCCACTGCAGCAGTATCTGGTCATCTTCCTCTGAAAACGCTCTGCCTCCACGAAACGGAGCTTCCTCGTGCAGCGAAACCCCGCGCAATATAATGGGTTTGCCATTTAATAGAATCTTTGCTCCCTGAGTTTCGATGCTTCGGAAGCCGATCTGATCTATAAGGGAATCGCCAGACGTGGATATGCTGACCTTATAAAGCTTGGGATTCTCCGGTGACCAGAGTGTCGGGTTCGCAGGAAAGCGGAATTGCGCGTAGCCTCTGCCATCGGTAGTGATGAGCTGCTTGATTCCAGCTTCCGGAATCTCCAGGGTGACCTGCTGCGGCGCCGAGGCGCCATTCAAATTCACCCAACCCTGAATTTCATGCAACGAGCCCCTGGCCAATTGAACCGAGTAGTCCTGAATGAAAGTTTCCGGCACTTCGACCAAGAAAACATCGCGGGTCAATCCACCGTAGTTCCAGAAATCGGTCACCATCCCTGGGACATTATCCGATTCGCGTCGATCTTTGACCTCCACCACCAGAAAATTGTCACCTTCGTGAATCGGATCGGTGACTTCGAAATTGAACGGCGTGAAGCCTCCTTCGTGATCTCCGGCCTTCTGGCCATTTACGTAAACCGACGCCTTGTAGTTGGCGGCTGCGAAGTAGACGAACACGCGCACATGCTCGCGCTTGTGGTAGGAAAAAGTTTTGCGGTACCAAACCGGGCCTTCGTAGAGGAACAAATCGGGTCGCTGCGTATTCCAATCGCCGGGAACATTCAGAATTCCGGAGGTGTCGAAATCGTATTCGACCAGGTCGCTCGGCGTCTTGGGTTTGGCATTCTCATAGAAGCGCATGCCAATTCCCGATTCGTACGGGTCCACGATCACCCGCCAAGTCCCATTCAGGCTGATGGTGGTCCGGCCGGGAATGTTGGTAACTAGAGTCGAGGGCGCGGCCGCAGCGTTGACTGAGCCAGTCAACCAACAAATGGCGATGAGCAGACGGCCTGTTGCTGCGCTCATAAAAATCCTCGCGTCGGTGTGCTCACCTCAGAAGTCAGGTGAATCTGTTCTCACGTCGTGAACACTTATACCATGACAAACCTCAATAGAATAACGATTGTCTAACATTTTGGCGCGCTCTTGCTTGCCGGCCGCAGCAGGTGTCGAGGGTTGACGCTCGGATTCCACCCCACGCGCCACACCAAATTCGTGCGCGGACCTTGCAGGTTTCTCCTGTGGAACACTAGAAAGTTGCCGGCAGAGGAGCATTCCGTCAGAATGCGTCTCGACATGGGTTCGAGCCAAGATCGGCCGGTAGCACTTCCGATTTCTTCTGCTGCATCCGTTGTGCTCCACGCGGGATATGTTGTCACGGGTATCGTAACGACGCTGATTGGACCTATTTTGCCGGTACTGATCGGCCGCTGGTCCTTAAGTGACCAACGCGCCGGGCTTTTTTTCACCGCGCAGTTTTGCGGGTCCATGTTGGGAGTCTCTTCGCTCGGCGCGCTGCTTGGACGGGGATACCGATACGCGTTCGTGTGCGGATTCAGTCTGATTGCAGCGGGAGTTGCGGGCTTAACCCTGGGTAACTACCTCGCGAGCTTGGCCGCAGCGGCGCTGTTCGGGTGTGGATTGGGACAGGCTCTTTCTGCCACGAATTTGTGGGTGGCGGAAGTAGCAAAAGCACGCCGCGTGGCGGCGCTCAGCATTCTGAATCTGGCTTGGGGAATCGGTGCGATTGCGTCGTCCCCCGTAGTGCTGTTCGCTCAACGGCGTGAGGCGATTCCATCCCTTCTCTACACAATCGCGTCAGCCTCGGCGCTTATGGCTCTGATCCTGGTGGCGATGAACCTAGAGCCCAGAGCGAAGGAAGGGGATCCCGAGCAATCCAGGCCGACGCACGAAGCGAACATCAGCACCAGAAGTTCGCTGAACTTGGCGGGACTGTTTTTTCTGTACGTCGGATCGGAGAACTCGATTGCGGGCTGGGTTGCCTCACTCGCGAAACGAATGCATCCCGATTCTGGCGACCTATGGGCTCTGGCGCCCTTGTTTTTCTGGGGCGGAATACTCACCGGACGCGCCCTTGTACCGCTGGTTCCGTTTCGGTGGCGCGAACGCGCGCTGCTGGCGAACGGATTGATTCTGGCGGCCGTGGCCATCTGCCTGCTATTGCGGGCAAAGACGTTCGCAAGTATCGCAATCTGTGTTAGTGCGGCGGGCTTGGGGTTCGCGGGGATTTTTCCAATCCTGATTGCGTGGCTTGTGAAGGCCTATGGTCAAAGGTCCAGGCAGATCGGGGTGATCATGTTTGCTCTCGCGGGGATGGGCGGCGCCACGATGCCCTGGATCGTGGGACTAATATCAACGGAAACGGGCAGCCTGCGCTCTGGTTTGCTGCTGCCTCTGGCTGGATGCGTAGCGATGTTCGCGTTAGCAGCATTGATGGGGGAGCCGATTTTTCGCGATGCTGGCAAGCACAGTGATTCGTTCCTGCCGGATCGCGGTCACCCGTAGAGGCGGCGGATCTTATTGCGCGTCCGCTCTCGGTCCTCCGCATGGTTTCTTTGCAGCTGGCGCGCTGGGGAACTCGCAGCAGGCGTGCAGCGCGCCGCCAGGCTGAACTTTCGATCCGACGTAAGATTCGGCGCAGCGCTTAATTATTTCCAGACGAACGAGGTTAAGGACTTGGCCTTCAGCGGAACCGCAGCCGCCGTATTTCCGAGCTGCAATTGCACAGTCCTCGCGGCACCCGCATTGCTCACCACCAACACCTGTTGACCGTCGGGATTTTGCAGGCCAACGTGGTAGAGGTCAACGGCCTTACTCTGGGAGTCAAAGCGGCGAGCGCCCCGGCGCACCAGACGGGAATAGTGTGCAAATGCCCAGTATTGCCCGCTGCGGGTGATCTGCTTGGTTTGCGAATGGATCGTCACCACGCCGCCGCAGGGAAATGGTCCCACGTTCGGCCGGCCCTGCTCGTCGAGAGCCAGGTTCCACGAGGTAATGGAGCGGCACCAGTTGCGCAGAATGCCGCTGAACGTCCGGCCCCACTTCCACCAATCCGTCAGATAATCGGGATCTTTGTAATCGGGCCCTCCTTCGGTCCAATGCATCTCGGTCTCCGGAAAGGAATCATGGACTTTGCTCATCATCTCGGGAGTCCCGACGTAGCCGTGCCAGGCCACCGCGTTGGTGTACTTGCGCAGCTTCTCGTCCTCGAGTGAATCCATAACGCGGCCCCACAAATTGTAATTGTGGTCCAGAATCCAGATCTTGGTCGGTGTCGCGGTGCTTTCCAGAAGCGGGCCCAGATGATCGCGCAGGAACTGAATTTCATACTCCTGCGGCCAGATACAAGCGGGCATTTTGCCATCCTGATCGGTGTCCACTTCGTTCTGCGCAGTGAGCGCCTGCACCGGCGCGCCCTCGGCCGCGTAGGCCTGCAGAAATTTGAGGTAATACTGCGCGTAAACCGGGAAATAATACTTGCGCATCGACCCACCCAGCATCGAACCGTTGAACTTCATCCAGCCGGGAGGGCTCCACGGGGACGAAAACAGGAACATCTCAGGATTAGCCTGTCGCGCCTGGCGCAGGATCGGAAGAATGTACTCGCGGTCGTGCTCGATCGAGAACCGCGTCAGCTGGGGATCGGCTTCGCCCTCATCGAAGCTGTAAACTTTTGTGGAGTAGTCGCTCGATCCAACGCAGACACGGCCAACATTCAGACCCATCTCCGAGGGATGGAACATTTCATGGAACAGTTGCTCTCGCGCCGGAGCCGCCAGCTGGTTGAACATGTAACAAGTAGCGTCCGTAAACGCGCCACCAAATCCCAGTATTTCCTGAAACTTTACGCCGGGGTTCAGTTGGATCTGCTCGGCCGCGGGCGCTCCCGATGACGGACCCCAGATAGCCTGTGGGGCGGGCGAAAAGCGTTCGTCGCCGGATGTCGTCCAGATCGAAATGACCGAGCCTTCTTTCGCTGTCTCATTTTCCCGCCCGCTCGCTCGAGCGGCCGGAGGCGTCACCGCCTCACGATGTGCGACCGCTGCCGCCAATCCCAACGCTGAAATCCCCAGGAAATCCCGGCGCGAAGTTTCCTTGTTCACGGCCTTCTCCTTTGGTCCAAAGTTCTCGTTGCGATTGCCAAAACGGCAAGCACCCGGTGACGCCCGTGCCAAGCAACATCAATTCTTGGGAAGCACCGGAGTGATTTTTTCGTGCGCGACAATGCCTTCGCCTTCTTGCACATCGTAAATGTGGTCGGCAGTCAGGTCCGTCAGCACTTCGGTCTTCCCCGCCGGCCAAAAAATTTCCACTTTATCAACACGTTTCCTGCTGCCGAGGCCCACGTGAATTCGAAGATCGTTCTGGGAGAGATAACTTCCTCCGCTCAACACCTCATAGGTCTGCACGAGATCCCCCGCGGTCACCTTGACTCGTGCGTTCAAGGCCAGGCGGTTGCTTTTCGAGCCGGCTAGCTCAAGGTCAATCCAGTGATTCGAGGGGCCGCCTTGCGGCTGCAGGATGGTGGGGCCGCCTTTTAGATTTTCGATGACAATTTCAATTCGGCCGTCGTTGAACAGATCACCGACTGCCACTCCCCGGCTGACTCTTGGAAGTTGCAGGGCCGGCCCGACCAGTTTGCTGACATCCTTAAACGTGCCGTTGCGCTGGTTATAGAACAGCAGCCCCGGCTCGCGGTATTTCGCTCCGGCTTCCGCATTGTCCACTTGCGGGTAAACATGGCCGTTCACCAGGAACAGATCGAGCCAGCCGGCGTTGTCGAAGTCCAAGAAAGCGTCGCCCCAGCCAACATAGGGAGTCGTGCTGGGGGCAATTCCGGAAGTGTAGGAAACGTCGCTAAAACTTAGTCCTCCGTCGTTCCGGAATAATGCCGCATATTCGTCGCTGAAATGGGTTATGGCAATCGAGAAACGCCCGGTGTGCAGGTAGTCGCCCAGGGCAACGCCCATGTTGGCTTGTTCCGCCCCATCTTGGCTGGCGGCCACGCCCGCGGCAAATCCGACCTCGTTGAAGTGTCCGCTGCCGTTGTTCTGGTAAAGATAATTCCGGCCCGCATCGTTGGCTAAGAAAAGATCGAGATGTTCAGCGTCGTCGAAATCCGACCAAACGGCCGTTAATCCGAAAGCGTTGGGAGCGTCACGAATTCCGCTCTTCTTCGACACATCCGTGAATGTGCCGTCGCCGTTGTTGTGGTAAAGGTTCGACGAGGAACCCTTCAGCCCGCGCGGGCCGCATTGCACATCGATTCCGCGATACTTGCAAGTCTGGCGGGAACCGAACGCCGGAAGGTCGTCCAGACGGAAATCCACGTAATGCGACACAAACAAGTCAACCCAACCATCGCGATCGTAGTCGCCAAAGGCCGCTCCCGTTGCCCACTGTGAATCGTTGCTCAATCCGGCTTGCTTGGAAACGTCCGTGAATGTTCCATCGCCATTGTTGCGATACAGCACTACACCTCCGAAGCAGGTTACCAGCAAGTCTGGCCAGCCATCGTTGTTGTAGTCGCCCACGACCGCACCCATTGCCCAGCAGGGATAACCGACACCCGCCTTATCCGTGACGTCTGTAAAGGTCCCGTCATGATTATTGTGATAAAGCGCGCTGCGCGTTTTTTTGCCGGCCAGAGCCATGTCCACGCTCTGGGCATTGGTGAAGTAAATATCGGGCCATCCGTCGCGGTCGTAATCAATCAGAGCGACACCTCCGCTCATCGACTCCACAATGAATTTCTGCTCGGGGCTCGAGAGGTGATCGAACTTGATGCCTGTCGAATCCGTGATGTCTGCGAGCTGCGGTAGAGGAGCATCTGGCTGCGAACCGGATGGCGACGCGCCGAAACGATGCACGGCAAGAACCGGCTCTGCTGATTTGTGACCTGGCCAATCGGGTTCAGGTGGATGGCCCAGCGAAGACAGAGGGAAAGCGGGGAGGCAAACTGACAGTACAGCTATGGCTGCAAACAGCGCAGCCCTGGTGTGGGAATTCGGGTATTCCGGTGGCCCTGGCAAATTTTGGATCCGCCCTTTTCAGCGGCCTCGGTAACGGGTTTGCACGGCGTACAAGGAACTACGCGCGAGTATGAACAAAGTATGGCCATCGCTGCCCCCGAACAACAGCTGCGAGGGTCGTTCCGGAATGGCGATGGTATCGATCAAATCGCCTGCCGGGTTGTACACGAACACCTGCCCCGCGGCGATATAGACGTTGCCCTTTTCGTCTACAGTCACGCATTCTCCGCCGCGATCGGCGAAAAGCCGCACGTTCGAGATCGCTCCGTCATCACCCACAATGCCGACGTAGGTTTTCTCTCCAGATTCATTGGTAAGGTAGTAGGGCCGGCCCTCGACTGCAGATGCCAAACCAAATGCTCGCAACAAATCGTTCAACTTAGTCCCGTAGTACAGTTGCCCGTTGACGAAGTCCTCTCCCGCGGGCAGGAAAGTGCCTCCGTCCGGAGAAACGAACTGGTAAGGCTGTTTGACCGCAATCCTTTCCAGGAAATCGTTCTCATTTCTCCAGTAGCCTGCGGGCAGCACTGGGGTCATTCCCGGGCGTGGCTGCGTTGGAACGGCCGGCAGCAGCGTAATGCCGTCATCTTCGGAGTCAGGCTTAAAACTGTACACTGTGCCCTTTCCAGCGTACGAAACCACGATTAGATCGCCGGCCTTATCAAAGAAAAGTTGGACCGGGTCCAGCGGATTATCACGGACCTTTGCGAGTTGACGCGTCGCGGTGGTCCAGCGGTAGATCGTTTGCCATTTGGCGTCCACGAAATAGAGGTTTCCGGAGCTGTCAACAGCTCCCCCGGAAATATTGAAGAAACCGCCGGCGACCCTCTCCACGATTGCGCCTTCGGCGAGAACAGCAGAAGGCTGCTTGGGTTGGAGTAGTGGCGCGCTGCCCAAAATCGTCAACCAGGCGAATTCGCGCTGACGAATTTCAATATTATGGGTTTGATCGTATAGCACATTGTCGAAGGACACTTTGCTGTCGCTGTAGCAGTGAACGTTGCGAAATCGTATGCTCGTCGAGTTTGTAATTTTCACAGCGTACGGGAACGGCTGAGAGCTGCTTACGACCCGATACATGTGCAGATTCGCGAAAGTAACGTTGCTGGAATCCCGAATATCGAGCGGCAACGCGAATCCGCCCTCTCCCCTTTCCTCTTCCGTCTGCAGCGCATAAATTTGCCAGTTGGATGCATGGTCCAGCACTACTTCGTTGCGAACGTGATGCTCGCTCGATAATTCATAAATCCGCCCCTCACTCGAAGTGTTCGAGATGTACAAGCCGGCTTGGGCAAACGTGCTGGGCGTCCAGACGTCGAGGAAAGTGCCGCCGCCGGTGATCCATAGGCTGGGATACTGGCCGTCCCAGCGGCGATTCAGATCGGAATCGGCGGTATGGGTATTGTTATAAATTTCCTTCCATGCTTTGGAGCTTTCTGCCGGGCTTGCATTCGGATCAATCGTGCCGTGGCCGCCCAGGAAGCGAACATCGTTCATCATCGAGCCGCTGCCAGCCATCCACTTCGCCGCCACCGCTCGCGGGTTGATACCGTTTGTGTACAAGCCGAGGCCGGTGACGATATTCGTTCCGTCTTTGGGGGTCTCCAGCAGCGGCTTGGGACTGCCCACGCCCTGAAAGGCCGGGGTAGAATCGGCGAGCAATATGCGTGTCACGCTGGGATGAAATCCAATGAGGATCGTATCCGGCCTTAGCGTGATCGTATCTGTGACCCGGTACTGGCCGGACGGCAAGTAAATCGCGCGGTGCTCGGCGATGGCTCGTTTGAACGCGTCGGTATCATCCGCCGCGCCATCACCGACGGCACCCAGGTCGCGGATATTGACCCACGTCTCCATCGGCGGGAGGTCCAAAATGTCGGACTTGACTGATTCTGGCAAAGCATTAAGCGATGTGGAGTCGAATACGTCGCGCATGACAGGTGCCGCGGCGATATCCTCATAATGCAGACCGTGAGAAAAGGTCTTCACCTGATATATCGCTGATGGACCCGCGACGCTCCTTCCGCTCTCGCGGTAAGACACAAAAACAGGAACGCTGCGGCAAACGACGTTTTCCATATTGATCTCGGTGCGGGCGCTATTCTCGTTGCTGATGATTACCGCGGGCCCGGTAACGTTCTCCATGCGTCCGTCTTTTATCCAGAGTTCGTCGGAGAATTGAGCATCGATGGAAATCGCCGTAGGGACATTCCTGAATTGTGGACGGATCAGCGTCAGGCCGGCCTCGCGCTCTCTGATCGCCGCTTCACGCTGGCCTTCAAACGTGGCATCGATCACGGTAAATTGCCATCCCGGGGACGGCTTCCTGGTCCAGATGCCGTATTGGCCCCCATAAAAATGGACGTCTTGCGCGACGTTGCCGCCATCATGAATTCCCGCAAGTCCTGAGCCGATGTGAAAGTCCATGTGCGCCAGGAAGCAATGCTGCGCATAATGGGCGCGTACGCCCACGGCACCCGGATTTCCCTCTAGGATTTCAATGTCGATATTGCTGATCGCGGAATAGAATGTGCCCGGGTTCGCATCCGCCGGAGCCGCATTCGAGCTCGGTCCACCGCCCGCGAAGAACATCATGTACGCGGGCCCCTGCTGAAAACCCGGCGTGTTTGCAGCCAGCACCAATGCAGGCCGTGTAGCCCCAAAGCCGATCAGCCGGATTCCGGGCCAGATGTAGATCGTCCTGGCAAGGCGGTAGCGGCCGGATGGAACAAACAGAATGCCCTGGTTCGTCGTCTCTCGAACCCTATTAATCGCCTGCTGCAAAACAGCGGAATCATCTGCGATTCCATCCCCCTTTACGGGGAAATTATCCGGCGACAGATAAACTGCTTTAGCGTCTTTAGGGCGCGCCGGATAGTACGAAGTTCCGAGCAACGGAACGGCCGTTGACAATATCGCCGCCGCTGCAAGTAGCGTCTTCATCATCGAGATCGTCGCGCGCCGTCACCTCCGCGCGTGAGTGATCCGGCAGGGCCGAATCCAGCGATGGCCCTTGCTCCGGCAGCGACCAGATTATCGTCTAGGATCTGCATCATCGTTTTCGCCAGTGGTTCGCTCGAGGCGCATCTGGTGATAGATCTCCTGAAGTTTCTCTTTCATCGCTTTGTATTTTTGGTATTCCTCTACTTCGTGTTTGGCATCCTCGGGGCGTCCCATCTCTCGATAGACCGTAGCGAGGCGGAAATGGGCCACGGCACTGGTGGGGTCCAGAGCGATGGCATGCAGCAGCAGCGGCTCGGCTTTTTGCGGCTGATCCATAGCCATCAACACCTTCCCGAGCCCGATGCTCGCTTCGGGGTCTCCCGGCTGCAACTGCACGGCCCTCGTGTAACGCTCGTAAGCTTCCTTTAGATCGTTTCTCTGAGCCGCGATATCGCCCAGCCTGATTTCGGACTGTTCATCGAGCGGATTGGCTTCTAACGCCGCCTTATACTCGCGTTCGGCTTCCTCGTGGGCTTCGGGAGTCGACACGGTCCGCAGCATCTCAGCCAGTTCAAAATGGAGACCAGGCAGCTGTGGATCGATCTTGAGCGCGGCCCGGTAGTTCTCGATCGCTTCCGCGCTGTGCCCTTGCTTCGCCAGTTCGTGCGCCATCGCCTGGTGCATTCGGGCGGAATTCGGGGCCACCACGGTCAAACTGAGCAGCGACTCATTGGCCAGATCCGAATACACCCGGTAGGCAGTGTAGAGAAGCCCCTCATCCTCTGGTTCCAGTTTCCGCAGTACGCTCACGACCGCCGCGGCTTTATCCAGATCGCCTGTCCCGGAGTAGATTTCGATCAGCTCCAGGCCCGTCTCCATCTGAATCTTCTCGTCGGTCACGTTGGGAAAGGCTTTTTCCAAGTCGTCGCGACCCGCGCTGATGTCTCCGGTGCGCTTCTCCGCAATGCCCAGAAGAGCCTGGATCTTCCACAGGGCAGGTCGCAATTTCAGAGCGGCACGGAGTTCTGGAATCGCATCCGTGTACGCACGCTGAAAAAACAGTACTACGCCCAGGTTGCCGTGGGCGTCCACATTGTTCGGATCGATGGCAACAATAGCGCGAAATTCGGGCACCGCCAGATCAGGCCTGTTCTCGTGCAGATATTCCGCAGCCTGATGGCTGTGAGTTTCGATTTGCTGCTGGCGGCTGGGAGCCGATTGGGAGAAGGACGGCAGCACCGTGACAACGAGACCCACGCACGACAAAACGACGATTTGTATCCTCATGTGCCGATTGTACGGCGAACGAAGCGGAATCTAAAATCTCGGTCCCCTTAAGACAGAGATGAGGACGGCAGGGGGGACTGCCGTCCTCTACTAAGGTGGCCGTCTCTGTTAGAACGTCACTTTCGCACTAAGTTGACCGCTGCGAGGGGCTACCGCGACACCATTATTCTGGGTTGCGTTGTTGATCTCGCCGAAATTGGCACCCCCGAAGGTTTGGCCCGGGATGCCGAGGCTCGGATGGTTAAAGACGTTGACCCAGTCTGAGCGCAATTCCAAGCGAATGCGTTCCCCGAAGCTAAAGTTCTTCGCCAGGGAGAAGTTAAAGACTGTCAGGCGTGGTCCCCGCAGTATGTTCCTACCCTCATCGCCGAACGCGAATGCCCCCGCAGGAGACGCATTAACGAACGCTGCGGTGTTAAACCACTCGTTGGGACCTGGATTGGCGACGTGGATATTGCCCACAACGTTGGGAAACCAGTTGCAGCCGTTGTTGACGTCGCCGCCGGATGCGGTGCCGCCGACGCCGCAGCCCGTAATCGTCGAGTTTAGGTTATCGTTGTTGACTACCGTGAATGGATTTCCGCTCTGGGCGACAACCGTTCCGGCTATCCGCCATCCGCCAACCGCGGCGTTCACGAGCGCATTCGCATCGCTCATATACATCCTGCCCTTGCCGAACGGCAATTCGTAAGATACATACCCCTTGAACGCTGATGGGATGTCGAAATTCGAATTGCCGTAATTAGCACCGGGGTTGTTTCCGATTTGCCAATACTGCGTCCCTCCGCGGCTGCCCCAACCACCGGAATCCTGGTCATCCAGGAAATGGGAGTAGACGTAGTTGAAGCTGAACAGGAGGCCGCTGGAATAACGCTTGGTGATGGCGGCCTGCACGGCGTTGTAATTCGAAAGTGCGTTGTAATTATATCCGGTAAGCTGACCCCAAGCCGGGAAGGGACGGTCCGCCTGAACGGCCTTGCCCGCGGCCGCACTTGCGGCAATGCCAGATGGGCTGAGTATCTGGTTAACGTCCGTGTTGAATTGCAGATTGCTTCCGTGGCTGCCAACGTAGGCAAGCGAAGCCAGAAAGTTGTTCGCGAATGTATGTTCAACGCTTACCTGCCATTCATTGATTCGCCCCACCGGAACGTTATACGGTACATACGTCTGGTTTGAGGGCGAAGTGACGTTAAGGTATTGGGAGACATTCTTCGCGTTCGGCGAGCCGATGACGTAGTTGAGAGCAGGAGCGGCCGCGGCAGCAGATTCCGACAGAGTGACCAATGGAGTGGGACCGGTTCCCTGGTTCACATCCGAGGCATTGCCAGAACTGGTGTTGAGGGCCCCAAAGCCCATTCCATTGCCGTAATCGTCCTGGCTAAAGTTATACGAGTACATCCCGAAGCCGCCTCTGACGACCGTGTCGTTCAGCACCGACCACGCAAAGCCCACCCGAGGCAGGAAAATATTGTAAATCGGCTTCTGCAAGGAGGTTCGGTTGTCTTGGGGAGCAAACCACAGCGAGCCGAGTTGGCCATTCAATGAACCGCAAGGCGTGCCGTTTGAATCGACGCTGCAGATCAGCGGGATATTGGGATCGAACCCGCCCATGCTGTTGTTAATCTCGGTGAAGCCA
>Ga0210394_10003097_pt1 | contig 21535 bp, 23 predicted proteins | sample IncBWC12MmetaG_FD_160121 | JGI IMG/M metagenome (GOLD analysis project Ga0210394, IMG submission 160121) | Forest soil microbial communities from Barre Woods Harvard Forest LTER site, Petersham, Massachusetts, United States - Inc-BW-C-12-M | ecosystem: Environmental > Terrestrial > Soil >...
AGGCTTTTCTCTCTTTCCAGGGCAAGCGATATCTCCTTTGCCCTTGGTTCGGAAGTTTCGCCTCAGTTGAAAAGTGTCAAGGATGTCGCCGGTCCAAAGTGTCAACTTTGTAGCCGGTCCGGACCATCGATCCGACGCGACTGCGTGGTCATGTCCGCCACAGGGACTTGCGGCGCAACATGGTGGACGATCTGGCGAACGGTATTGGCCAGAGCGAGCCGATTCACGTAGCGCGCAACCCGAAGATCAGTTGCCGAAGTTTGGCGTGACTTCGGCGCCTGAATCCAGCAATTTATGTGTCCGGAGGTGCGGGCTTCCACCTTTCCGCCAAGGCTATTGCCGACGAAACAACGACGCTGCATATTTCAGCACGGGTTGCATGTCGGCTGGCAGCACGTCTCCTACGTAGATTTGCAGATAATTGACATGCCGGCCGGCTTTGTTCGCCGCCATCCCTTTATCGATCGATCTTCTCAAGGCAAGTGGTGGATCGCCTTCGGCGCCCATAATCTTGCTGGGGATAGTGCCTTGGGAGCCGCCGCGCATCTCGAAGCCGGTGATAATTCGCCCGCTGTAACTATTGATGAAATCGGTACCATCGGGAGCTTCGACCGGCGCGTGGCCGGCATGAAGATCGTTCGACTGAATTGCCAGGCGCCGTCCGAAGACCCGGATCGCTCGGTCGATGACGTCGTGCCTTGCCCGCAAATGGGCGTCAGGATCGCGCCGACCTTGCTCGAGAATCGGGAGTTGCGGAGCTGCAAGCGAAACGCACTGATTGGGAAAGGTGTCGGCATAGACATGAAAGGTCTCTTCCCATGCACCTAGATACTTGGCCGGTGTATAACCGTCACTGAGCCATTTCCGGATAGCCGGCCCACCGGGGGGCAACGTCATCTCTTCGGAGACCGATGTCGGGCCGGACGCCGCGATCATCCTAAAAACCGGTGACCTTCCATACCTTTCGCCGAGTAGTTTCAGGAATGCGAACCAACGGTCGAGGTAGACGCGATCCCACGGCATCGGAAGCTTCGTGACGGTGCCATGGCCGGGCCCATATGGGATCGGGAACTGATCGGTCTTTGCGCCTTCCAGTGCCCATGCGGGAGAAAAGAAGCCGGGAAAGATGGCAAGTTGCACCCATTTGTTTGCTGATGCCGCGGCAGCGAACAGCTCATCCAGCTTCGACCAATCCGGTTTTCCTTCAACCGGCTCAATGTCGCGCCAATTGATCTGCACCGCGACGCCGCTGATGAAGGCATTATTCAAAGCTTCTAGCTTCGGAGATTGATACTTTTGTGACGGCAGAACCACGGCGAGACCGCTCGGTGTCGCGGCATCGGTCGATCCACACCGGACAATCTCCCGGGGTTTGACGTCCTGATCAACGAGGTCGTTGGGCTGAGCACCCGCCGGCAGCAAGGTCCATGACAAAACGCAAATCAGAGCTCGAACCGCGGACTGAGTGATTACCCCTTCCGCGACCGAGGCGCAGGCAGGTTTCCAGTGTCCCTGCCGCCCAGACGCGGCACTGGTCCCCGGTGCCGCACTCTTAGCCTGAGCAGATCGCGGAGGCGATGGCAAATTGAGACGGGTCATTTCTTCCTCCTGACCTTCGAACGCGAGTTCCACAGTTTTTTTGAGAATAAGACATAGTCATAATACGCCGCTGACAACGGCTGTACAAATTTGCGATGCGCACTCCATTGCGACCACTCGATAGGTGCATCTCGCTGACCGCCCAGCGAGAGTGACCGGAAGAGTCACGTGCCCATTTACGGCTGCAGTTCCTGAAGCTTATCGCCACGTAATATGTAGGCCGTCGCGGTACCTCTCTCCTCTCCCCCGATGACCATGCAATCGGCGGGCGCGACGGTTCGGACCAGGATTTCTTTGCCGCCGGGCGAATCGCCGGCCTCCACATGAAATGCGATGCGTTCGGCAATGTTGTTTGTGCTGCCAGCCGAAAGGACTTGTTCTCAAGTCTGTAGACAGCGAGCACTTGGGCAGCATGATCGACGAGACGTTCCTGAAGAACGATGAGTTCGACGACGCCATCGCCGCGGAGATCGGCAAGACTCGCATCTGCTTGGAACATCTTCCCCCAGTCAGGGTTGGTCGATTTGTCGCCATAGGTGTAGGACGTCCAGTCTGGAGGCGGCCACGCACTCTTGTAGCCCGTGCCGTCGCGGACAAAGATCTCCGGCACGGAGCCGGGACCGCCGCCGGGACCGCCGGCGTGGAAAAAGTTGCAGTCCGGGATCGATACGCGGACCCATCCAACCAGCTCGTGGACTCCGTCGCCGTCCAGGTCAATAATTTCGCTAGACCCAAAACCGGTGGAATCGTACAGCTCCTGCATGGATTGGCGATCCGGCGCGAGGCGATAGGTGAGCATGTGCAGGGAGCCCACGTTCACGTCGATGAAGACCTCCGGACTGTCCCTGGCGTCAGGCGGCTGGAAAAAGCGGACCCACTGGAAGGCGCCGTCCATGGTGAAGTCGTGAACGAACACGGCCTCGGCTCCGCGTCTGCCTCGGAATACTTCGAGGCGGAATTGGGTAGCTCCCCAGTGATCGGGATCGTCCAGCCGCCTCAGGAATAATTCGATGTCGGCGCCCTGCTGGAGCAGTCCCATAAGCTCCGGCACAGCCTTCCGCTTCATCGCTGGAAGCGCAGGAAGACTTGGCCGGCGGGGTCGAGGACCACGCGGCCATCGGGACTCAGCCGATAGCCGCGGATGGTTTCAGAACCCTGAACCCCGTCAGTCTTGGGCGATTGAGAAAAACCCGGCGCGCCCAGAGCCAGCGCCAGGGAACTTATTACAAGAACGCGTCTGATTGAAGCGTTCATGTCTAGTACTCGGCGATCGCCGCAAGTGCCAGGCTCGCCTTGTGGAGCAGATCCGGCGCCGACATGGGGTTCGTAGCAGGGCCCATCATCACCGGCTGCTTACCGAAGGCGTCAGTCGTTGCGTAAGTGATGTCGAGGCCGTAGATCTGCAGGTAATTGAGCGGTGCGGTACCGGGGTTTCCGCCGACCTTCGGGACACTCCCGGTGGGGAAGCTGAGGCCCTGGTTGGTTCTATTAAAGAACCAAGTCAGCACGTTGTACTCGGCCTGCTCCGCCGAGCACCCACTGGTGCCGCATCCTCCTTCGTCCGCATTCCCTTCGTCCGACTTGTCCGTTGAAAACCTCGAATTGAATTGCGCCCCGCCCAGGATTCGCTGCGAGGGCGACGTGTACAGGTCCGTGCTCTCTGAAATCAGTTTGACGTTGGGGACGCTAAGATTCCCGTGCTTGGCCCCGCCCTTCATCCCGTCCGTCTGGGTTGCCTTGGCGTTCGGTCCGCCCACGGTGGACTGAATGAAATAGTTCAAAATCGTCGTCTCAGCGGCACAATCCATGTCGGCGACGATGCAGACACTGGAGAAGTCAATGGGAGAAGTGGGGATCGCGAATGGGCAGGTCTCCTTATTGAGGTTACAGGCCGTAAGGTTCGGAAGGCCGTCGCCCGTGCTCATGGTCAGGGTGAGGCCGCTGAACGTCTTCCCGAACACGTCGATGGCGTGTTCCCACTCATCAATGAAGGCCACGTCAGAGTTCTGATACTTCGTGTAGTCCTTGTACGCACTGGTGTAGTGATTCTTCAGCAATTCGGCCCACATTTGCTCCGCCGTGTAGCCGCCGAGCTGAGGGCCGCCGTTGCCGTTGTATCCGCGATGAAGCTGTCGCCGTATTGCCGGGTGATTACAGTGGTGTGTTCCGCCGGTGCCCTCGAACCGCTGGCTGGTGTTGGCGGCAGTCGCCGCGTGATGACATTCATCGCTCTGTACTGGCCCTACTAGCAAGTCAATTCTGAAGAAACTGCTCGAAAAGTTCGCGCTGCCGATCCCAGCGAGGCTCACGCGCGATCTTGCGCAATCCCAACTCGGTGATGAACCGGGCGTCGGCTGCGGTGAGAAAAAGAATGTATTCCTGGATCGTCGGGGCCAGATGCAGCAGAACCATGATTTGAGTGAGGCGCGCTGGTGAAAGGTGACCCAGGCGCGCCAGTTGGGCGTAGTCGGTGATCTCGCCCGAGCGAACCATCGCGTCCAGTTTGTGGGCCAGCGCCACGAGCCGCGCGACGCGCGGCGCCCGTCCCTGCGGTTCGGGAACTGGTTCTGCCGAAAGTGTCCGCGCCGTGAGCACCCGCCGGAAGGGAACCATGAAGTCAATCTTCATGAGTGTCCTCGCTTCTCGTCAGGTTCAGCGAAACGGCTCCTGTTGTTCCGTCGTAGCTGACATTCTTCACCAATGCGCGTACGATCGCGCCATGATCCTGCTCGAACGACTGCCACAGGGCTTCCGGAACATTCAATTGATCGCGTGTCCCGCTCTCGCGCAACGTGGCTCGAAGCTGATCGAGGACAGAATCTTCGATCATGCCCGCCGGCACGGATTTGGTGGGACAGGAGTTCCACCCGTTCTGTCGTGCCGATTTACATACGTAGTAGCGATACCGCCGCCCCGGCTTTGCCGTATAGGTGGGTATCATTGGTCGTTGGCAGCTCTTGCAAGTCAGCAAACCCGCGAGCAACGCATTCTGTGGAACGCGAGCGGCTGCGGTCCCGGCGCGGCGGCCACTACGCAGCTCGGTGTTAACCTCTTGCCACACTGACGGCTCAACGATCGCTGCCTGTTCGCCCGTGTAGATCGTACCCTGGTGTTCCACCTTGCCGGCATAGATCGCATTGGTGAGCAACCGGCGCAACGATGCCTTGGCGAAGTCTCTCCCGGCGTGCGCTGTACCATTTTGCGAGGTCCAGGACTTTGTTTTCCACCGTCGTCGCGCGAGTTCCGTGACCACCGTTGCAAGCGAGTGCTGTTCTGCGAACAGCGCGAAGATGTCGCGAACTCTGCGGCTCTCCTTGTCATTGACAATCAGCCGACCGCCGCCGGCAACGACATCGTAGCCGAGTACTGGCACTCCGCCAACCCATTTTGCCTTTGCGGCGCGCCGCCGACATCTTGTCGCGCGTGCGCTCCCCGATAATTTCGCGCTCGAACTGAGCAAAGGAAAGGAGAATGTTTAGCGTCAGCCTGCCGAGCGAGGAGGTGGTGTTGAACTGCTGCGTCACGGAAACAAAACTGACCGATCGCTGATCAAACCGGTCGACGAGTCGCGCGAAATCGAGGAGCGACCGGCTGAGACGGTCAACCTTATATACAAGGATGCAATCCACACGCCGGGCGTCGACGTCTTCGAGCAGTTGCTGGAGAGCCGGACGGTCGAGGTTTCCGCCGGTGAAGCCGCCGTCATCGTAATGAGTAGGAACGAGGGCCCAGCCGAGATGTTTCTGGCTTATGATGTACGCTTCGGCGGCCTCGCGTTGGGCATGGAGCGAGTTAAAGTCCTGATCGAGTCCCTCCTCGGTAGATTTGCGGGTATAGATCGCGCAGCGAACGTTGGGAATACTCTTATGCATCACGCCGCTCCGCCAGCCCAAAAAACAATAGGCCATTCCAGCGCGTGCCGGTAACCTCGCGTGCGATTGCGCTCAAGGAACGGTAGCGGCGAGACTCGTACTCAAATCCGTCGCTGAGGACTTTGACGACGATCTGCCGATCGCCGAGGCGACGCGTGAGCAGCGTTCCTGGTCCCGGCAGCCTGTAGTCCTTTGGCGGCCCCGCGCGGTCAATGACGGCTGAACCGAAATCTGGCCGAGCCACGAATTCCTTCGGCGCTCGAACGCGAAGATCTCGATCATCGGTGATGTCGCCTATTCGGCGGAGCGCCCGCTCGCTCAGATCTCCCTCGGCGTTGGCCTGCAAGCGCCAGGCGATGCGGCGAAACAGGAACTGCTTGTTCGAAGATTTCGATTCTTCACCAAACAGTTCCCGGTATCGCTTCTTAAGCAGGGGGATCTTCAAACGGCCTAAATCTTCAATCGATCGAATAACGGTTGGGTCCATTGGCTGGGTTCTCTCTCTCTGGGTGTTAACCACAGCTCCATGGACGCTCCATCGCGTCGAGAAATCAAGCGGCAAAAGGCGATTCCCGCGGTTGACTTTGCGAGCGACAAGAGCGCCTACGTCTCGGCAGATATCCAGTTAACTAGGAATATTTGAGTCCCGTGTTTCCGGTGCGGCCTTTCGAGAAAGGGGTTTCGCCAGCTTTTGTGACCACCGAAATGATCCCCGCCCTTGACGTTTTCCGTTCAAGTCTCTGGTCCTCAGCCTCACTACCGGTTTCACCACGCAGGTAGTTTCGGCCGCACTCGGAGGCATCTGCGGTAATACGCATTCGGATCTCACGGATGTGGCCGTCGGGATCCACGTGCCAGTCCTCCACCCACCGCTCGCCTTCCGCAAGAGCGCGTTTCATTGCCGGGTCTTTCTTGCGGTAGAGGATGTCAATGCTGTCGAATCGTTCAGATTTGGCACTTCTGGCCGCCTCTAGTTTTTCAAGCCGCGTGAGATGATCCTTTGTCACGCCTGCCTCCAGTCACCAAGGTCTACAAAATCAACGGAACGAAGATCGTTCATCGTTCCGTCACGTTGTGCTCCACAGTGTGAACTCACGCGGAATCCTCCTCCGCGTCATGAGCTTCCATGGCTGCGATTCTTTTTTCATTTTCCACGTTGCCGACGGTGCGCGCGCAAGTTTCCGCAAAAGCCGCGAGGTCTAACGCCTGCTGTGGGCTTAGACACCCGCTCGCGGTCTGCTTCAAGACGCTTTGCAGCAACTCCTTCAGGTCTAACTCGCCCTTATTCTTGGGCAACCTAAAGCGCGTTGGCGGAGGTTGCGCCATGGGGATCAACCGCTCGATGCACAACCGCTGAAGTGCGCGATCGCCGCTGAGGGCCATGAAAATGCCCTTCGTAATAATCGCCTCGCCGCGATCCTCCAGCATGTCGAGGAAAATGCCTTTCTTGTTGCGGCTTCCAGGTGGGCGCCCCTTCCCGGCCTTGTTTCCACGCTCGAACGGCCTTCCGCTCATGCCGCCCTCAACGCGCGCTCGGTGGCGATCGCCGAAAAGGTGCGTCCATCGTCAAGCAAATATGCTTCACAGTGCGTGTAAGCCTCCCAGCGGCGGACGATCACGTCCGTATAGTTGGGCGACAGTTCCAGGACCGCGGCACGGCGCGATGCTTTTTCGCAGGCGATTAAAGTAGATCCCGCCCCGCCGAAAGCGTCCAGGACCAGGTCTCCGCGGCGGCTGCTGTTGCGTATCGCGCGCTCTGCCAGAGCAACCGGCTTCATCGTCGGGTGCAGGCGATTGCTCTTGGGCTTCGGTACGAACCAAACATCACCCTCGTTGCGGGCCCCAATCCAGTAGTGACTTTGGCCCTCCTTCCAGCCATAAAGGATGGGCTCAAATTGGCGTTGATAATCGGAATGGCCGAGCGTGAAGCGGTCTTTCGCCCAGATCAAAAATGTCGACCAGTGGCCGCCTGCTTCGGTGAACGCACGGTGCAGCGTGTGCAGCTCAGACGAGGACATGCAGATATACACGGCGCCCTTGGTGACCGCCAGTATGTTCGTGCACGCCTTGAGGAGGAAGTCATAGAAGCCCGCACCCAGGTCATCATTGAGGATCGTGAGACGGCGTGAAGTCTTACCCGTATAGGCCACGGAATAGGGAGGGTCGCAAAAGACCATATCTGCCAGGTCGCCGGCGAGAAGCCTTTCCATCGCCTCCATGCTGGTGGCGTCGTCGCACAGAAATCATGCAATCGCTTATTTCGCTCACTTTTGACGATGGGCTTCGGTGCCAGGTCGATAATGCCATTCCCGTTCTCATCCGTCACGGCATATGGTCCAAATAGGTCCAAAATCGCAGAGCGCGTAGAGTCCGCCAACCTCTGTCACCCCTAATGGATCGGCCGCTAACCGCGTCCCGAATCGAAAGAGCGTTAATCGCCGAAGTGAAATCTCAAATTCATAGCCTGCTACCATTCGTCCGTCAGCTTGAAAAGTGAACGACAATGGGAAAAGCAAGTCGAGCCCATGACGGAATTACTCGTTACCGACAGCTACGCACAGTTTCTCGCCGACTTGAAGGGGCGGATTGCGCTGGCTATGCGGCGGGATCTGACCTGGTGGGCACAAGTAGTTGATGTAGGCAAGCTGCCCGCATTACGCCCGCGCGGCATCGTCTGAGTCCGGGAGGGAGGAGCAATGAGCCTCACAGTTCCCTATCCGGCTGAACTGCTGCGCGTCGCGCGAAAAGTAGTTTCGTACGACAAGCCCGAGCAAACGCTGGCGGATCTGAAAACATTTCTGTCGCACTTGATGGTTTACGGCTCGTCGGCGGATGTAGCCGTGGCCAAGCGGTACGTGCCAGCCGAGGAATTCCGAAGAGTGCTTGAAAATGCTCCCGCTGGGGTGTTTACGCAAGAGGTTTGGCGGAAATGGCATCAACAGTTGGGAATGCCGGTACCACCTTTGCCCCGGCGCCAGTTTCCCGATGGCTCGTTCGGGTCGTTTCTCTGGCAGGTAACCTGGTTTGTAAGAGTTAAGACCCGGAAAAGTTGACAAAACGAGATGGACTTGGCCTTCGGGCATACCAGGGTGACCTCTTCCGCTATCGTTGCATCGGCGCCTTTCCGGATCCAAATCAGATACGTGCAAGCCGCTTCGTTCGGTGTTTGTTCAATATACTTCCAACGTTTGTTTAATGCTGTTCAATGGCTTTTCGAAAAACAACCGGCTTGGCGGGATTGGTGGGTTAAGAGAAGGACACCTTCCCTAGAGGTCCTTGCTTGACGGAATAGTTTACGTTTTGTAAACTCAAATGTGCGGGGCATCAGCAAACCGGCAGTTCTGAGGTTCGGCGAAGAGCACCGAGACGCACTGGTGCCGCTGATGAACTGGTACCGCATTACTAAGCGAGCCGACTGGGGCTCCTTAGCCGAGGTGAGGCGTGATTTTGCTCATGCTGATATCGTGGGTCGAAGGACCATATTCAATATTCATGGGAACAATTACAGGCTGATCGCGCGGGTCAACTACAAAACCAAACGCGTGTTCATTCTGTACATCCTCACCCACGTCGAGTACAGCAAGGGAGATTGGAAACGATGAGCACCACGACTGAGATTAGGGATTCGGTGTACGCCGAAGTGTTAGCGAAATCTCTCCCCCGGCCAATTCGCACGGACGTTGAACATGCGCGTTTCGCCGAAACGCTGCTCGCGCTTGACGAGCGCGAGGACCTGTCACCGGAGGAGGAAGCACTCGCCGAACTGCTGACGCTCCTCATCGACGATTACGAAGAGAAGCATCATCCTCTGCCCCGCGTGTCGCCCAACGAGTCGCTGAACGCACTGATGGAAGAACGTGGACTGAAACACAAGGATATTTGGCCTGTTCTTGGCAACAAGGGTTCCGCCACTGAAGTGCTGAGCGGCCGACGCTCGATCAGCAAGGCGCAGGCAAAACGGCTGGCTGAATTCTTTCATGTGCCGATCGATCTCTTCGTCTAAGACTCTGTGCGCAACAGCGGAATAAAATTTCGATGCCAGCCTCATCACGGCTGCTTATCGACAATGCTAAGTGGTTCAGAATCAGCGTAGGTATCAGTTGCAAAAGGAGTTGCGTGATAGAGTCTTTAGGACTGATTGGGATGATTAGGATGTTTTTTCCTCGCCGATGTTCCCGTATTGTCCCTGACGTTTGAGCGAATCTTCAAGAACGACACCTCGGAGGGACTGTCATGAAGGCCGCGCTTTACGGGCGTGTCAGCTCTGCGGACGGCCGCCTAGAAGTAGAGAATCAGTTCGTCGAATTACGCCGATTCGCAGCGACGCGGAGTTGGGAAATCGTTGGTGAATAGGTCGATCGCGAGAGCCGCTGGACACCCCGATCGCACGGAGTTTCGCCGTATGCTTGACGATGTTACGATGTGGCCATGTCAACTGACTCGATAATCGTTCTCCTCATCGCAGAGCGCAACAAATTGGACCGTGCCATCGAAGCCCTTGGAGGAACGAAACGAGCCGTACCTCCGGCGGTAGCCGCACCGGCAGTTGACGCAAGCGAACCGGGCAAGAAGCGCCATGTGAGCGCGGCGGCACGGCGCAGGATGGCTGTCGGGCAAAAGAAGCGGTGGGCGGCATTGAAAGCAGCGAAGAAATAGCCTCACGCCATCGAATCCAGCCTTTTCAAGGCTGGATTCGTTCTCGCCTATCAGATTGAAAATACAGAACTGAGCCGCGTCGTTATACCCATTTATTGGGACAATAATGGGACAAAATTCTGGCCGGTCGAACTTGCCCTTCACCTTACCCATTTGTTCTCCGCCTGCATCGATCACGACGCCCAGCTTGGGAAATTGCACGTCGAATGACGATAAAGGACATAGCGTTTTTAACATGCTCTTTTTGGCGAGTTCTTCTGTTGCTTCTTTCTGCTCATCGGAAAGGCGCGTCGATGGTTGGCGCGAAACTGCCGTTGCCTGTGGTGGCACGTAGCGCGGCTACGGCGAAAAGCGCGCAACTCCGAGGAATGCACCGTCACACGCGGCCGTCGGTGTTTGGGTTATGTCATCTACAATCCGAGTTTCCCCGCGCTGTCCTCCCGGGACAAGCTCCCATCCCGGATGTCGCCGCACCATTTGAACGCGCAGGTGTCCCTTCTGATTCATAATGGACCGCTCCGACGCGCCCGCAATCGCGGCACTTGTGGCGTGCCCGGCCCGAAGGGAGTGGCCCGCGTAACTTGACGGCATCGAGGCCCGCACACGCGGCGAGCTTCTTTACCACGCGGGCCACGTCGATCCCGGACACCTCTTCCACCCGTTCGGGATCGACTGTGTGCAAAAATGTGCAAGAAATTCAATCCAGCGCCATCTGCGGTGAGCGGAAGCAGACGCTCCGAATCCGTGTAAGCCATAGAAAACACCCGAAGCCGTGTGTCCGGTGGAAGCCGGACGCGTGCTTGGGGTGCAAGAGGTCCCGGGTTCAAATCCCGGCAGCCCGACCAAATTCCTCAAAGACTTGTAGTCACCGCACCATCGAAGAACCAGTTTCTGGCGTCCAAACGGAGTCCAAATTGGACGTCTCCTCTGCTCATTCTGCCCCAAACTTCCGCGTGAACTTACGAGCTTCATTGCTCCAGCGCTCTCTCCTATTGTAGAAACCTGCCAAACCCGACGCCAGGCATCCAAGCTCCTGATTCAATTGGCCAAATTGATGTCGGGTTCGACGAACTTCCCCGACAAACATCCGACATTTGACCGACAAATCTCGATCGCGCAGAAAAGATCACGTCCAATGACGATTTCTTGTTGACGACTGAAATCGGCAACTGATATTCAGGGATGCAAAGAAGAAATCATGATCACGCCCGCCACGCAGCGCATCGAAAACTGGCCGGTCGAGCGGCTGATTGAATATGCCCGCAATCCTCGCAAGAACGACTCCGCGGTGGACCGGATGTGCGCCTCGATCCGCGAGTTCGGTTTCAAGATCCCGATCTTGGCGCGCAGCGACAGTGAGGTGGTCGACGGTCATCTACGGCTGAAAGCAGCTCGCAAGTTGGGCATCACGCAGGTGCCGGTGATGCTCTGCGACGAGTGGACGTCGGCGCAGGTCAAGGCATTCCGGCTGATGGTGAATCGTTCTGTCACCTGGGCAAACTGGGATGAGGAGCTTTTGGCCTTAGAGCTTCAAGAGATCCAGGAGTCGGATTTCGACCTCATCTTAACCGGCTTCGACCCCGGCGAGATCGACAAATTGCTGGTGCTCGAAGATGAGGAAAAAGCCAACGCTACGCCGCCGCTGCCGGAGAACGCGGTTTCCCGAACAGGCGATCTGTGGGTGTTGGGTGCTCATCGCATCGTCTGCGGAGATGCAACGAGCGCCGAGGTGGTCGCACGGCTGCTCGGTGATCGGAAGCCGCGGTTGATGGTAACTGATCCGCCCAACGGGATCGAACTCGATTCAGAGTGGCGGGATCGCGCGGGCCTGAATGGCCACGGACCGGCTGAGCCGAGCTACATGAAAAAGCGCACGAAGGGCCATTCGGAAACGACCATCTCCGGTGACACGAGAGCCGACTGGTCAGAGGCGTTTGCGCTGGTGCCCAGCCTCGAGGTTGCGTACGTTTGGCACGCATCGAAGTTCACGCGCGAAGTGCTGGATGGATTACTCAAAATCGGGTTCGTCCATCACCAACAAATTATTTGGGATAAGGAGCGGACGGTCCTGACGAGGACTCTGTTCTGGTTCCAGCATGAACCCTGCTGGTTCGTGCGAAAGAAAAATGCAGCCTGGTTCGGCAAAGCCGGCGAGAACTCCACAATCTGGAACTCACCATCGCCGAAGTTCATCATGGGAGGCTCTGACGAAGAAAAGTGGGATCATCCCACGCAAAAGCCGGTCGAGCTGATGCGGCGGCCGATTCTGAATCACCTCCGTCGCGGCGAGCTGGTTTACGACCCGTTCCTCGGCTCCGGTACGACGCTCGCTGCCGCGGAGTTGAACGAACGCGTCTGCTACGGAATCGAGCTCGATCCCAAGTACGTGGACGTGGTCGTCTAGCGCTGGCAACAGTTGACAGGCAAACAGGCGACGTTGGAGGAAGACGGGCGAACCTTCGATGCAATTGCACCAGAGCGGCGGGAGGCTGCTGTCTGATGTCGCTCCGGCGGCTGGCAATCCGCATACCGCAAGCGGGCGAGGTGGATCAGAATGAGAGAGAAACTGTCGCGGCGATTGGAGCGCCTGGAAGAAATTCACGCGGCCGCCATTCGAGCGAAAGCGGCCCGTTCTCCTCCGGGCGCTCCGAGCGTCGCGGAGATCATTCGCGAACGTCTCAGAATCCGAGGATTTGTGCAGACGGGCAACGAGAGCTTGGCGGAGACGACGGCGCGTGCGTTCGGGATAAGCAGCCAGGAACTGCGCCACCTCGCGGCAGGACCAGTGGAGGCTTTCAACGCGAAGCTGCAATCGCTCCTCTAGGTGAGGGTGTACAACGAAAAACGCCGCCGGGCGGGAGCCCAGCGGCGCGATATCGACGGCAGCCTTGCGGATCAGGCTTTCACGGAGTAGCTCCTCTCCCCGTCCTCACCCTTGGTGGACGTGACGGTCAGGCCCATTTTCCGTGTGAGCCACGTCCAAACTTGGCCATCCAACGCGGTCGTGGATTGCTTCCCTCGTTCACTCTTTGATCGGCTAGAATGTGTTGAATCCATTCCGATGCCATTCCAGGCAGGCGACAAACTCGGCCCGTACGGAATCGTCGCACTCATCGGTGCGGGCGGCATGGGCGAGGTCTACAAGGCGCACGACACGAGGCTGGGCCGCACCGTCGCTATAAAGACCGCCCACAAGAAATTCAACGAACGTTTTGCAGGCGAGGCGCGGGCTGTCGCGGCCTTGAATCATCCCAACATCTGTACGCTTTACGATGTCGGTCCGGACTACTTGGTGATGGAGTTCGTGGAAGGTGCTCCGGTCGCTCCGGTCGATTCGCCGCGCAAGTTGCTCGACATCGCGGTGCAGTTAGCCGATGGTCTCGCCGCTGCGCACGCCGCCGGGATTATCCATCGCGATCTGAAGCCCGACAACATTCTCATCACTCGCGACGGCCGCGTCAAGATTCTCGATTTCGGCTTGGCGAAGAAAGCGCCTGAGGGGATCGCTCCCGGTGAAGTCACGCGCACCGTCACAGCCGGCCTCACCGATCCCGGCACGACTATCGGCACGATTGCATACATGAGCCCAGAGCAGACTCGCGGAAAGACCGATCTCGGGCCGCAGTCCGATCAGTTCTCGCTCGGTCTGGTGCTGTACGAACTGGCGGCTGGTAAGCGCGCCTTCCAACGCGGAAGCGCGGCCGAGATCATGACCGCCATCGTCCGCGAAGATGCCGAGCCGCTGCCTGCGAGCGTGCCGGCTCCGCTTCGATGGACTGTCGAACGGCTGCTGTCCAAAGAGCCGGCTGAACGCTACGATTCCACACGGGATCTATATCGCGAGTTGAAGCACACCCGCGAGCATTTATCGCAAAGCAGCGTGAGTGGTCCGCGGGCGGCGCCCGGGGTCGGCCAGCCGCGATGGCGCGCGTGGGGAATCGCAGCCCTCACGGCGCTGGCGCTAGTCACAATAGGCGTGGCGGGCGACCGGCTTCTGTTTCACGTCCCCGAGCCGGCGTTCCAGCGCCTGACTTTTCGACGCGGAATTGTCACCAGTGCGCGGTTCGCTCCGGACGGGCGTACGGTTGTGTACGCGGCCGCATGGAACGGGCAGCCCGTCGAACTGTTTTCGCTGGAGCCCGGCCTTCCCGAAAGCCGTCCTCTGGGATTTCAGTCCACCGGTCTGCTGGGGATCTCGAGAAGCGGGGAGATGGCCGTATCGGTCGGCAACCGTTTTCAGGGCGCCATTATCTCGACGGGGACGCTTGCCCGGACACCTTTGAATGGCGGCGCGCCAAGGGAATTGCGTGAGCAGATCGCCTACGCCGATTCGACGCCGGATGGTAAGCAGATGGCCGTGACCACAGCTGACGCGCCTCGCCGCCTGGAATATCCAGTGGGCAATGTTCTGTTCACATCGTCCGGCACCGGTTGGCCAGGCGACGTCCGTATTTCTCCGAGGGGCGATCAAATCGCGTTTGTGGACCATAATTATTTCGGCGGCGATGCCACTGTGGCGCTGCTCGACCAGAAAGGCAACAAGAGAACGTTGTCGCGGAAGTTCGGTCTGATCGACACACTCGCCTGGTCGCCCGATGGCCGCGAGATTTGGTTTAGCGGAATCGCACCTGGTGAGGCGGAAGCCTCGATTCATGCGATCACCTTGGCCGGCAAAGAGCGCTCGATCCTCCGGATTCCAGGGGCGCTATCCCTGTGCGACATCAGCCGGGAGGGAAAGGTTCTGCTCACCCGGATCGACGACCGGATGTCCGTGGACTTCGTTGGGCCGGACGATGAGGCCGCCCGCGATCTGTCCTGGCTAGACTGGACTCTTGTCAACGATATCTCTAAGGATGGGCAGACTCTGGCGTTTTCAGAATCGGGTTCGGGCATCGCCCCAGAGGATGACGCCATATACATCCGGAAAACCGACGGTTCGCCAGCCGTTCGAATTCAGCTTGCCCCACATTGGGCGCCGAGAGCGCTCTCGCCCAATGGAAGTTGGCTGCTGGCGGTTCAGGAGCAAGACGTAAATGAGTCGGGTTTCATGCTGCTGCCGGTCCGGGCCGGCACTGCGGTGCGGGTGGAGACAGGACTACAGCAAATCACGACAGCAGCATGGTTCCGGGACGACAAGCAGGTTGTTTTCGGAGCCAACCAGAAGGGGCATAGGCCTCGAACATATGTGCAGCAGATCGACGGTGGTTCGCCCCGCCCGGTGACGCCGGAAGGAGAGCTGTTCGTCGCGTTCAGCCCCGATAGCGAGGAAGTATTGGCGAGGGGGCCGAGCGGATTCTCACTTTACCCGGTTTCCGGCGGGGTTCCTCGTTCTTTGCCCTCCATCGGATCGCAAGATATTGTCGCAAACTTTGCCGCGGGAGGAAAAGCCATTTACCTACAAAACCGATCGGACCGAAGCCGGGTTGTCCGCCTGGACCTGGCCAGCGGTTACGTGACATCCGAATTACGCCCGACGGCAAATCAATCGCATTCGTAACCCACCGAACGATCTCGGAACTTTACCTGGTGGAGGGCCTAAAGTAATGGGCTGGGGCATCTTAGGGCTGCGGCGGCTAGAGATGGGTCCATGCACTCGTGCACCGATGAACCATCCGTGTGCAGTCCGCATGGCCGGATCTCGGCGCAAACGCGTTTCCGGAAAATGTAGTCCAAACGAGCCCCGGTCAGCAGAAGCTCCGGTCGGAACGGGCTATCCGGAAAGAGGTCGGTGCGGCCTGGAACTGATTCCTGTCGAGAATCGCCTTTCGCACCAGCAATCCAGCGTGGATTGACCAGGCGTTGCGGGAATTCGACGAAAATGGTTGACAACAGGAGGGTCGGTCTGGCGTCCCGCCGAACGCGATCGACCCGCTGGAAATGCATTAAACCGGGACGCCTGCCATCCTTGCTATAGCTAATGCATTGGCCTCGGTAGTGACTCCCGGCTTCAGCTTGTAATCAAAATCCATCGGATTCTTCTCATTCCTGGAGCCCATGTGCACGTTGACTCCCCGCAGCCCTTCCGCGTTCGCGATTTCGGTGAGGGCCAGGTCATGGGTCGACAAGGCGCCGACTGCCCCGCGGTTCACAAGCGTCCGCACGACGGCTTCAGCGGCGACGCGTCGGTCCCGCGAATTTGTCCCGCCGAGAATCTCATCAATGAGGAAGAGCACTGATCTCTTTCCTTCGGCTGATTGGATTGCTAGGCGCAGCCGCTCTACTTCTGCCAGAAACTTCGACTTTCCGTTCAGCAACGAGTCCAAAATCGACATCGACGCATTAATCGATAGGCCGGAGAGCCGTAGGGAACCCGCTCGCACGGGCGCTCCGGCAAACGCGAGGACGGCATTCAGCCCGATCGAGCGCAGCAAAGTGCTCTTGCCGGACATATTCGATCCGCTGATCACATAAAACGGGGATTCTAGATGCAGATCGACGTCGCTCGCTACGCAGGATGAGTGAGAGAGCAGAGGGTGGCCCAACCCGAGCGCTTCAAAGCAAACCTCATCCGTCGAAAACTCCGGGAACGTGTTTTCCGGATTTTCGTAACCATATCCGGCCAGCGCGTTGAGGGCCTCGAACTCAGCCCACGCTTTAAGCCATCCGTTGAGCGCGTCCCCGTTTTCCATTCGCCACTGCTCGATTGCCATACACAATTGAGTGCCGACCAGGAGCAGTCGCGAAAACACATAAAAGAATTCCTTATCGCGTTCCACGAGTGCGTTGACCAACCGCTCAAGTTTCCTAATCGATGCAGAGCCACCTCGGACCTGATCCGAGAGCCGGCGCAGCTTGCTCGACTCAAACTGCTCAGTTGCGAGCAACGCAAGACCTTCGCGGACCTTCGTCTCGATGGAAATCGGACGGACCAAATCAAGCATGCCGGTTACCTTGCGGCGAAAGACCATGCCGATCACGGCGTGGAACCCGATCAGAGCACCGATCCAACCAACGACCGGAGCCCACGAAATAGCTGTACTGAAACCGACAAGAACAAGCCCAGCCAGCAGGCCCGAAGTGATGGCGCCAAGGATCGGGAGAGGTCGAAAGAAGGTCAACTTCGGGGACCTCAGCCACTCCTCGAAAGTATTCCATCTTGATTCGGCGAAATCCAACTGACCGAGCATCGCGATTTTCTCACGGAGTTCTACTCGTCCCCGTAGTTCGCGCACCGCTTCCTGGCGCAACAGCGTTTCCTCGAGCGCCGGAGCTTCGAGCAGGTAGTTCGCCAGGCCGCGTTGGCCGATCGAGGTTCGCGCGATGCAGAGCAACTCGAACAGCGATCCATCGCCAAAAACATGCAAGTCTTGCGCATAGACATGATTCGCGTCGGCGAAGCTGTCGCCCGCGATGTTCAGCACATGCCCAATTTCCTTTCACGCGCTCCGCAGCTCGATCATAAAAGCGCTTCAGTCGCCACATCTGGGATCTGGATTTGCGACTTTTTTGAAGGCGGCGGGCAGAGGCAGCCGCGACCGGAATTGGCAACGGTGGCCAGAGAAAGGATACCTGCCCACGTATGGCGCAGAGGCTTAGCGCGAGAAATAGACCAACGGCAAGCGCAAGAATCATCGCGGCCAGCGCGTGGGGAAATCGGAGTTGCTCGACACCTGCTTGCAGCTGGCGTATTCTGTCTTCGTACTGAGCGAGGACATCGTGTACAGTCACGTGTACATAATACAGCCTGATGTTCGTTCCCGCGCAGGATTGTGAGGCGGTCGGTAACCGGGTCGAACTCTTGCGCCGGGAGGCGAGCGGCCGACAATGGTTCATGTCGGGCCGGCGGAAACCATTGGCTTATTCAGGGATTCGGGTAAATCGCTACGGTTCTATTGGCGATCCTCAAAATATGTCTTACGGGCTCTGACGGTGACATCCGGGCGGGTCACCTCAATCCGTACATCGTGTCGGCCTCCGCCGCTCAGCTTGTCGGGGCGAAAACCGAGAACGTAGCGATGTCGTAGGTCCGTCTCAATGCGGGAAACAATTTGCCGGTAATCGTCGCCGGGCGGATGGAACCGGATCCCTCCTGTGTCTTGGACGAGCTTGGATAACTCTGGGGCGAAGCGTCCGCCGAATCCGCTTTGATACTGAATAGCGTAGAAGGAGGCGCCAGCTTTGTTTACCATGTCGGCGGTCTGGTTCAGCGTGCGCGTGCTCCCCGTGTCGAATCCATCCGTTAGAACCAGCAGAGCTTTGTTTCCGCCGATAGGCTGCAATTTGATTCGCGCGGCATCATAGATTGCGTTCCAGATCGGACTTGGTCCACAGGCAGACCAAGGTCCCAACCCCGGAATGCTGCCAGCGCGCTTCGGGCAGGGATCGCCGAACAACTCTCCAGGGCTTCCTGCTAAATACTTACGAACGTCAACGGAGGCATCCGCCAGCTCGATCCAGAGCCTGACATCCTCATCCACAGAGATCACGAAGGCGTGATCTCCGGGACGGAGGATTCGGTGCAGCAGTTCCCCCGCTGTCTTCGTGTGCTCGACAATCCCTTCCTTCTGACTCTCGCTTGCATCGATCACCACGCCGAAAGTCAATGGGAGATCTTCTTCAAACGAGAAACTCTGCACCAAACGTCGTGCGCCATTATCGTAAACGCGAAACTCGTCTCGGGTGAGACCCTCGACGGCAACGCCGGTCGCGTCCAGTACCGTGCAGGACACGACGACCGTCTCGACATCACTGCGAAATGAAGGGCGGGCCTGCGGAAGGGACGCCGGCAGAAGAACGCACGCCAAGAAAATCGTATTCTTGATCATTCGGAGAATGCGATGCGATTGTCTCATGTTGCTTCCGACACCGTCTCCTTCATCCCGGCGAGCCGATAATTCTGGGCTTGAATTGGTTAGCAGCGAAACGATGCAGCCAGATAGCTTTGATTATGGCGTCATGAGTTGCCCGCCGATAATGTGCCACATCAGGCAATTGTGCGGGTTGGGCATTAGGCGGCCAGTTTCACCTCGCCGTCAGACGGTAGATCTTACACGGGCCGACTACTGATGGGCAAACGATGCGGGCGGTCTGACGGCATCCTGGCGGTCCACTTCCTTCCGCTCCGGTACAACTTGTTCCGGCCCGACCCCGGACGCCGAGCGGTCCGTCGTGCGTGCGGTTACTTTCCTCCTAACGGCGCTTCCCAGGATGGCACTCCCTCTTCCCACTTGTTGTCGGTCAATCGGATCATAGTGCCGTCCTTGATTCGGTACGCGTACAGCTCCCCATACAACTGCGCCGAGGGAGCGATGGGTTGCTCATCGCTGATCCCTCCTCGCTCAGAAGCGAAAATCAGCCACTTCCCGTCATAAGAGTACTGCAAGTGACCGTGCTGTCCTTCGTCGTGAGTAATCCTGCGAACTTTGCCCGGTACGCCATTGGCATCGAGGTCGAGCAGATATACGTCAAAAATCTCAGCCATTGGATTGTCCCGGTTGGATGCAAAGGCAATTTGATTCGCCGTGGGAGAAAAGACCGGAAACAGATCGTTGGCGCCATCGTTGGTCAGCCGACGAACATTGCTTCCATCCGCATTCAACAGATACAGATCAAGGCTGCCGTTTCTTCCACTGCGGAACACAATCTGTTTTCCGTCGCCGGAAAAACTGGGGTAGCCGTCAAAGCCAGGCGTATTCGGCGTCAGATTCTGCAAATCGCTTCCGTCCGCTCGCATCTTCCAAACGTCCGCCTCACTCTTTGCGGTTTTAACCGGTGTCCGCCCGCTTCCTCGCGTGAATGCAATCCACTGGCCGTCCTTCGACCAGCCCGTACCGGTGAAAGTGAGCTGTCCGGAGTCGAGTTCCAGTAGCTTGCGCTGCTGGGAGCCGTCGATTCTCGAAGCCCACAGCTCTACTGGTATGGAAGGATCGCTAGGCCCTGTATGGAGGATGAGATTCTCGCGTGGATTCAGGATAGCGCTGAAGTAGCGGATGGGATAGAGATCAATCTGGCGGTCCGGCAACTTTTTTCGGAATGGCGCGCCGGGCACCAGAACAGGTCCATCTCTGAAAAGCTGCCCCGCTTCAAACCCGGGTGCACGGTGGTAACCCTCAGGTGGTTCCGGCTCGACGGGACCCGTGCCATACGCAACGAAGGTTCCCTTGGACGGACCGTGGGATGGCCCCCGATAACTGTTCTTCGAGGGATCGCTCTCGATCGTCGCTCCTGAACCATCGCTATTCACCGAGACGATCTCGTCAAGGCTCTGCTTGTTGCGCCGCGAATAAATGATCCGCCCGCCCGACAGGAACTCCGGTGACAGGGCCGCCGTTTCTTCCGCGGTCACGGCACGCGGATGAGATCCATCGGCGCTCATGATCCATATCTTCGACTGTTGGTTGCCCGGCCTCGAGCCGAACTGGGATGAATAGAAAACAATTTCCTTACCGTCTGCGGACCACTTGGGCGAGCCGTTCCATCCGGTGCCGTTTACCGAGGTTAGCTTTCGCTGCGTTTTGTCGATGAGATTCAACGTCCAGATGTCGCCCGATCTGGGCCTGGTGATCGGTAGACCAATTGGGATCACAGGCAGATCCCGATCGGAGCTGAACGCCATCATGCGGCCGTCCGGTGAAATCGCCGGACGGAGATCGCTTCCAGGATGGTGCGTCAAGTTCTCCGCCTGCTTCATGGACAAGGTTCTGTCAGGGCGAAATGGCAATCGATAGATATCCGCATTGCCTGAGAATGTGCTGACGAAAACGATAGACCTTCCGTCTGGCGAAAACGTGGCCTGATCCTCTAAAAAGTCGCTGTCGATCAGAAGGCGTGGATCGCCGCCGCACTGCAAATCGAGAGCGTAAAGATCGGGATTGCCGCGCCGCTCCGAACAAAAGACCAGCCAGCGCCCGTCCGGCGACACGACTGGGTCATAGTCCAAACCGGCATAGTCTGTTAGGCGCCGCGGCGCCTGGCCTGGCTGCGTAAACAGATAAATATCCCAATTACTGGCCGGTTGCCAGCTAGTGTACGCAACTCGATCAGGTTGCGCTCTTTCGTCCGAACCGACCGCAAGGGTCAGAATCCCGAAGAGAACGGGAGTAAAGAGGATGAACTTTGTCCTGCGTGGCATTCTCCAAATCCTCCTCAGCAAGAGAGAACGTTGCCAAACAACTTTATCACTCTATTACGAAAGGGTAGTCGAAGCGATTGTGCACCCGATCAGAGAGATCCTCGGTACGAGTTTTTCCTGAATCGCGATCCACTGGAGCGAAAAGTCGCTAGAAGGCATGTGGGAGAGGTGCGCGACCGTCCAAGCCTAACAAGACTACGTTCGATGGCATGTGGCCGATAATGAAAAGCGCTAGATGCCGACTTTTGTCGGCGTTCATTGAGCAGAGAAACTGTGCGCCGTCGAGGCGAAGAGTGCAGACTGGAAGAGCCAGGCGGCAAGCTATGGTCGATTAGAA